>WLWD01000320.1_pt1 | contig 355988 bp, 199 predicted proteins | sample 6712731 | NCBI WGS metagenome assembly WLWD01 (sample SAMN12718690, study PRJNA576275) | sponge metagenome | isolation source: marine sponge | host: Mycale hentscheli | place: New Zealand: South Island, Marlborough, Capsize Point | collected 2014-11-01 | reverse complement strand
ATGCGCCCAGAGGGTTACAGTAGTCATCCTGTCAGTCATTCCGTCAGTCAACAGGGGATCTCGAAGATTACGGCTACCCAGGCTTTGAGAGCGACATCAAACTATAGCACTTCACAGAGTAAGTCCCTTTAATGTGCCAGAATTTTTACTTTTGACTTAGTTTTCAAGAAAAAGCGAGTAGAATTTCAGTCCCACAATCGTACGTTACGGTAATGGGAACCGCCCCTTAAAAAAACTTGCTTGTCACGTGAGCCAGCTTGCAGGTTGCAAATCACTTTTAAATAGCTAACAATTAAATGGATTCAGCGTGAGGTGTTCCGTGGCATAGTTGTTGAGTGAGCAAATAGCTAACCTAGAAGTCTCTGGTTCAAATCCAAGTAGATGCTTTTTTTTTTTTTTTTTTTTTTCTTCATCCTGTTTTTTTTTTTTTTTCTTCTTGCCTTATTTTCCTCTTCCTACTGTTTTTATTGCTTTCCTACCTTTTCCTCTCATTTCCTCTTTTTTTTGTCCCTCTTCATTGTCTTTTTCTCTTTCCTGCCTCTCTTCATGCCACTTCTCTTTCTTTCTTTTTTTGTTTCTACACTTTTCCTTTTCTTTATCATACTAGCTAACTAGCGCTGAGGGTTTGCACTTCAGTGCTCTAGTTCATTCATTCATTCATTCAGTCAACAGCGGATCTCGAAGAGTACGGCTACCCAGGCTTTGAAAGCGACATCAAACTATAGCACTTCACAGAGTAAGTCCCTTTAATGTGCCAGAATTGTTAGTTTTAACTTAGTTTTCAAGAAAAAGCGAGTAGCCTACAATCGTACGTTACGGTAATGGGAACCGCCCATTAAAAAACTTGCTTGTCACGTGAGCCAGCTTTCAGGTTGCAAATCACTTTTAAATAGCTAACAATTACATGGATTCAGTGTGGGTTGTTCAATGGCATAGTTGATGAGTGAGCGAATAGCTAACCTAGAGGTCTCTGGTTCAAGCCCGAGTAGATGCTCCTTTTTTTTTTCATCCTCTTTTTTTTTTTTTTTTTTTTTTTTTCTTCTTGCCTTATTTTCGGCTTCCTGCGGTTTTTATTGCTTTCCTACCTTTTCCTTCATTCCTCTCCCTCTTCATTGTCACTTTTTCACATTTCCTGCCTCCTCTCATGCCACTCTCTTTCTTTGTTTTTGTTCTACACTTTTTATTTTCTTTATCATCTAACTAACAAGCACTGAGGGTTTTGCACTTCAGTGCTCTAGTCCATTCAGTCATTCAGTCATTCAGTCAACAGCGGATCTCGAAGAGTACGGCTACCCAGGCTTTGAAAGAGACATCAAACTATAGAACTTCACAGAGTAAATCCTTTAATGTGCCAGAATTTTTAGTTTTGACTTAGTTTTCAAGAAAAAGCGAGTAGAATTTCAGTCCCACAATCGTACGTTACGGTAATGGGAACCGCCCCTTAAAAAACTTGCTTGTCACGTGAGCCAGCTTTCAGGTTGCAAATCACTTTTAAATAGCTAACAATTACATGGATTCAGCGTGAGGTGTTCCGTGGCGTAGTTGTTGAGTGAGCGGAAGTCTAACCTAGACGTCTCTGGTTCAAACCCAAGTAGATACTCTTTCTTTTTTCATCTTTTTTTTTTTTTTTTTTTTCTTGCCTTATTTTCCGCTTCCCGCGGTTTTTATTGCTTTCCTACCTTTCCTTTCATTTCCTATTTCTTTCCAGGAAATCCTTCGCAGTCAGAATAGGATACGTACCATTAATTAAAGTATTCGGAAAAAGTTTGATTTCACACCCTTTTATAGAGTATAGGGGCTTTACGAATGAATACTGCGTAACTGGTGTTGAAATTGCGGACCTGTACGGAGACGATTGGGGATATAGGAAAGTTCGAACAGTGGGATATAGCTCTTGTACGTATGAAGATGTTGCTACAATTACAGCAATTTGGAATATAAAATCGTTTAATTCAATTTCACACAACTGTATATTATTTTCAAAGGCTATGGTTAGATTTCTTATGAGTGACAAATGTGAAGGCAGGAAGAAAAGAAAGACCCTATCGTTTATTTTTGGGTAGAAAATTAAAAATGAATGCACATAAGTAGAAGTCAGAGTAGGATACGTACCATTTATTAAAGTATTCGGAATAAATGTGATTTCACACCGTTTTAAACAGTATAGGGGCTTTACGCATGAATACTTCCCAACTGGTGTTGAAAAATTGGATATTGCACACCCATTACTATACCCGTACCGAAACAATCGAGGGGGGGGGGGGGGTTAGAAAATTTCGGTCAGTGGGATATAGCTCTTGTACGTATGAAGATATCGCTACAATTACAGCAATTTGGGATAAAAAATCGTATGATTTAATTTCAAACTGCATATCATTTTCAGAGGCTATGGTTAGATTTCTTATGAGTGACAAATGTGAAGGCAGTAAGAGAAAAAAGACCCCATCGTTTATTTTTGGGTAGAAAATTAAAAATGAATGCACACAATATATATGATAAGAGAGTAGCAGGGGTGCCAGTTATCTGTATTAATTGGCTCCACCTGGGGCAACTGCTGGAAATTTTTATTGCGTAGAGCTGAGCTGGGCGTTCTGAGCTCTTTGAGGGCGCTACACTAAAGCTTTAGGTAAGGTGTATAAGATACCAATAACTTAGGTACAGTAGCAGCAAAAGAATATATTAGGTTAAGCTGAGTTTCTTTAATCTTTAACTCAAATATTCTTAAACGCTTTGTCTAAAACTTACTTAATGTTCAGAATTGGCTGAAACCTTGCATCACTATTTTGTAAGCATTCACTTTGCTTGAAATCTTCCAATGAGTACCATGCATTAAATTTTAACAATTTGTACTATAAAGTGTACTAACTGGAACCTTGCATCACTATCTTGTAAGCATTCACTTTGCTTGAAACCTTCCAATGAGTACCATCATTAAATTTCATCATTAACAATTTGTACTATAAAGTGTACTAACTGGTATGGTGGAAGCGCCACTGCATATAGGACCTGAAGTAGCAAGATGCGTTTAAAGTAAAACGAGATTTAGACGTGCATGAATTGGTGCGCGCGACGTGCTCGCAATTTTAGTCTTGGAAACGTCATTGTTCTTACTTGCCTTTACAACTAATTATTGGTTAAACATGAGTGATATTACCTGCTTCTAAGTGATTTGTTCCAATATTGTGAGCATGCATTTATTGAATAGCAGCATGGCACTTCAAATTTTGTTGTTTCTTCTCAATGAATAAAACTTGGTCTCAAATAATGGGAAGGAACTTTAGGGCTACCGTACATTTAAGACACGTAAAGTTAACTATGCTAGAGAATGTCACTTTTAGCAGATAACGTTAAGTTCTCTAAAGTCAGGGCAATCTGTTCTCTTTTACTGTATAATAGCAGAGTATTGTTGTCCACCTACTTATGAATGTAGGCCCAGGGAACAACGCTGCACCGAAAGTGATAATTGTACATATCCCAACAATGATGATATGTGTTTTTCTGACGGTTCCAAAGAAATCCTGCACTTCACGCAAAAATTGAAATTGAGATATAGGCTCCAGAAGTAAGTCATAGGAAAAATTCTTTCTTTCTCCTGTTTTTGTTTTTTGCAGAATTAGTGACCCTTACTCTAAGTCTACCCCAAATTTCAAATGCGGAAACAACTTAAAAGACCCCAAGCGTGCCGTGAAAAGACAAGCTACTTTTTATTCTCTCTCGTTCTCTAAGTACAATTAACGGGAAATGGGCGGAGTTTCAAACAAGCAGTTAAAAAAAACTGCATAGCTTTGAGAAAAGTGCATGCAATCTACAACCTACCTCTGGTTGAAAGTTTACCACTACATGGAGTAGAGTAGCCCAGGATTCCGACAAGACAGGCTGTGAGACGCTCTGAAAGCTAAAAAAAACTCTACGCAAACTTGGTTAGTCGCCCTTAAAGAGCGGCTGCACGATTCAATTGCGTACGCGGAGTACCCGTTAAGTATACGGAAACATTAATTATACCGGAAGTGGAAATTCAATTTATGTTTTCTCGATTTCTAGTTCAATTGCTTTGCTGAGTACAGCCCAGTTCAACTGCCAGTTTCCTTGCGACTCGAAGGTTTTACCCTCCAGTATTTTAGCACTAAGTTGAGATAAATTGTAGCTTTTTATTAGCATAAAAAAACTTATTTTTTTTGGTTTGAGTGAAGTGCCCACTTTTCCCATAGACTGTCACAAATATATAATTACAGTCTGTAATAATAGTTAGCTACAGCCTAGTAATAGGGTCTCCAATTGTAGTGTACTAGAGCTGAGCTGGGCGTTCTGAACTCTTTGAGGGCGCTACACTAAAGCCTAAGGTATTCTGAATGAGCTATCCACAAAAACACAGCAGCTAAATAACATTGCAATAGTACCCAATTAGGGACTTTACTTATAAAATCCTGCCCTGAATGTGGGGGCATTACATAACGTCTGACCTACTGGATTTAAATTTCCTCTATCAGGTCTGGTAAAACCTAGTCATGTCAGATAAAGTTCCTTGACATTCAGTAGAAGTGCTGCTGGTTACTTCTAAAAAGCGGTTGCAAAGCGGTAGAAGGCGGCGTAGATTTAAAATGGAAGGGAATAGAATACAAAAAGGCAAGCTATTAATTTGAACTAAAAAGCGTGTGGAAATCGACAAGTAAAAGCGTTTAGTTGTCAAAAGAAAGGTGAAAATACTATAATACAGTTCGTCCAGCTTAAAGAGTAGAAAGTACAGATCTCAAAACTTAGACTAGTTGCAATCACAACAAGCTTAGCCATACCTTTTTTGTGTTGTTAGATCCCAATCCACTCGAAACTAAGTCATATAAAACAGCAAAAGTATAAGAACTACGCTATCTCCATAGACATTCCATACATTAAGCGCCATTTTATTTGACGTCACAAATTCGTCCGTCCTACGTCACAACTCGTAGTTAAACTGGAGCCTTGCCCTCACACGGCAGCTCCTATTCGGGAACTTCCCTTCGCAAATTGACTGTTTTTGCTATGTCTTTATATTTCTTTTTCTGTGTACTGTGGGCTTACTTTGTTGTTACAGGTGGAATGAGCACCAAAGAGGACTCCAGCAAGCCAAATTTGAAGAATGAAGACCCCCTGTGAGGGAGATACAGCTCTGCACACTGGCTATTATTCAGAGTTATTTCGAAGCGGCCGAAAGAGCTACTGCGTTCATTTTTTTTCCAGAGGTAGCAGGCAAGGGCTTCTTCCAACATTACAGAGACATATTTCTAATATCTATATATATGTTTTTTTGTTAACAGTAAAATTTCATGCCGTTTTACTCGCGCGTTATTCTAAAAAAACTCTCTGTAACTTTATTCTAAGGGGGGTATTTTGTTTGTGCGCAAAATTTGGATTCAATTCAGTGATCCAGTTCCACGAAATATCAATTTTTATTTTCAAGTTGACAACCAATTCCAATTTCACCCCGCCCCCCATAACGTTGAGCTCCAAGAACGCACAATTTATTTGGTAAGATAATCAATTAACTTGTGACAGTTCTAAAAAGAGCCCATTTGTAAACAATAATAAGAAATACAAATGAGACGTGGGATGGCCGTTGTAACTTTGGAAATAGTTAGTCCCTCGAGCATAAGTGATGTGTATTCCCGATGTTGCTTAAAGTTGGTTGCTCATTAGTGGGAGGGGTAGTTCAGCACAAGATTTAGACTTGTAGGCGATAGGGCTGAAGAGTATAGCGGTAGCAATCCCGATGGAAAGAACTGAAGTGATGATGATGGAGTCTATACGCAGCGGAGTTTCAATACAAGGTTGGTGGAATTGTCGGAGCTGGTACCAGTCAGGGTAGAGTTGGTCATGGTTGAGACAGAGTTTTAAGCTGCTCCAATGTCTTCCCCGGCAAGTATAATAGAAGGATGTTATTCAGGTAATATAGAAAGTGTAGTCACTTCTGAATCTCTGGGCTCATTCTGGAGGATGACCTGACAGATGGCTGAAAGTAGTTGGCAACTGAAACATGCTCTGTAATGAGGTAAGGACTGCTCAGGTAGCTAGCAGGTAGACTATTCCAATCCCTTTTGAGATGGTGAACAAATATAGCAAAAAAAAATGTTTGCATGGTAAATTCCAAGTGATCCAGTCAGGACATGAGCATGACGGTTGAGTGAACATCACACTATAATTTTTTTCTATATAGTTCCAATTACTGAAAATATGCCTCTTTCATCATCAATTATTAAAGTTACATCTTCACTAGTGTACTTCAATGCCTTTGATCTCTTTTCCAGGCAGTGTGAAAATTGTAGTCTTTGGTCTATTGTGTAAATAATCTAACCTAATGGAATTATAATGTTCAAATTAGCTACTTCGTTTATAATTCAATGCTCGAAATGCCTTTTACCCAAAGCTACAACACATAATTCGTAGTTTTGTACACAAAAATTGTTATTCTCGTAATCAAATTGTAGTGCGTGTATAATAATTACATGCTATTAATGGTGCACTCCATGAGTAGGCATACATTACTGGGAACTACTGTAAAGCCTGAAATTTTAGCTAGCCATTAATTATAGCGAAATTAGAGAAATTAATTAAAACGCTAAATTTTATGGGCGCCGAATATTTTAAACCAAGGGTCAAAGTTCACTAGCCTTATGCATCAGCTCTTAATGATGTCTCTCAAGCGCTGGCTAGTTCCAAGTAGTAGTTCTGTGTCTCAGTTGCTCCCAGAAGGTGATGATGAGGCTACCAAAGCTGCCAATAAACAAGTGAGTGAGATTTTACAAGTAGCTAAAGAAAGGAAGAAGAGAGGGCCCAACAAGACTCATGATGTTGTAACTAGAGTGAAAATAGCCAAGTACACGTGTGAAAATGGGAATAAAGCAGCTGTGGAGAAATTTTCTGATGAGCTGGGCTATAAAGTGTCAGAAAGCAGTGTTAGAAAGAATGAAGAAAGCTTACCTCGAGAAGTTGAAGCTAGGAAAAGACCCAGACTCGATCAAAAGCCTTCCACATGCATCTAGAGGTCGACCACTCATGTTGGGAGACTATGATGCAGAAGTAGTGAAATAATTATGTTCAGTGCTTGCGCAGAGCTGGAGGCACTGTGAACCGTTCCATTGTCATTGCAGCTGCCAAGGGAATAGTGTCTCATCGGAATCCTTCACTTTTAAAAGAGCACGGTGGCCCTATTGATCTTGGACGCAAGTGGGCTGAATCATTTCTATTCCGCCATGGGTATGTGAAGCGTATAGCTACTAAGGCAGCCAGAAAGCTACCAGCAGACTTTGCCGATATCAAGCTAACCTTTTTGGAAAGAATTACGAATGAAGTACAGTCTAATTCCATTCCTTTAGCCTTAGTCTTAAACTGGGATCAAACTGGCTCAAAACTTGCTCCTGTTAGTGAATGGACTCTGTCCTGTTGTTGGCAAAGATGACAAAAGGGAGATCACTGTTCTAATAACTGTAGCTGCAACTGGTGATATGTTGCCACCCCAAGTCATTTATAAAGGCGAGACTCCAGGACGCCATGCCAAAGTTACTTTTCCCGAGGATTGGGCCATTACTCATAGTGAGAGTAATTGGAGCACTGAAGTTACAAAGCTTGAATACGTTGACAATGTTCTGGTTCCATATGTGTGTACAACCCGCCAGAAACTTGGTTTGGCTGATGATCACCCTGCGCTTGCAATATTTGATGTTTTCATGTCACATCGCTGTGATTCTGTATTAAAGAAATTAAAAGAAATTTCTAGCTGTGCAAGTACTTTCTTGTAGCAATCTGGTTGTAGCTAAAACTGGTATAGTGAATTTTCTGTAATTGAGAAGATTACTGCAGCAGTGATAATGCCGTTGCTGTAGCCATTGTATTGCTTAGAATTGAAAATCAATGAAATATTGGTGGCCTGCTTCAAACTTGGATGTTGATCTGTAATTTTTTTGCAGGACAAAATGAAACCGTAGATGAAATGTGACCAGGACAAAATGAAACCGTAGATTGAATGTGACCTTATACCAGATGAAAATAATAATCATGCCGTTGTTTACTTGCTCTTAGTAGTGAGGGTGAGCAATGTCATACTTTATAAATGAGGACCTAGGACTAAGGTAAAAATTCAAGTCTGTCCCGCAGATTTTGGGACAGTTGGAGTCTATGAAATTTAGGCTGTTAACATTCCAACTCCAACATGCATCTACATCTTCTCACACAAGAACTAAAAAATTAGTTTTATGATGTTTGCTGTGTAGCTAAAATTAAAATGACACCTATAGTGACTACAGACAGCAAATTCAGTGATTCACAGTATATCTGGCAAAAGAGAATTCAGCTTTCAGGCCACGAAACTACTCACCTAGACTTGAAGCCTGTGTACACCATAGCGCAAGTTCCACTATAGTCCAGTCCATAACACATTGGTATAACAATCTGGCGGAGCCGAACCCTTTACCATCCCTGATCGTTTCCCCGCGGGTAGCATATCAGGATTGGTAAAAGGTCTTTCCACAACTAATCATTACAGCATGCAACCTTTGACAATGATTTGGACGACCATTTCTAGTCTTTACTAATACTCTTATGGTAAAGGGTTTTTACTCTATTACTCTAATGGTAAAGGGTTTTCGGGGTACGAAGTTACTGTGTAGTTGAAAATAAACCTTCAAATAGATGAGAAGTAATCTGTTCAGTTAAACTTCATAGCTGGGTCACAAGTTTATCCTCTGGCTAACTCATTGGGAAAATTTCAAAAAAGTAAAAAAAAAAAAGGAATAGCTATAGCTAGCTATCAGTGTGGAGGTCCTTTTTTTATGTGATCAACCAAATTACTTATTATTGTTACTGTAATTACTAGGTATGTCAATTTTAATGAAGTTGAGTGCTAGGGAAATAAAGGCCCATCAATTCTTGCCCTTCTTATGGCACTAGACAGATGCGTGTCTCTGAACCATGTACTACTAGATGTTTTTAGTTGTGCCAACTCACCCATTGCCTTTTAATTGACATTATTATAATTGTTATTATTATTATTACTATTATTGTTGTAATGCTTATTATCTGTACATTCTGAGTTTTGATTTATATACTTGAAAAAATTGCTTGTTTAATTTATTTAATGCGCCATGCATAAGCTGTGAAGCAATTAAATAAAGGATTAAATGAGAATGAATGAATGAGAATAAATAAATGAAAACGAAAATAAATAAACAAATGTATGTATTATATATAGCCGTATACATGACAGTGTATAGCTACATCCTGCATTTTACATTTATAAACTCCAAATAGTAGTGATACACTATCTGTGAACTTACCACTTCAGTAAACTCCAGTAGATGCCTAGTATACCTCAGGTGTTACTTAGTCTACTGTGTTTGTACACTGCTTGGTAAAACAAATAGTAAGCAACAAACATTAAATTAAAGTTCAGGTTCATAAAGCTTTTTAAGTCCCTTCTTGTGTATGGTAATCTCAAAAGATACTAGTATTTGCATTGGAATATCTTACATTATTATAATTAAGGTTGGACGCACATAGCAACGCGCACCGCCTGTAGATCCGGACATTAATTTATTCCCCGCCAATACCCCACCATTCGATAATACCCGAGCAGAAACAATCGCGCAGTAGTAGCAGAAGTATAATTTGCGAAGTTGTGGTGTTTTAATTTAGCTTCTTGTTGTCTCATATTCGTTTATAGCAACTCTCCATACGTCGTCTGAGCTCACGCGGAAAGGTGCACCTGGCTGCCTCTCCTCCAGTAGCCGTTCTCCGGACTCTGCGCACCTGAACTCAAGCGGATGGATCCACCAGGCTCGATTTCTGCGGAGCGAAGACTTCCCAAGATGCGCAGATCTAATACCTTCACCACTGGCTATCTCCAATAAACTGCTCTCTCTTCTGACTCTCTTGTTATTGTTCTATTGATGTTTGTTTACTCTTGATATAGGCGGGCTCTTTTTAGAACCAATACAAACTAATTGAGAAAAAAAAAAGCTCGCGTACTCGTAGTTACGAGATATGGGGGTGGGGCTATTTCTTAAGAATTGCGAGTGGAATTAAAGTTCCAAATTTTGTAACAGTTTTTCTTGGAATCTAATAATGAGAACTACATAAAAATTTTACACACGGGTAAACCAAAAAAAAATGAACTGCACCACGTAGAGAATTTTTCAATATCTTATAAATAGAAAAAATTGCGAATAAATCATTAAGTAATATTGAAAAATGGAGAATAACTCTATGTCTTGCAGTAGAGTATCGGCTCGGCTAGTAGTGCACCAAATTGCGGAGCTCCAACTTACCGCACCGCTCCAAAAAACTGCTACAAAGTTTTATAACCAGGCCCCAATATTTCCTGATATTTCTTCCAGATTCGCTCTAAAATTAGTGAGCGGCTCCTTGGCAGGTACTTTGTCCTTGTGTAGTAGTGGAGAAGCCCCTGTAAGTATACAATAGTAGTAATCGTGCATAGCAACCATCAACAAAAAATTGCGTAGGCGGTGTGCGGCCACCCTTAAGCTATTTAAAGTTAGCAGAGAGCTAACAGGAACACTCTCAGTATTTGTGACCGTCTATAGGAAAACCAGGCACAACGCGGCACCATTCGAATTTTTTTTTTCCACTTACGGAGTTGTCGGCGTCCAGATATTGAGCTCTCCAAGTTTTATCGTCGTAGCTTAATTCGTTCCCGCTATAAAAGACCTAACCGTTCCCTTCCGTCGGCTTAAAACAATACATTTTTAAGAAATTGATCGATCTTTTCTCGATATTACGCGCGCCGCGTTGTGCCCGGTTTTCCCGTAGACGGTCACATTTAATGAATTAATTAAAACAAAGTGATAATGAACAGCATCATTTAGTTGCTATACACGTCAGGGGAAAATATTGGACTTGAGCATCATTTAGTATACATGCACACCAGGATAAAACATTGAACTTGAGCATCATTTAGTATACACACCAGGTTAAAACATTTGGCTGTCTAAAGTAGAGTATACTTCTGTTATACTCCACAAGTAAACATCAAGATTACATAGGGTAAGTATATTACTAGTATAACTTTGTTATACATACGTGGTTTCACATAAGTATAACATATTTTTTGCATGGTGAAATATTCTTAGATGCTTTGTCTAAAACCTACTTAATGTTCAGAATTGGCTGAAACCTTGCATCACTATCTTGTAAGCTTTCACTTTGCTTGAAACCTTCCAATGAGTACCATGCATTAAATTTCATCATTACACTGTTAAAAATGAAGTGTTCCAGTAACACTGCAAGGAGCGTTCCCACGAGAGGGAGGAATTTATGCCCCACCCATGTTTCCTGAACACTGCACAGAGGGTTATAATATAACACTCTGAGAGGTGTTTGGACAACATCTTTAGCAGAGTTGTATTAACACCTTCTGCAAGCTTATCACAACACTAAGTAACATGTTTCAATGGCACTGCTAATAAATAATGACCACACCTCATTCACATAACCTCAAAATTTTTAGATAAATAAATGATTGACAATGAATATATAAAAATAGATTGAATGAAGTAGCTAAACAGTTTTAAAGCTGTCCTTTCAACATGAGTAGATGAAATATCATGATATGCACTCCACTTATGATCCATCATGTTCAAGATAAATATACCTGCATGACACATAAAAATAAAACATAAATCAATAAGCAATTATACAAACACATTCATAAATGCTTGTAAACACACTATTCTAAACACACAGACTCAGCTAAACACTCAATTCTAAACACGCTCACAAATGCAACTAAACACACTATCCAAAATATGACCCTCTACAGGAAAATCGGGCACAACGCGGCAAGTGGCCCAATCCGCGGTAAATGCCGCCGTCAATGGCGGGAAAATACAGCTCTCAGTTTAGTAGTAAGTACAGTGGCTATCATGAGTGAAGCCAGGAATCTTGCTAGAGCATTAAACCTCAGCCACCATGATGGTCTGGACATGATGGGTGGAGCTGACGCTGAAGCCATGGCTCCAGGAAGTGAGGACCCGCTTTCTGACTGTAAGTCACTTATTACAGTTAACTATAACCCTCATCAGTTCATCATCTTTTTTTCCTTTTTTTTTTAGGTGATGAAGAATTTGATGGCCATTTTACCAACTATTATGAAGGTAATAAATTTAAAATTTAAATAATTTTTTGGATATAAGAACAAAACAAAACAACTTCTTATACAGAGCAGTCCAAAGAATCCAGAGGATCATAGAGGTCATCTTCGTCTTCAAACAGTGGAGTAGCAGAGCCTGACTCTGCTGATGAGACATCCCTAGAAGCTTTACCAGACATCGAGCCTTCATCATTGCATCCTGACCACTCATCTGTTTTCTTGTCACCACCCCATTCCGACCCCACTTTTCTTTCCCCTTCCGATACTGTGTCCGTTGCCTGCCGACGAAACAGCATCATCTGTGTTAAGGAAAGGAAGAGGTCAAGAAAGCCATCACCAGCAAGGACGAAACGACTTACCTCAACTGAGCAGTTAGACCAGTTTTTAGCCCGTCACAGTCACCAACTCCTTCACAGTCACCAACTCCTTCACAGTCACCAACTCCTTCACAGTCACCAACTCCTTCACCATCACGTTTCGTCACGCCATTCTAAAAGAATTAGAAGTACAGACATCAATTATTAATTATTATTTTTATATTTTTAGTCATCTCTTTTAAATTATGTATCATCTATAACAAGTAATACACACCTTTACTTTGTTCTTATGTCCAGTGTTATCAAAATCTATCTATTTACATTGAATACGCAATATAATTATCCCAACTCAGCTAAAACAACAAAAAAAATACTCTAGTGGACAATAGTAAAAACAGACATTACCAAGATAAATAAAACTATTAGTGCGAACACCAATAAAAATGACTCTAGTGCATGTGGGCACTAATAAGAATGATTCTAGTACATACGAGCACTAAAAAGAATAACTCTAGTACATGTGGACACTAAAAAGAATGACTCTAGTACGTGTACACACTAATGAAAAACCACAAGCCCACCTCAGAACCACTCAGATAGCCTCGAAGGACAAAATTTAACGACAGGAAGTGAAACTGGAAGTGACATCATGTGACACGCCCACCAGTGAAGAAATAATTTGGCCTCAAGGACTTCGCCCGTACCTCCAAACATCACCTGATTAGTAAATTATTTCATCGGGTATCGTAATTTCCTTACAACAACAGCTACTACAATCAAACTAGAAAAACTAACTTAATCGAACATACTACAACTGACAGACACTAGTATGTGCTGACACTAATACGAATGACTCTAGTACAGTGTAATCACTATGTGCATGCATGGTGTTAGCACTATGTGCGTGTACAGTGTTTGGTGTTAGCACTATGTGCATGCACCGTAATAGTACTAGTGTGTGCACAGTGTTTGGTGTTAGCACTATGTGTGTGCACAGTAATAGCACTGTGCGTGCAGTGTTAGCACTATGTGCGTGCACAGTAATAGTACTACGTGCAGTGTTAGCACTATGTGCGTGCACAGTAATAGTACTACGTGCAGTGTTAGCACTATGTTAGTACTACGTGCATGCACAGTGTTAGTACTATGTGCGTGCACAGTGTTAGCACTATGTGTGTGCACAGTAACAGTACTACGTGCATGCACAGTGCTAGCACTATGTATGTGCACAGTGTTAGTACTACGTGCGTGCACAGTGTTAGTACTACGTGCATGCACAGTATTAGCACATGTGCGTGCACAGTGTTAGTACTATGTGTGTGCACAGTGTTACTACTATGTGCGTGCACAGAAATAGTACTACGTGCGTGCACAGTGTTAGTACTATGTGCGTGCACAGAAATAGTACTACGTGCGTGCACAGTGCTAGCACTACGTGCGTGCACAGTGTTAGTACTATGTGCGTGCACAGTGTTAGTACAATGTGCGTGCACAGAAATAGTACTACGTGCATGCACAGTGCTCGCACTATGTGCGTGCACAGAAATAGTACTACGTGCATGCACAGTGTTAGTACTATGTGTGTGCACAGTGTTAGTACTATGTGTGTGCACAGAAATAGTACTACGTGCGTGCACAGTGTTAGTACTATGTGCGTGCACAGTAATAGTACTACGTGCATGCACAGTGTTAGCACTATGTGCGTGCACAGTGTTAGTACTATGTGCGTGCACAGTGATATGTGCATGCACAGTGCTAGTACTATGTGTGTGCAGTGCTAGCACTATGTGCGTGCACAGAAATAGTGCTACGTGCATGCACAGTGCTAGCACTATGTGCGTGCACAGAAATATTACTACGTGCATGCACATGCACAGTGCTAGCCCTATGTGTGTGCACAGAAATAGTACTACGTGCATGCAGTGCTAGCACTATGTGCGTGCACAGAAATAGTACTACGTGCATGCAGTGTTAGTACTATGTGCATGCACAGTGTTAGTACTATATGCGTGCACAGTAATACGTGCATGCACTATGTTAATACGTGTTAGCACTATGTGCGTGCACAGTAATAGTACTACATGCATGCACAGTGTTAGTACTATATGCGTGCACAGTAATACGTGCATGCACAGTGCTAGCACTATGTGCGTGCACAGTAATAGTACTACGTGCATGCACAGTGCTAGCACTATGTGCGTGCACAGAAATATTACTACGTGCATGCACAGTGTTAGTACTATATGCGTGCACAGTAATACATGCATGCATGCACAGTGTTAGTACTATGTGTGTGCACAGTGCTTGCACTCTGTGCGTGCACAGTAATAGTACTACGTGCATGCACAGTGTTAGCACTATGTGCGTGCACAGAAATATTACTACGTGCATGCACAGTGTTAGTACTATATGCGTGCACAGTAATACGTGCATGCACAGTGTTAGCACTATGTGCGTGCACAGTAATAGTACTACGTGCATGCACAGTGTCAGCACTATGTGCGTGCACAGAAATATTACTACGTGCATGCACAGTGCTAGCACTATGTGCGTGCACAGAAATATTACTACGTGCATGCACAGTGTTAGTACTATATGCGTGCACAGTAATACATGCATGCACAGTGTTAGTACTATGTGTGTGCACAGTGCTAGCACTATGTGCGTGCACAGTAATAGTACTACGTGCATGCACAGTGTTAGCACTATGTGCGTGCACAGAAATATTACTACGTGCATGCACAGTGTTAGTACTATATGCGTGCACAGTAATACGTGCATGCACAGTGTTAGCACTATGTGCGTGCACAGTAATAGTACTACGTGCATGCACAGTGTTAGCACTATGTGCGTGCACAGAAATATTACTACGTGCAGGCACAGTGTTAGTACTATATGCGTGCACAGTAATACATGCATGCACAGTGTTAGTACTATGTGTGTGCACAGTGCTAGCACTATGTGTGTGCACAGTGCTAGCACTATGTGCGTGCACAGAAATAGTACTACGTGCATGCACAGTGTTAGTACTATGTGTGTGCACAGTGCTAGCACTATGTGCGTGCACAGTAATAGTACTATGTGTGTGCACAGTGCTAGCACTATGTGCGTGCACAGTAATAGTACTATGTGCGTGCACAGTGCTAGCACTATGTGCGTGCACAGAAATAGCACTACGTGCATGCACAGTGTTAGCACTATGTGCGTGCTGTGCACAGTAATAGTACTATGTGCGTGCAGTGTTAGTACTATGTGCGTGCACAGTGTTAGCACTTCGTGTGCAGTACTACTTCGTGAATGCAGTGTTAGTATTAGTACGTGTATGTACAATGATAACAGTAGTGCATGCCTAGACTTACCATTATTCTCTTCTTTAATCAAGAACACCAGAACCTCAGTACAGATAGCAGCAGCCCAAGCACCATGAAATCTAGGAAATGGAAAGGGAAAAAAAAAAGGTTACTAGCAACTACAGCAACAAAAAGTAGACAATCTAACTAGTTAACAATTACCTTTCTTCACATTTCAGGAACACCAGATCCCCAGTTCTCATAGCATATTGCAGCACTAGCATCATCAAAGCTAAAAAGAAAGAGAGGAAAAAGAAAAGAAAAAAGAACAAGTATTATAAGGGTTACCTACAACTACAACGAGAATAGGAAACTAGCTAGCTAAAAAATCACCACCCAGTCTTGAGCATAGCAAGATACTAACTAACTATCCTCTTAGAACAAGAAAGACAAGCTCGCTAACCTTTTTTCCACCAGCAGTGTTGTTGAGAGAATAACTCCTTGTTGATGTTTCTACACAATGCGCGCGGTAAAAACCTATAGTATGCGGAGAGTGCGGTAGAATACGGAATCATTGCTGCCACGCCTTAGTGCCCGATTTTCCCATAGACGGTCACATATACACAAACATAACACAACTAAACACGCTATTCTAAACACACAAAAATACATAGAAATAGAAAAAGAAGCAAAACAAATGTGTTTGTCTACAAATACATTTTTTACTATCATCACTCTATATAGCATGATAATGCTTTTGAATAGTCTGGACAGCATGAGAACACAAACTATAACAGGAACTAATCTTGTGGCATGTTTAATTTGGGGGAAATATTTGGGGAAAGAAGAAAAAAGAGCAAACTGAGGGTAAATGAATGGTTTATAATCAACTGCTGAACTAACAACTGTAATAATTTTGTGTTAACCTGTATATTCTTACTTTGTTAGTCTCCAAAAGCATCTCTAGATTTTCACAGCAGCACTTTTTTGTAGCCTAAAATTACATATGAAAAAAATAAATAAAAAGAGTGCGGTAAATAATTTTTGAGATAACTCTCAGATATAGTCGGAAAAAGGATATAGTCGGAAAAAATACTGAACTAGCTACCTGCTAAATTCATTAATCATAAAGAAGAAATTACCTCTTCCGTGCTCAAACTCAACTTAAACGGCTAACTCTATTCAAATGCGTCACTTACATTAGCCAAAACACTCTATTGTTTCCAACAATAAACACATATTTTAACTTACCATTTCTCCGAAAGATCCAAGGCACGATCTGCACTTAAAAACACCATATCCATAAAACTCTTCTGCAGGACAAGGAGGGCCTGGAATATTCTAATAAACGCTCTCCGGTAAAAAGCGGGTGCTTGTTGTGCGCATCGCAATAAAAACCATACCGCGCATTCAGTAAGCACTCAAATAGTAAACAAATTCTCCGAAATTTTTTGCCAAAGTTTGTACAGCAAGACGGTCTTCTGCGGGGATTTAAATAATGCATTAAATTAGACATTGGTGGAGCAATGGCTAGATTTCTTCTATTTCCTGCTCACGAGCAGGCCAATTTATTTTCACGAGCCGCAGGCAAGTGAAAATGAAGCCTGCAAGTGAAGCTATATACAAATAAGTAGCCAACAAAGTTACTGTAAATTGTAGAATTTAGATAGATAGCTATTGCAGCGAAGTTCCCTTACTGCTTGTTTATAAACTTCTATGAATGTATCAGTATATTAGCTAAAATTAAATAAAAATACAGTATGAAATATTTAGCTCATTGTACAATTTAACTTGATTTTAATAAAGTACAACCATGCAGTTCATGATAATGGCTTGAATGTTATCAGGTAAATAAATGCTAAAGAAACAAAAAATGTGGTCATTTACACCAATTTTCACAATTACACTTATTTCAGTGTTACCGGAATGCTGCAGTGTTTACACTTAGAATTAACACTGGCCTCAGTGTTACTATAACACTGCAAGGTTTTACACTCTTGATTTACACTTCAAAAGTGTTATTATAACGCTTCATTTTTAACAGTGTAACAATATGTACCATAAAGTGTACGAACTGGTATGGTGGACACGCCACTGCATATAGGACCTGAAGTAGCAAGATGCGTTTAAAATAAAACGAGATTTAGACGTGTATGAATTGGTGCGTGCGAGGTGCTCGCAATTTTAGTCTTGGAAACGTCATTGTTCTTACATAGCCTTTACAACTAATTATTGGTTAAACATGAGTGATATTACCTGCTTCTAAGTGATCTGTTGCAAGATTGAGAGCATGCATTTAATGAATAGCAGCATGGCACTTCAAATTTTGTTGTTTCTTCTCAATGAATAAAACTTCGTCTCAAATAATGGGAAGGAACTTTAGGGCTACCGTACATTTTAGACTCGTAAAGCTAACTATGTTAGAGAATGTCACTTTTAGCACTCATAAAATTGCGCTTATAATAATAGTTATAATTTATTAACGCTTTTAAAACAACAAAATAATGATACTTTTGCTTATGATAACGTTAAGTTCTCTAAAGTCAGGGCAATCTATTCACTTTGTCTGTAGCAAAGCAGAGTATTATTGTCCTCCTACTTATGAATGTAGGCCCAGGGAACAACGCTGCACCGAAAATGATAATTGTACATATCCCAACAATGATGATATGTGTTTTTCTGACGGTTCCAAGAAATCCTTCGCAGTCAGAGTAGGATACGTACCACTAATTAAAGTATTCGGAAAAAGTTTGATTTCACACCCTTTTATAGAGTATAGGGGCTTTACGTATGAATACTTACCAACTGGTGTTGAAATTGTGGAACTGTACAGAGACGATTGGAGACATAGGACAATTCGGACAGTGGGATATAGCTCTTGTACGTATGCAGATGTTGCTACATTTACAGCAATTTGGGATAAAAAATCGTTTAATTCAATTTCACACAACTGTATATTATTTTCAAAGGCTATGGTTAGATTTCTTATGAGTGACAAATGTGAAGGCAGGAAGAAAAAAAAGACCCTATCGTTTATTTTTGGGTAGAAAATTAAAAATGAATGCACACAATATATATGATAAGAGAGTAGCAGGGGTGCCAGTTATCTGTATTAGTTGGCCTTACCTGGGGCAACTGCTGGAACATTTTATTGCGTATTGTACACAAATATATAATTACAGTCTGTAATAATAGTTAGCTACAGCCTAGTAATAGGGTCTCCAATTGTAGTGTACTAGAGCTGAGCTGGGCGTTCTGAACTCTTTGAGGGCGCTACACTAAAGCCTAAGGTATTCTGAATGAGCTATCCACAAAAACACAGCAGCTAAATAACATTGCAATAGTACCCAATTAGGGACTTTACTTATAAAATCCTGCCCTGAATGTGGGGGCATTACATAACGTCTGACCTACTGGATTTAAATTTCCTCTATCAGGTCTGGTAAAACCTAGTCATGTCAGATAAAGTTCCTTGACATTCAGTAGAAGTGCTGCTGGTTACTTCTAAAAAGCGGTTGCAAAGCGGTAGAAGGCGGCGTAGATTTAAAATGGAAGGGAATAGAATACAAAAAGGCAAGCTATTAATTTGAACTAAAAAGCGTGTGGAAATCGACAAGTAAAAGCGTTTAGTTGTCAAAAGAAAGGTGAAAATACTATAATACAGTTCGTCCAGCTTAAAGAGTAGAAAGTACAGATCTCAAAACTTAGACTAGTTGCAATCACAACAAGCTTAGCCATACCTTTTTTGTGTTGTTAGATCCCAATCCACTCGAAACTAAGTCATATAAAACAGCATAAGTATAAGAACTACGCTATCTCCATAGACATTCCATACATTAAGCGCCATTTTTTTTGACGTCACAAATTCGTCCGTCCTACGTCACAACTCGTAGTTAAACTGGAGCCGGGCCCTCACACGGCAGCTCCTATTCGGGAACTTCCCTTCGCAAATTGACTGTTTTTGCTATGTCTTTATATTTCTTTTTCTGTGTACTGTGGGCTTACTTTGTTGTTACAGGTGGAATGAGCACCAAAGAGGACTCCAGCAAGCCAAATTTGAAGAATGAAGACCCCCTGTGACGGAGATACAGCTCTGCACACTGGCTATTATTCAGAGTTATTTCGAAGCGGCCGAAAGAGCTACTGCGTTCATTTTTTTTCCAGAGGTAGCAGGCAAGGGCTTCTTCCAACATTACAGAGACATATTTCTAATATCTATATATTATATATTTTTTGTTAACAGTAAAATTTCATGCCGTTTTACTCGCGCGTTATTCTAAAAAAACTCTCTGTAACTTTATTCTAAGGGGGGTATTTTGCTTGTGCGCAAAATTTGGATTCAATTCAGTGATCCAGTTCCACGAAATATCAATTTTTATTTTCAAGTTGACAACCAATTCCAATTTCACCCTGCCCCCCATAACTTTGAGCTCCACGAACGCACAATTTATTTGGTAAGATAATCAATTAACTTGTGACAGCTCTAAAAAGAGCCCATTTGTAAACAATAATAAGAAATACAAATGAGACGTGGGATGGCCGTTGTAACTTTGGAAATAGTTAGTCCCTCGAGCATAAGTGATGGGTATTCCCGATGTTGCTTAAAGTTGGTTGCTCATTAGTGGGAGGGGTAGTTCAGCACAAGATTTAGACTTGTGGGCGATAGGGCTGAAGAGTATAGCGGTAGCAATCCCGATGGAAAGAACTGAAGTGATGATGATGGAGTCTATACGCAGAGGAGTTTCAATACAAGGTTGGTGGAATTGTCGGAGCTGGTACCAGTCAGGGTAGAGTTGGTCATGGTTGAGACAGAGTTTTAAGCTGCTCCAATGTCTTCCCGGCAAGTATAATAGAAGGATGTTATTCAGGTAATATAGAAAGTGTAGTCACTTCTGAATCTCTGGGCTCATTCTGGAGGATGACCTGACAGATGGCTGAAAGTAGTTGGCAACTGAAACATGCTCTGTAATGAGGTAAGGACTAGCAGGTAGACTATTCCAATCCCTTTTGAGATGGTGAACAAATATAGCAAAAAAAAATGTTTGCATGGTAAATTCCAAGTGATCCAGTCAGGACATGAGCATGACTGTTGAGTGAACATCACACTATAATTTTTTTCTATATAGTTCCAATTACTGAAAATATGCCTCTTTCATCATCAATTATTAAAGTTACATCTTCACTAGTGTACTTCAATGCCTTTGATCTCTTTTCCAGGCAGTGTGAAAATTGTAGTCTTTGGTCTATTGTGTAAATAATCTAACTTAATGGAATTATAATGTTCAAATTTGCTACTTCGTTTATAATTCAATGCTCGAAATGCCTTTACCCAAAGCTACAACACATAATTCGTAGTTTTGTACACAAAAATTGTTATTCTCTAATCAAATTGTAGTGCGTGTATAATAATTACATGCTATTAATGGTGCACTCCATGAGTAGGCATACATTACTGGGAACTACTGTAAAGCCTGAAATTTTAGCTAGCCAATTAATTTTAGCGAAATTAGAGAAATTAATTAAAACGCTAAATTGTATGGGCGCCGAATATTTTAAACCAAGGGTCAAAGTTCACTAGCCTTATGCATCAGCTCTTAATGATGTCTCTCAAGCGCTGGCTAGTTCCAAGTAGTAGTTCTGTGTCTCAGTTGCTCCCAGAAGGTGATGATGAGGCTACCAAAGCTGCCAATAAACAAGTGAGTGAGATTTTACAAGTAGCTAAAGAAAGGAAGAAGAGAGGGCCCAACAAGACTCATGATGATGTAACTAGATGAAAATAGCCAAGTACACTGTGAAAATGGGAATAAAGCAGCTGTGGAGAAATTTTCTGATGAGCTGGGCTATAAAGTGTCAGAAAGCAGTGTTAGAAAGAATGAAGAAAGCTTACCTCAGAAATTGAAGCTAGGAAAAGACCCAGACTCGATCAAAAGCCTTCCACATGCATCTAGAGGTCGACCACTCATGTTGGGAGACTATGATGCAGAAGTAGTGAAATAATTATGTTCAGTGCTTGCGCAGAGCTGGAGGCACTGTGAACCGTTCCATTGTCATTGCAGCTGCCAAGGGAATAGTGTCTCATCGGAATCCTTCACTTTTAAAAGAGCACCGTGGCCCTATTAATCTTGGACGCAAGTGGGCTGAATCATTTCTATTCCGCCATGGGTATGTGAAGCGTAAAGCTACTAAGGCAGCCAGAAAGCTACCAGCAGACTTTGCCGATATCAAGCTAACCTTTTTGGAAAGAATTACGAATGATGTACAGTCTAATTCAATTCCTTTAGCCTTAGTCTTAAACTGGGATCAAACTGGCTCAAAACTTGCTCTTGTTAGTGAATGGACTCTGGAGAAGGAAATAACCAAGCAAATTCCTGTTGTTGGCAAAGTTGACAAAAGGGAGATCACTGTTCTAATAACTGTAGCTGCAACTGGTGATATGTTGCCACCCCAAGTCATTTATAAAGGCGAGACTCCAGGATGCCATGCCAAAGTTACTTTTCCCTAGGATTGGGCCATTACTCATATATTTGATGTTTTCATGTCACATCGCTGTGATTCTGTATTAAAGAAATTAATAGAGAACAATATTCATCAAGTCTTTATCCCTGCTGGCTGTACTGGTGAACTGCAACCACTCGACATTAGTTTTATTGAAGAATTTAAGTCGCTTATGAAGTCTAACTTCTCCCGTGGTATGCAAAAGAAGTCAAGGAATCATTAGACTGGAACTAATCTACAGGATATAAAAGTTGATCTTAGAGCTACACTGATGAAACATTTACATGCAAACTCGCTAATGATGTTTCTTACAACTCTTAAAGCCACACCAGATGTTATTGTCAGAGGATTTCAAAAGAGTGGGATCATAGACACAATCAGTTAGTTTTTTTATATAATTTTTTGGTTCACATGTAAAACGCTAAATTTAATGGCTGCCAATATACCATGAATGCCCAAAACGCTAAATATTATGGCCACTATAAAATCACCTTAGCTGCAAAAATGCTGTACAAAAATTTAACTTGCTTCAATAAAGGTGCAGACCGAAGTTCTAACAAGGCCTGCACTTACTATGCTTTATTCTAGCTACTGATGGACCTCAAGTAGTAAATAATCTAAGCCCATGAAGGCCCTAACATCATGAAAACATCGAAACAAGTTTGAATTGGATGGCTCCAATTATTTTACACCAAAAGCTTTACCTAAAGAGCCTGTACACAAAAATTGAAACATTTTACAGGATAATTTGAATGTTTGAAAAACAATTGACAGGGTAAGGATTAATAAGAAACCTAGCATTTTATGACCGTCTACAGGAAAACCGGGCACAACGCGGCACTCTTCGAAAAAACTTCTTTTTCACTTACAGAGTTGTCGGCATCCAGATATTGAGCTCTCCAAGTTTTATCGTTGTAGCTTAAGTCGTTCCCACTATAATAGACCTAACCGTTCCCTTCCGTCGGTTTGAAACAATACATTAGAGTCTATGATGAATTGTATATCTTATTATCTTGGTCAGCAAACAGTAAATTGGCTGAGTTTCTAAATAAATAGGCCCTATTTAAACAGGTAAAAAAATCGGAGTGGACAAGCAACCCGTGATACAAACTACCTCACATTGTAGCTTGCTCTTGTTAAGTAGCCTTGAATAGCAACAAAGTCCGTAGCCTAAAATGAACCAGAATGTCAAGCAGAAGGGGTAGAAACGAAGTCACCTAACTACGACTGCTTTTGTTTAAAATTGTCTCTGAGGTATTGCGCACGTGTTTGGCCCAGTTTGAGACTATAAAGGGGAATGTATTTTGTTTCTATATGATAAATTCAAAAAGTTCACTCTTTAAGCTGGACGCAATGCATAAAAAAAAATCAATTAGTGTTTTTCTTTTTCGCATTTTCTTTTACAACAAAGGACATAAACATGTGCAGAAATGTGGTTATGAGGTAGATCTTCATTACTTGATAAAAACAGCTGGATTAATGTTGGCCACTCTTGTTGTATTTTAAAAAGAAAAAAAGAAATTTTTAAATACTGGGAGAGCTGCCAGTCAGGCACAGAGGCAGTAAGTTATATTAAAAATTATGCTAAATGGATGTTCTTCTTGAGCAACTCAACAATCATACTGCATTAGAATTGACAAAAATTGTATTATTATTACCAGCCGACCTACGAATGTGAAGGAAAGAGAATGTGGATCCACTGCCGAGCATATTAAAATTCTTTAAAACTATAATCCACATTTCCCCCAAATGTTTGGTAAGGTTTCTCACAATTGAACTTTTTTCAGCTGCATGTCTTTATTTTCTTCATTGAATATTTGTTGTTGTTTTTCATTTCATTGAACATTTTTATGGGATGCTCAAGGTTTTCACTAAAAGATTAGTTAGCTATATACAATCAATCATATTAAAGACTGAAAGTTTTACTCATTCATTTCATAATGTACCAACTTTATATATCTAGCTATACTGCAGTTATCACAATTTCACTTTTTTCTATTTAAAATAACAGTAGTAGTGAGTCAGAATGTGATATGGCAAAGTGTTTCACGAGCAGATTCATTTATTTAGCTAAACCATGAAAACCTAGAAAACTGGAAAGCTGGCCTTTACAGTCACTTAACTAATAATAACATTGTGAAGTTATCTAGCATGGAATATATATGTAGCTATACTAGTGACACAGGAAAAAATCTGGAATTTCCTGACTTCAGGAATTGTATAGGACAGTTGAGCGCATGGCCTGTACTTCACATTTCCTGTACCAGGTCAGATGATTTCTGACAGCAGGTCACATATCCTGCATCAGTACAGGTGAACTTTCCTGCACTTTTTCTATAGTACCTACTAGGTCCACCTGGAAGGTTCCTGGCCTGCACCAGTACAGATGAAATTTCCTGCACTTTTTCTATAGTATCTTCTAGGTCCACCTGGAAGGTCCCTGGCCTGCACCAGTACAGGTGAGCTTTCCTGTACTTTTTCTAAGTACCTTCTTGGTCCACCTGGAAGGTTCCTGGCCTGCACCAGTACAGGTGAACTTTCCTGCACTTTTTCTATAGTACCTTCTAGGTCCACCTGGGAGGTTCCTGGCCTGCACTAGTACAGATGAAATTTCCTGCACTTTTTCTATAGTACCTGTGGAGAACCACTCCACATGAACATACTTATTTAGCTACGTTCCGTTTTATATCATTATCATTATTATTGTATTCTAGTTTGCACACCGTGAATCGGGCACTCCTGCTGCAGGGTTCGATGTTCGTCGAACAACTTCGTCCTCGCTCCATCACCTGTATTTATTTGATTGGGCATTAGAACAACTACGTCATACTCACACATTCTATTTAAGCATTGTATCATTATTCTCAGTTTAGTTCTGTCTTAGTAACCAATTTATTAAAACAACTTAAAAGTTAGACTGTCGTTAGCTAACTTGATCGACGGAACTCGAGTGGAGAAGAAGTGTAAGGGTTATAATTCCCTACATTTGGTGGCAGCGGTGGTTCAGGTTGAAGGCAAAGTAAGACCTAGACAACCCAAACTACTCCGAAAAGAAAAATACAGCCAAACTGGAGAACGAGTGCTGGGAGATTAGTGAACAGCGTCGGAACGCTCCAGAGAGACAAGCGATACTGGACGTCTGGAAATTGGACGGTCCATTGCCAGAGATAAAAACCGAAACAGCAAACGAAGGTCCAGTGGAGTGGACAGAATCGTTTCATTTTTCGCCGATTATGGACAAGCGGAGTCTTGGACAAAGGGAGTCCAATGTGACGGAGGATCAGTTGCCTGCAGTGACCGAGGCAATTGGTAGCAATCAATTTGAGATGGCTAGTGTTGATGCAAGAACAAAGACGTCGAGACGAGGAAAGAAAGAGAGATGACGACAAGCGGAATCAGCAAAGACGAGAAGATGAAGAAAGGAGACAAGAAATGCTCACCAAGAAGTTTGAACGACAAATGACGCTCATTTTTCAACATCAGGAAGGTCAGAGGCAAACAGAGCAGGAGTTTATGAAGACTCAACAATTGGAATTACATGAAGCTCAACAAAAAACAGTAGAACTCAACACTCAAAGGCAAACTTATCAGTCTGTACTGAATAGATTACCAAGATTAACTTCTACCACAGAAGTCATACCTTTCTTTACAGGGTTTGAACAAATGTTAATAGACAATGAAGTTTCAGAAACAAAGTGGCTACAGGCTCTTCAGAGCTGTATTGAAGGGCAGTTGAATACGGAATATTGGAATACATTCACTCCACAACAACGACAGAGTTACCCGGTAGCAAAACAAACCCTAATAGCCTGGCTGGCCTTTTCAGAGACAGCTTGTTTGCAACAGTACTCTATTACCAGGATGAAATGGACGGAGAGTATCCAGCAAGCAATTCATGAATCTACTGTTCATGTGGATTCACTACTTGGCGACACTCCTCCTGAATGCCACAGATTTCAATGGATAAAGGCTAGAACTCTAGCCAAAGTAAAGAAGGAATGTGCTGAAGCTGTCTGGAAATCAAACCCAAAAAATCCTGTGGAGCTAGCCCAAGCTGTCAACAAGTGGGAGGAAACATATGGCAAAGCAGCTAAGACATGGAATATGGGCCAGCATAAATATCAACCACAGCATCAACCAGGGGAGCAGCAACAACAGCAAAGCCAGTGGAAACCATCATCCAACAAAGACAACAACAGTGGAGGACGCAAATGCTGTAACTGCGGAGAAGCTGGACACTTTAAAGCTGAATGTCCAAAACCAAAGACCATTAGTCGCCCACTGAAGAAGGTTGAAATGGACAGACCACTCCAGGGATGGATTTTACCATGACACATCAATGGGGAACCAGTGCAATGCGAATTGGACAGTGGAGCCAGTATAACGGTAATTCCAGAAAGTGTTCTTAATAATTATTCCTTTGTTCCAACTAACAGGATTTCTCTGAAGTGGCTAGATGGTTATGCAGTAGAGGCACCAACCACTACAGTCAAGCTTGCCATTGGTGATTTCCAAGGTGAAGTAGATGTTGCAGTTGTCACTGATGAGGTGTTACAGCTACCACTAATTGGGAGGAATGTTGGGGAAGCAAATTTGCTTGCACTCATCAGCCTATATGGATGTCAACACCATCCAGAGAATCTCAGCCAGAATAAAGAGCAGGAGATACCAGCCCTGACATTTCCTGTGAGGACAAGACAGCAATCCACTAAGGAATCAGATGGGGAAATAGAAGAGAGATGTAAGGTGGCTGAAGAACTACCAACCTTAGTACAGGCTGACTTACCCAACTACAACACGGAGGAGGTAGTAAGTGGTCAGAATGAAAATAAGGTAATTGAACAGAATGGGTCTGAGGGTATAAGTGATGTAGGTATGTCTAATGATATGGTGGACGAAAATGAAATAGTGGGAAAAGTTAAAAAGGCTGTACAAAAGAATAATGTAGTTCAGTTGGAATTGGAAGGTTTAGCAGGTGTGTGCAAGTTGGAGGAGGGAAGTACATTTAAAAATGAATATGTGAAAGCACTCAGTGAAGATGGTTCATTACATGAATGGAAGAAATTTGCTGACACAAAGCAAAAAGGATTTGTATGGGTTGGAGATATTTTAAAGAAACAAGTTGAGGATGGGCTTGTAGGCACTAGGGAAGTTACTGTAATTCCCAAAGGCTTAAGACAGACAATGATCAGGCTAGCTCATGATCACCAGGCTCATGTTGGGCCTAAGAAAGTTGGTCAATTATTGACAGAGAATTGCATTTGGCCAGGCATGTTCAAACAGGCAAGGCAGTATTGCCACTCGTGCGACGAATGTCAAAAAAATAATAAGGCTGGAGAATGGAAAGCACCTATGGGTGATACACCTATACAGTCAGAGCCATTTCAACAGATGGCTATAGACTTAGTTGGTCCTTTTACAAGGACTAAGAGGGGATACAAATACCTTTTGACTTGTATATGTCTTGCTTCCAGATATCCTGAGGCTATTCCTCTTAAGTCTATTTCTGCAGAAGAGGTGGCAGAAGGACTACTAGATATTTTTAGTAGATTGGGCACTCCATCTACTATTCTGCATGACCAGGGTACTCAGTTTATGGGAAAGCTTATGAAATCTTTGTGTCAGAGACTGGGAATCAAACAGCTAAACACTACACCGTACCATCCTCAATCCAATGGTTGTGTGGAGAGATTTCATGGTACACTTATACCAATGTTGCGCAAGCTTGATCATCAGGGTCTTGAGTGGGATGATCAGCTCAAATTTGCATTGTTTGCTGTTAGATCAACACCAAATAGATCCACAGGCTATTCACCCTTCCAAATAATTTATGGCAAGAATCTAAGATCTCCTTTGCATCTTGTTTTAGAGGAGTTAGATCCTCATACTGCCAGTAAAGTGAATGTAATTACCTGGGTTGAAGACTTAAATAGAAGAGTAACTTTGATTAGAAAGGAAGTTAAACAAAATGAGATCACAAGTAGAGAAGAAAGGAAGACCAGTTTTAACAGAAAGTCTAAGTTGAGAAATTATAAAGTGGGCGAATTGGTATTAACCCGATATCCTGGACTTCGCAATAAGCTTGATTGTGCTTGGGAAGGACCTTATGAAATAATTGAAGTTCCCAATGACATTCATTTAATTTTGGCTGTCCCAGGTAGCAGAAAGCGAGGAAAAATTGGGAAGAGAGTACATGTTAACTTATGCAAACCATATATTCAGTTGGCAGGTGTTGTTCACAGATTGGTAGTAGCTGCAAATGATGATCCATCATTGGACCAGCCCAAAGTACATCTACATGGGGATGCCCTCTCTCAACAGCAGAGAAAACAGATGACTGATCTACTAAAGAAATGGGAATGTGTGCTTTCAGATTCTCCTGGACACACTAGTGTGCTTCTTCATGATGTTGACACAGGCCAAGCTCCTCCAGTGCGTTCACCACCATATCAACTACCTGATGTTTGGAGAGAGCAGGTCAAGGAGGAGATTGCTAGACTATTGGAGCAAGGAATTATTCAACATTCCACTAGTTTCTGGTCCTCCTCAATTGTGCCAGTTCAGAAGCCTGATGGTAAGGTCAGTGTGGGCGGAGAGGAGACAGAGACGAGAGAGAACGAGAAAGAGTTAAAGAAGAACAAAGAGAAGAGGAATCCATGAACATTGATGTTGTGTAGTTGTGTGTGTAATTATTTATTAGTATAGTGAATCACTGTGTGTGCTTGTAATCTTTAGTGTATGCCATGCTGTCATGTTGTTGTGTGCTTATTTTGTGTCCGGATGTTCCGTGACCACACCCCCACATTATTTGTGCGCATGCGTGTCTTTTGACATATAAGCCAGGACACGCATGCGTATCATCAGTTCCCCATATCGTTAGTAAACCCGACTTGAATTCATACTTCAAGGGAGGACTGGATATCTGGGAGAACTCTGGTGGCAGCGTTCGCTAGAGTTCCTCGAGTAAATATTTGTCGTCGAGCTTTGGTGCCTACCTTTGTTGCTTTCGCTAGTTGAGTTAGAGTTGTCCAAATCGGTTGAGCTTGTCCTATCTCTAGTGCCAGCGATCTGCCCACCCACATTTGGTGGCAGCGGTGCGGAAACGAGTCTGTTCCTACGTTTGTCGAACTCGTGCTACTACTACGTGGACGTCTACTACCGATTTCAAACTCGGGTGGATTGTTCTCTGGGCGTTTCTGTGGTTTCACGCGTGCGTCTGACTGCTGCTACTGACCGATTTCAAACTCGGACTACCACGGCTCATCTTTCGTTCGCCTGTCGCCTTTGGATCGCCATTACTTTATCTGGAGCACACCACACGTGGCGCCTAATTGATAGAGTGTGCAAACGCAAGAAGCAGGTTGTGGTATTGAATCGCGGTAATTCTGCCGTGTCAGTTGAGTCTTCATCAGTGGTATCTGTAGTTCATTCTCCTTTCAGTGGTACTCATAGTAATAGTGTAGAGCGTAGTTCTGTTACTTCCGTTCCGTCTAGTTCATTGTCTTGTTATAGCTCTAGTGGATATAATATCCTTGGCGATTTGGTTGATAGTGATACTACTCTAGTGTACCCATCAATGTCGGAGGACGACCGTGATCCTGAACATAGGAGTGCCAATGGCAGTGCCTCCTCCATTAACCCCGAGATGCGTTCTCTTTTCCGTGAGTTCTTTTCCGAATTTAGTAGGTCTGGCCTTTTGTCTGATAGGGCTAGGGAGGGCTCCATGGATGCCGATCTGACAAGGCAAATTACTGTGTTAGCCCCGCATAAGGATGGCGTAGACATATCCAAATATATTCGCAAGCTTGAGGCGGACCTGCTTGACATAGGCTGCCCAAGGCGTCGCTGGAAGACCATATTGCTACAGAAACTACAATCGAAGTCTGCGTCCTCTGTTGTTGCTGGTCTTGACAGAGATTCGACTGATTATGGGCAGGTTAAAGAGATCCTTATTGAAGCGCTTGGCTGTAGCTTGACTTCGCTGGGTGCTAAGCTAACGACTGACTTCTCTAGTTCGACGAGGTCGATGACTCCTCTTGAGACATATGTCCACCTGAAAAGTTTAATGGATTCAGTGGACATGATGTGCAGAACCAAGGAGGAGCTGTTGCTCTTCTTTGCCTGTGCTACGTACAGAGCGTCCAGGTCCGTAGCGCATAGAGCTCTTATGGACCAAAGAGAATTTACGTCCTTCAGGGACCTTAATAAATTTGCCCTGTCAATCAACACCTCAGATTCTGATAGGCCCTTTCATGGTGGTAGATATAATAAGTATGGTGGTAACAATTCAGTTGAGTGTTTTAAATGTCATAAATTGGGACATAGATTCTATGAATGCAGGAGCCAAGTGTCAAGTGTTAACAGTAGTGTTCCTAGTAATGTTCAAGGCAGTAATAATAGTAGGGCTACTGGCATTGTTTGCTTTACCTGCCATGAGCCAGGCCATAAGTCGCCGGACTGCCCGAACAGAAAGAATGCTGATAGTAATAACTCTGACTTCAGATCGGAGAGCAGCAGGAAAGCTGGTGTGAGAAAGAATCGCACTTACAATAATAACTGGGTGTCAGTCAGGAGTGGTGCCCCTTATGTTACAGGGTTCGTTAATGGTTCACAGTGTAAGATCGTGCCCGATACTGGGGCAGAGATCTCTATAGTTCCCGGGTGTTTGGTTTATGGTGACCAGCTCACGGGTGAACAAGTGGATGTCAAAGGGTGGGACGGCAGACCTGTTACCCTTGATACGGCCATTGTTGATTTTACGTTTAAGGGTCGAACTTTTAGTTCCAGAGTGGCTGTCGCACATGTTGACAGCCTGTGTGGTTGTGTCTTGTTTTCTGTTCCAATGGACATGACCACAGCAGAGCATCTCTTGCTGGATGCCGCCGCCAAGTCTGATGTTTCTGGCTTGGAGGCGGGGCAACTACGTGATACCCGTAGCATCCAGCCATCCACCCAGGTGGATGCCTGCTCTGGTGGTGTTATGGAGGAGGCTTCTTATACCCCCTCTGCACAGGCCACTAACCAGGAAGAGACAATGAATGTGAGAGTTGTAACAAGAAGTAAGTTTAAACAGCAGAGTGAGAAACAGTTACAAGTTGAGACAGTGCATATTAGTGAATCTGATCCCCAACCTCTTAATTCTGATGACGAATTTGAAAGGCTTGCAGCCATAGATGTTTCTTGTGTATCTCCTGTAGTAGGTGTTGGGTCTGATGTCTGTAATCCTTCTGTTGTTGGGCTTCTTCAGGGCTCTGACGAGGATGGGAATGGGGCTGGTGTTGTAGGTAGTGCTGTCAGTGACGGGCAAACTGGTGTTCCTTTCTCCCCATTGGATTGTACCCCCTCGCCTGATGCTATCATGCCTCCCGAGCCTGAGTGTAGTGACAGCTCTGTAGATGAGTTGCAGTTAGCAACTCCGGTGTTAAGTGAGGGTGTTCATACCCTTAAGAGTGCCCTTGTGGCTGACGAGTCTCTGTCCAAGTTCAGGGACTTAGGGGAAAACAATCTAAATGGTTATTCGTTTAAGAATGGGTTGTTGTTGCATACCGTACTGGTGAATGATTCCCCCGTGTCCAGAATAGTTGTTCCCACTGTTTTCAGGAACAAGGTACTTTCTCTTGCTCATGACAAAACAGCTCATGTTGGAGTCCGGGGCATGAGAAATGTGCTGGGCAAAAGTTTTACATGGCCTGGTGTTCACAGTGACATTGTTGCTTTTGTCAAGTCCTGTGATACGTGCCTCCGTGTTAATAGTGCTGGCAACCGGAAGGCCAAGATGGTTGAGAGGCAAATCGTGTGTGTCCCATTCGAGAGTGTTTGTGTGGACTTAGTGGGCCCCTTGCCTAAGGGCAAGAGGGGCGCCAAGTATCTTTTTACTTATGTTTGTTTGGCCAGTCGTTGGCCTGAGGCTATACCCATGCGTACTGCCTCCGCCACTGAGGCAGCGCAATGTTTTGTGGATATTATAAGTCGCACTGGTATACCCTTGCGTGTGTTGTCTGATAGAGGAACTATCTTCCTCTCGAAGTTGATGTCTGGTGTTTGCAATATGTTAGGCATTGACACAGTTGCTACTTCCCCATATCGCCCACAGTCAAACGGCGTGGTGGAACGTATGCATGGAAGTCTGAAACCTATGCTTTCAAAAGCTGTGGGGGCTGGGTTAGATTGGGTTGACTTCTTGCCCCTAGCTCTCTTTGCCCTCAGACAAGTTCCAAATAGAGATGTTGGGTTCTCTCCTCATCGCGTTGTGTACGGGAGGGATGTGTTAGGTCCCCTGGATGTCCTCTATGAGGGTTGGGTCGACCGTGATTTTGAGCCTGTCAATGTGGATGACTGGCTCCTGCAGCTTAATGATAGGCTAGCGGTCATACATGACCTGGCTGCAGCCAACCAGTCTGACAGTATTAGCAAGCGTGTTCTCGCCTTTAATAGGCATAAGCAAGATAAGCTGCTGGAAGTGGGCTCCAGTGTGCTCATGAGGATCCCTGGTTTGCACGCAGCCCTTCAGGCTGCCTGGGAAGGCCCTTACATTGTAGTCGAAAGGCCGTCCCGTGTTACTTACCTAATCTCTAAGGGGGAAGGCCATCCCACCAGATTAGCTCATAGGGATAACCTAAAGTTGTATGTATCCAGACCGTTGGCAGTCAATGCTGTTACTTTGATTGCAGAGGAGCAGGGAATCAGTCATGACCTGCTCGCTAGTAAGGCCGCCCTTAGTGATGACAAGTGCCCTGGGTTCAGGCAAAATGAATTGGATGCCCTTCTGGGTGATCTCAAGTGCCATTTCAGTGATTCTCCCGGTCTGTGTGTAGCAAGTACCTGCAAGATCGAGATTGCAGACGGAGCTGCTGCGGTGAACTTACCCCCTAGGCAAATCCCAGCCGGCATAAGAGAGGCGGTGAAACTTGAGATTGACAAGTTGCTGAGTGAAGGTATCATTGCTGAGTCCAACTCTGCCTGGGCCAGCCCATTAGTGCCCGTCCGGAAGAAAGACGGCAGTGTCCGCATTTGCGTTGATTTCAGAGCGTTGAATTTGGTTACACCGTTGAGGAGATACTGGCTGCCGTCTTTGACGGAAATCTTGGAGCATGTAGGCCCTAATGCGTGCCTGTCTACCCTGGATCTCACCGCTGGCTTTCATCAGCTGGCAATGGATGAGCAGTCTAGCGAACTCACCACATTTGTGTGTCCCTTTGGTAAATTTCGGTACCTTAGAATGCCGTTCGGTCTCAAGAATGCTCCTGCTATTTTTCAAGCAGTGATCGAGAATGTCCTTAAATCAGTTTCTGACTGCTGTCGAAATTATGTAGATGATGTTGTGATATACAGTCGTACATGGTCAGATCATTTGATTCATTTGAGAAGGGTAATTGAGTGCCTTGGCGCCTCAGGTTTAACTATTAAACTCCGGAAATGCTGCTTTGGCAGAAAACACTTGTTGTATTTAGGCCATAGGATTGGTGCGGGACTGCTTGCAGTCCCTGAACACAGAGTCTCAGCCTTGGCTAACTTTGTTAGGCCAAGGACGAAAAAACAACTTCGTTCTTTTCTAGGGTCTGTTTCTTATTATCGTAGATTCATACCCAACTTCGCTGATTGTTCTAGCGCACTCACCCCTGCTACCTCCTTGAAGGCTCCTCTCCAGGTGGTCTGGACTGAGGAGATGGACTCCTGTTTTCGTGAGTTAAAAATGTCATTATGTCATAGTTGTTGTTTAGTCATTCCAGCCCCAGAGGATGTGTTCGTCTTGTATACGGACGCATCAGGTGCCGGTGTTGGTGGTTGCCTCCATGTCGTTAGAGAACAGGAGGAACTACCTGTCGGGTTTTTCTCTCGCCAACTGAGACCAGCAGAGAGGAACTATTCGGTTTCGGAACTTGAGTGTCTAGCCATTGTGGCCAGTTTGAAGCAATTCGAATTCTTCGTGTATAGCAAGGAAGTGACCGTTGTCACAGATCATAAGCCGTGTCTGGCTTTGGTGAAGGGGAGTCATCTGAACAAGCGTCTGCTTCGATTTGCTCTCGTGATTCAGCAGTTCAACGCCTCCATTATGTATCGCCCTGGCAAGTTGCATGCGAATGCTGATGGAATGAGTAGGCAGGCATGGACGGAAACAGATGATGAAACCGCCCAGTGTGTTGTTTCAGCTTCTCCTCCTTCTAGTCGAATCTTGGTGGGGGGAGATGTGGGCGGAGAGGAGACAGAGACGAGAGAGAACGAGAAAGAGTTAAAGAAGAACAAAGAGAAGAGGAATCCATGAACATTGATGTTGTGTAGTTGTGTGTGTAATTATTTATTAGTATAGTGAATCACTGTGTGTGCTTGTAATCTTTAGTGTATGCCATGCTGTCATGTTGTTGTGTGCTTATTTTGTGTCCGGATGTTCCGTGACCACACCCCCACATTATTTGTGCGCATGCGTGTCTTTTGACATATAAGCCAGGACACGCATGCGTATCATCAGTTCCCCATATCGTTAGTAAACCCGACTTGAATTCATACTTCAAGGGAGGACTGGATATCTGGGAGAACTCTGGTGGCAGCGTTCGCTAGAGTTCCTCGAGTAAATATTTGTCGTCGAGCTTTGGTGCCTACCTTTGTTGCTTTCGCTAGTTGAGTTAGAGTTGTCCAAATCGGTTGAGCTTGTCCTATCTCTAGTGCCAGCGATCTGCCCACCCACAGTCAGGTTATGTGTTGATTATAGAAGGTTAAACAAACTTACAGTAGATGACCCATATTATATTCCTCTTGTTGAAGAATTGCTTTACAAAATTGGTAATTGCACTGTACTATCCAAGTTAGACCTTGCAAAGGGTTTCTACCAGGTCTGTCTTACAGGTACAGTAATTACGAAATAATAAACAACAACTACAATAACTGTAACAAGAATGCGATACACAAACAACAGCTACCTAAACATACACCACAGGAACTGCAGTAAGTGTGTATTACCAACAGCAACAGCCACCCGTTCCAGTACACTTGCAAGTTCAACAAATTCTTGCTGTATACGATGCAAGCTGTGCCCTTGGAATCTTTATGTACTCCAAGTACGCGAGACTTTTCCACCATCCCAAGGTCCTAACTGTGGAGTCCTCCAGGCCCCTAGCTGCCGCCGTAGTGGCTGCACCAATGCGGAAACTGTGTCCAGAGTATTGACCTGGCTCAACGCCTGCTTCTTCCAGTGCAACCTTGACTGCAGTAACCAGGCGCTGCCTGGTTAGAGGCTTGCCATCAATGAATCTGAACAGAGGTCCAGCACTTTTGCCTCGCACCACCAAGTAAGCCAACATGGCAGCCACTGGACAGAGATCGGATGCCACTCTGCCAATAAAAATAGAAATCCCTTGTCGGAAAGGGTCTGTCTTCGAGGCTTTAATGCGAACTTCTATTCTTGAAGGGTGAGCAGGATCATCGACCAACACATCTCCCCATGACAAGTGACCAGAGGCATCGTAGCCATCGTCCGATGGCACTGTCAGTTCCCCGATCCGCATAAAGCCGAAAAATGCCAGGCAGCATGCCGCCCAAAGCATGACCACATCTGCCTCGTGTGCACGAGGGTTCCACACTCCTTTGATCTTGCGAAGCAAGTCAGGTGTAATAGGCATACGCTCACGTTTTGACACCCCTGCCATGCCTTCAGCACGCTTCACACCCCGCAAGACGTAGTGTAACCTATGCAAGCCAGCCGAGAATGGATCCCCGTAGCCCTCCGAGATATGAAGGTGACGCACTCCTGCCATATACGACTTAATTGTCCTGTGGCGGAGACCATCCACTGCCAACGAGGCAGCGAAATGGCACAGTGTGTCTTCATTCGCTGGCACTGGAGCTCGGCCGGCCGTAGCGCATATCCCCATGAATCGTCTCACCCCACAAGCATAAAGTTTATGTGTAGATTCGGCCAAGCCCATCATATAGAACCTCTGAACAGGGTCACCCAGTTTACTTTTGTCCAATCCGGGGTGTCTCTGACCAGGCACTGGAGGAGTCCCACCGGGATGTGGGTGGCCTCTGCCGCTGACTCCGGCACCAGCTGCTGGAATAAAAGGAGAGAATCCCTAGATAACGCATCAGCTGCGCCATTGTCGACACCAGGGATGTGCTGACAGACAAATGTCACGTCCCATCATGCCAAGAAAAACGATAAACACCACATCAGGTGCATTGCCCTGTCCATCTTACTTTTGCCGGAGTAACGATTGCAACTACCGCCATGTTGTCGCATCTGCAGGACACCGTTGCACCCTTCCAGAGGCGCCCCCACACGGCCACTGCCATAACAATCGGCAGTAGCTCCTTCACCCTATTATGAATCTCTGACCAGCTATCAGGAAACTTGAGTTGGAACCAGAGACCTGTGCATGTATAGGCCCCGCAACCCCATGCACCTGACGCATCAGTAGTGAGCACCACTTGTGGCTCGCCCTTAACCACGCTGGACATCGGGTAAGTGCCATTCCACACAGGCAAAAAACAGTTCCACCATTTAAGGTCTGACCGGAAGCCTGCATTCAGCCGCACCCTATGGTGCAGTGCTCTCGCCCTGGCTGAAAGGTCAATCATTCGCCGGAGGAAGGACCGGCCCGGTTTAATAACCATACACGCGTGCTGTAAGTACCCAATCAGTAACAGCAGCTCCCTCTTGGTGCAAGACTTCTTTGACTCCCAATCCCGAATCATGGTACACAGGCGTTCCAGCTTTTCCCGGGGAAGGCTTATCGTCAATGAGGCCGTATCCAACTCTATCCCCAGGAAAGTCAATTTGGTGGCAGGGCCCTCAGTCTTTGCCGGGGCTATCGGCACACCCAACCCCTTGCACCGGGCCAGTGCCCTTTCTAAGGACACCCCACACTAACATGAGTCTGGTGCTCCAAATAGTAAGAAATCATCCAAGTAGTGGATGCATATCACCTGGTCAGTGTTAGCCAAGATCCACAACAGACCATCGGCAATGGCATTATACAGCTTCAGTGCTGATCGGAGGCCAAAGGGGAGCACCTTATCTACGTAGGTGCGGCCCCGCCACTGCATACCCAAGAGGTGCCGGTCATCCGGATGGACCGGCACTGTCCTGAATGCCTGATACGTCAAACTTCGCTAGATTCGTCCCCTGCCCAACTCCAGGACCTTGTGACAGGCAAAATCCACTGATGTATACTGCAGACTGCATAACCCTGGGTCAAGTCCATCATTGACACTATTCCCAGCGGGAAATGAAAGGTCCACGATTAACCTCCTCCACTTCCCCGATGCATGGCCTTTCGGGACCAGCCCAAGACGGTTCACATGGACCAGTTTTGTGGGAGAAGGATCAACAGGTCCAAGTACCCTTACTCTCCATTGCAACCACTCCTACTGGCACATGCCACGTATACTAACAAACTTTTTATTTTTATTTTTTATTTTATTTTATTTTATTTTTTTTATTGACTTCGGTAGGCCCAGCGCCACCACAGCATGGTCATCGACAATGCCCAGGCCTGTATGCACACAGTCCCAATACCACGCCTATGCTCCTCCGAGCCAAAGCGGGGGCCACATACCCCGCCTCTCCCTAGGTGCTGCTAAGTGAGCCACACGCTCACAGCACTATACCTAACTACCATGGGGAACCGCATGTCATGTAAGTCACTGCTATCAAGTGAGCCACATGCACATAACACAGCACTTCAACCACTATATAAGGCCCCACACCCTTCAGGACCCTGCCGTTAAGTGAGCCACATGCAATACTTCATATACCATGTAGGGCCACACACCCTTCCAGTCGCTGCTTTAAGTGGGCCACATGCCCATAACACAGAACTTCATAATATGTAGGGTAGCACCTCCATGAGTCAGTACTGTTAAGTGAGCCACAAGCTCGTAAAACAATACATCATATACTCATCTACTATGTAGGGCCACACGCCCTTTAAGTCACTACTGTTAAGTGAGCTACATGCTCACAACACAATACTTCATATACTATGTAGGGCCACACGCCCTTTGAGTCACTACTGTTAAGTGAGCCACATGCTCACAACACAATACTTCATATACTATGTAGGGCCACACGCCCTTTAAGTCACTACATGCTCACAACACAATACTTCATATACTATGTAGGGCCACACGCCCTTTAAGTCACTACTGTTAAGTGAGCTACATGCTCACAACACAATACTTCATATACTATGTAGGGCCAAACGCCCTTTGAGTCACTACTGTTAAGTGAGCCACATGCTCACAACACAATACTTCATATACTATGTAGGGCCAAACACCCTTTCAGTCACTACTGTTAAGTGAGCTACATGCTCACAACACAATACTTCATATACTATGTAGGGCCAAACGCCCTTTGAGTCACTACTGTTAAGTGAGCTACATGCTCACAACACAATACTTCATATACTATGTAGGGCCACACGCCCTTTGAGTCAGTACTGTTAAGTGAGCCACAAGCTCGTAAAACAATACATCATATACTCATCTACTATGTAGGGCCACACGCCCTTTAAGTCTCTACTGTTAAGTGAGCCACATGCTCACAACACAATACTTCATATACTATGTAGGGCCACACGCCCTTTAAGTCACTACTGTTAAGTGAGCCACATGCTCACAACACAATACTTCATATACTATGTAGGGCCACACGCCCTTTAAGTCACTACTGTCAAGTGAGCTACATGCTCACAACACAATACTTCATATACTATGTAGGGCCACACGCCCTTTAAGTCACTACTGTTAAGTGAGCTACATGCTCACAACACAATACTTCATATACTATGTAGGGCCACACGCCCTTTAAGTCACTACTGTTAAGTGAGCTACATGCTCACAACACAATACTTCATATACTATGTAGGGCCACACGCCCTTTAAGTCACTACTGTTAAGTGAGCCACATGCTCACAACACAATACTTCATATACTATGTAAGGCCACACACCCTTCCATCAAGTGAGCCACATGCTCACATCACAATACACATGCTGACAATGTTTCGTAGGCCCCTCTTATTTTATTTATTTTTTTATTTATTTATTTATTTTTTCTTCCTATTTCAGTACACTACCTTGCTACTACCACTAGTGAAAAGTATTGGCAGACAGTAAGTATATATAAAAGATAAAAGAGTAAAACTACCATCATCTTAATCCGTGGCTCCACCATGGCCAGCCAGGCAATACAACAATAAATAGAGCAAAATAAAAACACCAAATAGGCTATTTTAACAAACATACCCCCCACTGCGCCACTGCTAGAGCTACTGCTGCCCAGACGACTGCTGGAGTCACCACCAACGCCTGACTTCCCACCAGTGCCACTATCGCAGCTGCTTCTGGCCACAGAGTGTGCCCTGAGCGCCTCCTCCACCAGCGCTTTGACCCTGCTCTCAAAGTCACAAGCATCAATTACCCCCGAGGTACCGGCAACTGAGGAAGTACCAGAAGTAAAAGCACCAGTACCAGCAGCAGAGGGCTCACACACTCTCTTTTTCTTGAAAATGGGCTCTTTCTCCATGATCACAATCTTAAAAATCTTTCGTTCCGCAACTTTTCTCTTCCCCGCTAGTATATTCTAATTATTCACCTCCCACACGTGGGGAGCCCTGTGCGCATGACACCGCCAGACACTCCCCTCCTACCTAACCACCAACCGTTGCTGGTACTCCGCCTGGTATTAACCCCGCCTAGTCTGCTACTAAGCTGTCATTGGTTGGCAACTATATTCTATCTATCATATTTCCAGTTTATTCACTGTATGTTTTCTCCTAAATAATGCTTCACTCTTTATATAAAATATAATATACCCGACACAATCTATTTACCTAAATCACGTTATTCATAGTATACCCCTCTCGCTTTACCCAATCAATATTCTCTCTTTAACCAATCCATACACTCGCTTTACCCAATCCATACCCTCGCCTAACCCAATCCATACCCTCGCTTAACCCAATCCATACTCTCACTTTACCGAATCCATACTCCCGCTTTACCCAATCCATACATTCACTTTACCCAATCCATACTCTCGCTTTACAATCCATACTCTCGCTTTACCCAGTTCATACTTTACCAAATCCATACTCTCGCTGAACGGGACTCCCCTGTGTATTGAATGGGTTGTGCAAGTGTGAGACAGTGTTAGTCTCTGGCGTACGTACATGGGAGGAGTCACCGTTTAGTGAAAGACCAGGCGCTAACTTGATCTGGCGCAACTATATCTACCCGCAACCGCTGGCGTGAGCTTGCAGTCTTGGGCAGTAGCAAAAGTGCGCACTCTCTAACGGTGGTACTCGCTAGAGTTTTTAGAGGTAAGCAACCCTTTTATCATTCAGACATGGTACAATATATAGGTATGACTTAGAGCTAGATGACTGTGGTTACAGGCAAATATGAATATCATTAAGTCGGAGCATGACAATTGTGGTATGTAAACATAGAGAAATGTTAAAGGATGACAAAGTTCTTCTTTTTGAATCTTCTATGTCTGGGTGGTCCCAGACACTCGCTTTACCAAATCCATACTCTCGTTTTACCCAATCCATACTCTTGTGTTACCCAGTCCATACCCTCACTTTACTCAATCCATACTCTCGCTTTACAATCCATACTCTCGCTTTACCCAGTTCATACTTTACCAAATCCATACTTTTGCTTTACCCAATCTATACTCTTGTAATACAGAGTCCATACTCTCGCTTTACCCAATTCATACTCTCGCTTTATCATATCCATACTCTCGCTTTACACAGTGTCCATACTCTCACTTTACCCAGTTCATAATCTCTTTACCCAATCCATACTCTCGCTTTACCCAATCCATACTCTCACTTTACCCAATCCATACTCTCGCATTACCCAATCCATAATCTCGCTTTACCCAATCCATACTCTCACTTTACCCAATCTATACTCTCGCTTTACCCAATCCATACTCTCGCTTTACACAGTCCACACTCTCACTTTACCCAGTCAATAATCTCTCTTTACCCAATCCATACTCTCGCTTTACCCAGTCCATACTCTCACTTTACCCAGTCCATACTCTCACTTTACCCAGTCCATACTCTCACTTTACCCAGTCCATACTCTCAATTTACCTAGTCCATACTCTCGTTTTACTCAGTCCATACTCTCGCTTTACCCAATCCATACTCTCGCTTTACCCAGTCTATACTCTCGCTTTACCCAGTCCATACTCTCGCTTTACCCAGTCCATACTCTCTCTTTACCCAATCCATACTCTCGCTTTACAGAGTCCACACTCTCGCTTTACCAAATCCATACTCTTGCTTTACCCAATCCATACGCTCGTTGTACCCAGTCCATACTCTCGCTTTACCCAATCCATACTCTCGCTTTACAGAGTCCACACTCTCGCTTTACCCAGTCCATACTCTCGCTTTACCCAGTCCATATTCTCGCTTTACACAATCCATACTCTCACTTTACTCAGTCCATACTCACACTTTACCCAATCCATACTCTCACTTTACCCAATCCATACTCTTGCTTTACACAATCCATACTCTCACTTTACCCAATCCTTTCTCTCGCTTTACAGAGTCCACACTCTCGCTTTACACAATCCATACTCTTGCTTTACCCAATCCATACTCTCGCTTTACCCAGTCCATACTCTCACTTTACCCAATTTATACTCTCGCTATACCCAGTCCATACTCTCACTTTACACAATTCATACTTTCGCTATACCCAGTCCATACCCTCACTTTATCCAATCCATGCTCTCACTATACCCAGTCCATACTCTCACTTTACCCAATCCATACTCTCGCTATACCCAGTCCATACTCTCACTATACCCAGTCCATACTCTCGCTTTACCCAATCCATACCCTCGCCATACTCTCACTTTACCCAGTCCATACTCTTGCTATACCCAGTCCATACTCTCACTTTACCCAATCCATACTCTCGCTATACCTAGTCCATACTCTCACTTTACCCAATCCATACTCTCGCTATACCCAGTCCATACTCTAACTTTACCCAATCCATACTCTCGCTATACCCAGTCCATACTCTCACTATACCCAGTTTATACTCTCGCTTTACCCAATCCATACCCTCGCCATACTCTCACTTTACCCAATCTATACTCTCGCTATACCCAGTCCATACTTTCACTTTACCCAATCCATACTCTCGCTATACCCAGTCCATACTCTCGCTTTACCCAGTTCATACTCTCACTTGACCCAATCCATACCCTCGCTTTACCCAGTCCATACTCTAGTTTTACCAATCATTTACATACCTTAGCTACTGCCACTTCCAATCAGGATATTTTATTGATGAGATTTCTTCACCACTCCTTCTGCCTCTGATGTCATATGTAAAAGTAACAGCTCCAGCAGTTTAGATTTTACGTCATCTCACTCCACTAGTAGTTGCAGCCTATGCAAATAATAGGATAATAGCATAGATTGTGCACCCATAGAATTGCCTTATGCTAGCTGCTATTTCAGCACAACTTAGCTATAACATACCGAAGGGGTTAAACCTAGGATCCCCAATCCCCCTTCAAACTTTGGGGAAAATATAGCACAGCTAATTGTATGAATATTACGATCATAAAATCATGCATGAAACATTGATCAATGCATATATACATTCTCAAACAAGCATGTGCATCACAGTAGAATGTTTTGAAAAAGGATGTGTCAAGTAAACACACACAGCACGTGTCTGTTACTCCAAGAAAAATAATTTTCACATGAATGATACAATCACCTTCAAATGTCAGCTCAAAGTTACAATCAACTATTCGTCACATAGTTTTTCAGTCTATTACAAGATTTTATATGTAACAACAGACACCCTCAGCCATGTGGGTTAAAATAGTATAATACTTCACAATTTTAAATACTGCAACAAGAGAACTTCTCTTCCCCCCCCCCAAAAAAACAAAAAAACCCGGATCGGACTTGTTCATTAACATTTTGAAAAAATTTACTAATATCTATATAGTAACAGGGGTTCATTAAGGGTGGGGGGGCAGGGGAGACACTCGCCCCCTTGAAATATTCTTAAAATATCGTAAGCAAAATGTGTAGTTAAAAAGTGAATATTTAAGGTGAAGGGAAATGCTTAAATCATGCCCATCTCCTTTCTCGTCATAGTTCTGCACGAAAGTTGTGTCACCCTTTAGATAGCACAAACTCAACCTCGCCCACTCTTAAAGTGATTTCTAAATGAATCCCTGAATATTACGCTTGTGTGTCAAATAACGACAATGACCATGTGTGTATTCATGAATAATCCATCAGCTTAAACAGTCTGGCAAAGCATCATCCTTACTTCAATGGGTAAAGAGTCATCACATTCAGTAAAGAGTCATCACATTCAGTAAAGAGTGATTAATTGTTACTAAAAAGTGGGTGGAATAGATGAGGGAAGGCAGTGTAGGTTTCAAAAGTTTCGTGGAGCGTAAGTCCATAATCATGATGGTAGGACAGAGATTCAGAAGCAGGATAATTAGACAAAGGACTCTATGACTCAAGAAGACAGAACAAAAGAAAGGAAATGTGGGGGATAAGAAAAGCTTAGATAGTTTAAAATGAAGAGAGCAGGAGAGGAAAACTAATTAACCGTACTCAATAGTAGAGAATGATAACTGAGCAAAATAACTTCAATATGTCAAGCGCCGCTGTGTGGCGGGGTACTTGATGCTAGTATATTATAATATACATTATATAATTCCCCTTCAAAAAGATTTCCTAATTTAGAATCCACCTAACCTTGCATGCTACTTTTACTCGACTGCATAGTCTACCACACATGTGATCTTCTTATCTTGTTGTATAAAGTCCTGAACAATCAATAAATTAAAAATTCTCAAAAATTTCTTAAAAATCAATGTGTACTAAATAATTATACCAACACTGTAATTAAGGCCAAGCGCCTCCTCATAGTGAAAATTTTTAAGAAACTATCTAAATATGATACTCTAGTAAAGTTGCACAACATTCGAATCCAGCACCTATCACAGTTCAATAGTATCTGAGTGCAGTATGCAGTTAGGCAGTACTCAAAATTACAGCACTCAAACTCATAATAATGCCAAGCTAATTACTCAAAGAATCTATATAATAATATGCTCGTGTGTCAGTAACAACGATCGACAGTGTGTAGAAATCCTCTTCAAAGTAGGGTTCTTGTTCTTTTGGGTAGGTCACCCTAGCACGAGAGCGATGAGGTCTCTTGTTTACTGGTTTACACTGCTCAGCTGGAGTATCTGAATCAGACATAAGTCAAAGAAAATATATTATATAGGTTGAATTGGAAACTTTAGTTTGAAAAAAAATGCTTAAACAAAGGGAATTATTTCAGTGTGATGAATTTATCGAAGTAGCGGAGCAACTATAAATATGCGTAGAATCGTCTCTTAACTCCGAAGGAATCGCTTCAACTAAGGAGCACCGCTGTCACCAGATGTGGTGAGACAACTAACTGCTATCCCAGTGGTAGAGAGACACTATTCACACAGTATGCTGCCACCTGAGTACTCATGTCTGTCAGTCCCTCCTCCTCCAACATATTGTGTATTCATGAATAATTCACGAATTTAAAAAGTATGGTGATAAAGCATCGTGATACCTTGAATAGGTTGTCACATTCAGTTGAAAGTGATTAATAGTACACTAAAAAGTGGGTTGAATGGACTAGGAGAAGGCGGCTAGTGAAATCACTGAGTAACGGCGGCATATGTTTCAAGAAGGACGGGAAAAGTGCGAAAAAGAAGGCAACATTTCAACAAAGCCCAAGTTCACAATCATGACAGAAAAACAGAAATATTCAGAAGCAGGAGAGACAAAGAAATGGAAGGGACTCCATGACTCGAGAAGAAAGGTGAAAGAAAGGAAAGGTTGAGGATAAGAAAAGCTGGATAGTTCAGGAAAAAAGAGAGCAGAAGAGAGAAACTGATGTAGAGAATGATAACAATGAACAAAAATAACTTATGAAAATAGCTAGACACAAAGTGTAGAAAAATTTTTTTTAATTTAGTTGGTGCACTTGATATAAATTATACTTATTTTACAAGACTTATTTTGTAGAATAGAGATTGCAAAATGTATACTATGTACGCTACTGAAAGTTTTAGCGCGCTATGCGCTCTGTAACTGTAATAACAGAGCAGGAAAGAGCTTGTCACGAATTCGTGACAGCCGTATTCTCTTGACGCACCCGGTGTGTCACAGATTCGTGACCATCGTACGCGCGTTAAGTTACAGCGGTCACGAATTCGTGACGATCGTACGCAAAGTGTTAAGCCAACACCCCACATTCTATCTTCTCTTCATTCTATCTGAATCTCACCTGACTCATCTGTGAATGTACCACGTTTCCTTGATGAGCTTAATAACTCCATGGAAGCTGTCCTACTGGCTTTAAAGCAACGTGTAAAAGATGACGTTGTCAGAAATTCTTATTGAATCATCTTTTTTGATGATAGGAATGGGTGGTGAAGACCAACGAGACTGGGATGGCTCAATAATACCCAAAGCAAGCAATTCTTCAATAGAGGTTTGGAAGGCTTTTTCAACCTGTGCAGGTATAGTGTAAGAAGGTGTCCACACTGGAGTGTCACAAGTCACTGAAATGGAGTGGGAAATGGTCTGTGTGCACCCTGTAGTGTCAGAAAATAGACTGGTATAGGATGACAGTAAAGATGACATTTCAGAGTGGTGGTCAAGACTTAATTCAGGTGAGATTGAAGAGGAAATGGAGTTACTTATAACCTGAGAGTCATCATGAACTGCAACAACAGCAAATACATGGGAACCTTGTTTAAATTTTTTAAAGAGGTTTACATGAACAACTTTGGATTTGGATTTATTTTGGGCACAAACAGGAATGACCCGGTAGTTAACTTGTGATGTGCGAGCAACAATTTTGTAAGGGCCTTCCCAGGAAGCCTCCAGGCTACCATGCAACATGAACTACCATGAACATTTCACATATTACTTGACTGGTCAGGATTTCAAGGTATTCACAGATCATCGTGCTCTTACTAATCTGTTTGATTCACTATCCTTAAACAATCGCCTGTGGAGATGGAGAGTACGCCTGATGGATTTTTCCTTCCAGATCGTCTACATTCAAGGCCACCTTAATGTTCTGGCAGATGCGATGTCGAGACAAGGATGGACACCACTTCCATCAGAAGATAACGATACAAACTTAGCTTCTGTCGCCGGTCTCCGGTCTTCATGGGGGGAGGTGTAGTGTGACCACCCCACAGCAACATATATACTACACATGTATTCAAACATTATCTTATTCATGCATACATTTTCACTTAACATACAAACACGCATACACAACATCTGATACACTCTCAACATTACCATACAAGGAACTCGTCATTTATGCAAGCATGCCCAGACTCACTATATGTATACAGTTTCCTTTCATTTTGTCCAGTCTCAGCAGTTTCTTGAAATAAAAAGCTTTGTACAATTCCACCTAAAGCTCCTACTGTCGACGGGCACCTTGAGGTTATCGAGATAGCTAGTCTCAGGGTTGGTGATTTGCAAGTCTAACCTTAGCTGCAGAATTGATGAGGTTAGCCTCCTGAGTACTCAGGTAGCAGCATACTGTGTGAATAGTGTCTCTTTACCGCTGGGATAGCAGTTAGTTGTCTCACCACAGTGGTTATGAGGTAGATCTTCACTACTTGTCTAAAGCAGCTGGATTTTTGCCACTCTTTTTGTATTTCCAAAATGAAAAAAATAAATTTTGAAAACTGGAGAACTGTCAGTCAGGCTCAGAGTCAGCAAGTTATATTGAACATTGAGTGACCAGCAATCCTTTACCCGGTGTTTTTTCGAAATAAGCAATAATAAGTTTAGCAAAAAATACTGAAGTGTTGTAGTGCGTAGGGCGAAGATGGCTTGTGCTACAGCTTCCAAATTAGGAGGACGGCATCCCAATGCCCCGTGCAGCCTACTGGTAGAATAAATTAGAAAACTTTAGATGCCGCGTTTAGGCCAATTTTCCCAAAACCAGTCACAATTATGCTAAATGGATTCTCTTCTTGAGCAACTCAACAATCATTCTGCATTAGAATTGACAAATAATGTATTATTATTACCAGCCAACCTACGAATGTGAAGGGAAGAGAATGTGGATCCACTGCCGAGCATATTAAAATTCTATAAAACTGTAATCCACATTTCCCCCAAATGTTTGGTAAGGTTTCTCACAATTGAACTTTTTTCAGGTGCATGTTTTTTTTTCACTTCATTGAACATTTTTATGGGATGTTCAAGGTTTTCACTGAAAGATTAGTTAGCTATATACAATCAATCATTTCTATTTAGAGTAACAGTAGTAGTGAGTCAGAATGTGATATGGCAAAGTGTTTCACGAGCAGATTAATTTATTTAGCTAAACCATAAAAACCTAGAAAACTGGTAAGCTGGCCTTGAAAGGTCACTTAACTAATAACATGGAATATATATATACTATGTATAGCTGAAAGAGTAGCCAAAAAAATTTGACAATCCTAGTGTGTCTCCTTTTAATCTTTAAACTCAATTCACAGACTATCATGACATAACCAATCCATCTTACACTTTATCATTATAACTTATAAGGCTTAGAGTAGTCAGTGCTCTTGATAAAATATAAGGAGACACTTCATATGAATGCAAAATACTTACTACTGATTTCTTGCTAATAGACACTGCGATGATACACTCCAGTTCCTTTGTTAGTCGATCCACTTCAGATTGGAGAAGTTGTTTCTCTCTTTGATGGCAAGATTCTAGATGAAGCTTTTCTTCTTTGTGAGATTCTAACTAAATTCTTTCAGCTGCTATCTGTCTCTTCTGTTGATTGTTCTCAGTCTTCTGTTGATTGCTCTCAGTCTTCAGTTGATTGTTCTCAGCCTTCTGTTGATTGCTCTCAGTCTTCTGTTGATTGACCTCGGTTCTCAGTTGATTGTTTTCTGCCTGTACTTGCATGACACTTGTCTCCAATTGATGTTTCTCTTCAATAAGTTGTGTATTGCAAAGCATCTTTTTGTCACTTTCTAGCTTTGTATTTTCTTCAGTCAATTCTTTATTTTCTGTTTCTAATCTATTTTCAGAAATCTAATAATATAACACATCAAATGAAACACAACATTTAAAACAAACAATATATAAATATACAGTATGAAAAAAAAATGACAACAAATAATATTCAACTCGTCAAACACAAAGAAAATGAAAAAGAGAATGTCAAATAATATAGGTTTAGTTGTGACAACTTAAGTAACATAATTATAGTAATAACTATTTGGTAGATTTAACAAATGATTATAGTTCACATATCGACATTACCTCGAGTTCTTTTATTCTTTTATTCTTTTCTTTAGTTTCCTTCATGTGTAACACATTGACTATGTTGATGGTCCTCCCCAGACTCCCTCCATGTATGTCCTCCATTGCATCCTGTACTGGTGTTAGTGTCTCCAGTAGTTGCTCAGCAGTAGGTCTTGTTTAAGGAGTATTGTGCAGGCAATTAGTCACCATCTCTACTAGAATAGGATGGGATTCAAATAACAGATTCTCCAACTTGTTCATGTACACCTCACGACGCTCTACTTCAGAGTGACCAATAAGTCGGCCCGGATTGTGTGGATCTGAATGCGTAGCAAATAGCAGTTCTCCAGGAAATACCTAACCAATTATTGAAATTAATCAATTGATTTGTGTGCAATAGTTAATTAAAACTATCACAATACATTCAGTACCAATATTATTATTATGCTTAGTTCACCACCTACGGGGATAATGGTACAACTGTTCCAGCGTAACTCTGAGTACAAAGCTTAGGGTAGGGAGGAAAACATAAAGGACTTGCTCAGACGTTAATTAAGCAGTATATTAGGGTTGCATGGGCACAAAACTGCAGTAGCTTTCAGTGTGCAAACACTTAATTAAATTACTGTATACAATATTGAATGAGGAAAAAACTAGGCAATGGTGAATATAGTAACATAAACAAAACTCATGAAACAAATAACAGTGCATAAGAAAGAGTTCAACAAAGCCAACAGAAAAAAATAGCAAAAACGTGTGTGGTCACAAATATATAGTGTCAACAGGAGTCTCTGCATTTGCTGTGTCTGGCAAGGCACAGATTACAACACCTGATAACATACCTATCTAACTAATCTGCACGTGCTAGTATTATATTAACTTGATTGAACGGTGAAGTCCATACTTGATATAACATAATACCATAGATATCTTTAATTGAATATTGAATAGCTTTGCACTAATAGTGTATGTTGCCTACTCAAGCTTGTTTTACCTGTGTGAGTATGTAGAGGGCAAGATGTCCGAATGAGAACACATCTAGAGATGGGCCATATCTGTGGCTCTCGCTGAGAGCCTCTGGTGGCATGTACATAGTGGTCCCCGGATTCTTTGAGAGTGTTTGGGCTAGTTGAGTCGGTTTTAAAGTTACCATGCGAGAGTTTTCTATGTCAGTGATCTTAGCTGTCAGAGATGATGTGAGGAGGATGTTCCTTGCAGTCAGGTCTCTGTGGACTATTGGAGGTCCTCGACTATGCAAGTAAACTAAACCGCTGCCTGTGTCTGTGAGAATGGAGATTTTGACTGCAAATGGAATAGTAGGGGCACACTCCAGGAGGTCGTCCACACTCATTTGTAGTCTCTCCATCACCAGTAGAGGTAGCTCTGATCCCTCAAGGAAACACAGACCAAGGAACTGTGTTATGTTAGGATGTCGGAGACCTGCCATAAGTTGACATTCTCGTTGATATCTGTCCACAGTCACTCCAACTCCTTCATTCCCAGGATCCAGTAATAGTTGGTGCATACGCTTGGCAGCACACAAAACCTTGCTATATTTTACCTGAAATAGCATTATGTAATAGCAATATGTTATATAGCTAAACCATTTTTTACAGAATCAGTATGATTGTTTATTGAAGAGCATTTAACTCTCATTTTATTTGGAAACATAGTACCTTCAATGCATAACTAGTTACTTAGCTATAAGCTAAAAACTTGATGAAAATTTTCTAGAAATGCGATATATCACTAAACAATGTTTTACAGATTAAATGTTCATTGAAGTGCATTAAACTCTCATTTTATGTGGAAACTTAGCTAGTTACTTCAATGTAAGCTAGTTACTTATATTCTAAAAAGTTTATATAAGAAATATGAACTTCCCTAGATTAGATTTTTAAATATTTAGTAAGGTTAGAACTTTCCACTTACTTCTAGCACTGAGCCATATGAACCTGTCCCAAGTGTCTTCCCTGTAGGTATCACTTGTTCCAAGAAATACTGCTGCAGCTTGGAATCTTTTCTAAAGATTCGAGACCTGCCTGGTCTTCTAGCCATGGTTTAGCCTGCTCAAAGAGAATAGCCAGATATCTACTCCCAGCTCCGAAGCTTTTAAAAAAAAGCCAGCCGAAAGGAGCTTGAACTACGATTCTCGAAGGCAAATAGGCAAGGTACACGACCACTTACAGTATAAATATATTTGACCCTTTATTTTTTTTTTTTTTTGGCAGAGCTGTGGGAGAAAGTCACTACTCACTCAGCTCTGAAGCCTGTAAAATAGCCAGCGAAAAGAAGCTCGTACTTCGCCCCTCGAAGGCAAATAGGCAAGGTACACCCCCACTTATTGTATTGGCTTACTTACCCTTTAGCTTATGGGAGCGTTGTGGGAAGGGAAGTCATGAATATTATAATGAGCACACCGGAAATCTCTACGTGCATTGGAGTTACATGCTATGTGTCCATAGTGAAACGCAGTGTGAAGGACAGGAACTTAAATAAATCTGTTCTGGAGTAATGCAGAAATTGCAGACTCCAGAATATTGACTCTCACACCTTGGGCATAATGTGCAGCTAAATATTAAGAGAGTGGGGACCATACACCTCAACAGTATTAACTTATTTGTCAGACATTTATTCTGTATGTAAGCTTGTATGTTGTTTGTGTGTTAGTTTCAATTGTTGTAATGTTGTTATAGTTGCCTATGGTTACTTGTTAATAATATTTCGATTGTGTGAATGTTTGTACTTCCATTTTTTTTTGTCAGTTTATAATTTTCTTCCTTCTTTGTGATTTTTCAGTTTTACATTCTTTGAAATCCCATTGGCAGTCTATAAAAGGCTGACCAAGGACAGTCATACTCTCACACACTCACACTCCATTATCTTTACTTAAATTATTAATAACAATTTAAACTTGAATTGAATGGAAAAGGAATGAATTTTAGCATTGTTGGGTAGACCTAGTCAAGAAGCAGAGGGTCTGATGACAGGATGTATTTTACAGTAGTTTCAGTGTTACAGTTTATTGCAGGAATAGACTAACTTCTGGATGCTCATGAAGCTAGCTAGATTGGGTTGCACAACAGCATGCATAGTATTGCTAATAAAAAAGAAATGTCTGGTTCTCTATTATGGCATTGAGCGGAGTAACAACAACCAATTGTTTTTGTGACTACCAAAGTTTGTGGATGTTGTGGGGTAGTTTGACTGAGGGAATGATCAGAGATGGCAGAAGGAGGCTGCCACCAGAGTTCTGGCAGGCTGGTTAACTTCAGCCCCCAGGTTATTATAGTCCAGTCATTGTATGAAAATAAAATTACCTTAAACAAATACGAACACAAACATTTTTAACACCCTCTAGTCCTGAAATGTGTGCTCTATAAAATACTCGAAGTCTTGAGAAATCCTTCGAAGAGAAACTAGAGAAAATTGAACTTAACTTTAATGCACTTTTCAGCTAGCCATTTCGATTGTGACCAAAGCACCTGTTAATCTTAAATTGTAAATATTTGTTACATTAAAATATAGAATAAAAATATTTTAACAACAAAGTTAATCACTTTCCCCATGGAAAGAAAGACTGTCAGAGTTTATGCAGTCATATCCTTTGTAGTTCCCACACCATGTTAGTGTAGTGTATCAATAAGAAAACAATATGCAAAGTGGTGATGGTCCTGTACACCCAAACACAGTGGAACAGGTTTTAGTACACCTCTTGGCCATGTTGCCTGCATTTCTGCTTGTCTAATCAATGCAATTTTTGTAGAAACATCTTTCCCTGTAGTCAGACCTCGAGTAACACTCTCAAACTTACAGGAAAGAAGTTTAACCCATTAACCTTTTCTATTTCACTTTCTTGTCCTTTGTTCTTCCTCACATACTGAGGAAACGGAGATGCCTCGAGTTGGTAGATGCTGGTGAAATTGGAAAAATTGTTCAATTCAAACATAAACCCAGGTTCACAATTTTAACTAACCTTATGAGGGTTTATGAACTATTTCAGCATCAAATGCTGACTCAGGGAATGGTATGTTGAGGAAAATTCAGACCGCTCAATGTTATTCATTATGTCATTCTATAATATTAGCACTCATGTTAATGAAGTTTAGTAATAAATATTGTTGTTTTAGTTCCTAACTTCAAGACAGTTTATTAAAAAGATTAAAAAACGGAACTGGTTTAGCTGTAAATAAATATTTAGCATGTCATTAATCATTATCATAAAAAATCCCTTGTAATTTATTGCAATATTAAAAAAGTCACAAATAATACCTCTCGTTCCCCCCCCCCCCCCCTACCCCCTCCTTCACAACAAGTATGTCACTAGGTGGTGCTTTCTAAAGTTGGGACCTGTGAATGTCCCTATGAGTAGTTTGCAGATAGCACTGTCTTCTGGCTTCTCCATTACTAGAAATTACCATACTATTTACCACTCACAAGTTGACCACATGGTAGAACTCTGATCAAAGTTTAAGGTCAATCATGCATGATATGATTAATGGAATTTTCTATGCTTTTCCCCAAAGGATTTCTTAGGACTTTTGGGTTTTATAAAGTATTTTTTTCTGTACTTTAAAGTTTGTGTTGCAAATAGTTTATGGTCAAACTATAAATGATTAGACTTTTAAGCTTTAGAGGTGTTGGTTGGATCACGCACAGCAAAAGTGCATGTATATTTAAAAAAACAGAACTAACTTACAAAAACTGCAGAAAGCTATCATAATTATTATTATCTGAATGACTGTAGCATTAGTAAAGAACATAAGGTAGAGTATAGAGGGACATGGGAGTGATGAAATAAAACAAAAATGCATTAGTTACAATGTTCAGGATTACAGTTAGTATAGATGAATAGGAATGTGTGTATGTGTAACTGAGTGAGTATATAGATCATGATATTTTTTTATTATATACTGAACAGGTCCTGATAACTGCTGCTACACAGAATATGCACTAAAGTAAACAGGATGAGGCCTAGGGTAATATTTTCCCATATCACCTGTGTTCACAGTTATCACGTTGGGTTATTACGTCCCTCCAGGTTACAAATTTGTTTATGGTGTTTACAATGCCATAGCTATGGCATCAACACATGAGCAGTACATAATAAATTTAATTAATTCGTCTGATTGGTTCTATTTACACTTGTGCCTGTGGCACTCATGTAAATACTAAGCCAACAGACTCATGATATTCTCCAGTATGAAATGAAAATGAAGCTCATTTAAAAAAAATTATTCACTTAAACGTCCAAACCACCAAATGGTTTTAGCCAAGCTTTGTGAAATAAAAGTTGCAAATACCTAAGCCACTAAGAAATTCATATGGCATCAAGCATTACATACTAGTTATTACAATCCCTGCAAGAGGCTCAAATGTCAGTCTAATTGAATTTAGTTACAAAAAAAGTTAGATGATATCCTGTGGAATCTTCTTACATTTATAGCAGTGAACAGTGGAACTTAAACTACATCAAAATTGCTAGAGCTCAATAGTAAAGTGAACATACCTCTACTTGAAGACTCCTGAACCCCCAAAACGGTGCAATAGCTGTCATAGAAGACGATAAACTAGGCGGACCAAATCAGCAGATGACGGGCCAAATCCGCTAGCGTTATTGGTCCGGGGGGACTGTATCCGCTAGCGGATTCTATCCGCCCAGACCAATAACGCTAGCGGATTTGGTCCGATCGGACCGCAATTTGCCCGGACCAATTTTCCTGTGACTCCGGCGATTTTAATGTGATTGCGGGAACCTTTTCCATCCAGAAAAAGCCTGGCTTGATGACCTTTACCTGTTATTATCCAAAGGTCAGCAACACGAAACGCAGCCCGGATACGTCAGGTTTCCAATTTGAGTGACCTCTCTTGTCACGCGTTGCCGACCCTGTACCTCTGTTATTTAAAGAGGTAAAGGGTAGCTAACGCGAGACTATTGTTTATTACCTCTTTGGTGGTACGATCGTAGTTTTGGCTGAACAACAACCATGGCTAGGAGACAGGGCTGGTCTAGAACCTTTAGAAGAGATTCGAAATTACAACAGTATTTCTTAGACCGAGTGGTACCTACTGGGAAGACTCTTGGAACGGGTTCTTATGGCTCAGTGTTAGAAGTAAGCGGAGTGTTTAACTTTCCATCTATAGTCCAGTGGGAAATTGTACTTTTGATGCAATATTATTGTGACAGAATAGACCAAAGCATGAAACTAAGCACAGTGTTTGTTGAAGGTATGTACAGCAATATTAGAATGGGTGCCATCCAGATATGCATTCCTTTACAAAAATATGTCTTACAAGAAACTTTGGTCAATATAATCGGCGATACCTGTGAATTTTTATATTTGCGCGCCTAATACTATTATTATAGTAAAAAAAAAAACGGCGATATTACGGGCAGCTAGACTATTTAATAGAACTAGGTACCCTGATAGCTAGCCAGGTGTAGCAAGTTTCAGATATTTTATTTCAGTGGAATAAAACCATAATATTTCGGCTTGTGGAGCCTTCTAGTGGTTACTGAACTGAAGGAGGGTGAGTGAACAAGGAACTTTGTATAAACAGATTATATAGAACATGAGATTATTGTGTGGTGGGGCACAGCCCATGGGAATGTTAGTTGGTGTTGGACAATTTCTGTGACATGTGAGTTGTACTTGGGAGGTGTGAAAGTGTAGTCATAATTGATATAGTGGCTGTCATTCTGGAGGGGCCACTAATTAAATTATGACTACACCTTCACACCTCCCAAGTACAACTCACATGTCACCGAAATTGTCCAACACCAACTAACATTTCCAGGGGCTGTGCCCCACCACACAATGATCTCATGTTCTGTATCATCTGTTTATACAAAGTTCCTTTTTCGGTCACCCTCATTCAGTTCAGTAACCACTAGAAGTCTCCACAAGCCAAAATATTATGTTTTTATTCTATTGAAATAAATTCTCTGAAACTTGCTACACCTGGCTAGCTATCAGGGTAGCTAGTTCTATTAAATAGTCTAGCTGCCTGTAATATAAGGTGACTCCTAATCATTAACATTAAAGTATTAAACCACAATACATATATATTATTCATTTGATACAGGAGAATATCACGAGTCTGTTGGCTTAGTATTTACGCGAGTGCCGCAGGCACGAGCGTAAATACCGCCAATCAGACGAGTGATATTCTCGGGTATCCAATGGATAATAAATTTATTAGGTACTGCTCATGGCAATACCTTGGTAACAAGAAATTTACCTAGGGGGACGTAATAACCCAACGTAATAACTATGAACACAGGTGATATGGGAAAATATTGCCCTAAGCCACATCCTGTTTAGTTTAATGCATTTTCTATGTGGCAACAGTTATCAGGCTCTGTTCAGTACCTAATAAATTATAATAAACAATTTATATTGAGCTCTTTTACATAATTAACTGTTAATCAAAATTTCACACTTTAAAAAATTTGTTTTCATTAAACATTTTTTTTGGCACCCCTTCTGATACTGTTATATATGCCAAACCGAACCTGCATACCAAGTTTCATGCTTTGGTCCACTCTGTCACAATACTTTTTTTATCTGCTGGACTACTAGAACAATGCTTGGAATTGTTAGATCTCACCTTGAAATGTTACCAAGCTTATGCATCAATGGTACAAATTTCTCAATGAAGTTTAGATTATTGTAGTTTATATACACTATCAAATACACTCAATCCTCTCATGCCATCAAATAATCCTCTTTTTAAATACTGAACCTGAACCTTGTTTAATTTAATTACCTGATAACTGATGGTATTTCAGGTAAAATATAGCAAGGTTATCTGTGCTGCCAAGCGTATGCACGAACTGTTACTGGATCCTGGGAATGAAGGAGTTGGAGAGACTGTAGACAGATATCAACGAGAATGTCAACTCATGGCAGGTCTCCGACATCCTAACATAACACAGTTCCTTGGTCTGTGTTTCCTTGAGGGATCAGAACTACCTCTACTGGTGATGGAGAGACTAGAAATGAGTGTGGACGACCTCCTGGAGTGTTCCCCGAATATTCCACTTGCAGTCAAGATTTCCATTCTCACAGACACAGGCAGCGGTTTAGCTTACTTGCATAGTCGAGGACCTCCAATAGTCCACAGAGACCTGACTGCAAGGAACATTCTGCTCACATCGTCTCTGACAGCTAAGATCACTGACATGGGAAACTCTCGCATGGTAACTTTAAAACCAACTCAACTAGCCCAAACACTCTCAAAGAATCCGGGGACCACTGTATACATGCCACCAGAGGCTCTCAGCAAGAGCCACAAATATGGACCATCTCTAGATGTGTTCTCATTCGGACATCTTGCCCTTTACGTACTGATACAGGTAAACACAACTTGAATATTCAATATACTCTATTAGTTCAAAACTTTTTAAATATTCAATTAACGATTTTCCTGAACTGTGTGTAAGTGTTTGGCTTACATTATGCTATATTAAGTCAGGAGTTTACAAATCAATCAACTTATTATAATACTAACATGTGAACATTAGTCAGATAGGTATTGTACCATTATATAGTTGGTTAATTTAGCATAAGAATAACCTTGATAATGAATATGTATTTTGATGATGTTTATTGTCTTTTGCACAAATATCAATCAACTTATATCATTTGTTAGACTTTTCCAGGAGAACTGCTATTGGCTACACCTTCAGATCCACACAATCCTGGCCGACTTATTGGTCGCTCTGAAATAGAGCGTCGCGAAGTGTACATGGAAACGTTGAAGGATCAGTTATTGAAATCTCATCCTATTCTAGTGGAGATGGTGACTAATTGCCTGCACAATACTCCTCAAACAAGACCTACTGCTGAGCAACTACTGGAGACACTAACACCAGTACAGGAAGCAATGGAGAACAAACACGGAGGGAATCTGGGGAGATCTCTCAACATAGCCAATGTGTTACACATGAAGGAAACAAAAGAAAAGAATAGAAGAATAATAGAACTTGAGGTAAACTTTGGTATGTGAACTACAGTAATTTGTTAAATCTAGCTACCAAGTATTAACTCTTTCACTACTAACATTGTCAGGGAAATTACTAATGTAAAAAAGTTGATATAAAATGTGCATAAAAATGTAATAACTGCTAATAAACAAATTTTCCGAATCTGATACTGGACCATTAGTAGATAATTAAATGTCATGATGAAAATTCTCAACTTCTTCGTTTTCTAGCTGTAGTCAAACGCCTGGTTTACTTCACATTGCAACCTTCTATTTGATTTTTAATAGCTACTGTATAGGCTTAGCTTCTATTTTGTTTTTTAATAGCTACTGTATAGGCTTAGCTTCTATTTTGTTTTTTAATAGCTACACTATAGGCTTACTTCTATTTGTTTTTTAATAGCTACTGTATAGGCTTAGCTTTTATATTTTTTTTAATAGCTACTGTATAGGCTTAGCTTCTATTTGATTTTTAATAGCTACTGTATAGGCTTAGCTTCTATTTGTTTTTTAATGGCTACCGTAGGCTTAGCTTCTATTTGTTTTTTAATAGCTACTGTATAGGCTTAGCTTCTATTTGTTTTTTAATAGCTACCGTAGGCTTAGCTTCTATTTGATTTTTAATAGCTACCGTAGGCTTAGCTTCTATTTGTTTTTTAATAGCTACTGTATAGGCTTAGCTTCTATTTGTATTTTAATAGCTACTGTATAGGCTTAGCTTCCGTTTGATTTTTAATAGCTACTGTATAGGCTTAGCTTCTATTTGTTTTTTAATAGCTACCGTAGGCTTAGCTTCTATTTGTTTTTTAATAGCTACTGTATAGGCTTAGCTTCTATTTGTTTTTTAATAACTACTGTATATGCTTAGCTTCTATTTGATTTTTAATAGCTACTTTATAGGCTTAGCTTCTATTTGATTTTTAATAGCTACTGTATAGGCTTAGCTTCTATTTGTTTTTTAATAGCTACCGTAGGCTTAGCTTCTATTTGTTTTTTAATAGCTACTGTATAGGCTTAGCTTCTATTTGTTTTTTAATAGCTACTGTATAGGCTTAGCTTCTATTTGTTTTTTAATAGCTACCGTAGGCTTAGCTTCTATTTGATTTTTAATAGCTACTGTATAGGCTTAGCTTCTATTTGTTTTTTAATAGCTACTGTATAGGCTTAGCTTCTATTTGATTTTTAATAGCTACTGTATAGGCTTAGCTTCTATTTGATTTTTAATAGCTACTGTATAGGCTTAGCTTCTATTTGATTTTTAATAGCTACTGTATAGGCTTAGCTTCTGTTTTTTAATAGCTACTGTATAGGCTTAGCTTCTATTTGTGTTTTAATAGCTACTGTAGGCTTAGATATCTTCTGCATCTTCTTATCTACTAGAAGCACCATCTAAAATAACGAAATTGCCAATAATCCAGTTCTACTACTTGAAAAATTGACCACCAGGTCGCCATTTTGAAGTAAGCCTAAACGCCAAACCCAAGCACAAACCTAAGTGTACCTTTGTAGCCTTGCGATACCAACATAATTAATATTGATTTAACTTAGTAAGGCTATAGCATTCAAATTAGGCATCACATACAAGATGAACAATAATTTTCCTGAGGCGATATTTCACACTACAGTACTGCGCAATGATTGTATTAAAATGCATTATTTATTCGCTCCAAGTTAACTTTGCCACACATATCAAGCAAGCTAAATTCTTCAATGTAAAATTGTTAACCTAAATTTTGTTATTGTATTGTAGTCAAATAATTGAATAGTTATGCTTGACTTATACTTCAGTAGTTATATTTTACGTATTGTGATTGTAGAATCAAGAATATTTATAGCTAGTGGCTGGCTACTTAAATTTGATGGAAAAACAGGAGATATTGAGCTTTCTTGCGATCATAGATTTTCTCACTGAACTCGATATTAGTGCCATCGATATCTTAAAAAATATCTTCGTTGATCATATGGAAATAAAACAACCCACCTACAGATTTATTTTTTAACTTTTATGTTATAAGCTGTTATACTTAAACATACATTGTACTTCCTACAGTTGAAATTTATCTCAACAATATACAGTCACATCTGAGCTCTACAATACTCAATAGACAAATTTTATGGCGTCCTCTGCAATTAAATGTTATTCAATTTATTGAAAGTTATTATTTGATGTGTTGTATTATTAGATTTCTGAAAATAGACTGGAAACGGAAAATAAAGAGTTGACTGAAGAAATTACAAAACTAGAAAGTGACAAAAAAATACTCCAGTCTGCAAGTGCACAACTCATTGAAGAGAAACATCAATTGCAAGCAAGTGTCATGGAATTGGAGACAAGTGTTATGCAAGTACAAGCAGAAAGCAATCAACTGAAGACTGAGAACAAACAACAGAAGACTGAAATCGATATCCTGAAGACTGAGAACAGCCAACAGAGGAACCAGATAGCAGCTGAAAGAATTCAGTTAGAATCTCATCACAAAGAAGAAAAGCTTCATCTAGAATCTCGCCATCAAAGAGAGAAACAAATTCTCCAATTTGAAGTAGAGCGACTAACAAAGGAACTGGAGCATATCACCACATTGTCTATCAGCAAGAAATCATTAGTAAGTACGAGTGAGCAATTCTACACAAGTAAGTCGACAAATACAAAAAATCATTTTGACTATCTAAATAACCAGCCTCGCACTGAATTGCTAAAACAAAGCCGAATACTAGAAATTTCATATGGGAAACAGTTTCAATGTCATTGTAACTACTCATGGCAGCTTCATAAGACTTTTTAAAAAAACAAGCTTTTCTAAAGAATTATTGCAATATATATAATAGCCTAACCCTAAATACGATTTGCTTACTAACAAAAGAAATTGAGAGAAAGTCTAACAATCTTAATGAAAGAAAAGACAACAGCCAATGGTTTTAATAATTTTTGCTTCAAAAATTTCAGAGCTAAGCAACAGATGTAACACACAACACACTCTCTCTCTCTCACACACACACACACACACACTTGTTCACTAGATATACTAACACAAGACTTCATTTTCTCTTGGTGACTTGACATATTGGGCAATTGATTTTCATGTAAGAACAGCTATGACAAACAGCTCATTAACCAAAATAACATACCACCTCTACTAACTATAGAAAATAAACTCCATACAACTTTGTATGACTTAACTACACCGTGCGGCAACATTCAGATCATATTTGTGACAGCCTAATTCTAAGGGGTGAACAGATGAATTTGTTTGCATTATAAGGGTAAAAAATCGCTAACAGAAAGATTTTGTTGTGTGGAGTTTGGGACAAAATAGATTATCAGGCGAATGCAAAAATGTGGGTGTAAAAATACATACGTCCAAGCATACATAGAAACTAGTATTGTGTTTGTGCACAAATGGCAAGTGAGCCTGCCTTCTTAAGTCACCTTAAATTACAATGTTGTTATATTGTTTACTTTATCCAGAGAAGTTTCTATTCCATACTTAATGATAACAAAAGTGGGTTCTATATATAGCAGTTGACCATTAAGTATAGCAAATTATTTACAAAATTACTATTTTACTGAAATTTCTTGAGTAGTATTAACTATTTTAGTACCAAATTTAAGCCATCTTGACTATCTGAATCACCACTAACTCTGGACAACAAACTCAGCTACAAAAGAAAAGGCCAGAGTTTTTTTGTTTATTTATTAGTACTTACCTCAGCTTCTTCCGCTGAGTAGTGGTAGCTTCCTTTACAAAGCCATTCTGACTACCAATTGCTTTAGACAACCAACAAGCAGCACTTAACAACCCAAAAATTACCAGAGTGTTTGAAATTACATCTGGATTTTTGTGACTGTACAAGAAGCAATTAGCAGGACTCATTGAGTCTAAGTTTAATAGAATCCGTAGTATCAGAAACTGGAGTCAAGACCATCCAATTTGACTAGTTATATATAAAATAAGAGGAAGAAAATAAGATATAAAGAGCAATAAAACAAACTGAAGCAGAATAACGAACGGAAATCCGTGTTCGTTTAGTAGTTTTAACCAGTAGATAATTGAGGCTGGCGTGGTCAATAATAATTGGGGTCGATAAGTGAGGATCTACGCTAATCTTTTCAATATTTTCACTTGGAGATGTGTATCATAGCATTACCTTAGGGAGGCTGTTATTAAATTAGTGATGAAATTGTCAACGGCATGTAAATGGTAACCATAGCAACAGTATGACTTTTATTGTTTAACCCTTTCGTTCCGGATCCCGCTATGAAGCGGGTGAAGACTGATTGACTTCTCCGAATTTTAAAAAATAGTTACTTTATAGCTAGAACCTTCAGATTGCATACACAGGTGCCCAATGCATTGGAGAAGCATCTAAAATAGCTTTCAGCCAGGACTGCTTCGACAGTACCTCACAGCAGTTGCGTTTATTTCTTCCTCGGCAAAAAAAAACAAAAAACATCGGTTCTCCGTCAAATTTTTTAAAAAGTTACCTTCTTCACAGCAGCTTCATTTATGGATCCAGTCATCTCCAGATCTTTGTAGAAGCAGCAAAAAATTGCTTGAGCTCAGTAGCCTTCCATAACACATTGAAACAACCGCTTCTTTGCCGACCAAGACTTTGCGGTTTGACTTACTGTCTTCTCCATTTTTTATAAAATCGCCAGTTCAACTGGGGACCTCCCTATTACGTACAGTCTTAGGTAATGCTTATTACATCATAGGAAAAAAGTGAGCGTGTCGTGTGACCTCGGTAACTATGCAAAAAAAAATTTTTTTCAAATTCATTTTTTGGAAGATGGCGTCTAGAAGTTACAATGCGGTGCAAGTTTTAGACTTGCTTGATGTTGACTCTAGCGACTCAGGATCAAGCGGAGAGAAGGGAGACTACATCTAGGGCTATAGGAGGCCCTGTATCAGGGTTGGTGGACCAGACCCCGTCAACTCTGATACTGAAAATGGGAGTCAAGAAGATGATGAGGTAAGCTTGTCTTTCTCTTGTCTTTCTCTTGAAAAATAGCAAGCTTCTGTTGTGGAAAGGACTTATTTATAGCTATATTGAGATAGAGTAAGCTGTTTAGCTATAATATATATATATTTCATTGAGTTTTAAGATTTGAAAGTGGCTTGTGGTTTTTTGAACAAATTCAAATTTTCAAAAAAATTCAAATTTTTTTTACCACATATACTACTAGAACCAGATGTGAATGCAGTCACCGACCCCGATTACGCAGATGAGGCGACAGGAGCAGAGTCTTTAAGTCATGAAGGAGAGGATACCGGACCTGAGTCTTCCAATGATGAAACACGAATAGGCAGCAGGTTCCAGTGATGAAGAAGAGGAAGTGGCTCCTCCTGCTCCGAGTTCTGGACGTCCTCGCGGTCGGAGAAGGCGGGAATTGAAGAACAAGAGTCGGGTGGATGAGGTAGGGGGAGAGTGGAAGAAAGATGACAACACACCCATTTATATTCCATAATCTTTTGTGTAAAGGACCACAGACTTTGATATTTGTGGCTGCTCCCCCCCCCCCCCTCCCCCTCCCTGAACATCCCAAAAGTTGTAATATGTATTGTTATTGTTTGTTGTTGTCTGTGTTTTGTGGTGTTGTAGTGGAGCTTCACACTCGATGTATATGTGTGTGCGTGGAGTTGAAATGTTATTCTGGCGCTTCCAGATCTAACCGGGGAGGGAACGAACTCGGGGGGGGGGGGGGGGGGGGCTTTTCCAATCGGGGCTACTATGCCCATGTAAGTTGAATTTCATGTATGTGTGTGTGTGTACACCAGTCAATTTATATTATACATTTATTTTTATGATCTGTATTCACCTGTATCTTCTTTTTTCTAGTGTGTGTGTGTGTGTATGTGTGTGTGTGCATTTGTGGAATGAGAGAGAGCAACCGTGGACAAACAGTATGTGGCACTTCCGTATACAACCTGGGAGGGAACTCTGGATCTTTTTGATCGTGACTACTATGCCCATGTAAGTTGAATTTCATGTGTGTGTGTGTGTGTACACCAGTCAATTTATGTATAATAAATTATACATTTATTTTTATGATCTGTATTCACCTGTAGCTTCTTTTTTCTTGTGTGTGTGTGTGTGTGTGTATGTGTGTGCGTGCATTTGTGGAAAGAGAGAGAGCAACCATGAACAAACAGTATGTGGCACTTCCGGATCCAACCTGAGAGAGAACGAACTCGGTGGTTTTTTTCGGTCTGTGACATCATCCATGCCGGGTAAGTTGAATTTCATTTCAACTTACTGATATTTGGGTGTCCAGCTAGGGCTGGGGGGGTTATGGTACAAGAATGTCAGTGAAAAGTAATGACGGGGGAGGGGGGGTTATGGTACAAGAATGTCAGTGAAAAGTAATGACGGGGGAGGGGGGGTTATGGTACAAGAATGTCAGTGAAAAGTAATGACGGGGGAGGGGGGGGGCAATTCAGCGAGGCCAGCTGTTATGTTACAAATATCAGTGTTGTCTTGTGTTTTTTTGGTATTGTATGGAGGTTCCGGATCCTATGGGAGGGATCGTTCAGTCTGTGACACCATCCATGCCGGGTAAGTTGAATTCCACGTGTGTGCTTGTACTGCTTTTCATTTCAAATTACACTTTCTCAATACATGTTTCTCTCATGTACAGTGTGGAGTATACATACCAGGGGTTCATACAGTGGGAGGCTAGCGCTGGGTTCCCCCCTAAAATTTTGGGAGTTGAATAGAAATGAACATTTAGGAAGCATTTATTTTTAGTCTGATATTGTATCCCATTATGTTCCTATCATAACTGAGCCATTTAGTGCATAGGACCGAACACTGATCATCAGTGTGAAGTATAGACTCGTATGCAAAGATGTGCATCAAAGTAGTGTAGGTTCCAAAAAATGGGTGTGGCGAAGTACACTCGGAGCCCCACCCCAAACAAAAATCCTGTATGAAACCGCATACAATACATCATGAAGTTGCAATTATATAGGATCATGAATAATATTACAAATATCTTTGTTGTTTGTGTTTTTGTGTATATGAAATTGTTTTGTAGTGGAGCTCGACGTCCGATGGCATACGTTCCTTGTGGACACTCATAGATGTCTCCTACATGATTACAATCAGCACCACACACAACAAACAACATATTTTATTGTTGAACTAATATAATATTGGTATAAAATGCATCAAACAATATTATTTCTATTTTATTTTATTTTTTTATTGATGGGAAAAGTGGATTTTTTGGGGGGGAAAAATTTTTTTTTTTGAAATATTAGTAGATGGCTTAAATATTATTCAATTTTCTCAATCAAAAAATGAGGGGAATCCCAAACTCTTGGTCTATTTAGTGATATATGGTTGCTATGGGGTTTTCCCAGCCAGCATCGAGTTAAAAAAATAAAACGGCAATGCTCTATTCCGCGGTAGAAAATTAGGTAGAAAATTAGATTGTTCCGCGCGCGTCCAAACAATTCAGGAACGAAAGGGTTAATGATTATCGCTGATCAATTGTAATTTCCAGATTTTAAGACAGAAAATGCAAATACTCGATACTTGAACCTTGACAAAAGATTGAGTCATATCACTATTTTTATTTTAAACTTTACAACCACATAATATAGCTAGCTTAAAAGAAGAGAATTAATGATATAAAGTGGATGAGAGACAACTCTAAGCACCAAAAAGCTAACAGCCAAAAGAAAAGAAGAAGGAAATTAAATGATAATAATTACAACTAAGTGTTTGAGATGATAGCTACATCAGCTAAAGGTATCTAGAACAAGGACAAGTGTGCATGAATCGTCTGAAGCAAATTGTACGTTGTAAATAAACCACAATATATTTGCTTGAAAAGTCGTTTGAAAAGTGAACGATACTGACGAAGTTGAGCTACGGATTATTGATGCCTGGTTGTAGCGTTTGTCTGGCGTAGGCGATCCTTTACGGGATTATGCTCTTAGAAGTATTTCATAGCCTGACTTTCTACCATTCTCATGAACACACTAACAAACAAACAAACTAAATAACGATACACACAAATATATTATTGACAAAATCTCATTAAAACCGTTGTACTTACATTTCCGTAACATTAACAATGAAATTTATAAGCAGTCCGTATGAAATACATAGAAGGAAAAGCAAACCAATTCGGTTGAGTTCGTTAATTTTTCTTATGTGTACTTCTGTTTTAACGAGGTAATGGTAATAAAATAGAACGGAAAGTGTTTTTTAATTTCGGTCAAGTCAAATTTGAAATTTCTGAGAATCTGGTGTCTGAGGTTTTGTATGGAGTTGTAATATAGTACAATATTTTGTATTCCAATATGTACATACAGTAAGTGTATGGTCCATAGCATGCCTGTAACTCACTCAGCACCATGTATACATGTAAACACATGGTACATAGATATACAGTGCACAGTGTAAATAAAATTGCATACCACAATTATCATTTTATAAATTATTGATTATGAATACTTTTAATTAGTGCAAAGGTGAAACTCAATAGTAAACCTCATTAAAAGCTGTTAAGCTGCCAGAGTCAACCTGAAACTAGTTAAAGCCAGTTTACCCATTCAGCATGTAAACATACATACACACCCTTGACCCTGCCTTAGTGAAACCATACAAGGGGAAAAGTCTAAGTTCAGTCCATAGGCTATAGTATACCATCACAAAGACTTGAATACACACTACAGTACATTTAGTAAACCCAGTGGTAGTTTACTATTGGCACATACTTACATGTATGTAAAACAAAATATTAATTTACGCCTGACACAGTTCTCTGACATCATTCGCAGGGAATTCCCCCTTCATTGCTTGCCTCATACTGACAGATCAATAGGTGAGTAAAAGTAGCTACGGGATTAATGATGCGGTTGTAGCGTTTGTCTGGCGTAGGCGATCCTTTACCTTCTATCATTAGGACGCCCACATTTTCCCCTAGTCTCGCAAGCCAGACCTTTGCCGACCCCTTACCGCTACGCGGGGGAAGGAAAGGGTCTGGACAAGTGCTATAGCACGTTTCGTTCCATTCCTCCAGATTCTGTAGGAACGTATAAAATGTGTATTACTTATGATTGGGTGTGGTTTACTTAGAAGTTGTGGGCGGGCGCTGGAAATTAATAGAAAACTGCTCTTCACGGTAAAGATCGAAGACGCATGGCATTGCAATGTTTCCTCAGTTAAATTCCACTGGAACGAAACGTGCTATAGCACTTGTCCAGACCCTTTCCTTCCCCCGCGTAGCGGTAAGGGGTCGGCAAAGGTCTGGCTTGCGAGACTAATTTTCCCCCACATAGCCAGGATAATTTTTGCTTCTTTGACTATTGTGATGAAATCTGATGCTATTTTGGCTAGTTTGTCATCCCAAACCTACAAGATAATAGTTGAAAATAATACCAGATTCGACTATTGCTTTCGTTTTGCTACTTATATACCATTTTCTGCATATTCGCTGCACTCAGTATTGGAAGGTAAAGGGTCGTGTATGTCCTCATATAAATTTCTAGTTTTTGATTAGCTGAAGATCTTGTAGAAGTAGAAAGAAAAGTGATTAAATGAATCTGATGGATGCTGTAGACATATGACAATAATAAGTCCAGTAGCACATTACATCTTCTCATGCTATGTATAGACTAAATACACACTACTCACCATTCACCTATACATATATCATTCATTCACTTCCTTTTTTCCCCTCAGTTCTCAGTTTGTAGCATAACTCCTTAAAACTCTGACTACATCGAGAAACTGGGGTTAGGGCCTTGCTAGCTAAACCTTGGGTTGGAGAATTCTAGCTTTGCTGTGTGACTTAGCTTGCTGGGTGCTAGCCTGAAACTGGTGGCAGCGCAACTGCGTCTCTTAGGCTAACAGTGACCTGATCCCACCACATACACACATACACATGCTGGTGCACAGAGGCTTGAACTAATAGTAGGTTGACGTTAGTAGCTTAACAGTTTTTAGTGAGATTTACTAAAAAAAAAAAGTTTCAAATCTACATATAAATTAAATAATTAGCTATAATGTAGTTTAAAAACAACAACTAGGACTGTGGTATAATAAATGTAGCTATCTTGTTAAATTGTGTCCTGTTTGTTAATACACTGTGCAATAGCTATAATATAGCCACTCTAGGTATAATTATTAATCTGCTATAACAAAATAGGTTCTAGTTTACTGGCAAATACATTAAAATTCTTTATTTTCATATTCATTAGAAATCTACTGTAGCCAATACTTTGTAGTGCTTTACCATTTGTGATTATCAATTGTATCTGACAATCAACAGATCCTATGTACCAAGATGGGTGATAGTCTGACGTAGCCAGACCCTTTACCTAACCACTACATGAAGAAAGGGTCTGGGGACCATCATTCACCTTGGCTGTTCTAGAGGAATGTGGTAGCTAGTGGTTGTCTAAATTATTGTTATGCGCCCACCACAGTTTGCAGGATGCATTGACCCTTATACTCGCATATTTAGTGTAATTATGAGCGTAATAAGGTAGTTTTCAGGTAAAAATTATAGTCAGTTTTTCATGGTGCTGTAACAATGACAATTTTAATGTAGTCTTCCAGAAACTAGCTTTGGTACTAGCTATTTAGCTAAATTAATTACTAATTACCTTACTTATTCTGAGATAAACTTTTTATAACCTTATTCAAATTATAATAAACAAATTTTTTCAGCCCTCCAATAACAGTTTAGTGATTTCTCTATTTAAATTCAATATAAATATATAATAGTGATGTTATTAGCAGTTATAATGAACTAGTATACATCATGTTCACTTCCTTTTTTTTTTTCTTTTTCTTTTTTAACGTGTGGGTAGCTATCACTATAAATACATTGTGTAGAGTATTGGATGAAGTAGCTAGGTGAAGTAGCTATATTAGGTGAAGTAGCTATATTGGGTAAAGTGACACATATATAAAACGTCATTACTCACTTCCTTTTTAAAAAAAATATGTACATATAAAAAAATTCCTAAAGTCAGTACAAATTATGATAATTTTGTTCCTGTGATGATCCTATACCTGGGTACAGTAGTTATGGTAGCCAATGAGTGTAGTCTTGACATCATCCATGTCACTACGGATACTGAAATTTAACATAATAACAGTGTTAGATAATAGGAAGTTTGATATCTGCTATATAATATTTAAAAATTAAAGGTGGATTTAAAGTAAAAAAAAACAAACAGCAACAACAACAAAAGGAGCAGAGTGAAGCAGACGCAGCCTGAAGAATCACTATCTACAAACTATTAATAGAGATAGAGATGACGTATTAAAACATTCATCAGCCTCCAGTCTTTATATACTTTGGCATCACATGATGTACAACCAAAGCATAAACTAATGAATAAGTAATGAATAATGTGTGAACAATTATTCATGAAATGAGGTATTAGTAATGAATAATGAAAGACTAGATCAATAAAAGCTTATGAATCATGAGAGGCAGATGTTAGTTACAAATCATCTGTAGCTACTAACAAGAATTATTGATTTGCTGATCTCATTGTATTCTCTCACACAATATATTCTAGTACAGAGCTTGCTCAGAATTGCTTTGAAAGACTATAAGCTTACTTACCTTACTGCAGTAACTGAATCTGTAATTTATATACTACCAGCTAGGTAGCATATGATCCCAAGATTTATAAGCAATTGGTATATATGTTTTTGTGTGTAACTATCATCAGGGTTTAGAATCTTAAGACTTTTCAACTAACATACAGTTCGTGCAGTGTCTTAACAAGGACATTTCTGCACTTTTCCTGATGTTCAATTTCCTATCTATTTATAGAAGGACAAATGAGATAATAACATTAAAATTGACTGGAACAATATCACAATTATAATTGATTTTTTTTTGTAATAATTTTTGGAGCATAGGGAGTAAATATAAATATAATCACATATTATTCTTTACATGTATTGATTACTGGTTTGCAGTCTTGCTGTATCATGATGATCACATGACAGTGATCATGATAAGTAAGACTTCAAAACAAGTAATTAAGTTAAAAAAATGTAATGTGTTACTCATAAATGGAGATTATATTCCCCCCCCCCCCCAAAAAAAAAAAATAATAATAAAAATAAATAAATAAATAAATAAAAGCTGAAGCAGTGACAAATTCTATCACTTCATTAGTTTGTGGATAGTGATCCTTGATCAGTGTGTCTGTCACTCGGACTCATCTGTAATATTACAATGTTTATAATTAGTCTTCATAGCAGCTGCAATTAAAAATTTTTTTTATTAGAAACAAATAAGTAATGAATAGGCATAAAAAATGCTATCAGTTATTCATGAACCAAATTGTGGTTCATTTAATACATATCGTTGATGCAAAGCTGATCCTTATGCAGGTCTAAAGCATTTGTACACTAAGAAAACTGTCAGTCATAGTTGATTACGTTCATCCTCCCATTCACACACATGTTGGAAGCCATATCAGGAGTGAGATCATAATTGCCATACACAGCAAGCAGACTGCATCACACACAGTTGGAAGCTATATCAGGAGTGAGCTAGCAGACTACATGCAGCATATGCCTGTAAGAAAGGTATAGTATTCATATTCACACAGTCCAATGTTTGCTCCACTCTAAATCCTAAACAACTCCTCCTATGTGAAGAAAGACACAATGTTTCTGAAGTGTGAGATTGACACTACTGGTTAATTTATTATAAATAATATTATATGTATATAATCTTGTCATGTCATCTTCAACAGTGTTCCATTATACACTACCCTTTACTTCAACACTTAATATGAAGCAAAACTGCATGGAATAAGCTAAATAGTGGGGGGGGGGGGGAACAAGATAATAGATAATACATGCATAATGCTCAAATTGTATATCACCACAAGAATATTTAACACAAACCCACCTACCCATCTGGAGACACTTATTATTCACACACCTACAGCTGACATACCAGTGTTTTGAATGAGTTGAGGAGAGGAAAGGGAGGGGGTGGGGTGTCAGTGCCTTTAATTAGTTTTTAATATAAAACAAAGTAATATAATACCCAATAATAGAAATAACATCTGTGTTATTGTTGTGATTCAGACGTAGTACAAATAAAGCAAAGGCTCATAAAAATAAATATGTGTAAACTGTGTTCAGTTGTTTATGATATGACTGCTACAACAAAGAATAATAAAGGGACAGGTTTAGCATCAAGTAGACGTGAGCTAATTTATGGGTGTGGTCACAATAATGTAGCCAGTACATGAACAACATGAAGTCTAAGACTTCCAAATTCATCTTATTGTTGCCTCTCAGGCAAAGATAAATATGAATACAATTATAAACTTAGTAACAAATGTAGGCATCAGAGTATTCATATCCAGCATAATCATAATCATGATCAACTTTTCTGATGTATTATTCCAGGATGATGTTGACAACCACATTTCAAAGCTATATGTTTATGAATATGCTAGGGCAGAGAGACTAAACCTACCAGTGCACTAAGCCTACCAGTGCACTTTATAAGGCTTTGTGGGTTTGCTCTCCTTTGAAGTGAAGGAAGTGGAGCAGAGGAGACAGATATTGGGCAGTTATCATTATTTGAACATTACGGATCCGGTAAGGTAAGAGTAATTGTTTGAAATTCTGTGATCACCTTTATATTTTGAAACACCGTTTAAGCTTACCACACAATATTCAATAATGGAAGGGAATGACTATTGGCTATTGTTACAAGCACAAGCTAGCCTTTACCTTTCACACACATTGGTTTACGTCACACAGTAGTCACGTGATCACATATAGTTCATGTTACTGTCCTGAAGGTGCTAGGCTGTAGGATCTCATGGCAGCAAGAATGCACTTAGTTACTGGGGATTCTTAATACGATGATTCATGTTTACAGTGCAGTAACAAAAGATAATAGTGACTGTTCCTATATCAGTGTAATCAATTGTAAAATGCACCCCCTAACTAATTTAGGATGTATGTAGTAACCAGTCCTATCAACGCAATCAGAGGGGCACTGCATGTGGTACCCCTACCAGCAACCTATTAGTAAATTATTTATTAGAGCAAATTACAGGATTATGTTTCTATTCTCTGTCAGGTGGGAATTATTATAAGAATCCAAGATCCAAAGTATCCAATCTTCATCAGGTGGGGAGTTATTATAAGAATCCAAAGTATCCAATCTTCGTGGTTTGCTGTGAGAGTCACTTTGTGGTTCCGTTTGGACTGAACAAATCATAACACGCACCAAGTAATCATAACACGCACCAAGTAATCATAACACGCACCAAGTAAGTGCATACAGTAAACTTTGCAGTTTACTGTGTGACTTACAGTAACAGTGAATTACATCAGTGAAGTTAATTGAAGACCTTGGCTCCTCCAATTGAATTATGTATTAATACAAGGTAAGATATAACTTGACTCTTAGTAACATAATTTACCTCTTTCTTGTTTTATCTGTTGTTAGATGGAAAAGTAGAATTGATTGGAATGGCTTTGAGCAGTTATTGTAGCATGGGACAGGGATAAAACATAACAAAACAAACTTCTCACTGTGTGGATCTATGAAGAACTATTTTATATCTATTCTGACTACTACTATATTTATTTTTGTAACTGCAGAATATCTTGTCTTACATCATACCACTCATAATTCACTGGTATAAGATCCAGGATGGGCTAAACTTACTAGGGGAGGAGAGGGGGGGGGAGGGGGGGGGGGGGGGGGGGATGGATGAGCGGTAGTTGCTACCTCATCCTATATGCCTAGAGGGGGCTCTACTACCCTGGTTTTGGGTGAATGCTCAGTAGCACAGGGGCAGGGACTCATACGTTTACTTGTCTTCATCACGCAAATGTTCAGTCAGTTCTACGTATGCATGTACACAGCTGACTCACCTAGCTAAATAGATGAAACTGCTCACGATTCTGCATCTGTGAGTACACACCACACTCGTTTGGAAATTATAGCCACAAAAATATTGTTTTAGTTGTCTATCTTTACTTCTTGTCTACCTTTGTGTTACTCACAAAAGTACCTGTGTAGTGCAAGAAGATAAAATGCCCGCCACCCCCACGCTTCGTCTTAGCTATATACATACTCACCTGGCTGCCCATTGTGCTCTTGAAAACCGCATGTTAAAAAATTCATGGTACTCCTTCAAATAAAATGTTAGCTATTTATTAACGAAGTTGATAGTGTTAGAAATGCTTCTTACAATCTCTTGCTGTATCTCACATCTTCCAAAAAAGTACCACTAACCCCCTGTTAGCCTGTCAATCAGAGGAGGTTGGTCGCGCGTCAAGAAACGTCATTAGTCACGTGACAATAATTTCATTGGACTGAGAGAATACTAATGCGCGCACGATAGCAGCAAACTCTGCAGCAAACGAATTATTTAACGTTGCAATGGCGTTTTGTCGGGAGTGTGGAGAAGAGATACGGAAGCATACATTCATACAACTTGAGAGCCTTAAAGAGTCATTTAGCTACACAATTCCAAGCTTTCCTGTTTTTCAAGTCAAGATAAAACATATAAAATTTAGTTTCTTAAACGATAGTGATGTGTACGATGGCTTCATACAGGATGCTACTGCTGGAGAGTTAAAAGACACTTCTATTTTGAAACTCTGGGGTGGGTATACCAATGCCTTCCTGATTGAATCAAATGAATTTGATAGATGTGTAGATGTGAAGGAGCTGAAATTGTTGGAGGAAAAAGTATTTGTGATTTGGAAATGGAATTTATGGTACATTGATGAGGAAGAAAATGCAAGCGCAGCAGAAGATACAAGTAGTATAGAAGATTCGAGTGAAGTGGATGAGGCAGGTATGCACAGTGAAGGCATGGAATATATTCTATCAGAGGTTGATGAAGGTTCAGATGCACCTGCAGAATCTTTAAGTTTCTATTCTGTAGTTTTTAAAATATGTATTGGGTCTATGAAAGAGCAAAATTATCAAGATGTACTTGCAAATGCAGCCCTTTCAATAAGAAAGAAGGTGACTATTGGGGTTCGACTAACACCAGAACCTGCAAATCCTGTGGATGCAAAATCAATTGCATTTGAGCTATTTGTTGATGATAGATGGAAACGTGTGGGATGCATGGTTACTGAAGTGCTGGATTCTGTGCACCAAGCAATAAACAATAACAGTATCATCTCTACAGACCTAGAGTGGGTGAAGTTTATCACGCATTGGAGCAGATCTGCACCTGGGTGGTATTGCGGAATCAAGATTACTAGAACGGGACCTTGGGACAATCAAGTATTGAGATGTAGAAGCACTATATAGACTATTACTAAATGCACATGCATTAGACATAATGTGATCATTGATTCAATGAATAATCATCCAGCTATCAGAATATGAATACTATTAACCTTATACATGTAACAAATAAATTTAAGAGTACGAATGTTCAGCCATCACTTTTTGGTGAATACTAGCAGTTGGAGGTGGGGGTAGGTTTACAGGAAGGTTATGAAATTTAGCTCGAATGGACAGACTGCTTCTTATGGGAAAAGATGCTCTGCGACCAACATTGCCAGCAAGTAGTTCACGTCTTGGTGCTCTCTCTCGCTTAGGTCTGCTTCTGGGCTCATTAAAGCTAGGCATTTCTTCTTCATAGAAGCGCTGATTGCTTGTAAAATAATAAAATGGGAGTGCCTTGTCCATTCTTTTGGAGAATTCCAAGCATATTTTTCTCCATTCATAATAAACCTGCAAACCCAAACTATAATTTTGATTACAAGTAATTAAATTACTCCTACTTGCTAACCTGCTTCAGAGTAAAATCCTTTCCAACACAGTCCCTAATGACACTGAAAAAACATTCAACATCATCTGTAGTTGATGACCGTGGATGTTCAATAGGTAGACTATGAGCTGCATTGAAATGGTTTCGCCATTCCCTGGTTTCAATACTTGCAATAATTCCAATCAGGGTCTCCCTGGTAAAGCCCCTAATTCTATCAGTGGGCCTGCACAAAGTACATACATACTATAGAGATAGTACTGTGCTTGTATATGACATACAAGCAGTTTTACCTGTTAACTTCTAATAGGCTAAAGTCCTTTAGCCCATCAGCATACCATGGCATAAGATCTTCGCATATATACTCCTTGAAGTCCTGAAGGAACTGCTGCCTTTGTGTTTCTTCAAGTCCCCTTTCATCAATTGCTCTCCTCCAATTTCTTATTATAGATAAGTATTTTGCTTCAGTATTATAGCTACTACTTGTCATAAAAGCTATAACACCTGGACCAAAAAGACGCTCTACATCTTGTACAGACTGTTTTCTTACTCCAGTCAGAGCAGGGTATGTGAGACCAGTACCAGGACTTTGTAGAGCCTCCACAAACTTCTCAAGGCCAATACTGTCAACACGTCCTCGCCTTAGACTAGTAGCAATTCTCTATAAAATTACACAACAAACTTTATTAATTTTGGAAATAGCTTCATAAAGTAATTCAACCTTGAACAAATGGCCTTCATCCTCCCTTTGACAAAATAGTATTCCAGTCAATGGATGAACTTCAGGGATGTGGAGGTGATTGTCAAATGGAACTCCATCAGCAACAAACTTCTTGATCTTAGCAGTAAATTCAAATTGTGCCAAAATTGACCTGAGTTTGTCTGCAGTATCCTCCTCCTTGCCTTTAAATTTATAACATTTGCTATTTCCCCATGAAAATATGCATATTTTTCATTTACCTTGAATCCAAGTGTGATAAGAATAGCCTGAAGGGACTGTTCGTTGACGCAATCGAACAATGACATCTTCAATGGATAGCCAGTTAGACACTTCCCTTAGCACATCTGGACTAATGCAACTTTTGCTGTTTAGGCATTTGACAGATCCATCTGGCAAATCTATGTGACTATAGCATTAGAGCAAGTGCAATTAATATAGCTACACTTACTGATTGGTGTAAGCATTTCCATAAGCTTGCCCTGAGATAGAGACCGATACTTGCTGCGCACAGAAGATTTAATCTCAAAAATTGACAGGGGTCTTTTGTATCCCTTGGATCGAAGAGAATTCCATTCTCCATTTGTAGCAAATCCTATAAGATAGCAAACAAACAAACAACCTACTACTTAGGTTGTGATATCCACATAGCTATATTTACCAGCTACTCTCATTCCTCGTCCAATCATTGCTTTTACTACTTCATCACAAATTTGACGAACAGCCATGTCTCCAAGAGAGGTATATGCCAAGCACTGAATAGGAAGAGCATAAGGCTTGCTGTTGCGCTCCTCAGGACTAATAATTATAACCAGAATATGTGTTGCTGGTGTGCGCTTGTACTTCACTACTTGCTTGACAAATGTCAAAATAATTTGTCGTAAGGAAGATAACTGTCTTGCAAAGTTGTCAGTAATCACATCATAGCCTGGCTGCAGTCGCTTGGCCTTCATGTTTCCACATTCTAAAATGATCTTCCTTCCATTTTCATTTAGACTCTCTAATTCCTGAACTTCCCAAGCCAACTGAAGCAAAACTTTCTCAGCTGATTTTCCTTCTTTTTGCTTGTCAGAGTAGTTTCTTGATGTCTTGGCTAGCTCTGTACAACAATTTAAAATTATACATTAAATTTTCACAGAGCTAAGGAAACTTACTGGTATTGATGAAGTCAACATCTTGAACAATGGCCTGCTCTGCCATTGATAGATCCTCTGCAACTTCCAGGATATCTTGTCTTGCCTTGCCTAATTCATTAATGAAATCAAGTCTTCTTTGATGACTTTCCTTGGCTTTGATGAGATTGTCATCAGCCAAGTCTACATCTCCACTCCATGCTCCTGCTACAGATTCGCCAAGTCCACTGACCAGGTCTGCACCATCAGCTTCTATCCACCACCATGTATTGGGATGTACACGAGCAGCTTCATCTAGTACTGAAACCTAAACACAACAGTATGTAATAAGTATGCCTATCTTTAATCATCGGATGTGGAATATCCCAAGTCTGTTGGCCAATATTAACACTGTTGCCATAATATGACATTAGTGTAAGTGCACCAACTGATGAGTAACATTCTGCTGTCAGTATCCAAGAACTAGAAAAAATGGTACCATGGTGCTGCAATAATCAACAACTTAGAGGGGGGGGGGGGGCAGGAAGGTGACATCCTGCCATATGTAAGTTTATAGCTGCTGCAACCAGTTATGTGTATAGTGTGCTAAAAGCTGCCCATTGCTCAAATTACACCAACCTGAATACGGGCATCAAGGCTAATCTTGCTAGCTGCAATGTCCCGTCTCAGTGTACTCTCAGATGGAGATGGAATATTCACCAAAGCCTGGTAAGAAACCTTAGTAATAACAATAAAATTAATTCTATAAGCAAATCTACCTTCATTGTGTGTCTTTCATGTTCGTGTGAAACATGAAATGAGCTAGCCACACTCCACATTGGTCCGTGGTGAAGTTTTGCCCACTTCTGTCCAAAATTACAGTACATAGTTTGAAGCCATGATCTATAGTCTTTAGGACAATGGGGGACCTAAAATAAAAATGTAATTAAACATTCGTAAATTTAGAAGCACTAGACATACCGCATTGAGGTCATCTGCTACAAAGAAATTGATTGTATATTCCACAAGCCCCATGGGCATCCTCGTCACTGGGAATCTTGATTCAGATTCATCCATCCGATTAGTACCCACTCCTTTGGCCAAATTATAGAGTACATTTGACCTATTTCCAGCTTTCAGCTTACTCATTGCTGAAGCGGATAATTCAAGAAAATCTTCGCCTAATTCTGTATTCAATTTCTCCTTGCAATACTTTGAAAAGGCAACAGACATTGCATGTATATCATTCTCAGACTCCCTCGTAGCTGCCAACATGTTAATTTGAGCACCTAAATAGCTACAACTGTGTTCAGTTTGTACTCCAACATCAACCAAATCAACACCACTACACCCAGTCTGAACTGCCATAGATGTTTCAGAATAGCTGGTTTGCACTCCTACTGACATAGCTGTGGAAAAATAGAAAACTTCAGCAGTCTTGGGAGAATCGAATTTCTTTTTAAGCCATTTAACCACCTTATATCGGCATGAAGTATCTATTACAAAAAAAACTCTAAAGTAAAATGCAACATTAGTAATATGTAACATATATCACTGTACCAGATCGTTGATGTAAAGTGCCAGCATGTTCTTTGATATAGACTGCTGCAGAATTCCAAAATTCCATTCTGTGATGGGCTGGCCACTCCAACTCCTTGCACTGCAGCACATACTGCACAAGAGCTTTTATTTCAGCCATGTTCCAGGCATTATGCTTGGATGTATCTGTGGTACTGTTGAATATCTTTATTAAAACTTTTGCCTAGTTTATTGTTTTATATTACAAACTAAGCTCACCTGTCATCAGCAACCTCAACTGCAATGGGTTCACTTCTCACTGGCATCCTCAGTCTTCTCTTTGCATAGGTGCCAACTGTCCTCGAATGTCGAGGACAGTCCTCGATTTAAAAGCTTTGTCCTTGAGTCCTTGATGACCTATCACTTTCCTATTGTTTGTCCTCGATGATGATGCTGGTCCAGGTTTTCTTCACCTCTGTAGGATGTATATGTCATTTGGCTGACCTAACCATTAAAGCTGGTATGGAGACTTTACCTGTTGACATAGATCAACTCTTTGTTGATATCTTCTACTTCTTTTTTCACAGCAGTAAGAGAAAACAGCAGTTTGCTGATAATTGGCGTTCCTTCTTCACCTCTGAACCTGATACTATTCTAAAACACTGTACCACACGATGGTTGAGTCTTCTTCGCTGCGTTGATAGGTATCTGTCCCATTATGATGGTTTAAAGTCTTACTTTTTGTCCTATGATGAATCTGAATCCAGCAAAGTACAAAGTATTGTAGAACGACTAGAAAATCCTCTTACTAAGCCTCTTCTTCTCTTTCTTTCCTTTATTCTTCCTTCAATGGATCGATTCAATAGGCTATTTAAAAAATCCACAGAGAACACCACATGCCAATTGTATAACGAGATGAGCAGGCTAGTTCGTCTTTATGCATCAAATGTGTTGAAAGCTGACGTTATTATAGCATCTACTGATAACCTCAGCACTCTAAATTTAGCTCGTGAAAGCCATCTAGATGATGAAAATCTAGGCATAGGTGATGATACTTGGACTTTTGTTGCAGAACTAGAAAGTGAGTGTGATACGAAGCCTTTCTATACAGCTGGACGAATGTTTTATGTGGCAACAATTCGAAAAATGCTCAAGAAATTTCCTTTTGGGGATTCCCTACTTAAAGATTTGGGAATTATTAACCCTGAATTAGTATCTTCTTACTCTGTTTCCACTGTAATAAAACTTGGTAAGAGATTTCCGCAAGTTGGCTTATCAGATACACATTCCCTTGATAAATTAAGAGAAGAGTTTATGGACTTCTCTTTATCACCAGCTGACCACCCTCCTATGGAAAAATACATATCAGCTGACAAGACTTTGAAGCCTCGAGCTGGAGCATTTTGGTGGGAGGTTAGCAAGCTAAAAACTCTTGATGGAGAAGAGCGGTTTCCTTACCTAATCGAAGCTTATGGCTGGGCTGCTATCCATCCCTGTGTCTAATGCTGACTCTGAGCGAGGTTTTTCCATGCTAAGGAAAATTCATACTGACCAAAGGCCAAGTCTAAAGCAGGACACTTGCATTGATGACAATAAAATTCAATTGCAACAGTAACTGTTATAACTCTATTTTCACTGAAGAGCTGCTTGCTCAGTGTAAAAAGCAACATACTTAGCCGTTAAAGGTCCAGGACCATAGGAACACAATCAACAGCCAGATGATAGCTAGTTAACTTATTTTTTGCAATGACTCAACAGCCAGATGATAGCTAGTTAACTGATTTTTTTGCAATGACATCATAATTAATTACGTAATGTGGGTGTGGTTTGTAGGTGTGGCCATGGGTGTGGCTTATGTCCTTGAAGCTAGTTTGAAAAAGTTGGCACCTATGTCTTTGCATGCTGTGAAACATGCAGAAATCTCCTAGGCGTTCTCTTGCTCAGTTGAGTTGGTGTCAAGAACGTAGGAGAGCCTCTGGAGCGCTTCTGAGCCATGATTCGCTGCACAACTACGTAAACTATTGCAGGTACCAAAATATTCCAAAACGCAACCACTAGTTCGGCGTAGTGATGACTCATAATGACGCGCGACCAACCTCTTCCGCCTGTCAATCGTGGAGCTAGTACCTCTGATAGCGCCTCAACCGCGCGGCCAATTTTCTTCTTCTTTTTTTGTCAGCAAGGTTCTTAATTAGCCTTTAACTTCCTCTATCTCACGTGAGTGATCTCAGGCTTAATAGATTGTGGGCTTTTTATTCATTATTAAGCATGGCAGTTGTTGCCAAGGGGAAAAATTTTTGTGGGCGCGGATAAGTGCCTGGGGATCCGCTGTATGAAACAACCGTGGAACATCCGCTGAATGAAACAACCGCGACCGGTTAGTATTGTGATGACGTCATAGGTCATTATTTTCCAGAACTTCCCGGGGATATATAAGGCAGAAAAGTAACCTCGTAGTGCGTGGAACTCAGCGAGTGTCTGGGAGCAGCTCAATTATTCGGAGATTTATGGAACAGGGTAACTGACGTCTACTATAAAATAATCACTATCCTGATGAATGCTGAACTTCAGTGCGCACGTTGCAGTAATTATTTATTTGATGGCCCAATCCAGTGTGGCTGTGGAGATAGATTATGCAGTCCTTGCTACTCTACTCTCTCTAAGTAATGAGCACCACTCTTAATAGTCGTACTACTATGTACACAGGTATATACTACTCCTCTATTATTAATTTATTAATATTTATTTAAGGAATGTGGTTGCCTTCAAGTGTGTGAAGTGTAAGACAGAAGTCTATGTTGATGAATGCTTCAAAGATAGAGCAGCCACTAATGACCTGAGGAAGGCTACACTAGAATGCATCAGTCCAGGATGTCCCTGGAAAGGCAACAGCAACGAGTATCAAGTAAGAAGATAATACAATATAAAATATAAATTGTTTAATTTTTTATGTATTATTTCAGCAACATATAAAGACTTGTCCATTTGCTTTGGTCAAGAGTAACAACCACCAATATGGCTGTTCAGAAGAAATCCCTAGATGTGACCAGTCTATTCATGAAGCAAAGTGTTCGTTTGCACCTACCAAATGTCGTTATTGTGGAAGAAACTTACACAATGAAAAAGTAATAGAAAATTATACTTTATTTTGCTATAGATACTATTATAATTATGTATTTAAATTTTTCTTTATCCAGACTCACCTCTTAGATGAATGTCAATCTGCACCACTCCACTGTGGGAATGGCTGTGGTGTATCCTTGCCCAGGAAAGAGGTGAGAATTTTGTAGAATTTCGCATATGACTGTGTAATGAATACCATATTAGGTGAAACAAATATAATATTAGGTGCTTATTGTTATCATCCTCACTTATCCTTTTCTGTAGTTGGAAAAACACATCAGAACTACTTGTACACATCAACCTAAGGATTGTGAGTTTAAAGAAGCAGGTTGTCAGTACGTGGGACATGCTAAAAGTCTGGAAGAACACTATGCTACAAACACAAAAAAGCATTTACAATTAACTAAAAACTCTATACAAAGAATTGATAAAGCTATGGAAGCCAAAATAATGATGTTATCGGAGCAGATATCTGATCTGAGGTCTGAAATAAATCATGTGAACAGAGAGATATCAGTGCAGTTGCAACCAGTGGCCAGTGCTGTGGGTAAAGCAGAGAATGCCATTCAGAACTTACAGGAAGGATTCTCTGAGTTGGCTCTCATGGTACAGACTCTACAAGCTACAAGTTATAGTGGTAGCTTCATCTGGAAGATACCAGAGGTTCAACGTCGCAGACACGAGGCCAAGATAGGCAAGACTATTTCCCTGTACTCTGCTCCCTTCTACACTAGCAGGCAGGGCTACAAGGCATGTCTGAGACTGTACATGAATGGAAATGGCTGCGGCAAGAACACTCACCTGTCCTTCTTTGTGACCATCATGAAAGGAGAATATGATGCTCTTCTGCAGTGGCCCTTCAGACACACAGTGACTCTAACACTGTTAGACCAAGATGGAGTCAAGAACATATCTCAGGCCTTCCAACCAGAACCTATTTCCTCATCATTCCAGAGGCCCAGGAACGAGATGAACATAGCCTCAGGCTGTCCAATGTTTGCTCCACTCTCAATCCTAAACAATTCCTCTTATGTGAAGGAAGACACAATGTTTCTGAAGTGTGATACTACTAGAATTCAATTATTATAAATAAACACACACATTATTAGCATTATCTCGTAATGCACATTTTGCTATTTTATATGATCACAACTTTATGTTTTTTCAGTAATATAACATGTCCATTGATATCAAGACATTCTAAGGGCTACTGATAAAGTGCACCTAACAAAGACAGATTTCAGAAGTATCACACTGGTTATTAGCTACTTACTGGGAAAACAAAATAATATCAATGAGATAATTATATAGTTTTGTCTCATAACTGTTTCTTATTTTTTGAATTTAGTAAACAATTATTTAACTGAACAGTCACGCAATGAATCCAATGGAATGTGTGATATGCCTACATAGTGGAACACGCAAAAACTGAAGTTTAGAAAACTATCCATAGCATATAAAAATATCTGCATTGTGTCACGGTCAGGACAGAACTCAGTAATCGAGTTTATTATCATCAAAAAATTATTTCAGTTTTACTATTATAATTCCTTTTGTTAATACATTTGGCTTCAAATGTGGATCATAATGCCATACTGTAATTCTACTAAATTTTATATTGAGAATGTATATATTTAATTTTTTTCTATAATTATGACTAGATAACTTCTTAAATAGAACAATATTCTATGCACATATTCATAGAAGCTCTAATTTCTAAGAAGGAGTGGTCAATAGATCAAAAATGTTCATGTTACAATAATTTACTAACTAAAGCAAGAGTTTGTTAGTCTTCAATTTTCTGTTTGGAATTTTTTTAACCTATGAATTCAAAATATTGTGTGTGTAGTATTTTTTTGTATGTAAAAACTCCATTTCTGTACGTGTGACCTTTGTGAACTTTGGATGAAATATTTGCCAAGTCAGCAATATTTTGAGTACCCGCCGCCGGGAGAGGTTAGGAGACAAGGCCTAATAATTTTATGGCTGCCCTAGCTACACTGGAGGAGATCTGCTTGTCACTCATTAGGGATTTTTTAGCAGCGAAGGTAAGCTATTTCCAACTTAATTTTTACTTATTTTATATAAGTTGACATAGGAATCTTTAGTATTGCATCTGTGGCGAATTGTGTGGTTGCTATTGGCAACTACGTTACACTCTTTTAGGCGCCCAAGTCTTAACTACAAGAGTATTACAAGGCTTGTTTAAAAGGCTGACTTAATTTCATAGCTGTTGTGCTGCATGAAACTATATAATTATGTTTGAACTCAAGGCTTCAAGAAAACTCTGCTAAAATAATGATGAAGAAAATCCAATGCCAGGGACAAGGTTGGTAGCAAAACATTCTAACGGAGTCACTATAGCAGATAAATATCCAATTTATGTCATGCATTTTAGCTCTCCAATTTGCTTCTGTGGGAAAATGATTCTATGTACATTGTACATAAATGTATGAGTGTGTGTGTGTGTGTGTGTGGGGTGGGACGGTGGGTGGTGGGTTGTAGTTAATGTGCGTGTGTGTGTGTGTGTGTGTGTGGTTAGGTGTGGGTGGGTGTGTCTGGTAACATGATACATATATATGCTTACCTGTACAAGCATGTATATTTGTGTCTTGTTTAATCATTCAGTGAGTAAAAGTTGGAGAGCCCATAATAATTTTCTTTGTCATGTGTGTGTATGTTTGTAATCATGGGAATACAAATAAGTAGTTAGACATACTCCAGACAGACAGAAATAATAAGACATATTGCCTCATTTGTTTACTACATGGTTCTGCTGCAATAAATAGATATATTCATTACATATGTTTCTGAAGTGTGATACTACTAGAATTCAATTATTATAAATACACACACAATTGTTGCATCACAGCATTATCCGGTAATGCACATTTTGCTATTTTATATGATCACGTTTTCAGTAATGTAACATGTCCATTGATATCAAGACATTCTAAGGGCTACTGATAAAGTGCATCTTACAAAGTCAGATTTCAGGACTATCACACTGGTTATTAGTTACTTACTGGGAAAACAAAATAATATCAAAGAGATAATTATATAGTTTTGTCTCATAACTGTTTCTTATTTGAGTTTAGTAAACAATTATTAGTCACGCAATGAATCCAATGGAATGTGTGATATGCCTACATAGTAGAACACGCAAAAACTGAAGTTTAGAAAACTATCCATAGCATATAAAAATACCTGCATTGTGTCACGGTCAGGATAGAACTCGGTAATCAAGTTTAGTATCATCAAAAATTATTTCAGTTTTACTATTATAGTTCCTTTAATAAGTGTTAATACATTTGGCTTCAAATGTGGATCATAATGCCATACTGTAATTCTACTAAAATTTTTTCGGCAACCCTGAAAACACTATTGCATTTAGGTATTCAAAAATGTTGACGTAAATAATACAAATTTATTGTAAAAGAATTTTTGACTTGATAGTGTGAGCAATTGATTGTTGTGTCATAATCTGAGCTTTCTCTTTTAAGCCCTTTGTCCATCATGTGATATAATTCGTATGTCTTTTTGAGTTCATATGATGTGATGTAAATATACTGTATTACACATTAATTTCACAATAACACCTGTCAAAGTCTCTGCCTCCACACACCAAGGACTCTCTCCTACAAATAAACCTCACCTTACAATTTCACAGGCTTGTCTTCATATCACAGTCAAGGCTACAATTAAACCTACACCTTACAATTTCACAGGCTTGTCTTCATATCACAGTCAAGTTCAGAAACCCAAGTAAAGTTAATAGAACAGACAATACTGAAATAATAACCGTTCACACTTTATCTAATTGATGTTAATAATCAACCCACTGATCCGTGTCCAGGTTTTCCCTACATTTATCAGCAGTTATTGTTGGTATTTTGAGAAAAACTCAGAATCATGGATATGAACTATTTAGTGGCGTACTAAGGGTGGGAGGCTCCTATGGCTAAATCTAACAAGATTTCTCACATAAATGTGCACTTTAAAACTACGCATGTCATGCCCTTGGCCCCCCCCCCCCTCCCCCATACCAAAACTTCTTCCTACAACACAACTGCTATTCCAACATGCCTGCTTATCTGGTGGCTTTACAACTCAGAATCATGAATATGAACTATTTACACAATCATGCATTCCAAGCGATTGCCATGAATATGATTACAGTCGAGTCTCCGACGAGAGGACACTTTCGTGCAGCAGCAATTGTCCTTTGTTCAGAGATTGTTCTCTGTTGGGAGTTTGATTTTATAATCCACTTTTTACCATTGACAGAGTAATAGAAACATATCAGCAAAGTTATAATTCAAATAAAGTTTAATGAAAACATTTTTGCGGATGATACAACTGCATGTTCTTAGCTATACAATATTATTTATGAAAGTATTGATCAAGTGTAGTTTGTTTTGCTGTACTGTACGCTATCACAGCAATGCGGCGATCAATAAAACAACCAACAGACAATGCTTCACCAGTATGGCCTTTAAACTCCAAAATTTGGGAAACGTCTTCCAAAACATTTATTATTTCCTTGTATGTTTTCAATTTTGGAACCACTATAGCTGCTTCATCACATTCTTAAAATACTTAATGGAAAACCTTTGCTTCTATTTTTCCAACCATCCCACTGATCCTTTAAAATCGGACTTGCCTAATGCTTCTGCAATCATCTTTCCTTTTTTAATTAGCTGTGGTCCCCCAACAGGAATATTCTTGGATGTTGCTAACTTAAACAATTCATAGAGAGCATCAGTGACATCAGAATATTTAGATTTACGAGCCTTACTGTTGGAGTATATCCTGTCTCCAGAAGCATTAGATTGATATTCAGCTAAAAAGACTCTTTATTCTTCAAAATTTTACTTATCTGTGTCTTACCGCATCCAAATACCATTTCAAGAGATTTTAGAGAAGTGCCAGGATTACTTCGAGAATATTTTATCAATTCCACCTTCTCCAGGGAAAGATACACTCGCTTTTTGTGGGAAGCCATACTACCACCGTTCCGTTTGACAATTTAGGTATTCGGTAAAGGGTCTTGAAAGTGTGGCTGATCTTATTGAGCTGACTACTACTACCTGCATTCTGCAGTGGGCGTGGTTAGTGTACGAATAGAAACTGAACTTAAGTCGCTGAACGATTTCGGTACCCAGAGTACTGTCCGCTGTCCGGATTTGAGAGATGGTTGCTCCTGGGAGTTTGTAAATGTACAGTAAGAATAGAATATTCAATCCGTGACTAGCGCTTTGTCCATTCCAGAGAGTACATCCGCTTCTTGGGATGTCCGCTATCGGATATTCGACTGTAATACATATAAGGCAGAGGAAAAACAGTAGTTAAATACCTTTTGCAGCTATGATAACTTCACATAATTACATGATGTCAATGATGTTTTGAGTCAGCAAATGGATCCCTTATGTTTTAATATCTGTAACTATGAACTTTAAGTACAGCATAGCTGACTGCTAACTTTTGAGTCGTCCTGCTTTCATATGATATTATAATGTCTAAATAAAACATCACAACATCTAATACAAAATTATCCTAGCTTCAAAACTACATTGCAGAAACCAATTTAAGTGATTGAGCAACAAATTTGCAAGGAGAGCTTGAGGCAATTATTTACCATGGGAAAAATTACAATATTCCCTTGGAATGTCAGCATTTGAACAAGAGGAATGTCCAGATTCTGAAGAACTTACAGCAGTATTACCAAGTTAGCCTGATCTCATCCCCTCATATTACCAGATTTTTTTTCTTCTACAACATTTCCCCCCATTTTTCAATCACTATAATCACTTAATTGTAATTTTTCTGCCAGTTCATACTGATTCAGTGATCTATCTAATTTTGGCTTTATAACAAATGCTCAAAAATCCAAGGTGGTGGGATTCTAAAGGGGGGAAAAAATCCAAAATAAACCCTGTATTGGAGTAAATATTACCTGGTCCAGTCACAATTTTGTTTTTGTTGGAAATGTGCAGATAGCACAGTTGCTGCTGGTGCCTCATGGCCAGAGAGAGTGGCAGATTGGTGAAGTTCACTAAAGTGCTCTTGAAGTACGCATGCTTGGCCACATACCTCATTGTCCAATGCCGAACCATAGTTCACAGGATTTGATAAGGTTACAATTTACTGTGTGTATGTGCTCATTGAATATTAGTAGAAGGTAATTCATTATCGAGAAAGACAGTCAGAAGTCTGGTATTTTATGTTGTTTCTTTCTTTCTTTTTTTTTTTTTTTTTTTTTCCCCCCAATTTTCTACCTTTTTTTGGCAGGCAAATAATAGTTTCTTTTAGTTTAATTGTAAGACCATTTCAAAATCTCCCTCCCCTCCCACTGCTATGCACCATGCACACACACACACACACACACACACTACCTGTGTGAGAAACAAGAAAATTGTTATGTTTACACAGCTTGATAGTATCCACTTCTTTGAGTCCAGATAGCACTTTGAGTGTGCCCATTACTACAATTGTATTGATGTTTTGGGAGGGATAGGCAGTTATGTAAACTCTAGTAAATTCCTAACTAATCATTAAAACCAGCAGGAATACAGAATACAGAAATGGAAGACCTGAGGTCTAGTGCACTTGTATGATTCTGCCACTATTTGACTCTCATCATCAAGCAGCAGTTTAATTATCAGGACTATAAGTTATAAGTCACACACACACACACACACACACACACACACACACACACAAGTGTGGTTTCTCTCCTGGGGGGTGAGCTAAATGGGTGCTTGTCCTCACACCCAGAACAACAATGGTGTACACAGGATCTCTGCCTACTAATCTCGTATATGCCAATGTCTCAATAATGTGTTACATTTTGAGTTTCTATCAACTGTTGTGTTGCTGAACTTTATGGAGGGATAGTTACATATTAGTGATCAAAGTTTAGTTGTGGACTCCACTATCACATAACGTCCAATGTGGTATGTTTCTAGGATGGCAAGGACCCAGTTGTTGTTTTTATTAAGTGGTGATAAAGTTTTTTTTGTTGTTGTTGTGTTGTTTTTAAGTCGCAATAACATTGATATTACTTGTAATTCTTAAAACAACAACTGAATATCGTGTGTACCCATAAAGTGTGTAAGGTGGTTAGTTTGGTTGGAGTCCCTATACTAGAAAGCAATTGATTGTTGTGTCATTTTAAGCCCTTTGTCCATCATGTGATATAATTCGTATGTCTTTTTGAGTTCATATGATGCGATGTAAATGTACTGTATTACACATTAATTTCACAATAACATCTGTCAAAGTCTCCGCCTCCACACACCAAGGACTCTCTCCTACAAATAAACTTCACCTTACAATTTCACAGGCTTGTCTTCATATCACAGTCAAGGCTACAATTAAACCTCACCTTACAATTTCACAGGCTTGTCTTCATATCACAGTCAAGTTCAGAAACCCAAGTAAAGTTAATAGAACAGACAAAACTGAAATAATAACCGTTCACACTTTATCTAATTGATGTTAATAATCAACCCACTGATCCGTGTCCAGCAGGTTTTCCCTACATTTATCAGCAGTTATTGTTGGTATTTTGAGAATGCCGGCTTATCTGTGGTGCCTTTAAACTCAGAATCATCACAACTGCAATTCACACATGTCTGCTTATCTGGTAGTGAATCATGAATATGAGCTATTTACACAATCATGCATTCCAAATGATTGCCATGAATATGATTAATACATATAAGGCAGAGGAAAAACAGTAGTCAAATACCTTTTACAGTTTTGATAAATTCAGCATCATTAGATGATGTCAATGATGTTTTGAGTCAGCAAATGGACCCCTTATGTTTTAATCTCTGAAACTATGAACTTTGTAGAGTACAGTAGTTGACTGCTAACTTTGAGTTGTCCTGCTTTCATAGGACATATAATGTCTAAATAAAACATCACAACATCTAATACAAAATTATCCTTAGCTTCAAAACTACATTGCAGAAACCTCAGATATCTCTTGTAAAGCAATACTGAATAATTTAAGTGATTGAGCAACAAATTTGCAAGGAGGGCTTGAGGCAATTATTTACCATGGGAAAAATTACAATATTCCCTTGGAATGTCAGCATTTGAACAAGAGGGATTTCCAGACTCTGAAGATTACTATAACAGTATTACCGAGTTAGCCTGACATTTTCCCCCATTTTTCAACAGCTGATAATATCACTATAATCACTTAATTGTGATTTTTCTGCCAATTCATACTGATTCAGTGATCTATCTAATTTTGGCCTTACAACAAATGCTCGAAAATTCAAGGTGGGGGGATTCTAAAGGGGGCAAAAAATCCTAAATAAACCCTGTATTGGAGTAAATATTACCTGGTCCACCCACAATTTCGTTTTTGATTGCCTCAACTTTGACAAAACTCTTGAAGTTCCCTAAGTGTGGGCAAAACTCTTGAAGTTCCCTAAGTGTGGGCAAAACTCTTGAAGTTCCCTAAGTGTGGGCAAAACTCTTGAAGTTCCCTAAGTGTGGGCAAAACTCTTGAAGTTCCCTAAGTGTGGGCAAAACTCTTGAAGTTCCCTGAGTGTGGGCAAAACTCTTGAAGTACGCATGCTTGGCCTCATACCTCATTGTCCAATGCCGAACCAAAGGACCATACCTACAGTTCACAGGATTGATAAGGTTACGATTTACTGTGTGTAAAGTTTGTGTTTGTGTGTTTGTATGTTCAGTCACTCTATCCATTTTTAAAGTCAGTAAGTATTGTTACCTTTGCTCCTGTGTATTTGTTCTGCTGCTCTTTTCTTATATTCTCTCTGTTTTTCATGTGCTTGTTTTAAAGCCACCTGCCATATTACCATTTCACAGTATTTAAAGTGTAGGCATAATAGTTTGAAGTTAATAAACAAGATTAAATAATTGTGTGTCTTAAAGAGTAGTGTGAAGATGTAATTGTGCTCATTGGAGTATTAGTAGTATCGGGAAAGACAGTCAGAAGTCTGATATTTTATGTTGTTTCTTCTTTTTTTTTCTTTTTTTTTCTTTTTTTCTCCAATTTTCTACCTTTTTTTTGGCAGGCAAATAATAGTTTCTTTTAGTTTAATTGTAAGACCATTTCAAAATCTCCCTCCCCTCCCACTGCTATGCACCATGCACACACACACACACTATACACACACTACCTGTGTGAGAAACAAGAAAATTGTTATGCTTATCCACTTCTTTGAGTCCAGATAGCACTTTGAGTGTGCCCATTATTACAATTGTGTTGATGTTGTGGGAGGGATAGGCAGTTATAGTAACTTATGATTCTAGTAAATTCCTAACTAATTTTATTAAAACCGGGTTGCACCAGTAGGAATACAGAAATGGAGGACCTGAGGTATCCAGTGCACTTGTATGATTCTGCCACTATTTGCCTCTCATCATCAAGCAGCAGTTTAATTATCTGGATTAAATCACACACACACACACAAGTAATTGTGTGGTTTCTCTCCTGGGGTGAGCTAAATGGGTGCTTGTCCTCACACCCAGAACCACAATGGTGTACACAGGATCTCTGCCTACTAATCTAGTATATGCCAATGTCTCAATAATGTGTTACATTTTGAGTTTCTATCAACTGTTGTGTTGCTGAACTTTATGGAGGGATTGTGTACATATTAGTGATCCAAGTTTAGTTGTGCACTCCACTATCGCAAAACGTCCAATGTGGTATGTTTCTAGGATGGCAAGAACCCAGTTGTTGTTTTTATTGAGTGGTGATACTTAATTTTTTGTTGTTGTTGTTGTGATTTTTAAGTCACAATAACATTGGGTTTACTTACTATTAAAAAAGAGCATGTACTTTTGTGGAGCAATATCATGTAATTCTTAAAACAACAACTGAATATCGTATGTGTACTCATAAAGTGTGTAAGGTGGTTAGTTTGGTTGGAGATAGTTTGGTTGGAGATAGTTAGGTGTAGTTGTACTCCAGGCAGCCATCAGCAGCTCAGTGATGACCTAGTTGCCCAAGTATGTACAGTATGTATGTGCGTGTGTAATCAAGCATGTGAAGCAGTGCTCAGTGCTTTTCTTTGTGTTTTCAAAGAACAATTAATGTTTAGCAATGTTTAATGTCTGGCTGTGTGGAATGTCACATGATAGCAAATAAAGAGATTAAATTACCTTCAGCATGCATGTGTGTGAAGATGTCTACTTGGACTTTTGTTTGTTTGTTTGTCATTCAACATCTGATTTCAAAGATGGCAGGCTCTTAATGTTCAGTTTAGGTAGAACTTGAACTGGACTATGATCAAAGATGCCACTTTTTTTTATTTATTTCAGCTTTGTATTCCAGTAAATGTCAATTAAAAAAAAAAATTACACAAGTGCTACACAAGTGCTACACAAAGTGCTAGCTATAGCTAGCACTTGTGTAGCACTTGTCTGGCACTTGTCTAGCAACTTGTGGGTGCGCCCACGTATATATACGTGGGCACACCCATGCAATTTCACATAACATCATTTCTTTTGGCCACGCCCCATGAGAGAGCAATGACCTTATCTTTGTGCTAGTGTGTTAAAAGCTGAGCCGGTAGAGAAACGCAAACACTACAAAAAAAAATGAGCGAGGGGCCAGAGCACATAAAATGAGAACTGAACTGATATTTTTTGTAACCGTTTGATTCTGTTGTATCCATTTGAATATCATGACAGCTGGTAAGTATCGACAGGCAACATTTGAGAAGACATTTTTTAATAGTTCCATCATTATGGATTACTGTGTCCCAAATGGACTAACGAGGTTTCAGCCGAGCGAGGTTTGGATTAGTGAGGGTGTACAGTAGTGTTGTACGATGTATTTAGTAACATCGTGGTATTGAAATTATTACTGCACTATAATTATTTTGTAGAGACATTTTAGTTTTTAATGACTAGTGGAACTAGAGTGAACTTACGATGGACTTTCAGCATGTGTGGACAAATTGTTGCAGCACACAGAATTACTCAAACAAGAAACTTAAATAATACTTTTTTGGGTCATGTAATTACCAACCATGTCATGATTCTGTAATTACCAACCATGTCATGATTAGCTACGTTGTAAGCCACCAAATTATTTATTAAATTTGGAATTAAAATTTGATAAAAAATAATATACTATATTTAGTAATGTCGGAGTATTTTGACAATAATAGTATTGCGATATTTTTGGGCTCAGTATCGTACACTAGTCGATTGTACTGGCATTCCACTGAAGCTTACAATAATGTTGTATTATGAATGTTAGAACGTTATAACTGTTTACACATGCTTGTCCGAAATGATATAATAAAGCTTTCTTGTATAATGTATTTTACAGACTGACCGCCAACCGTAGTGTAGTCTTAGCTCTGTCCCACAAAACTTTTTCCCTGTAAGCATCTAATCATATTCAATAGTGGACTCTGTTGTTGTATCTTTATTAGTCCCTTAGTGTCTATAAAAATTCACACAGCGATTACATACTAAAACTGTAATAACAAGCATTCTCAAATCTCAGCCAAAGGCCAAAGAGTTTAACCAACTAGAACTGAGTTACATACTAATTGCAAGTTAAAATTTACAAAAATAACTCTGGCCAATCTTTTTTGTAGCTGAGAGCTTTTTGTCAAGAGGGTGTGTAATTCAGATAGTCAGAGTGACTTATTTTGATACTTACCACTACTCAAGAAATTGAGGTAAGAAAGTAATTTTGTATTTGTTTGCTAGAATTAATGGTCATTTGTTTTTGTTCATGTTTGCGATTCATGCAAGATTACTTAACAATATTGTGTCATAGGTCACATGAGATATAGCTAGCTTTATGAATCTAATCAATTTCCTTACGTAACATATTCATGAGATTAAATAGAATTCTATTGGCAAGCACTTAAGTAATGACTCACAGAGACATCACACACTTGTTGGTAACATTATTTTGGTATTGACAATTATTATGACTACATTCATATAAATCATACCGATGACAAACATGAAACGTAATTCTCTACATTATCTTCCACATGAACAAGAACGAGAACTGAATGGGGACTGAACAAATCCATGATATGGGAGTAACACAAACATAAACACAAAGACATGACTAATAGCTTATTTTTTACTTTTTACTTATATTTTTAAAAGACAGCTATCTCTAGACAGAAATAAGTAGAGTAATATTAGGTAACAATAGCTACAAGATATTGTTGAACTTAATGTTATGTGCATACATCCACCCATAGGTAGCCCAGCCACCAGATAGAGCGATGATTTTAAATGAGTCTTCCAAGGGTGATTTTGATTGTGTTTGGCACTTCTTCCCAACACCACGGCCAAAATAGAAAGTAAAAGACAGTTATTTAATAAAGATTGCAATACTCAATTCTATTGGGTGTAGATGTTGCAAAACACTAGACAAATTAGTAAACTGAATTCACCTTGCTATCCTTCTAGATAAAGCCAGAGCGAAGCAGATAGCTACATCCTGAAAAATAACTACAAGCTATTATGACACAATACATTATTCATCTCAGAATTCCTGTGTTTTTACGTTGGCATCACATGATACTGTACAATCAAAGCATAGACTAATGAATAAATGAATAATGTGTGAACAGTGCTATCAGTTATTCATGAAATGAGGTATTGCCCATTTTAGTATTATACTTCCTTTGTGATAGCTAGCATATTATGATGAGCAGCAATTGGAGCTGTGATTTATACATAGCTACTGGCAGCTGGTAGATTATTAATATGATCCTAAGTCTTTAATGTGTATATTTTAGTATGTATTCATAGAACATACACTACACCTTATGTATCAAGTTATCAAAGGTACAGAAAATTTAGCTAATACTTATTAATGTACATTTCATGCAGTCTTAAAAAGGACAAATAATAATCCATTACGGCACATTTCATACAAAGTTATTGTTAATAAGCTATAATAATATGATCACCAGTTATTGGTTATTATTGTTGCTGTCATTATTTTGTTGTTGTTTTTGTTATAATTGTAGATAGCTAGCTGTTATTGTTGATTGCTATAAAAATTCAGGTTGGGAGGGGGCGGGGGGGGTGGTAGAAGAGTAAAGTAGTTAAATACATTTAGCTAGACTTGAGTTATATGAAGATAGCTGAAAGTATGCTTTATTAGGAATAGCAAGTTTGTTATTCTAAGATTTTATGTTGTCTATCTGATAAAGGAATAATAGTAAGCCTTCAGCAGGTGTTTTTATAAGTGGATAGAAATAGCTCACAATGTCATTCATTTCTTAGCTAGGACATCACTGATTTTCTGATACTGCTGAAATCTTTATGAAAATTATTTTCAAAAATCAAAAGCCTTAAATTATCTTGTTTTAAAACTTCTGCTAGCTATGTACTTATCTCAAAAGTAATTAGCTAAAGTGAATTTTCCGACTCCTTAATAGATATAATAATATCAAATTAAATTGAAATCAGTCAATATAATACTATAATTGATGTTTACTTCCAAACTGCAATTTTGCTTACAGTTGAATCTCTAAAGAATATTTATTCAGAAACTGTTTTCTGTTGGGAGTTTGATACTGCTTCTTAAATTTAATGGCATAATTTCCAAACACAGTTCAGAAAATGAACAGAGTATAATGAATATACATTTTTGATGCAAACTGCATGTTGTAATAGCTACAACAATATCTAACTCCATTGCGCTGCTCTCAACCTGTTTTGAAAAAAGATTTTTTTCCTAATATTGAATGTCTGTATTGTTTACCTCTGAATATATCACCTCCAGCAACATTGGATTTGATAATCGGCTAAGATCGCTAGCTACAAGTAATCAACTAAGACTAGTACCTTAATGAATGAGTTAACATAATGGCTGGCTCAACCTAGGATTGTGCTGCATGGACTCTAATGTTGTTTTATTTGAACATTAACATTTCAGTTTTATTTCAAGATTAACTTTATTTTTTCACCAGCAAAAACTACAATTTCAGTCTGTGTTATGGTTTTTCCAATGTACTATTGTAATGTTAGTTTTAGTTTTACAAGGTTACTAACTTCTATTTTAGTTTTAGTTTGTTATTTTTTTAGAATTCAATTTTTTTTAAACTTTTTTTTTTTTAGAATTCAATTTTTTTTAAACTTCAAGTTTATCAAATTTAGTGTTTTGCTTCCTAGGACTACCACTGTTCATTGGTATTCTTTCAGCATTGTCACTAAAATGGTTAGCTATTAGTATTTTTGATAAAAAAATAATTTTAATTTTAGTTTTCATTCATCTTAGTTATTATCATCCTATGTGAAATTTAGTTCTGGTTAGTTTACTAAAATGTTTTAGGTGTAACTAATATTAATTTTAGTTTAGTTTTAGACAATTAGACTCCTTATTCTACCTTTTTGTGTTTTACCTCATAGCTACCAATATCATTTCAAGATATCATAGTTAGGTGCCAAGACTGCTTTGAGAATATAATCTAACTAACATAAAATAAAAACCAGCTTTCCGTTTTACAGTAGCTAGAAAATATTCTCTTGTGTGTAAAAATAGCAATACCAAACTAAAAAACTTAGCTAAAACATGTAGCTATTACTAGCAAATACTTCACCACTCCGTAGTGCTTGATTCTTAACTTTAGAAAATTAGAAATGCAATTTCATAAGGTAGCTATTTTTATCCACTTGTTATTTATTTCAACCACCTTTAATTTACATTAGCTATATACATCTTATGAATCCTTTTTTTAAATGTGGGTTACAATACAAATATATTAGGTACAGTAAATTTGGTAAAGTAGCACACATTTGAAACTTCATAAATCCATGCAATGTGGATAATCTGTAGGAAATACATGAGTCAAGTAATTAATAAACAAAGATATGAAGATAGCCTCGGGCTGTCCCGTTGGCTCCACTCTCAACCAAACAACTCCTCTTATGTTTTATGGAAGACATTGTGATTCTAAGTGTACCTTGCTGCTGCTACTTAGCTAATTTCAATAATCACAATGTATTGTGTATTACATATGCATATTTGAGTAACTTTTCCAATTCATAATTTTCACATTCCAAAAAAAAAAAATAGTATCTACATTGTAAAAGTGAAGACAGTTGTAAGCAAATCATTTTTATGGTCCAATAAAAAAGAAGAATTTTGAGGTGACTAGCCTGGACAAACCAATAAAAGAATAACTGAAATTTATCTTGAGTCAACAAGTGCAATAAAGCTTCAGTTGGAATTGAAGGTCAGCAGTTGTATAACAAGATATCAGCTAGCCAGGTAAACTTTGCAGAGAGAGTGAAGCAGATGCAGGCAGAGGAATCACTATCTATTTAACATAATACAATATTCATCAGACTTCCTGTCTTTTTACTTGGGCATCTGTGAGAGGACACTCCCACAAGAACAGAACAGTGTTTATTATTGTTGTGTCAGTTAGACAGGAATGTGTTTTGTGTAATAACAGAGAAGTGAGGTGTCAAAAATGTGTGTTCTATTTTTGTCATGCATTTTTTAGACACTGGACATGTGCTAAGTTGATATACTGTGGCTGAGCGCATGTCCAGTTTTCAATTGTAACCTTGTTTTGATTTGTTGTTCTTTGGTTAAGTAAATTCCTTGGCCTAAGACTAATAGGTTGTAACTCTGGTGGCAGCTACTACTAAGCTGTCACCGATTAAGTTCAACACCATACCTAAGTTGACAGCATCACATGATGTACAATCAAAGCATATAATGAATAGCCAATATGAATGGATAGCCACCTCTACATACACCTGCATGACATAGTAATGAATAATGTGTGAACAATGCTATCAGTTATTCATGAAATGAGGTATTGCCCATTTTAATATACACATTTTTTATGTGATTAGCAGCTAGGTGGAATATTTTATGATCCTAAGTCTTTAATGTGTATGTTAGTATGTGTTCATATACCATAAGCTAAACCTTATGTATCAAGTTATCAAGGGTACAGAAAGCTTAGCTAAATATTTATTAATATACAATTCATTTAGTCTTAAAAAGAACAAATTATAATCCATTGTTCAAGGCACATATATTTCGTACAAAGTTATTGTTAAAACAGCCTACATGCAAGTTAAAATAATATTTGTTTTATAAGCTATAATTATGATCTCCAGTAACTGTTTATTGCTGTCGCTGTCATTTTTGTTGTTGCTATCATTGTAGATAGCTGGCTGGTATTGTTGATTGTTATAAAAATTCTGGGGGTTTGGGGGGGGGGGGGGGGTGTTGGGGTAAAAGAGTAAAGTAGCTAAATACATTTAGCTAGACTTTAGTTACAGATTAAGATGGCTGACAAAAGATAGCATGAATGCGAGTTATACCAATTCAGTATTCTATAGTTAAATGTAATGTATTGAGACATCACTGGTTGCAGTACAGCTAGTTAGTTATAGTATGCTTTATTAGGAATAGCAAGTTTGTTATTCTAAGATGTCATTTTGTCTATCTGCATGATGTACAAAAATAAAATAAAATGTTATGATGACTAGATGATATCAAGGGTTCTTATGGCATAGATAATATCAAATAGACTCTATTTTGCTTACCTTAGCTACTAATTTTTGCTGGGTTAGCATAAAATAGACTAATGAATCAGCATATGGGCGAAGACTTCTCATTCATTCATAAAATAAGCTTTAACCATCTAGTGCATATTATTTCTAACAACGCATATTTTTGGTATTGATTAGATTTTAATATTATAAGTTTTCTTGGAATGGTGTCAACTTTGTTGGACATGCATCAGGCATGTGTACACATCCAGTGTGAATTCCTTATCACTGGATGTGTGTAAGGTGTGGGACCAGAAAAGGGGAAGCAAAGGGGAGCTGCCTCTTCTGGAAAAAATTATGCTTCCTCCCACTCAACCTTTCTAAAAATCCTTCAATATTAGCAGTTTGACCTTGTAACATAAAATTGGCATAGTTTGTGTGTATTTTTAATTACATTATATGTTACTACAAGTGACCCTAATAAGGTTCATTGTTGTTGTTGTTGTTGTTGTTTTTGTATGTACTTTTGGTATTAATATCCACCAGCTACAAACACAAGCTAACTATAAAGTGCAGCAGTGAAACATATTTACTCCAACTATATGTCTTTACCACTTGTTTGTTTAATTAGCATTCATAATTGAGTGTATGTAAGTTTAATTTTAATCCTATAGTAAAACTACTCCTTTCCCAATTACATTTTGCTTATCCCTACTCCTACCCATTTACAACAAATTAAGACTTTATTTCTTTCAATGCCATTCCCCTTATTTCTGGTACATAGTTTCCCAACTCTAGCCAATATGTAACTGCGCGCGATTTAGTCACGCGCTCAAACCGGTGTCATATAAGATCAGGGCCCCCATTAAATGGGGCCCCAAGGCCCTAATCTTACAGTAAATTTGGGGCCCCCAGGCCCCAATATAACGGAAATATGGGGCCCCCTCTGTGACTTTAAGGCCCCCCTGGGAGTGCATAATAATGGCAAAAAATGGCAAATTACAATGACATGACAGGTAGCAAGTGTTGCAAAACCATTTCTGAGCTAATGTTGCAGGTGCTTTGTCTCCTGCACAACAGAAGTGAAACCACTTGTCGCAATGGTCACACTGAATCATGTTGTCGTAAACTTCTGGCAATTCACAGTCATAATATACATGAATGTTGTAGCTTGGATCCGGACTCTTCACATGTGGAGCAGGAAAAGGGAAGGGCTCTAGCTGCTTTTTGCGAAAACACTCAGCAAGATGTGTCCTCATTTCCTTCTGCCTAAATTTCATCAGTGTCAGGTCATCTCCTTTTGCTATAATTAATTTTAATCATTACAATATAAATTAAAATAATTATTGTATTTACAATTAATTTGTACCTGCATGATAGGCAAATGCTATTTCAAACACTCCACAATCAGTGCTTCCAGCTGGTGCTGTAATGTAGGACAGCTAACACAAAAAAACTTAGTATTCTCTTCCTCCCAATGCTGGTGTTATAGATAAGTGATAGCTGCACTTGAAGACTAGACGAGAGTGGTCCACCACTGAATTTAGAGTCATACAGATATATTTTGCCACTGACTGAAGCTGACATAACCCAGTGGAACTGCCCTGTGTGATGGAGTTGGATCGAGTTGTGGTCTGATCTCCCCACTGGACGAAAAGCATTTATCTGTGATAGAAGGGTAGACTGCAGGCCATCCACTTCAGGAAACTGCTGCTTCAAGAGAGTAGTAGCAAAGGTCATATGTTGATCGGTGAGCTTAGCTCCAGTAAGAATTTCTATTGCTAGCTGCTCGTTAATTTGCTGCTTCCTCGGAGCATGTCTGCTCTTACCCTTTCCTTTACTGGTGCTCTGCTCCTTACGTTGATTCTCATTGTCTTGTCTATACTGCTTCTTCAGAGGTGGTTGATCTTTTACTAAGGAGTTGGTATACACCTTTTCCATATGCTTTACAAATAGTGTATATAGACCAAGCCATGCAGGGTTTAATTTACCTCCCTTTCTTTGTTCATCTGCTGTGTTTTCCAACAAAACTTCAGTCCCAATTGGTAGTTCCTCAAGAAGATGTTTTCTATCACAAGTCTCTTTTTGCTTCATTTGTGCTTCATCAATATTGCATTTTGCCTTACTAAAAGCCTTTTCCAGAGATATAAGAAGGTCACCACCAGAGAATCAATATCCACTTCAATTTTATTTGCATCAAATGGTAGAAGCTCAGCATCAATGGATAGTCTCATATTTTGAAAGCATAAAATACGGCGAATGCTTTGTTGACGCTTGTCTAGATGCACGATATCCCATTAATACCATATCAATCTTTTCCTCCCAGTTGCAATGATCATCATCTATTACTTTTTCCAGGCATCTTGAGAGGGTTTGGTTAAACCTGTACATTAATTGTAGCTGGTAGAGAATAATAGAAAAATTTACCTGAGGATGGTAAGGTAATCCTATGTTCAGTGTTTGTGACTGCATATAACTGGGCAGATAACTCATTTACAAATTCCCAACCTTGGTCAGTAATCGGACAGCCATGCCTACATATCACCTGGTAAGATTAATAGTTAGTGAAACACAAACTTTCTAGCTATTTGATATAATAAAGTTTTACATTTGAATAAATGAACTTTGCTATTCCTTTTGCAGATTTGTCTGAAAGGGGTCGGTTTCTGTCCATTTCGAGAAATAATTAGTTATAGTCACGATATACTTATTTCCCCTGGGTGTTTCAGTCAAAGGCCCAATGAGATCCATTCTTACTTGATGTCAAATTTTTGGTTTTACTGGAATTGGATGTAATGTACCTGAGGGTTTCCAGAGCTTGTAATTATTCTTTTGACATACATCACAAGAAGATAACTGATATTAATCAATTTATCAAGTACAGCTATAACAATTAAGTTAATAACAAATTACATAATATGACTGAATATCATTGCTCAATTAATGGGGGCCCTAACATTTTATGACACCGGGCCAACCAAGTGCTCAGTACCTCACAGACAATTGTAAACAAAAAGCAGTCGTAGTTTGGTGACTTCGTTTCTACCCTTTCTGCTGGACATTCTGGTTCATTTTAGGCTCAGGACTTTGTTGCTATTCAAGGCTACTTAACAAGAGCAAGCTACAATTTGAGGTACGTTTGTAACACGGGTTGTTTGTCCACTCAGATATTCTTACCGGTTTAAATAGGGCCTATTCATTTAGAAACTCAGCCAATTTACTGTTTGCTGACCAAGATAATAAGATATACAATTCATCATAGACTCTATATGCCACTATTTATGCCATTACTCCTCATATCTAATAGGTACAGTTCTCTATGGTTACGGGATGCTATTGACCACCCTCCAAATTCAACCGCTGCTTGTATCTACCACAATTTCATGTCATCATAAAATTATATAATGTTGTATATGTCATTATAAAAATATTAATTATGTCAATTTTTTTGTATAATTAAAAAAGTTGAGATTTAACAAGTAGATAGAAAAAAATAGTAAAATCATGAATACAATTATATGAATGATTCATTGTGAAGTGAAGGACAAAATAATACTGGAATGTGTCTGGTACTGGATTCTTCACATTACTGTTGAGTACTTCAGAAGTTCGTCACAACAAGGAAGTAAGAATATAGTTTAAATACACGCTTAAGCACACAACAATCAGACTTACTTGAGGAGGCATTCAGCCGGAATCCTGCGCTTCTTTTCTTTTAATATCTGTACTACATTAGTAGCTCCGGATCACCCTCCGCAACCTTCAGCCAGTGTTAGCCCACAACTAGAAGCAAGTATAAAAGATAAACTACAAGTGATTAGTTATAACCGAGCATATATTGAATACATCCGGGGAAGAAACTGCCTGAGCTTCTTTTTCATTTCAACAAGTAAACTTAAGGTAATAACGCGCACCATAGACCCGCCCCATTTTTACTGTGGGCGTCGGCATTTTCGTGCGTTTGAGCTCCTACTGTCATGTGACCTTAATTGGTTTCCGGGGTTTCGCCAAGTGCACACTTGTGGTCGCGTCAACTCAACATGGACATACTATAGCACATTATGAATGACTCGCATAGACATACACACATATTTACATTCGTATAGAAGTACACACAACTTCAGTGCAGTAACATGACTAAACAGAGACTGAACAAATCCAGTGATACTGGAATAACACAGACATGAACACAGTAGCTAATTTTTTATTTCTCCTTTCATTAAAAAACAACGACAACTATAGATAAACATAAGTATAAGAACATCAAGTAACACAATAGCTAGCTACTAAATATTGCTAAACTTGATGCTGTGTGTTTCCCTGTAGGTAGCCAAGCCACCAGAGAATGGTGAGGTTGAATGAGTCTTCCAAGGGTGTCTCTGATTGAGGTTCTGGCACTCCTTCTTCCAAACACCACCGGCTAAGTAGTCTCATTCAATTACTTGCTCTATCGTGCGCTTGCCCTCGGCCACTGTATAATAAACCTCAGGCTCAGCGCGAATACAAATGGGCTAATCTGACCGTGTATTGGTGATTGTTACACCTGGTAAATTTGTATAGTGCAGTAGAGGCTGTTAGTGAGAGAATGCCTGTAGGTCATTCACCTCATTTGACAAGGAGTGAAGAAAACAACGTCTTTAATATCCCTCGCGTCTAACTAAAAATAAACTAGTGATGTGCTGGAGCACAAATGGCGAGCGAGCCTAAAGACTATACTATTTTTATATGAATGATTTTGACTTCTAACACTGAAGCTACTGAAAATAAGGTCCAGTTATTTTAATTTCGCATACACGGTAAAGTGATTTCAGTGCCATAGTAACAACTCTCTGCAACTGCTTGTTGAAGGGAAAAAAATAACAACAAAACAATACACGTTATTTAAAAGTTTTCTTTGTGATATTCTTTAGCTAAGTAGTGGTTGTAACACACAATGCTTTGACACAACTGGACATGCACCTACACAGACTTACCTTCCCGGTAGTCTAGTGGACAATGTATTTTCAAGTAAGTACTGCTGCGCACGGCTTATAACCATGACAAAGAGAGCATTGACTTACCACCGCCACTAACTCGAATAGAAATGGAAGTCTCTTAAGTTTTAACTGCACCCGCAAAAGAATTCAAAACGGTAAACAATTCAATTTCTAGGGTGATACGGGTACTGATCGATAAACCAGAGGATTCTGTTTAGTGCAATTTGGGACGGGGTCGACAACCAAACTAACACAAAAGCGAGAGGGTCAAAGTACAAATATGCCTTACGTACGTCCATACATATATACAAATAAATAAATAAACTAGTGGTGTGCTTGAGCACAAATGGCGAGCGAGCCTAAAGACTATACTATTTTTATAGAATGATTTTGACTTCTAACACTGAAGCTACTGAAAATAAGGTACAGTTTTTAAATTTAGCATACACGGTAAAGGAATTTCAGTGCCATAGTAACAACTCTCTGCAACTGCTTGAATTGAAGGTAGGAAACAACAACAAAACAGTACATACACGTTATTTAAAAGTTTTCTTTGTGACATTGTTTAGCTAAGTAGTGGTTGTAACACACAATGCTTTTACACAACTGGACATGCACCTACACAGACTTACCTTCGCAGTAAGTGGACAATGTATTTTCAAGTAAATACTGTTGCGCACGGCTTATAACCATGACAAAGAGCGCATTGACTTAGCACCGCCACTAACTCGAATAGAAATGGAAGTCCCTTAAGTTTTCAAGTTTTAACTGCCACCCGCAAAAGAATTCAAAACGGTAAACAATTCAATTTCTAGGGTGATACGGGTACTGATCGATAAACCAGAGGATTCTGTTTAGTGCAATTTTGGACGGGGTCGACCACATAACTAACACAAAAACGCGAGGGTCAAAGTACAAAATGACATACATACGTCCATACATATATCTAAATAAACTAGTGGTGTGCTTGAGCACAAATGGCGAGCGAGCCTGATAGTTAGGTAACATAAAATGTTACTATTTTTAGCTTACTTCATGCAAACACTATAATAGCAGTTATGACATTGGATTTCAGCAAACAAATACAAAATCACTTTCTTACCTGGTTAATGGTAACTTTTGTAGTATCAAACATCAACAATTCTGATAATCTCAATCACCAGTAACTCTTGAACAAAGCTCTCAGCTACGATAAAAAATAAACCAGTGTTACTATTTGTAATTTTAGCCAACAAATATGGAATACTACTTACCTCATTCTTGAGTATGATAACTTCTGTAGTATCAAATTGAAGTTACTTTGACCATCTGAATTACCTTGAATTCTTGACAACAAGCTCTCACCTACAAAAACAAAAGACAATCAATTTTAGCACTTGGTAATTTTGTAGTACCAAATTTGAGTCATTCTGACTATTTGATTTTACCAGTCACTGTTGACAACAAGCTCTTAGCTATAAAAAAGAAAGGCCAGAGTTATTTTTGCTTATTTAGCTAACAAATATGGAATTACGTACTTACCTCAGCATCCCTGGAGTAGTAGTAGCTTCCTTAGCATTAATACTTTATGTGCTTACATACGCTTTTCAGAAGTAGTGATAGCTCTCTTAGTACTGACTACAGGTGGCTCTTGACAACTAACAAGCCGCACTTAGCCGGAAAAAAGGCGAAGTTTTGAATTTAAATCTGGTAAAGGGTCTTCAATGCCATAGTAACCGGTCGAATCAACTTTTAGTTTCTTGAAAAGCAAGCATTTTCGAAGGAATTTTCTCACACTTTGGAGCTTAAGTATAAAGTAAGGCTTGCTTAATGCTGTAGTTTCAGAATAAACTGGGGTCAAGCCTAAAAAGCCGTGTTTTTTGAAGAAAAAAGTTCCCTGCGCGCGCGTTTAAAGGGCATACGTACAATCCATACATACATACATATATACATATATACATACTAGTGGTGTATAGTTAGGTAATATAAAATGTTACTATTTTTAGCTTACTTCATGCAAACACTATAATAGCAGCAGTTATGACATTTGATTTCAGCAAACAAATACAAAATCACTCTCTTACCTGATTAATGGTAACTTTTGTAGTATCAAACATCAACCATTCTGATAATCTCAATCACCAGTGACTCTTGAACAAGCACTCAGCTACGATAAAAAATAAACCAGTGTTATTATTTGTAATTTTAGCCAACAAATATGGAATTACTACTTACCTCATTCTTGAGTATTGATAACTTCTGTAATATCAAATTGAAGTTACTTTGACCATCTGAATTACCTCGAATTCTTGACAACAAGCTCTCAGCTACATAAACAAAAGACAATCATTTTAGCACACAAATACAAAATTACTTTCTTACCTCATTTTCTTGAGCCGTAGTAACTTCCGTAGTACCAAATTTGAGTCATTCTGAATTGGAATTTACCAGTCACTGTTGACAACAAGCTCTTAGCTGAGTTAACAATAACAGAATTACCTGAATAAACTTAGAAAGCAGTGGCAAAGAAGCGCAGCTTGACAAAGACTTCACAATTGTTTCAAGAAGAGAGTAGCTATAAACGTTTTGGTTGAAACAGAGTTGCGTAAGGCAGTGCAGCAGGATTCTCCGCGCTCGTTAATTGAAAATACTGGAACTGTGAACGCTTTACCTAACTTACGTAATTAGAAGCGCGGGCGAAAACTGAAGTCTCACGCACCCAATAAACAGATAAATAAATTGTATAGCGACATCTCGATTGTGTTACCCCTGATAGTGTCTCGCTTCGCTCGCTCGTCTCGCCAATAAATAGTGATGGCTTGGCACAAATGGTTGAGGCGAGCCAAAGACTATACTAGTTTATATAATGATTTGACTTTAAAAACTGAAGAGCTACTGAAAATAAGTCCAGTTTGTTTTAATTTCGCATCACGGGTAAAGGGATTTCAGTGCCATAGTAACAACTCTCTGCAACTGCTTGGAAGGAAAACAACAACAACAAAACAATACACGTTATTTAAAAGTTTTCTTTGAGATATTCTTTAGCTAAGTAGTGGTAGTCTAGTGGACAATGTATTTTAAGTAAATACTGTTGCACAAGGCTTATAGCCATTACAAAGAGCGCATTGACTTACCACCGCCACTAAGGATTCTCAGAGCTCGTTTATTGAAAAATACTGGAACTGTGAACGCTTTACCTAACTTACGTAATTAAAAGCGCGGGCGAAAACAGAGGTCTTACGTACCCCATAAACAGATAAACTAGTGGTGTGCTTGAGCACAAATGGCGAGCGAGCCTGACAGTTAGGTAACATAAAACTAAGTATTGTTACTATGTTTTAGCTTAGTTCATGCAAAAACTATAATAGCCGTTATGACCTTTTATTTCAGCAAACAAATACAAAATCGCCCTCCAACCTGATAATGGTAACTTCTGTAGTATCAAACATCTGCATTCTGATAATCTCAATTACCAGTAACTCTTGAACAAGCTCTCAGCTACGATAAAAAAATAAATTAGTGTTATTATTTGTAATTTTAGCTCCGTAAAACGGCGAAGTTTTGAAATTAAGTCTGGAAAAGGGTCTTCAATGCCATAGTAACCGGTGGAATCAACTTTTTGTTTCTTGAAAAGCAAGCGTTTTCGCAGAAATTTTCTCACACTTTGGAGCTTTAAGTATAAAGTAAGGCTTGCTTAATGCTGTATTTTCAGAATAAACTTGGGTCAAGCCTAAAAAGTCGTGTTTTTTGGAGAAAAAAAGTTCCCCGCGCGCGCGTTTAATTACATACGTACGTCCAAACATATATACAAATAAATAAATAAATAAATAAATAAACATCCCCGATTTTCAATTGTGTTACCCCTGTAAGTGTCTCGCTCGCTACGCTCGCTCGCCAATAAATAGAGGTTATGTAGGAAGTGACGTAATAAATGTACACGCCCTACACGCGGCCATTTTGAGTGGCAATAGTGCAGAGATTTTGTGCTGTAGGTTGTACGAACTGCTTTAAAAAAGGCTCTGATGTTAGATGGATAGCGGATGTAACTATCCCCTTGTCTCCTGTCGTATCGTAAGTGTTTGCACACAATACAAGCCCTCTAAAACGGAAAGCTGATGGCATGAAGTGAATAAAAGAAGAAGAGAATACACAGCAAGATTAGAAGCTGCCAAAAGCCAGGTACAGCTCTGTGATAATGGAAATGGTGAAGTTACTGTGAACCACACACAGGGATAATGAAGCAGATAAAGAATATAAAAATAATGGAGTAGATAAAGAATATATGAAGATTTCCAGGTGAACTTGTTTTAGCAGATAGAGGTTTTAATGAAAGTGCTGGTCTCTACTGTGTCAAGCTTCCACCATTTACTGGTGAAAAACCACAGCTGACAAAAAGTGAAGTAGATTTTTCTCATCAGAGTTTAATTCATGTTGAACAAGTCATAGGCCTACTTTGTCAATAGTACATTATATTTGAATCAACAACACCAATTAACTTTATTTTGACCATTCAAAAAGAATGTATACTAGTCCAAAAGATAAATAGCTAGTCATTATAAATTGTGCACTAGGTAATTTTATGTCCATCAGTTGTTTCACCTTAATTAAAACCATTCCCATTTTTGTGTTGTTACAATGTTAAATAATGAAATGTGAATTTATAATAATTATTTGGTTGGGGGGAAAATTATTCCAAAAAATATAGCTAATGAACTGTACAATAACAGAGTTTACTTAGACTTCAACTTTTTTCCCCATGCGATGACGGGATGGACATAGCCACTTTCCATTGGGAATCCATTTCATCTTCAGGCACTTCAGTCGTATGAAACCATTTTGTTGGGCAGTTACTATTATCACAGCAGATCATCTTTCCAGACTCTGCTTTCCTGCAGTAGCACAATAATCTAACGGGACCTTCCATGGTCACAATATCAGAAGAAAAGCTAGAAGACAGATGTGCTAAAATAACCGTTGCTTCTTGGTGAACCATTTACCAACAAGGTCAGGTAGAAGCTCCGTCTCGATCAGTTCAATTGGTTTAATAAATGCAATTGTTATGAAGGGTTCATCCAAATAGTTCATTGAACAAAGGAGTTGGTGGAGGTACTGTAAGCCTTTGTGAGTGACGCACTGAACCAATTATTAAGTGGGAATCAGAACCTGATACTGCTACACCCCCTTAACGTTAGCTACCTAACCATTAATAAAATACATGTAAGAATCAAGACTTTTATAAGCTTTCAACGTTCACCAGTATACTTACTAGTCTATTCAATGAGGTACCAAAATATATCTGGATACTTCAGGCCATATTTATCCCAAGGATATTCAATAAATCCTTCCTTTTAGCTGAGGTAAGGGTCTTCAGGCTTCCAGCTTAGATAACTTTCCCTGTACCGCATTTAAGCTTCGTCCAACGAGAAATAATAAGCAGAAAAGCCAGGTGAAGACACAATTAGCCTAGAATACGCAGCGCGCCACTCTACGTTTTGCCACTCAAAATGGCGACGTAGCAACTGTTGCTAAGTAAACGTCACTTCTACGTCACTTCCTGCATAACCTCTATAAACTAGTGGTGTGCTTGAGCACAAATGGCGAGCGAGCCTAAAGACTATACTATTTTTATTGACTTCTAACACTGAAGCTACTGAAAATAATGTCCAGTTTTTTATTTTAGCGTACAGGGTAAAGGGATTTCAGTGCCATAGTAACAACTCTCTGCAACTGCTTGAATTGAAGGAAAAAACAACAACAACAAAACAATACACGTTATTTAAAAGTTTCTTTGTGATATTCTTTAGCTAAGTAGTGGTTGTAACACACAATGCTTTGACACAGCTGGACATGCACCTACACAGACTTACCTTCGCAGTAGTCTAGTGGACAATGTATTTTCAGGTAAATACTGTGCGCACGGCTTATAACCATGACAAAGAGCGCATTGACTTACCACCGCCACTAACTCGAATAGAAATGGAAGTCCCTTTAAGTTGTCAAGTTTTAACTGTACCGGCAAAAGAATTCAAAACGGTAAACAATTCAATTTCTAGGGTGATACGGGTACTGATCGATAAACCAGAGGATTCTGTTTAGTGCAATTTGGGACGGGGTCGACAACCGAACTAACACAAAGACGCGAGGGTCAAAGTACAAAAATGCCTTACGTACCTCCATACATATATACAAATAAACTAGTGGTGTGATTGAGCACAAATGGCGAGCGAGCCTGATAGTTAGGTAACATAAAACTAAGTATTGTTACTATGTTTTAGATTAGTTCATGCAAATACTATAATAGCAGTTATGACCTTTTATTTCAGCAAACAAGTACACAATCACTCTCTTACCTGATTAATGGTAACTTTGTAGTATCAAACATCTGCCATTCTGATAATCTCAATCACCAGTAACTCTTGAACAAGCTTTCAGCTACGATAAAAAATAAACCAGTGTTATTATTTGTAATTTTAGCCAACAAATATGGAATTACTACTTACATCATTCTTGAGTATTGATAACTTCTGTAGTATCAAATTGAAGTTACTTTGACCATCTGAATTACCTTGAATTATTGACAACAAGCTCTCACCTACAAAAACAAAAACAATCAATTTTAGCACACAAATAAAATTATTTTCTTACCTCATTTTCTTGAGCAGTGGTAACTTTTGTAGTACCAAATTTGAGCCAATCTGACTAATTGAATTTACCAGTCACTGTTGACAAGCTCTTAGCTACAAAAAAGAAAGGCCAGAGTTAATTTTGCATATTTAGATAACAAATATGGAATTACGTACTTACCTCAGCTTCCCTTGAGAAGTAGTAGCTTCCTTAGCATTAATACTACGGCATTCTGACTACCAACAGCTCTTGACAACCAACAACCGGCACTCCGTATCTCCCCCATAAAACGGCGAAGTTTTGAAATGAAGTCTGGAAAAGGGTCTTCAATGCCATAGTAACCGGTCGAATCAACTTTTTGTTTCTTGAAAAGCAAGCATTTTCGCAGGAATTTTCTCACACTTTGGAGCTTAAGTATAAAGTAAGGCTTGCTTAATCCTGTAGCTTCAGAATAAACTGGGGGTCAAGCCTAAAAAGCCGTGTTTTTGGAGAAAAACGATCCTCGCGCGCGTTTAAGAGACATACGTACCATCCCACATACATATATACATATAACATATACCCGATTTTGCATTATCCACCCCTAATACTGTCTCGCTCGCTACGCTCGCTCGCCAATAAATAAACTGACATCCCCGATTTTCGATTGTGTTACCCATGTAAGTGTCTCGCTCGCTACTCTCGCTCGCCAATGAATGTTGACGTAATGCGGAATTGGAGCCACGGAATTGGAGCAGCAGAATTCGGCGCACAATAAATTATATTTCTCTAGGAACTGTTCACACGCTATACGTGCGTTGGACGGTATCAAAGGCACCACACCGATATGTGGTACCCTAGCACGCGTAATGTCATGACCTCACTATTTCCGATTAAGCGATGAACATAAAAAGATCTTCTTTTAGGCTGAAAGTGGCCAGTCTCGGCTTTAAAAGTAATTGTGCAGGTCCTGTCTAGTAGCATAATGGCCAGTGCCATGCCTTCTTCACTACAATATGCACAGTGCAAGGAATGCCTACTAATCAATGGAACACCTATCCAATGTAGATGTGGTGACAGGCTGTGCCTTCTATGTTGTTACACTTATCTCTCCTGGTAATTCCATTGACTATTTTGATAGCTATTAAAAAAAATTTGCATTCTTTTTTATTCTATTTTTTTACAGTAACAGTAAAACTTTGTTTAAATGTTGCAAGTGTAACATAGAAGTCAAACCTGAAGAATGTTTTAAGGATAGAGCAGTTGCCATAGAACTGAAGAAAGATACACTGACATGTAGGAGTTTTGGATGCACTTGGGAAGGCAGTGGCAAAGAATATTTAGTGAGCTAATCTAACAGAGTGCGAAAAGACAATAAATTGAAGTACTTTCTATTCATTAGACTCATTTACAAAGTTGCTCTGGCGTAGTTGTTCTGTGCAAATATGGATGCTTGAAGAGGAAGTCTCCAATTCACTTGCCTGTACCTAATCATGAAGCAGAATGTCCTTATGCACTCTCACAGCATCAAGGATGCAATGACAACATACAAAATTTGCAGGTGCGGAACATTTTTTATCTTTATTCATTTTTTTGAACAACTTTACTTTTTTATAGCTGGATACCCACTTGAGGAAGATCATTGCTCAGCCTGAAAAGAGTGATATTATAAAAGTAAGATGTCAAAACGAGGGCCTTATTCAAGAAACAGAAAAACATCCACAAACATTAGAACATTCATAAAAGTTCAAATAATGATGTTATCAAAGCTATAGATATCTCACCTGAAATCTGAAATATATCATTTAAAAAGAGAGGTATCAGTGCAATTACAGCAATTGGCCACAGTTATGGACAAAGCAGAAGCTTAGGAATCTACAGATGGATTCTTGGATAAACTTGTAGTCAAGAACATATAATAAGGCCTCATCACACTGATAAGATTGTTGCAGAAGTTTTTTTTGACAGGAGTAAACATTGCCTTTAGGGACAGTGTCATTACACCCTTTTATGTCATTTATTCCCTTCATACACAGTTTTCATCTTGATTTAGGTAATGTAAACTGTGTGAATTAATTTCGTGAATCTCTCGTGGTGTTTTTCAATCTTTTACAGCTTTCATTTCATAAACAATATTATTTTGCTCAGATATGTGAGTGGGTGTAGGAAAAGGGACCTTATGGCGCAAATAAAAAAAATTGAGTTTTTTATGCTAATAAAAAGATACAATTTATCTCAACTTAGTGCTAAAATACTGGAGGGTAAAACCTTCGACACGCAGAGAAACTGGCAGTTGAACTGGGCCCTATTCAGCAAAGCAATTGAACTAGAAATCGAGAAAACATAAATTGAATTTCCACTTCCGGTATAATTAATGTTTCCGTATACTTAACGGCATACTCCGCATAGCAATTAAATCGTACAGCCGCTTTTTCGGCGACTAACGAAGTTTGTCTTTTTAGCTTTCAGAGCGTCTCACGACCTGTCTTGTTGGAATCCTTGGCTGCTCTATTCGCTGTAGCGGTAAACTTTAAGCCAAAGGTAAGCTGTAGAGTGCATGCAGTAGTCTAAAAGCTATGCCGTTTTTTTAGCTGCTAGTTTGAAACTCCGCCCATTCCCCATTTATTGTACTTCGAGAATGAGAGAGAATATAAAGTAGCTTGTCTTTTCACGGCACGCTTGGGGTCTTATGCGAAATTTGGCATAGACGTAGAGTAAGGGTCACTAAGACTAATTCTGCAAAAAAAAAAAATAGGAGAAAGAAAGAATTCTTACGCATGGTCGGTCCTCACCTGGGAGTTCAGTCCAGATCTTCAGGTCGCTGCCACTAAGGTAAAATTAGATTATTAAACTAATACACGCAACTCGACACACAAAATAGAATGAGTTACGATAGAACCGCGTTTACCGGAAGTGTCGTGCGCCTATAACATAAGTTGCGCACTGCACCTTTGCACAAGAACAATGAATATGATTATGCACCTAGCTAACTATGCACCTAACTAACTATGCACCACACAATGTTTATGGCATGTTCGGTTGGTTTTCTTCTCCCTCTTCCTCTTTATCTCCTTCTGTAGCTCCTCCAGCCAGAAGAAGCACACTTGCTAGAAAGTATTGGGCATTCTTTCTTACTTGCTTTCCATGACTATGCTTGTACGCATGAAGCAGAACCACAGTTGCTAGAAAGTTTTGCCATATATCCAACTTGGTTTTTCCATGAATATATCTGTACTTGTAAGGCAGAAGTACAGATGCTAGAAAGCTTCAGCCATTCCTTCCAATTTTGTTTCCATGAATATAGTTGTACTTACGAGGCTGAAGATGAGTTGCTAGAAAGCTTGGCCACTGCTCCCAAGTTTGTTCCCATAAATATGTGACTCATGTAAGATAACTTAAAAGATTGTGTCAGCCCACATGAGATATGAATCTAATTTACATCCTTATATGTATATATAACATATTCATAAGATAAAGTTGAATGCGATTAGCAAAGCACATCATGAATGACTCACACAGACATACACACACATATCTACATTCCTGTAGAAGTATGTACACACAACTCCATAACAGTAACATGACTGAACAGGGACTGAACATATCCAGTGATACTGGTATAACACACACATGGATACAGTAGCTAATTTTTAATTTCTCCTTTCATTAACAAAACATACAAACAACTATAGATAAACATAAGTATAAGAACATTAAGTAACACAATAGCTAGCTATTAAATATTGCTAAACTTGATGCTGTGTGTTTCCCTGTAGGTAGCCAAGCCACCAGAGAATGGTGAGGTTGAATGAGTCTTCCAAGGGTGTCTCTGATTGAAGTTCTGGCACTCCTTCTTCCAAACACCACCGGCTAAGTAGTCTCATTCAATTACTTGCTCTATCGTGCGCTTGCCCTCGGCCACTGTATAATAAACCTCAGGCTCAGCGCGAATACAAATGGGCTAATCTGACCGTGTATTGGTGATTGTTACACCTGGTAAATTTGTATAGTGCAGTAGAGGCTGTTAGTGAGAGAGAATGCCTGTAGGTCATTCACCGCATTTGACAAAAAGTGACGAAAACAACAACTTTTATATCCCTCGTCTAACTAAAAATAAATGAATGTTGACGTATTGCGGAATTGAAGCCGCGGAATTGGAGCCGCAGAATTCGGCGCACATTATATTTCTCTAGGAACTGTTCGAACGCTATACGAGCGTTGGACGGTATCAAAGGCACCACACCGATATGTGGTACCCTAGCACGCGTAATATCATGACCTCACTATTTCCGGTTAAGCGATGAATATAAAAGCTCCTCTTTTAGGTTTGAAAGTGGCCAGTCTCGGCTTTAAAAGTAATTGTGCAGGTCATGTCTAATAGCATAATGGCCAGTGCCATACCTTCTTCACTACAATGTGCACAGTGCAAGGAATGCCTACTAATCAATGGAACACCTATCCAATGTAGATGTGGTGACAGGCTGTGCCTTCTGTGTTTCACTTATCTCTCCTGGTAATTCCATTGACTATTTTGATAGCTATTAAAAATATTTACATACTATTTATTTTTTTTTTTTTACAGTAACAGTACAACTTTGTTTAAATGTTGCAAGTGTAACATAGAAGTCAAACCTGAAGAATGTTTTAAGGATAGAGCAGTTGCCATTGAACTGAAGAAAGCTACACTGACATGTAGGAGTTCTGGATGCACTTGGGAAGGCAGTGGCAAAGAATATTTAGTGAGCTAATCTAACAGAGTGCGAAAAGACAATAAATTACTGAAGTACTTTCTATTCTTTACTATTAGACTCATTTACAAAGTTGCTCTGGCGTAGTTGTTCTGTGCAAATATGGATGCTTGAAGAGGAAGTCTCCAATTCACTTGCCTGTACCTAATCATGAAGCAGAATGTCCTTATGCACTCTCACAGCATCAAGGATGCAATGACAACATACAAAATTTGCAGGTGCGGAACATTTTTTATCTTTATTCATTTTTTTTAACAACTTTACTTTTATATAGCTGGATACCCACTTGAGGAAGATCATTGCTCAGCCTGAAAAGAGTGATATTATAAAAGTAAGATGACAAAACGAGGGCCTTATTCAAGAAACAGAACAACATCCACAAACATTAGAACATTCATAAAAGTTCAAATAATGATGTTATCAAAGCTATAGATATCTCACCTGAAATCTGAAATATATCATTTAAAAAGAGAGGTATCAGTGCAATTACAGCAATTGGCCACAGTTATGGACAAAGCAGAAGCTTAGGAATCTACAGATGGATTCTTGGATAAACTTGTAGTCAAGAACATATAAGGCCTCATCACACTGATAAGATTGTTGCAGAAGTTTTTTTGACAGGAGTAAACATTGCCTTTAGGGACAGTGTCATTACACCCTTTTATGTCATTTATTCCCTTCATACACAGTTTTCATCTTGATTTATGTAATGTAAACTGTGTGAATTAATTTCGTGAATCTCTCGTGGTGTTTTTCAATCTTTTACAGCTTTCATTTCATAAACAATATTATTTTGCTCAAATATTCATCTGATGACTTATCATAATTATAAGAGCATGTAATATTATTGAAAGTGTCTGTCATTACTTCTATAATATGTTTGTACTGTCTGTGGGGATCCGTCCGGGTTTCCTACGCCTGGTCGGTCCTCACAGGCAAAGGGGTCTGGGAGTTAGTCCAGATCTTCAGGTCGCTGCCACTAAGGTAAAATTAGATTATTAAACTAATACACGCAAACTCGACACACAAAATAGAATGAGATACTATAGAACTGCGCCAGAAGTGTCGTGCGCCTATAACATAAGTTGCGCACTGCACCTACAACATAAGTTGCGCACTGCACCTTTGCACACGAACAATGAATATGATTATGCACCTAGCTAACTATGCCCCTAGCTAACTATGCACCACACAATGTTTATGGCATGTTCTGTTGGTTTTCTTCTCCCTCTTCCTCTTTATCTCCTTCCACTGTAACCCCTCCAGCCCCACAGCATCTGAGAAGAAGCACACTTGCTAGAAAGTATTGGGCATTCTTTCCTACTTGCTTTCCATGAATATGCTTGTACGCATGAAGCAGAACCACAGTTGCTAGAAAGTTTTGCCATATATCCAACTTGGTTTTTCCATGAATATATCTGTACTTGTAAGGCAGAAGTACAGATGCTAGAAAGCTTCAGCCATTCCTTCCAATTTTGTTTCCATGAATATAGTTGTACTTACGAGGCTGAAGATGAGTTGCTAGAAAGCTTGGCCACTGCTCCCAAGTTTGTTCCCATAAATATGTGACTCATGTAAGATAACTTAAAAGATTGTGTCAGCCCACATGAGATATGAATCTAATTTACATCCTTATATGTATATATAACATATTCATAAGATAAAGTTGAATGCGATTAGCAAAGCACATCATGAATGACTCACACAGACATACACACACATATCTACATTCCTGTAGAAGTATGTACACACAACTCCATAACAGTAACATGACTGAACAGGGACTGAACATATCCAGTGATACTGGTATAACACACACATGGATACAGTAGCTAATTTTTAATTTCTCCTTTCATTAACAAAACATACAAACAACTATAGATAAACATAAGTATAAGAACATTAAGTAACACAATAGCTAGCTATTAAATATTGCTAAACTTGATGCTGTGTGTTTCCCTGTAGGTAGCCAAGCCACCAGAGAATGGTGAGGTTGAATGAGTCTTCCAAGGGTGTCTCTGATTGAAGTTCTGGCACTCCTTCTTCCAAACACCACCGGCTAAGTAGTCTCATTCAATTACTTGCTCTATCGTGCGCTTGCCCTCGGCCACTGTATAATAAACCTCAGGCTCAGCGCGAATACAAATGGGCTAATCTGACCGTGTATTGGTGATTGTTACACCTGGTAAATTTGTATAGTGCAGTAGAGGCTGTTAGTGAGAGAGAATGCCTGTAGGTCATTCACCGCATTTGACAAAAAGTGACGAAAACAACAACTTTTATATCCCTCGTCTAACTAAAAATAAATGAATGTTGACGTAATGCGGAATTGAAGCCGCGGAATTGGAGCCGCAGAATTCGGCGCACAATATATTTCTCTAGGAACTGTTCGAACGCTATACGAGCGTTGGACGGTATCAAAGGCACCACACCGATATGTGGTACCCTAGCACGCGTAATATCATGACCTCACTATTTCCGGTTAAGCGATGAATATAAAAGCTCCTCTTTTAGGTTTGAAAGTGGCCAGTCTCGGCTTTAAAAGTAATTGTGCAGGTCCTGTCTAATAGCATAATGGCCAGTGCCATGCCTTCTTCACTACAATGTGCACAGTGCAAGGAATGCCTACTAATCAATGGAACACCTATCCAATGTAGATGTGGTGACAGGCTGTGCCTTCTATGTTACACTTATCTCTCCTGGTAATTCCATTGACTATTTTGATAGCTATTAAAAATATTTACATACTTTTTATTTTATTTTTTTACAGTAACAGTACAACTTCGTTTAATTGTTGCAAATGTAACATAGAAGTCAAACCTGAAGAATGTTTTAAGGATAGAGCAGTTGCCATAGAACTGAAGAAAGCTACACTGACATGTAGGAGTTCTGGATGCATTTGGGAAGGCAGTGGCAAAGAATATTTAGTGAGCTAATCTAACAGAGTGTGAAAAGGCAATAAATTACTGAAGTACTTTCTATTCTTTACTATTAGACTCATTTACAAAGTTGCTCTGGCGTAGTTGTTCTGTGCAAATATGGATGCTTGAAGAGGAAGTCTCCAATTCACTTGCCTGTACCTAATCATGGAGCACAATGTCCTTATGCACTTTCACAGCATTAAGGATGCGATGACAACATACAAAATTTGCAGGTGCGGAACATTTTTTATCTCTATTCATTTTTTTGAACAACTTTACATTTTTATAGCTGGATACCCACTTGAGGAAGATCATTGCTCAGCCTGAAAAGAGTGATATTATAGAAGTAAGATGTCAAAACGAGGGCCTTATTCAAGAAACAGAAAAACATCCACAAACATTAGAACATTCATAAAAGTTCAAATAATGATGTTATCAAAGCTATAGATATCTCACCTGAAATCTGAAATATATCATTTAAAAAGAGAGGTATCAGTGCAATTACAGCAATTGGCCACAGTTATGGACAAAGCAGAAGCTTAGGAATCTACAGATGGATTCTTGGATAAACTTGTAGTCAAGAACATAATTATAATAAGGCCTCATCACACCGTTAAGATTGTTGCAGAAATTTTTTTGACAGGAGTAAACATTGCCTTTAGGGACAGTGTCATTACACCCTTTTATGTCATTTATTCTCTTCATACATAGTTTTCATCTTGATTTATGTAATGTAAACTTTGTGAATTAATTTCGTGAATCTCTCGTGGTGTTTTTCAATCTTTTACAGCTTTCATTTCATAAACAATATTATTTTGCTCAAATATTCATCTGATGACATATCATAATTATAAGAGCATGTAATAATTATGGAAAGTGTCAGTAATTACTTCCATAAATATGTTTGTACTGTCTGCGGGATCGGTTCGGGATTCATACGCATGGTCGGTCACAGGCAAAGGGGTCTGGGAGTTTAGTCCAGATGTTCAGGGCGCTGCCACTAAGGTAAAATTAGATTATTAAACTAATACACGCAAACTCGACACACAAAATAGAATGAGTTAGGATAGAACCACGTTTACCGAAAGTGTCGTGCGCCTTTGCGCACTGCACCTTTGCACACGAACAAAATGAATATGATTATGCACCTAGCTAACTATGCAGCACCTAACTAACTATGCACCACACAATGTTTATGGCATGTTCGGTTCGTTTTCTTCTCCCTCTTCATCCTCTTTATCTCCTTCCACTGTAACTCCTCCAGCCAGAAGAAGCACACTTGCTAGAAAGTTTTGGGCATTCTTTCTTACTTGCTTTCCATGAATATGCTTGTACGCATGAAGCAGAACCACAGTTGCTAGAAAGTTTTGCCATATATCCAACTTGGTTTTTCCATGAATATATCTGTACTTGTAAGGCAGAAGTACAGATGCTAGAAAGCTTCAGCCATTCCTTCCAATTTTGTTTCCATGAATATAGTTGTACTTACGAGGCTGAAGATAAGTTGCTAGAAAGCTTGGCCAATCCTCCCAACTTTGTTCCCATAAATATGTGACTCATGTAAGATAACTTAAAAGATTGTGTAAGCTCACATGAGATATGAATCTAATTTACATCCTTATATGTATATATAACATATTCATAAGATAAAGTTGAATGTGATTAGCAAAGCACATCATTAATGACTCACACAGACATATACACACATATCTACATTCCTGTAGAAGTACACACAACTCCATAACAGTAACATGACTGAACAGAGACTGAACAAATCCAGTAATCTTGGTATAACACACACATGGATACAGTAGCTAATTTTTAATTTCTCCTTTCATTAACAAACGATACAAACAACATAGATAAACATAAGTATAAGAACATTAAGTAACACAATAGCTAGCTATTAAATATTGCTAAACTTGATGCTGTGTGTTTCCCTGTAGGTAGCCAAGCCACCAGAGAATGGTGAGGTTAAATGAGTCTTCCAAAGGTGTCTCTGATTGAAGTTCTGGCACTCCTTCTTCCAAACACCACCGGCTAAGTAGGCTCATTCAATTACTTGCTCTATCGTGCGCTTGCCCTCGGCCACTGTATAATAAACCTCAGGCTCAGCGCGAATACAAATGGGCTAATCTGATCGTGTATTGGTGATTGTTACACCTGGTAACTTGTATAATGCAGTAGAGGCTGTTAGTGAGAGAGAATGCCTGTAGGTCATTCACCGCATTTGACAAAAAGTGACAAAAACAACGACTTTTATATCCCTCGTCTAACTAAAAATAAATGAATGTTGACGTAATGCGGAATTGGAGCCGCGGAATTGGAGCCGCAGAATTCGGCGCTCAATATATTTCTCTAGGAACTGTTCGAACGCTATACGAGCGTTGGACGGTATCAAAGGCACCACACCGATATGTGGTACCCTAGCACGCGTAATGTCATGACCTCACTATTTCCGGTTAAGCGATGAATATAAAAGCTCCTCTTTTAGGTTTGAAAGTGGCCAGTCTCGGCTTTTAAAGTAATTGTGCAGGTCCTGTCTATAAGTAGCATAATGGCCAGTGCCATGCCTTTTTCACTACTATGTGCACAGTGCAAGGAATGCTACTAATCAATGGAACACCTATCCAATATAGATGTGGTGACAGGCTGTGCCTTCTGTGTTATCTCTCCTGGTAATTCCATTGACTATTTTGATAGCTATTAAAAATATTTACATACTATTTATTTTTTTTTTTTTTACAGTAACAGTACAACTTTGTTTAAATGTTGCAAGTGTAACATAGAAGTCAAACCTGAAGAATGTTTTAAGGATAGAGCAGTTGCCATTGAACTGAAGAAAGCTACACTGACATGTAGGAGTTCTGGATGCACTTGGGAAGGCAGTGGCAAAGAATATTTAGTGAGCTAATCTAACAGAGTGCGAAAAGACAATAAATTACTGAAGTACTTTCTATTCTTGACTATTAGACTCATTTACAAAGTTGCTCTAGCGTAGTTGTTCTGTGCAAATATGGATGCTTGAAGAGGAAGTCTCCAATTCACTTGCCTGTACCTAATCATGAAGCAGAATGTCCTTATGCACTCTCACAGCATCAAGGATGCAATGACAACATACAAAATTTGCAGGTGCGGAACATTTTTTATCTTTATTCATTTTTTTTAACAACTTTACTTCTATATAGCTGGATACCCACTTGAGGAAGATCATTGCTCAGCCTGAAAAGAGTGATATTATAAAAGTAAGATGTCAAAACGAGGGCCTTATTCAAGAAACAGAACAACATCCACAAACATTAGAACATTCATAAAAGTTCAAATAATGATGTTATCAAAGCTATAGATATCTCACCTGAAATCTGAAATATATCATTTAAAAAGAGAGGTATCAGTGCAATTACAGCAATTGGCCACAGTTATGGACAAAGCAGAAGCTTAGGAATCTACAGATGGATTCTTGGATAAACTTGTAGTCAAAAACATATAATAAGGCCTCATCACACTGATAAAATTGTTGCAGAAGTTTTTTTGACACGAGTAAACATTGCCTTTAGGGACAGTGTCATTACACCCTTTTATGTCATTTATTCCCTTCATACACAGTTTTCATCTTGATTTATGTAATGTATACTGTGTGAATTAATTTCGTGAATCTCTCGTGGTGTTTTTCAATCTTTTACAGCTTTCATTTCATAAACAATATTATTTTGCTCAAATATTCATCTGATGACTTATCATAATTATAAGAGCATGTAATATTATTGAAAGTGTCTGTCATTACTTCTATAATATGTTTGTACTGTCTGTGGGGATCGGTCCGGGTTGCCTACGCCTGGTGGGTCCTCACAGGCAAAGGGGTCTGGGAGTTAGTCCAGACCTTCAGGTCGCTGCCACTAAGGTAAAATTAGATTATTAAACTAATACACGCAAACTCGACACACAAAATAGAATGAGATACGATAGAACCGCGCCAGAAGTGTCGTGCGCCTATAACATAAGTCGGGCACTGCACCTACAACATAAGTTGCGCACTGCACCTTTGCACACAACAATGAATATGATTATGCACCTAGCTAACTATGCCCCTAGCTAACTATGCACCACACAATGTTTATGGCATGTTATGTTGGTTTTCTTCTCCCTCTTCCTCTTTATCTCCTTCCACTGTAACCCCTCCAGCCCCACAGCATCTGAGAAGAAGCACACTTGCTAGAAAGTATTGGGCATTCTTTCTTACTTGCTTTCCATGAATATGCTTGTACGCATGAAGCAGAACCACAGTTGCTAGAAAGTTTTGCCATATATCCAACTTGGTTTTTCCATGAATATATCTGTACTTGTAAGGCAGAAGTACAGATGCTAGAAAGCTTCAGCCATTCCTTCCAATTTTGTTTCCATGAATATAGTTGTACTTACGAGGCTGAAGATAAGTTGCTAGAAAGCTTGGCCAATCCTCCCAACTTTGTTCCCATAAATATGTGACTCATGTAAGATAACTTAAAAGATTGTGTAAGCCCACATGAGATATGAATCTAATTTACATCCTTATATGTATATATAACATATTCATAAGATAAAGTTGAATGCGATTAGCAAAGCACATCATGAATGACTCACTCAGACATACACACACATATCTACATTCCTATAGTACACACAACTCCATAACAGTAACATGACTGAACAGAGACTGAACAAATCCAGTGATACTGGTATAACACACACATGGATACAATAGCTAATTTTTTATTTCTCCTTTCATTAAAAAAACAAACAACTATAGATAAACATAAGTATAAGAACATCAAGTAACACAATAGCTAGCTATTAAATATTGCTAAACTAGATGCTGTGTGTTTCCCTGTAGGTAGCCAAGCCACCAGAGAATGGTGAGGTTGAACGAGTCTTCCAAGGGTGTCTCTGATTGAAGTTCTGGCACTCCTTCTTCCAAACACCACCGGCTAAGTAGTCTCATTTAGAGGCTGTTAGTGAGAGAATTCCTGTAGGTCATTCACCGCATTTGACAAGCGAGTGAAGAAAACAGCGACTTTTATATCCCTCGTCTAACTAAAAATAAATGAATGTTAACGTAATGCGGAATAGGAACCGCATAATTCGCGCACAATTTCTCTAGGAACTGTTCGCGCGCTAAACGTGCGATAGGCGGTATCAAATCGGCACTAGTCACGCGTAGCCAGACCCATTAACACCCTTTACCCGCTACAAGGGGGAGGAAAGGGTCTGGAACACTGCCATTAACTCAGCGGTTTTAGCTCCACCCCGAAGTTGGTGGAGATAATTAGGCTTTAACACTATGAATAATATTAGCAGTATCACAACTGTAGCCACTCTTTCTGCAAGCTGCAATTTTGGGCATGGACAGGACAGTGATGAGTATCTCTGACGAGACTGCGTTAGATGCTGTGCACAAATATTGGCCGTCTGGGTTACTCATGTCTAATGAAAGAAAGAATACATTTTTGCAAAGATGGCATTGATCCATTTTGCTGAGTAAAAGTTTTCGCTCGCAAATTTCTCCTTTACTGCACACGGTCATTTAATGCTATTCATAATGCTAGAGCCTAATTACCTCCACCAACTTTCGGGTGAAACTAGAACCGCTGAGTCAATGGCAGTGTTCCAGACTCTTTCCTACACCGGCTTATCGGCACCACACCGATATGTGGTACCTAGCACGCGTATTTGCATGACCTCACTATTTCCGGTTAAGCGATGAATATAAAAACTCCTCTTTTAGGTTGAAAGTGGCCAGCCTTCGGCTTTTAAAGTAATTGTGCAGGTCCTGTCTATAAGTAGCATAATGGCCAGTGCCATGCCTTCTTCACTACAATATGCACAGTGCAAGGAATGCCTACTAATCAATGGAACACCTATCCAATGTAGATGTGGTGACAGGCTGTGCCTTCTATGTTGTTACACTTACAAGCGATGAATATAAAAGCTCCTCTTTTAGGTTTGAAAGTGGCCAGTCTCGGCTTTTAAAGTAATTGTGCAGGTCCTGTCTATAAGTAGCATAATGGCCAGTGCCATGCCTTTTTCACTACTATGTGCACAGTGCAAGGAATGCTACTAATCAATGGAACACCTATCCAATATAGATGTGGTGACAGGCTGTGCCTTCTGTGTTTCACTTATCTCTCCTGGTAATTCCATTGACTATTTTGATAGCTATTAAAAATATTTACATACTATTTATTTTTATTTTTTTTACAGTAACAGTACAACTTTGTTTAAATGTTGCAAGTGTAACATAGAAGTCAAACCTGAAGAATGTTTTAAGGATAGAGCAGTTGCCATTGAACTGAAGAAAGCTACACTGACATGTAGGAGTTCTGGATGCACTTGGGAAGGCAGTGGCAAAGAATATTTAGTGAGCTAATCTAACAGAGTGCGAAAAGACAATATATTACTGAAGTACTTTCTATTCTTTAATATTAGACAAAGTTGCTCTGGCGTAGTTGTTCCGTGCAAATATGGATGCTTGAAGAGGAAGTCTCCAATTCACTTACCTGTACCTAATCATGAAGCAGAATGTCCTTATGCACTCTCACAGCATCAAGGATGCAATGACAACAATACAAAATTTGCAGGTGCGGAACATTTTTTATCTTTATTCATTGTTTTGAACAACTTTACTTTTTTATAGCTGGATACCCACTTGAGGAAGATCATTGCTCAGCCTGAAAAATAGTGATATTATAAAAGTAAGATGTCAAAACGAGGGCCTTATTCAAGAAACAGAAAAACATCCACAAACATCTAGAACATTCACAAAAGTTCAAATAATGATGTTATTAAAGCTAATATCTCATCTGAAATCTGAAATCTATCATTTAAAAAGAGAGGTATCAGTGCAATTACAGCAATTGGCCACAGTTATGGACAAAGCAGAAACTTAGGAATCTACAGATGGATTCTTGGATAAACTGTAGTCAAGAACATATAAGGCCTCATCACACTACTAAGATTGTTGCAGAAGTTTTTTTGACAGGAGTAAACATTACCTTAGGGACAGTGTCATTACACCCTTTTATGTCATTTATTCCCTTCATACACAGTTTTCAATCTTTTACAGCTTTCATTTTATAATAATAAATTATTTTGCTCAAATATTCATCTGATGACATATCATATAAGAGCATTTAATATTATGTCATTACTTCCATAAATATGTTTGTACTGTCTGTGGGGATCGGTCTGGGTTGCTTACGCCTGGTCGGTCCTCACAGGCAAAGGGGTCTGGGAGTTTAGTCCAGATGTTCAGGTCGCTGCCACTAGGTCCTATCTTTGGTATATGAAAAAAAAAATTACATGAAGAATAGCTACTGCATGATGCTTTGTTGCGACGAAGGTGCAGGATGTATCCTAATTATAATATGGAAAGGTTGGTCATACTTGAATCGAAGAAACGCCCCCTAGAGTAATCTTGAATTTTTAAACTGAGTGGCCTCAAGTCTCCTAACCCTCCCGACGGCGGGTACTCAAAATATTGCTGACTTGGCAAATATTTCACCCAAAGTTCACAAAGGTCACACGTGACAGAAATGGAGTACAATTCCTCGGGCTCTTCAAACGACTGTTTGGCTATTTGAGTGGTTAAATGGTAGTACCGGTGCAATAGTTGAAACCATTGGTAAGGCAGGAAACAAGCATTCATGAAGAATCTAGTAATGCTATTTTGTTATAAACATAGCAAATAATAATTTGGATACTGTAACATAATTAATTTTGTTTTAGCTAGCAGGTTGTAGACTAGGCTGTTCGCTAATATTTTGTATAATTCTGTATAATTCGATGAACAATTAGCTATATATCAGCATTGCTTTGGTTTAGAGATTCCAGACTTCTCAGTTTTAGTTATTCGTACTTACAATATTATCTTGAAGGCTTAGTTTTCATTTTTTTCCACTAATTCTCCCTGAAAATTTGCTCATTGATAGCTAGTATAACCAACTAAATTGTCAACTTGATATTGAAGAAACACTAGCTAAAAAACTTGACTGTGTTGTGTCTCAATTTCTTCAATAATGAGACACATTAAAGAAAGTAGTTCATGTACTTTTCTTAAAAGTATGACATATAGCTAGTTTACAGAATGTTTACTTGATGATAAGTCTTCATTTAATGATGACTGCCAATTCAAGGTGAATTGGTAAGTTTATGTTATTCACTCAACCAGTTCAATCGAAATTACTGTATTCTAAAATATTTAGTTTTGGTTGCTTTATGTTCTCTACAGCTTAGTTGTTGTTGTTTTCTTACCAAAAGTAAGATGCCACATAAACTAAAGGGTTTTGGTTTTAGTTATAGTTAGCTAACTAAAACATCACTACTACATATGCCAATTTAACACAAAGTGATTCAGGTAGTTTATCATAATTATTATTAATATGTACAGTATGTTAATAATATTTTAGAAATAAGTAATGAATGCTGTAATGGATAGCTAAAGGAGTGCATCAGATTTTTCTAGACTGTTCTGTCATTTGAGAAAACTCTTGCCACAAGTGTAAGCATCCAGTGAATATCCTTATTCACTTGTCATAAATTCCATTAGCTATTGGTCATAATGATATGAAAAAGTTGTATTGTTAGCCTCATGTATTGGCCATCTGTTAGGTGTACTCATAAATTAAAATCGCTAGTTTAAAATGTTTTATACATCAAATACAAGTTTCAACCACTCTATAGTGGCCATCATCAATTGAATGGTACAAAAACTAGACAAGCCATGTAGTCAAAGCATTGTATATAGTTTCTGGAAGTGATCCCTTCTCCCTATTCATTGTGTCTCTGGTTGTTCTTATGTACCAAGAGTCAAGAAAGCACCTCTAGATCAAATTCTGTTGGCAGTCTATTACCTCCAGCTGTGGTGGAATATGTTATGAATGGAAACCATCAAATTTATTGGACTAATGCCAAGGTAGTAGATTTCCAACAGAATTGTAGTGCATTTCCCTTTGTGATTATCAATTGAATCTGACAATCCACTGACCCTCAAGATGGAGCAGGTATGAATATTATTAGCAAGGTAAACCCAGTTATATACTTTACCATATGCCTATCACATGATTATCATTTTATTTCAGTTGTTTTTTTTCAAAGGACCAACAGATATTGGGCAGTTATCATTATTTGAACATTAGGGATCCTGTAAGGTAAGAGTAATTGTTTGAAATTCTGTGATCACCTTTATTTTGAATCACTATTTAAGCTTACCACACAATATTCAATAATGGAAGGAATGACTATTGGCTATTGTTACTGTCATGAAGGTGCTAGGCTGTAGGATCTCATGGCAGCAAGAATGAACTTAGTTACCATAGGCTAGGAACTGGGGTAGCCAGGGTGGCCAGGGCCACCCTAACTGGTGCATCAGCAGGAAAAATATTGGTTTGCTGAGTTTTAATTCTAACTTGGTTTACAATTCTGTACCAGCTGCTATTAGGCCAGCTGCATGGTATAAACTCTACAAAACACAGACTGTGACTTTTATAGTTGACTCAGCATAGAAGCTCTGCAAGCAGCTGCTTACATAGCTCTAGACTGTAGTGCCAAGCAGGTATGTCACTAGACCTACATGCCATAGCAAAACAATTTGTGTCAATTAATCCACATAGAGTCAAATACTTGAAACTTATTAATTTTTTTTTAGCTTTATCTGTACTTAAAAACTACACATCAATGTATTTTCCTATAGCTGACCATTTACTATGATTTCAAATATTTATGTATCACCAATATGATTGAGGAAGGAATTTGTTAATAAGTATATATGGGGATGCAAATCAAGTCAAAACAATGACTCAATTTGGCCACCCATAGTAAAATTATTTTCCTACGCCACTGGTTACTGGGGATTCTTAATACGATGATTCATGTTTACAGTGCAGTAACAAAAGAAAATAGTGACTGTTCCTATATCAGTGTTATCAATTGTAAAATGCACCCCCTAACTAATTTAGGATGTATGTAGTAATCAATCCTATCAACGCAATCAGAGGGGCACTGCATGTAGTACCCCTACCAGCAACCTATTAGTAAATTATTTATTAGAGCAAATTACAGGATTATGTTTCTATTCTCTGTCAGGTGGGGAATTATTATAAGAAACCAAAATCCAAAGTATCCAATCTTCGTCAGGTGGGGTGTTATTATAAGAATCCAAAGTATCCAATCTTCGTGGTCTGCTGTGAGAGTCACTTTGTGGTTCTGTTTGGAGTGAACAAATCTCTATAAGTGCATACAGTGTGACTTACAGCAATCAGTAATTAATGATTCTTACTACAATGTTGTTTATGTAGACATGAAAAGGATAAGTTCGATCTTTACTTTTATGATGGACTAGCCAATCAGAAGGACTTGATTTAAAAGGTACTCATTATAAATGCTCTTTACCAATTATATATCTATCTTGTGCAGGAGATGCATCAGTGAAGTTAATTGAAGACCTTGGCTCCACCAATTGAATTATGTATTAATACAAGGTAAGATCTAACTTGACTCTTTGTGACATAATTTACCTCTTTCTTGTTTTATCTGTTGTTAGATGGAGAAGTAGAATTGATTGGAATGGCTTTGAGCAGTTATTGTAGCATGGGACAGGGACAAAAACATAAAACTAACTGTCTGGATCTTCTATGAAAAACTATTTTATATCTATTCTGGCTACTACTATAATATTTATTTTTTGTAACTGCAGAATATTTTGTCTTATACCATGGTTGCTGCGGTAACATACCACTCATAATTCACTGGTATAAGATCCAGGATGGGCTAAACTTACGAGGGGAGGAGAGGGGGAGATGAATGAGAGCGGCAGTTGCTACCTCAGCCTATATGCCGAGAGGGGGCTCTACTACCCTGGTTTTGAGTGAATGCTCAGTAGCACAGGGGCAGGGACTATTTGTCTTCATCACGCAAATGTTCAGTCAGTTCTACGTATGCATGTGCACAACTGACTCGCCTAAATAGATGAAGCTGATCACGATTTTGTATCTGTGAATACACACCACACTAGTTTGGACTTTAGTTGTCTATCTTTACTTCTTGTCTACCTATGCGTTATTCACAAAAGTACCTGTGTGGTGCAAAAAGATTAATACCCGCCACCCCCATGCTTTGTACACACACCACCCGATATCGTCTTTTTAACTGCCGTAGGGGTAAATATTGTACCACTTGAAAGGAATCTCTCCTACAGAGAAGTAAAGCTCTGTAAAGAATACACACACAGGCTTAACTGCAAAGGTATACAGTAACTCAACACGTACCCGTTTCTAACGGACTCAAAACCGCTCAACCTTTTATACCGAGTATTGTGATGACGTCATAGGTCATGTTTATCTAGAACTTCCGCTGGTGACTGGCCTCTAGGATATAAGGACGAAAATTAACCTCGTAGTGCATGGAACTCAGCAAGTGTCTCAGAGCAGCGCAACTATTCGGAAATTTATAAAACAGAGTAGCTAACGTCCACTATATAATATATCCCCATCCTGATGAACTGAGATGCCTCCTGAACTTCAGTGCCCAGGTTGCAGTAATTATTTATTTGATGGCCCAATCCAGTGTGGCTGTGGAGATAGATTATGCAGTCCTTGCTACTCTACTCTCTCTAAGTAATGAGCACCACTCTTAATAGTTGTACTACTATGTACATAGGTATAATATACCACTCCTCTATTATTAATTTATTAATATTTATTTAAGGAATGTGGTTGCCTTCAAGTGTGTGAAGTGTAAGACAGAAGTCTATGTTGATGATTGCTTCAAAGATAGAGCAGCCACTAATGACCTGAGGAAGGCTACACTAGAATGCATCAGTCCAGGATGTTCCTGGAAAGGCAACAGCAACGAATATCAAGTAAGAAGATAATACAATATAAAATATAAATTGTTTAATTTTTTATGTATTATTTCAGCAACATATAAAAACTTGTCCATTTGTTTTGGTCAAGTGTAACAACCACCAATATGGCTGTTCAGAAGAAATCCCTAGAAGTGACCAATCTATACATGAAGCAAAGTGTCCGTTTAAACCTACCAAATGTCGTTATTGTGGAAGAAACGTACACAATGAAAAAGTAATAAACAATGATACTTTATTTTGCTATATAATTATATATTTTAATTTTACTTTATCCAGACTCACCTCTTAGACGAATGTCAATCTGCACCACTACACTGTGGGAACGGCTGTGGTGTATTCTTGCTCAGAAAGGAGGTGAGAATTTTGTAGAATTTCTCATTATGACTGTTTAATAAATACCATATTTAGGTGGTACAAATATAATATTATGTGCTTATTGTTATCATCCTCACTTGTTCTTTTCTGTAGTTGGAAAAACACATCAGAACTACTTGTACACATCAACCTAAGGATTGTGAGTTTAAAGAAGCAGGTTGCCAGTACGTGGGACATGCTAAAGGTCTGGAAGAACACTACGCTACAAACATGAAAAAGCATTTACAATTAACTAAGAACTCTATACAAAGAATTGATAAAACTATGGAAGCCAAAATAATGATGTTATCGGAGCAGATATCTGATCTGAGGTCTGAAATAAATCATTCGAACAGAGAGATATCAGTGCAGTTGCAACCAGTGGCCAGTGCTGTGAGTAAAGCAGAGAATGCCATTCAGAACTTACAGGAAGGATTCTCTGAGTTGGCTCTCATGGTACAGACTCTACAATCTACAAGTTATAATGGTAGCTTCATCTGGAAGATACCAGAGGTTCAACGTCGCAGACACGAGGCCAAGATAGGCAAGACTGTTTCCCTGTACTCTGCTCCCTTCTACACTAGCAGGCAGGGCTACAAGGCATGTCTGAGACTGTACATGAATGGAAATGGCTGCGGCAAGAACACTCACCTGTCCTTCTTTGTGACCATCATGAAAGGAGAATATGATGCTCTTCTGCAGTGGCCCTTCAGACACACAGTGACTCTAACACTGTTAGACCAAGATGGAGTCAAGAACATATCTCAGTCCTTCCAACCAGAACCTACTTCCTCATCATTCCAGAGGCCCAGGAACAAGATGAACATAGCCTTAGGCTGTCCAAAGTTTGCTCCACTCTCAATCCTAAACAATTCCTCTTATGTGAAGGAAGACACAATGTTTCTAAAGTGTGATACTACTAGAATTTAATTATTATAAATACACACACATTTATTGTTGCATCACAGCATTATCTCGTAATGCACATTTTGCTATTTTATATGATCACAACTTTATGTTTTCAGTAATATAACATGTCCATTGATATCAAGACATTCTAAGGGCTACTGATAAAGTGCACTTAACAAAGACAGATTTCAGAAGTATCACACTGGTTATTAGCTACTTACTGGGAAAACAAATATCAATGAGATTATTATATAGTTTTGTCTCATAACTGTTTCTTATTTGAGTTTATAGTAAGCAATTTTTTAATTGAACAGTCACACAATGAATCAAATGGAATGTGTGATATGCCTACATAGTGGAACATGCAAAACTGAAGTTTAGAAAACTATCCATAGCTTATAAAACTATCTGCATGGTGTCACTTAGAGATGTGGTCAGGACAGAATTCAGCAATCAAGTTTAGTATCATCAAAATATTATTTCAGTTTTACTATTATAGTTCCTTTAATAAGTGTTAATACATTTGGCTTCAATTGTGGATCATAATGCCATACTGTAATTCTACTAAATTTTTTCTGCAACCCTGAGAACACTATTGCATTTAGGTATCCAAAAAGTTGACGTAAATAATATAAATTTATTGTAAAAAAGTAATTTTGACTTGATTGTGTGAGCAATTGATTATTGTGACATAATTCTCTTTTAAGCCCTTTGGCCCTCATATAATAAGTGATATAATTCGTATGGCTTATCTGGTGCCTTTAAACTCAGAATCATGGATATGAACTATTTAGTGGTGGAGTAAGGGTGGGGGGGGGGGCTCCTGTAACAAAATTTCTCACATGAATGTGCACTTTTAAACTACGCATGTCATGCCCTTGGAGCCCCCCCCCCTCCCCCATACCAAAACACCTTCCTACAACACAACTGCCATTCACACATGTCTGCTTATCTGGTGGCTTTATAACTCAGAATCATAAATATGAACTATCTACACAATCATGCATTCCAAGCAATTACCATGAATATGATTAATACATATAAGGCAGAGGCAAAACAGTAGTCAAATACCTTTTGCAGCTTTGATAACTTCACATAATTACATGATGTCAATGATATTTTGAGTCAGCAAACAGACTTCTTATGATTTATTCTCTGTAACTATGAACTTTGTAGAGTACAGCATAGCTGACTGCTAACTTTGAGTCGTCCTGCTTTCATAGGACATATAATGCCTAAATATAACATCACAACATCTAAATACAAAGTTATCCTTAGCTTCAAAACTACATTGCAGAAACCCCAGATATCTCTTGTGAAGCAATGCTGAAGAATTTAAGTGATTGAGCAACAAATTTGCAAGACAGGCTTTTGGCATTTCGAATAAGTTATATATGTGTGTGACCAAAATAATCTTGAAGATGTCATTTCACATTTCAGGAGATGTTTCCTTTCTTAATAAAATATCCTGGATGGTCTCCATTCACTTTGAATTCAAAATCCATCAGGAAAACTGTGTGAATCTTCAGTTGTTGTCTTGTGATTAGACTATGGATATGACAGCAAAGTAGAAGAGGATGCAGGAGAATTTGCCCCAACTGCTTCCAGAAGTGACTGCTTCTTATTATCATCAAAATCAAATATACGGAGGGGGGGGGGGGGGGGGGATTAAGTAACTTTATATGAAATTACTGTAGACTAAAAACTTACTTTTTTGGCTCAATAATGCTGTAGCAATACCTAATGGCTTTACTAGTCTCCTCACTTTACACAAGGAAAGCTCTTGGAAAGCTTTTTAAATAAAGGGGGAATTAATTTGAATGTGGTAATTGCAACATACCACACGATTTATATATTATAAATCAACTTGAAGTTATTACAATAAAACATCAACTAATGTTGCTTTAGATAAAAGGAAAAGAAGGAAAGTTGGTTAAAAATTAATAATACTGCAATTCCATTGGTTGTATATTGAAAAACACTAGAAAACTTAGAAAACAGTTTCATGTTTTTCAAATAAACCACACACACAATCATAATAGAAATGATATAGCTAATAGAATATAATATTCATCAAAATATACATTATACAATTCAAGCTTAGACTAATGAATGAGTATTGAGAATATATATAAACAATGTTAGCAGTCGTTTATGAAATAATGGTAGTCAGTACAGATTTTAGTAAATGTATTTCTTGTGGAAGCTTTATAGTTAGGAAAGGCCTCATAAATAAGGTTATAGTATCCCCCTACAATATGTATTACAACTTCAAGTATGTATCTTTTAGTCCAGTTGGACATGTATAATAAATTGTAGCTCTACTACTACATTATTTACCTAGAGTTGCTCCATCCTACTCGTTTCGCAAGACATGGTCGCTGAAGGTATAAGTAGGGAGGAGGCAAGTTCTTTGTGAAGTATATTATGTCGTCAGTTTATGTGTGAGATAATGCTACATAGGTTGAGCTTGTTTTGTTGTTTAAAATAAACTTTGATAGTGTTTTGCTAATATTCATTACTTGTACATATATGGATGATCTCTAATGAGGATGGCAGATAGGTTGTCATAAAAAGAGTGAGATCATTTATTTGACTACTGTATCCATAGCAACATGCAGGATATGTTAAGTTACAGGACTTTGGTTGTGGCTGTGCCAGAATACCCATAGCTATTTTTTGTTCTACATTTTATCAAGGCCATACTTACTCGAATGTTTTGTTTTAACTTTAAAATTAATTCACTTTATGTAATTGTTTTATTTTATGGAACTATAATGGAACAGTAAATTAATCCAGCACCCTCTCTATTTGTTCATCTGCATAAATTATCCCATCCAAGATAAAAAATTAAAAAAAAAGAAGAAGAAAGGTGAGCTTGCTATAACATGTTCCTAGACCAAAACACTTAAATAATAATTTACAGCAATAGTAAATTTTAAGTTTAAGGATAACTTAATATCGTTTTCATGACTTATAGAATTGTAAATTATTTAATCAAGGTCCCACTCCTTTCATACTATTGTTTCCCTAAATATTGCAAACATTCTTTCGTGAAAACTATAAACAATATTCATCAGCTAAAAAATTGTTTTAAAATAGATCTTTATTAGTCTTTAGTGTTTATAAAAATTCACACAGCGATTACATACTATAACTGTAAAAACAAGCATTCTCAAATCTCAGCCAAAGGCCAAAGAGTTTAGCCAACTAGAACTGAGTTACATACTAATTGCAAGTTAAAATTTACAAAAATAACTCTGGCCAATCTTTTTTTGTAGCTGAGAGCTTTTTGTCAAGAGAGTCTGGTAATTCAGATAGTCAGAGTGACTTATTTTGATACTTACCACTACTCAAGAAATTGAGGAAAGAAAGTAATTTTGTATTTGTTTGCTAGAATTAATGGTTATTTGTTTTTGTTCATGTTTGCGATTCATGCAAGATTACTTAAAAATATTGTGTCAGGTCACATGAGATATATGAATCTAATCAATTTCCTTATACATATACGTAACATATTCATGAGATTAAATATAATGCTATTGGCAAGCACTTAAGTAATCACTCGCAGAGACATCACACACTTGCATACATAGCTACACACATATAGCAATTACATAAGACCACAGCAGCACTAGTTGCTATTAGTAAAAGTAGTACACACTTGTTGGTAGCATTATTTTGGGTTCTTATGATGTAGCTTGAATCAACTACACTGTTATACCTGATGCATATACTTGGCTACTTAATTTTTGGTGGGTTAGTTTAAAATAGACTAATGAATGAGTAGCTAGCTAATGGGTACATAAGTGAAGACTTCTCATTTATTCATAAAATAAGCTATTGCCATCTAGTGCATATTTCCAACAATGCTAGCATGTATATTATTAACAGGTACAACATTACATTTATATTACATCTGTTCATTTTGAGCAGCACCACATTTGAAATTTGCACACATTACACTACATTTTACTCATTTGCCTAATAATTGCCCCATCCCCCCTTCCTCAATAATCAAGTTTCAAAAAAAAGGAAAATAAATAAATATTATTATGTTATTAATGTTTTTACAACAACCAAAAAAAGTGCTATATATTTTGAATGAACGTAAAATGCTCAACCAGAAAAAAAATGGTACTAACAGACTTTATCTACTGTTGTAGCAGACGGTGTTCAATAACTCATTGAAAGAGATAATAATGTGTTTGCTATTTTGTTGAGGCTTCTGGTCTTTATGTATAGGCTACTCAAAGAAAGTGTGTTTACAAGAGAAGTTACTTTGTGGAATTTCCCCGCATGAAGACAATCAGCTGCTTCATTCTTTACTCAAAAGAACCACATGTGAAGCAGAGTGCAGACTTCAAATAAATTTGAAATTCAAGTAAAGTATAGTAGCTAGTCTGTGTAAAATTAGCTACTTCAAGCAAACAAATAAGGTGGTTATATGTAATGATAAAAAATCACCTGCCCCTCCCTTGTCCAGAATGTGGGTTTGGGGATAGAAATTACTCCAAATGTTTAGAATAAAATTTTTGTTTGCAAATATTCAGTTGAGAATTCTTAACAAATTTGTTTGTATGCTAGATTAATGTTACAATTACAAAGTTCCCAAGTTTTTTTTTCCACATTTTTCCTTTTCTTCTCTCTTAAAGTGAGAAAGTTTCAATCTAGATTAATGTCATAAAAATACCCTTCCAACACCCCACTCCCCTCCCCCACCCCCACACCTTACCTGCTGCAACTTGCCACAAATTTATAAAATGCTGCCTTAAATATTAAATGTTCTTTTCTCCCTATAGTTGTTATACAAATACAGAATAATTAATTTTAAGTGCTTCACTGATAGTACCACCCTGAAGTGCCGATTGTTGGTTGTCAAGAGCCACTGGTAGTCAGAATGGCTTCTACCTGAGATAAAGTACATAATTCATTGGAGCCAGGATTCCATATATTTTTTAAATGTTTGTCAAATAAATATGTGACACAAGCAAATTTTTAGGTGATTTCGTCTCTTCAATAAGACCTACTCAAATTTCCACACATGAATACATGAGTAAAAATAAAAGTAAATAACTTTAGCAACTTATGAGCCATTGGACCATTCCATTAGCAACACATAGCAATGGCCTACTTCATACATTATACTGTTTGTTATTGTTGTTGTTGTGTTTTTTTTGGTGTTTTTTTTTTTGCACCATGGTGACAATTGAAATTTAAAGATGAAGTCAAGAGTGGGAGGGTGTAGTGGTTGCTACTGTATACCATATCTTCTAAATACAGTGTAATGGAATACATTGATTTTGTAATAATTCATACATTATTGACAAACAGCAGCTAATACCTCATCCACTTACACCAAAATTGTATTTTACACGTAGGAAATTTACGGTATCATCACTGCAGAGGATTATAGGGTGACATTTTCTGCAAAATCCTAATTATTGCCCGATCCTCTCCCCAATTGCTGCATCAGGAGATACATGATTCATGCGGACACGACAGGACAGGACAGGACAGGACAGGACAGGACCAGGACAGGACAGGACAGGACAGGACAGGACAGGACAGGACAGGACAGGATAGACAGATATCAAATATTAATTTGTTGCTGCATCTGATGAGAATTTGACAACTGCACTTATTGCCAAATTGTAATTTAGACTTCACAGCTTTAATAGCTAACTATAACTGAAGCACACACACACCTCTAGTATGAAAGGAGATAGAAGAGTAAAGTTGCTAAAACATTTAGCTAGACTTGAGTTACAGACGAAGATAGCTGACAAAGGATAGCATGAATGAGAGTTATACCAATTCATTATTCTATAGTTAAATGCAATGTATTGAGACATCACTGGCTGCATAGCTAGTTAGTTTATCCCACTGCAGTCCCGCTGGCCAGATTTATACGTGGCCACATATATCCCCGGCCAGGAATGAAACAATGGTCATTTCGCAATAACTAGGGTAAAGGACACGACAAATACAGGCTGGCTTCCCTCTCCACCACGCTACGACCAATCTACAGAATAGCTAGCGGAACGTGAGTGATGATAAAGACCAGCTTTGGTCATACGATAAAAGGAATTTACCAAAAATACTTATTGATGCTGACGTCATACGGTGCTAATCCCATCCGGTTCAAAAGTATATAAAAGAGCTACCTTCGGAGACTGAAATCCAAGCGTTAGCTGGTGAATCTTCAATTATATGTATAGAAAATCTTAGCTGCCAATATAATATAAATGAACTGTGATGTCTCCTGAGCTCCAGTGCGCACGTTGTAGTAACTACTTGTTCGACGGACCAATTCAATGTAGCTGCGGAGACAGACTATGCGCTCCCTGCTATTCTTCTCTCTCAAAGTAATTAAGTTATACAAATATTTAAAGAATTAAATAAATACATGTATGTATGTGTGTTTATATTATATATAATAGCTATATTGTATATAATATTATATTTATATGTATAATTGAACTAATTATTATAGGAATGTGGCAGCCTTTAACTGTGTCAAATGTAAGACAAAAGTCTATGTTGATGATTGCTTCAAAGATAGAGCAGCCACTAATGACCTGAGGAAGGCTACACTAGAATGCATCAGTCCAGGATGTTCCTGGAAAGGCAACAGCAACGAATATCAAGTAAGAAGATAATACAATATAAAATATAAATTGTTTAATTTTTTATGTATTATTTCAGCAACATATAAAGACTTGTCCATTTGCTTTGGTCAAGTGTAAAAACCACCAATATGGCTGTTCAGAAGAAATCCCTAGAAGTGACCAATCTATTCATGAAGCAAAGTGTCCGTTTGCACCTACCAAATGTCGTTATTGTGGAAAAAACGTACACAATGAAAAAGTAATAAAAAAGTATACTTTATTTTGCTAGATACTATTATAATTATGTATTTTAATTTTACTTTATCCAGACTCACCTCTTAGACGAATGTCAATCTGCACCACTCCACTGTGGGAACGGCTGTGGTGTATCCTTGCCCAGGAAGGAGGTGAGAATTTTGTAGAATTTCGCATATGACTGTGTAATAAATACCATATTAGGTGAAACAAATATAATATTAGGTGTTTATTGTTATCATCCTCACTTGTCCTTTTCTGTAGTTGGAAAAACACATCAGAATTACTTGTACACATCAACCTAAGGATTGTGAGTTTAAAGAAGCAGGTTGCCAGTATGTGGGACATGCTAAAGGTCTGGAAGAACACTATGCTACAAACACAAAAAAGCATTTACAATTAACTAAAAATTCTATACAAAGAATTGATAAAGCTATGGAAGCCAAAATAATGATGTTATCGGAGCAGATATCTGATCTGAGGTCTGAAATACATCACGTGAACAGAGATATATCAGTGCAGTTGCAACCAGTGGCCAGTGCCGTGGGTAAAGCAGAGAATGCAATTCAGAACTTACAGGAAGGATTCTCTGAGTTGGCTCTCATGGTACAGACTCTACAAGCTACAAGTTATAATGGTAGCTTTATCTGGAAGATACCAGAAGTTCAACATCGCAGACACGAGGCCAAGATAGGCAAGACTATTTCCCTGTACTCTGCTCCCTTCTACACTAGCAGGCAGGGCTACAAGGCATGTCTGAGACTGTACATGAATGGAGATGGCTGCGGCAACAACACTCACCTGTCTTTCTTTGTGATCATCATGAAAGGAGAATACGATGCTTTTCTGCAGTGGCCCTTCAGACACACAGTGACTCTGACACTGTTAGACCAAGATGGAGTCAAGAACATATCTCAGGCCTTCCAACCAGAACCTATTTCCTCATCCTTCCAGAGGCCCAGGAACGAGATGAACATAGCCTCAGGCTGCCCAATGTTTGCTCCACTCTCAATCCTAAACAATTCCTCTTATGTGAAGGAAGACACAATGTTTCTGAAGTGTGATACTACTAGAATTCAATTATTATAAATACACACACATATTATTGTTGCATCACAGCATTATCCAGTAATGCACATTTTGCTATTTTATATGATCACAACTTTAACATATGTTTTCAGTAATATAACATGTCCATTGATATCAAGACATTCTAAGGGCTACTGATAAAGTGCACCTAACAAAGACAGATTTCAGAAGTATCACATTGGTTATTAGCTACTTAGCTACTGGGAAAACAAAATAATATCAATGAGATAATTATAGTTTTGTCTCATAACTGTTTCTTATTTGAGTTTAGTAAACAATTATTTAACTGAACAGTCACGCAATGAATCCAATGGAATGTGTGATATGCCTACACAGTGGAACACGCAAAAACTGAAGTTTAGAAAACTATCCATAGCATATAAAACTATCTGCATTGTGTCACTTAGAGATGTGGTCAGGATAGAATTCAGCAATGAAGTTTAGTATCATCAAAAAATTATTTCAGTTTTACTATTATAGTTCTTTTATTAAGTGTCGGTTAATACATTTGGCTTCAAATGTGGATCATAATGCCATACTGTAATTCTACTAAAAAAATGTCTGCAACCCTAAGAACACTATTGCATTTAGGTATTCAAAAATGCTGACGTAAATAATATAAATTTGTTGTAAAAGGATTTTGACTTGATAATGTGAGCAATTGATTGTTGTGTCATAATCTGAGCTTTCTCTTTTAAGCCCTTTGTCCATCATGTGATATAATTCGTATGTCTTTTTGAGTTCATATGATGCGATGTATAAATGTACTGTATTACACATTAATTTCACAATAACATCTGTCAATGTCTCTGCCTCTACACACCAAGGACTCAATAACCTCACCTTACAAATTCACAGGCTTGTCTTCATATCACAGTCAAGTTCAGAAACCCAAGTATTTTAATAGAACATAGTAAATAGAATAGAACAGACAAGACTGAAATAATAACCGTTCACACTTTATCTAACTGATGTTAATAATCAACCCACTAATCCGTGTCCAGGTTTTCCCTACATTTATCAGCAGTTATTGTTGGTATTTTGAGAATGCAGGCTTATCTAGTGCCTTTAAAACTCAGAATCTTGGATATGAACTATTTAGTGGCGTACTAAGGGTGTGGGACTACTCATGTCATGCCCTTGGACCCCCCCCCCCCTACCAAAACATCTTCCTACAACACAACTGCCATTCAAACATGCCTGCTTAGCTGGTACCTTTACAACTCAGAATCATGAATATGAAACTATCTACATAATCATGCATTCCAAATGATTGCCATGAATATGATTAATACATATAAGGCAGTGTTCCTGCTGGCATAATTTACCATCACCTCACCATACCCACTGCCAGTAGTGTGGAGTTATGCCCGCACGAACACTGCCTTATATGTATTAATCATATTCATGGCTATTAGACAAGTTAATTAGTGGAGTTCAAAGTTTAGTTTTCGATCTTCTTGCCTTGATCCTGGCATCTCACGCTGCAGAGCTAGAGTTGATGGATCGCTATTGGATGGCAATAGTGGTTGCTGTGATAGTCTGGTCTGACCCAGACAGGCAGAGGCAAAACAGTAGTCAAATACCTTTTACAGTTTTGATAACTTCAGCATCATTAGATGATGTCAATGATGTTTTGAGTCAGCAAATGGACCCCTTATGTTTTAATCTCTGTAACTATGAACTTTGTAGAGTACAGCATAGCTGACTGCTAACATTTGAGTCGTCCAGCTTTCATATGATATTATAATGTCTAAATATAACATCACAACATCTAATACAAAATTATCCTAGCTTCAAAACTACATTGCAGAAACCAATTTAAGTGATTGAGCAACAAATTTGCAAGGAGGGCTTGAGGCAATTATTTACCATGGGAAAAATTACAATATTCCCTTGGAATGTCAGCATTTAACAAGAGGGATGTCCAGATTCTGAAGATTACTTACAGCAGTATTACCGAGTTAGCCTGATCTCGTCCCCTAATTATTACCAGATTTTTTTCCTTCTACAACATTTTTCCCCATTTTTCAACAGCTGATAATATCACTATAATCACTTAATTGTGATTTTTCTGCCAATTCATACTGATTCAGTGATCTATCTAATTTTGGCCTTATAACAAATGCTCGAAAATCCAAGGTGGGGGGATTCTAAAGGGGGCAAAAAATCCTAAATAAACCCTGTATTGGAGTAAATATTACCTGGTCCAGTCACAATTTCGTTTTTGTTGGATATGTTCTGCAGATAGCACTGATGCTGCTGGTGCCTCATGGCCAGAGAGAGTGGCAGATTGGTGAAGTTCCCTAAAGTGTGGGCAAGGCTCTAGAAGTACGCATGCTTGGCCTCATACCTCATTGTCCAATGCCGAACCAATGTTATTCACACATGAGCAGTACATAATAAATTTATTATTCATTGGATTATTCATTATTCATTATGCCCATGCTTACGGCACTCGTGTCAATTCTAAGCCAACAGACTCATAATATTATTCTCCTGTATCAAATGAATAATATAATACTCCAGCATTGTTTTGTATAACAACCAAACACTATACACCTGTTGTTATGGCACCTACACCCCAGACCTAATCAAACCTTTTCACTAAAAAAATCAGGATTTGTGAATAAAATTCAGAGGAAGCAAAATCAGAAATCAGGTTTTAAATTTGGTGAAAGCCGATTCACCAGATGAGCACTCATTGAGCACTCAGTCATGTGCCATACACTACAACCATGTTCAGGTTAGAGGATACACCCTCTACCTCTAAATAGCTTCAAGAGTTAAAAGCTGAATTCAATGACTAGTACATATTATGTACATACTGGATATCATAGCAACTACAATAAGGTGTGTGTGTGTGTGTGTTTTCATTTGCATAAAAGACACAGTGAGCTGTGACTAATAGAAGCAGTTCCACCTGCATTTTTACCACAAAGTTTGGACAGATACTATATGTAAGTATGCTGTGGTTGTAACTAATATCTCACACAACCACTTGATTGTCTCAGCTGCAATTGTGGGAATTATAGATTTGTTGACTATTTTTTTTCCAGACCACACTCATTGACATGCTTGTTTATTAAAACTTTTAAATCTTTGGATTTACAATACTGAGATGGTGTAAGCTTGGATTCCTTCTTTCACTTTATTCAATCATCAAGGCTCCAAGGTGTCAAAATGTATGAATTATTTATAATTCAACCACAACTACAATCATTTATTGCTATTGTATTTTAGCTACGCATTGGAAATGGTACAGCAATTGAGTTGACATGTGCAACTGCAGTGGAAAAGAATTAAATAATGCGGCAGAATTCCATAAACTGGGCAGGACTTGAGAATAGCCAAGAAAACCAGGAACATCACGGCAAACTGGGAGGGTTGGTAACACAAGCATTCAAGCGATCAGAAACCAACTAGCAAAAAATAACCTATCAAAAACCAAAAAGAAGTATCATCTTCAATCTTTGCACAGTTCATCCATGCATCTGTGTACTAACCTCACTACAAGATGGATACACTGATCACATGGAGAAAATGAATCCTTGTCCCAGTCAAAGAGGTGGTAGTTAGTGTGGTGTAGTCATCCAGCAGAGATGGTGTTGCAGTGCCACAACAAATTAAGAAAGTACATGAAGAACTTGCATAAGAAAAAATCATGTGTGAGATATTTTATTATAATAACTATTATTATTATTGTATTTTTTGCTAAAATGAATTAATAGAATCATTACACTATATTTCTCCACTAGATCTTAAACTACTATCAATAGCTGATAAATTTTACCCATTCTAAACCTGCCATTACACATAACCAAACTCATTTCACTTGTCATGCAGGGTTGTTTGTTTGTTTGTTTGTTTTTCCAGATTTTCACCTGGGGGGGGGGGGGGGGGATATAAGTTGTAAGGATCAATTTAAGCAGGAGCAGTATAATAAGCAAAGCAGCACAGACTCTGGATGGTGAGCTATATGAGAAAAAGGTCCTGATAACTACTGCCAGGTAGTACTGAATGGATCACGTTTCATAATTACATAGCCAGAAAAACATGAAGTCATAACTGAAAGACCTTTTTTGAAAATGACATGTGTTTCCTAACTTGAGTATAGAACAAATCTTGGACAAGAGCCAAGAAGAATCTATAACAATTGAGTTTTGACTTCGTTATGAGTTAAACAACATGTAAGCTACGACTATAAGAAAAACTTAATAGTATTGAATGTTGAACATCCAATTACAATAATCTATTGAGATAATTTCAACTAACATAATTGCTGTTGTGCAAAGATGTGAACCCGAGTTATAAAATGGGTGTGGCTAACATGTGGTTTCCTGTCTAATGAACTTACTAGGCTTCTTTTGTGTCATTTACAACCACAAATATAAACAACACTAACCAAATACTGTTGACAGCTACAGACTTTGACACTATGCTATGACTCTTCTTTCTAGAGGTAAACATTTTACCACAATATTTTGACAAATTCATCCCCATTGCCAGCCTGATAAGTTTATTTGATGTTTAGTTGCAATACCCTGTTATTTTATTCTAACTTTAATTTAGCTGTTGTTATACAAACTTATTTAGGAGCTTGTCAATCTTATTTTAACGGGATATGCCTCATCGAACGTGTTTGATGGAGAAATGTGTCTCGGAGAAGGGGGGATTGACCAGGTATGTAAGTGGTACACCTCTTATGCGCACAACTTTTCAAAAAAGTGTGAATCACACTGTAGCATTTCCATGAAATTTGTTATGTTTGTTTCTTTGTTTGTTTTGCCAGTCAAACGTATGTCCTTTTACATGAAATAGCAGACATTTTTTTAGTACATACTATGTATTTCTTCCTGATTTAAACCAATATTATGACAATTTGTGGCTTGGGGTGCCAATTATAGTGGGAATGTTGACATTAGTATTTTCATTTGATTGACATGTTAGGTCCTATTGCGTGGGATCAAAGGTCCGACAGATATCGGGCAGTTATCATTATTCGAACATTACGGATCCTGTAAGGTAAGATTACTTGTTTTAAATTCTGTGATCACCTTTATATTTTGAATCACAATTTAAGCTTACCACACAATATTCAATAATGGTTAGCTCCAAGGGAATGACTATTGCTATAGTCCTTTAAAGTGCTCGGCTATAGCATCTCATGGCAGCAAGAATGCTACTCAGTTACTGGGGATTCTTAATACGGTGATTCATGTTTACAGTGCAGTAACAAAAGAACATAGTAACTGTTCCTATATCAATGCAATCAATTGAAAAGTACACCCCTAACTAATTTAGGACGTATGTCGTAACCAATCCTAACAACACAATTGGAGGGGCATGTGGGGGAACGGGTCGTTGGCCAAGGTGGCGATGAGGCTTCCTTGGTCCGACTGTCCCGCTCGAGGGTCGCTGCCACCAGAATCCTGGTAATGGCTCTTGCTCGTCTAGAGTAATCCGGCTCCTTTATAACGCTAGGGTGGCCGTAGCTCGTCTCACAATCGCGCCTCAAGTAATAGCGGTTTAAAACTATTCTTGAAACTATTCTAGACTAATTTGACACGTGTGTGACTTGCCTATTTATTGGTCAAGGCTACGCACGTGCCGACACAAAAGATACAAACATCCGGTCACAAACATTGCATGACGTCCACTACCTACGCTAGCTATAATGATACAAAAATTACTCAATAAAAATGCATACACAATAATAACATCCAGTGTCCATTCTACCAGTTCATTTCTCTTCTCTCTTCTTTTTAGTCTTCTCTCTTCAGGGGTGGGGGAAGCAAATGGATTTTGGCCAGGCCTTGTAGTATTTATTGAGGCCACGCCCAGTGACATGGTGTGCAGATCTGTATGAAAGGGATGCAAAATATTGGCCAGGCCATGGCCTGGCCTGCCCCCCCAGTTCCCCCAGGCCTGCTCTTTCATTGGAGGCCAAACCCACAGGGCACTGCATGTAGTACCCCTACCATACAGGTAATCATGTATTTTCTCATACTGATAAGGCAATAAGTGTTAATACATTTGGCTTCAAATGTGGATCATAATGCCATACTGTAATTCTAAAAAAAAAAAATTCTGCAACCCTGAGAACACTATTGCATTTAGGTATTCAAAAATGTTGACGTAAATAATATAAATTTATTGTAAAAGGATTTTTGACTTGATAATGTGAGCAATTGATTGTGTCATAATCTGAGCTTTCTCTTTTAAGCCCTTTGTCCCTCATATATGTGATATAATTCGTATGTCTTTTTGAGTTCATATGATGCAATGTAAATGTACTGTGTTACACATTAATTTTACAATAACACCTGTCAAAGTCTCCGCCTCCACACACCAAGGACTCTCTCCTACAAATAAACCTACACCTTACAATTTGACAGGCTTGTCTTCATATCACAGTCAAGGCTACAAATAAACCTACACCTTGCAATTTCACAGGCTTGTCTTCATATCACAGTCAAGTTCAGAAACCCAAGTAAAGTTAATAGAACAGACAAGACTGAAATAATAACCGTTCACAATTTCTCTAACTGATGTTAATAATCAACCCACTGATCCGTGTTCAGGTTTTCCCTACATTTATCAGCAGTTATTGTTGGTATTTTGAGAATGCCGGCTTATCTAGTGCCTTTAAAACTCAGAATCATGGATATGAACTATTTAGTGGCGTACTAAGGGTGGGAGTCTCCTATGGCTAAATCTAACAAGATTTCTCACATAAATGTGCACTTTTAAACTACGCATGTCATGCCCTTGGATCCCCCCCCCCCCTTCCCCCATACCAAAACATCTTACAACACAACTGCCATTCAAACATGCCTGCTTATCTGGTGGCTTTATAACTCAGAATCATGAATATGAACTATCTACACAATCATGCATTCCAAGCGATTGCCATGAATATGATTAATACATATAAGGCAGAGGCAAAACAGTATAGTCAAATACCTTTTGCAGCTTTGATAACTTCACATAATTACATGATGTCAATGATATTTTGAGTCAGCAAACAGACCTCTTATGATTTAATATCTGTAACTATAAACTTTGTAGAGTACAGCATAGCTGACTGCTAACTTTGAGTTGTCCTGCTTTCATATGATATTATAATGTCTAAATATAACATCACAACATCTAATACAAAGTTATCCTAGCTTCAAAACTACATTGCAGAAACCTCAGATATCTCTTGTAAAGCAATACTGAATAATTTAAGTGATTGAGCAACAAAATTGCAAGACAGCATTTCGAATAAGTCATATATGTGTGTGACCAAAATAATCTTGAAGATGTCATTTCACATTTCAGGAGATGTTTCCTTTCTTAATAAAATATCCTGGATGGTCTCCATTCACTTGGAATTCAAAATCCATCAGGAAGACTGTGTGAATCTTCAGTTGTTGTCTTGTGATTAGACTATGGATATGACAGCAAAGTAGAAGAGGATGCAGGAGAATTTGCCCCAACTGCTCCAGAAGTGACTGCTTCTGAATATTATCAAATATACGGAGGGGGGGGGGGGGGGGAATTAAGTAACTTTATATGGAATTGCTGTAGACTAAAAACTTACTTTTTTGGCTCAATAATGTTGTAGCAATACCTAATGGCTTTACTAGTCTCCTCACTCCACACAAAGAAAGCTCTTGGAAAGCTTTTTAAATAAAGGGGGAATTAATTTGAGTGTGGTAATTGCAACATACCACACGATTTATATAGATAAGAGAGGGAGGGGGTGGCTGGGGCAAGCTTCCAGACATTTTTGGAATAGCAAGCTCTATATCATACAATATTATACATGAGCACAAAAATTTAAACAGATTCACTGTACACACAGAAATGAACTAATCAAGAAGTCACAAGGCATATCTATTAAAAGCAGCTTGTATATTAATGCTTCTGGAATGAGATTTTGACTGTCGCATATAATTGGATTATTTTCATTATTAAAACATGTTTTTTGACAGATTTGTTAGCTGTTTCCCAGCACTATTAATGTACTATTGCTCTCAACAAACACTGAATGATGCTAAGATAATGAGGAACCTTGCTATCTGTATTATGTTTAAAATTATATACATATAGTATATTTTAATCAACTTGGAGCTAATACAATAAAATATCAACTAATGTTGCTTTAGAATTAGATAAAAAGGAAAAGAAGGAAAGTTGGTTAAAAATTAATATTATAATTGCAATTCCATTGGTTGTATATTGGAAAACACTAGAAAACTTCGAAAACAGTTTCAAGTTTTTCAAATAAACCACACACACAATCATAACAGAGATGACATAATAGAATATAATATTCATCAAATATCATATACATTACAATTATAGCTTAGACTAACGAATGAGTATTGAGAGTATGTGCGAACAATGTTAGCAGTTGTTTATGAAATAATGGTAGTCAGCACACATTTTAGTAAATATATAACTTGTGGAAGCTTTATATAGTTAGGAAGGGCCTCATAAGTAAGATTATAGTATCCCCAACAGCCACAACCATAGTCCTGTAACTTAACATAGCCTGCATGTTGCTATGTAACCAGAACACCCATAGCTATTTTTTGTTCTACATTTTGTCAAGGCCATACTTACTCGAATGTTTTGTTTTACCTTTAAAATTAATTCACTTTATGTAATTGTTTTATTTTATGGAACTATAAACGGAACGGTAAATTAATCCAGCACGCTCTCATCCACCCCTCATCCCCACACACCAGTTCAGACTCACTATCTGCCCCCCTCCCACCCACCCTAAAAAAAAAAGAAAGGTTGACCTTCATGTTCCTAGACCAAAACACCTTAATAATAATTAACTGCAATGGTAAATGTTAAGTTAAAGAAAAAGAAATAACTTAATATTGTGTTCATGACTTATAGAATTGTAAATTATTTAATCAAAGTCCCACTCCTTTCATACTATTATTTTTACTAAATATTGCAATCATTCTGTGTAAGTTTCATACTTCTTTATACTGAAAATGTGATAATTGTTTCGTGAAAACTATATACAATATTCATCAGCTAAAAATTGTTTTAAAATAGATCTTTATTAGTCCCTTTGTGTCTATAAAAATTCACACAGCGATTACATAATAAAACTGTAATAACAAGCATTCTCAATCTCAGCCAAAGGCCAAAGAGTTTAACCAACTAGAACCGAGTTACATGCTAATTGCAAGTTAAAATTTACAAAAATAACTCTGGCCAATCTTTTTTGTAGCTGAGAGCTTTTTGTCAAGAGAGTCTGGTAATTCAGATAGTCAGAGTGACTTATTTTGAAAATTACCATTATTAAAGAAATTGAGGTAAGAAAGTAATTTTGTATTTGCTTGCTAAAATTAATGGTGTACTTCTTGCTGTAGTCTGAAACTCATCAGACCATCAAATGCTGCCCCTTGCTTCACCTGGTCATAGTCAGCTCACTCTATTCAAGGAAAGGTCACAAAAATGTGAAGTATGAATTACCACAGCATATTCATGAGTTCGTGGTATGCGATCTTTCTTTTTTTTCCCCACGCATGCTTATTAACATCAATGATTTATTTAAATGACATTGCACAACATGAACTGAATATGTTTTCACTTATTTGACTAGTGTGAGTTTATTAGGAATATCACTATTTGCGATTCATGCAAGATTACTTAAAAATATTGTGCCAGGTCGCATGAGATATAGGAATCTAATCAATTTCCTTATATTATACGTAACATATTCATGAGATTAAATAGAATGCTATTGGCAAGCAGCACTTAAGTAATCACTCGCAGAGACATCACACACTTGCATACATAGTTACACACACATAGAAATTACATAAAACCACAGCAGCACTAGTTGCTATTAGTAAAAGAAGTACACACTTGTTGGTAGCATTATTTTGGTATTGACAATTATGACTACATTCATATAAATCATACCATGACAAGCATGAAACGTAATTCCCTACATTAACATAAGCTAAACCTTGTGTATCAAGTTATCAAGGATACAGAAATCTTAGCTAAATATTTATTAATATACAATTCATGCAATCTTAAAAAGGACAAACAATCTATTAAGGCACATATTTAGTACAAAGTTATTATATGCAAGTTAAAATAATATTAGTTTTATAAGCTATAATAATATGATCTCCAGTAACTGTATATTACTTTTGCTGTCATTGATTTCTTTTTATTTATTTATTTATTTATTTTATGCTATCATTGTAGATAGCTAGCTGTATTATTTTGTTGACTGTTATAAAAATTCGGGGTTGGGGGGGGGGGGGGGGGGGGGGGATAGAAGAGTAAAGTAGCTAAATTTAGCTAGACTTGAGTTACAGATGAAGATAGCTGACAAAGCATGAATGAGAGTTATACCAATTCATTATTCTATTGTAATGTATTGAGACATCACTGGCTGCACAGCTAGTTAGTTATAGTATGCTTTATTAGGAATAGCAAGTTCGTTATTCTAAGACGTTATTTAGTCTATCTCATAAAATCAATAATAGTATTCATAGCAGGTCATGCAGACAATTTTGTTATGATCGCTAGATGATACCAAGGGTTCTTATGATGCAGCTTGATATCAAATACACTATTATACCTGATGTACATACTTGGCTACTTAAATTTTGGTGGGTTAGTTTAAAATAGACTAATTAATGAGTAGCTAGCTAATGGGTACATAAGTGAAGACTTCTCATTTATTCATAAATAAGCTATTGCCATCTTGTGCATATTTCCAACAATGCTAGCATGCATATTATTAACAGGTACAACTATAAACGAATTTGCTATAATTATTGATTCCTGGATGATTGTAGTGCTGCATAGTTCAGGGGTACTTGACCTTTTAAGAGGTCTGCGCGATTATGCAATTTTCGCATCTGGCCTGCAACTTTCCCATCCAGCCTGTAATTTTCCCACCTGGCCTGATAGCTACTTACTAGCGATTTGCTTCGCGGGGCGGTAGTCTGTTAAATCCACTTCCAGCGAAGATCGTATATAATCACTTACGTAATCATACACTATTTACATAATAACTAGTGATGTGCTCCAATAGCACAAAATAACGAAGCGAGCGATGCATGTTCCCTGTAATTGCAGCTATTCCATGCATGCTTGGTGTGGCTACAAAATACTGTCAGATTCTTTACTTTGCTACCTGTTTCTGTTTCGTTTTAGCTCTCCTCCTTGCCCTGTCTTTTTCATTTCTTACGCTCTCCTTACTAATTTTTCTTCAGGAGTTTCTAACGCCCTCAAAGCTCTTGATCGAGCGTTTCTAACGTTTTGTCTACTGGGCATCGCTACTTCGTACGGCGGGTAAACAAAACAAAATCTTGCTAAGAAGGTTACCCGGCCCGCGCAAGCGCTAGGAGAAAGGGTACGCACGTACGCCCACGCAAGAACAAAACCAAATTCTAGACCTAAACATATATATACATCGCGAACTCACTAGTGGTGCGCTCGAATAGCGCAAATGCATGGCGAGCGAGTAAATATATGAGTATAGGTAAAGATAATTTGTGAAGGAAATCGCTAAATAATAGCAATGATTAGGCATGAAGAGTTAACAATAACAGAATTACCTAATAAACTTCGAACGCAGTGGCAAAGAAGCGCAGCTTGACAATTTGCCATTCAGTCTTTCGCCAAGAAGAGAGTAGCTATAAACTTTTTGGTTGAAACTTAGTTGATTCTCCGTGCTCGTTAATTGAAAAATACCGGAACTGTAAACGCTTTACCTAACTTACGTAATTAGAAGCGCGGGCGAAATTTTTTGACGTACGCATACATACCTACATATATATATATATATATCTGAAATCTCAATTGAACACGACTGATAGTCAGCTTCGCTCGCTTCGCTCGCTCGCTGAATAAATTAGAGAGTCAGCTTCGCTGAATAACTGGAGAGTGTCATGTCGTGTTTTGAACTGCAATGTGCACGTTGCCAAGAGTATTTATTGAAAGAGCCAGTACAATGTAGTTGTGGGGATCGATTGTGCCATCCTTGTTACACTTATTACCTATCCAGGTAAAGTTACTATTTAAATATTAATATCCTATGTAATTTGCTTACTATTCTTTTCCAAAGTAACAATTCGGTTTTCAAATGTTGCAAATGCAACATCGAAGTCCGACTGGATGAATGTTTTAAGGATAGAGCTGTTGCAATGAAGCTGAAGAATGCTACACTGACATGTAACAATTCAGGATGCTCCTGGATAGGCAGTGGTGAAGAATATTTAGTGAGTTAAAAATGATTTGGCAGAAATAATCTTCTCTGAAATGTTACAGGCACATTGTAGCTTTCAAGGAGTGCCTATAAACAAATGCTTATAGAGTGTATGCTTCATGCTATTACTGTAACATTTAATAATATTATTAACGTTATTTTTATTATTTAGGATCATTTACATTGTTGTGGCATAGTTGTCCAGTGCAAGTATGGATGCTTGAGGAAGAAGACTGCAATTCACCTGCCTGTAACTAATCATGAAGCAGAATGTCCACATGAACTTCCACAGCGTCAAGTGTACCGAACAACAGTACAAAATTTTCGGGTAAAAAACTTTTGTTCTGTTTTTATTTGGTATGACAAGAATTAATTTGTCTTGTCTTGGTATAGGTGGATACACGTTTGAGAGAGGGAATTTGTCCACATGAAGTGTGTACTCCTAAAGAAGTAAGATGTCAATACATGGGTCCTGCTAGAGATATGGAAAATCATTTCTATTCCTCACTGCACGATGATCTACAAATATCCAGCACACTAGTGGAGATGCCATCAGAACAATTATCTGAGGTGAGATCTGACATAGGAATATTGGAGATGCAGCCGGTAGCCACTGTTGCGGGTAAAGCAGAGAATGCCATTCAGAACTTACAGGAAGGATTTTCTGAGTTGGCTCTCATGGTACAGACTCTACAAGCTACAAGTTATAATGGCAACTTCATCTGGAAGATACCAGAGGTTCAACGTCGCAGACACGAGGCCAAGATAGGCAACACTATTTCCCTGTACTCTGCTCCCTTCTACACTAGCAGGCAGGGCTACAAGGCATGTCTGAGACTGTACATGAATGGAGATGGCTGCGGCAAGAACACTCACCTGTCTTTCTTTGTGACCATCATGAAAGGAGAATACGATGCTCTTCTGCAGTGGCCCTTCAGACACACAGTGACTCTGACACTGTTAGACCAAGATGGAGTCAAGAACATATCTCAGGCCTTCCAACCAGAACCTACTTCATCATCCTTCCAGAGGCCCAGGAATGAGATGAACATAGCCTCAGGCTGTCCAATGTTTGCTCCACTCTCAATCCTAAACAACTCCTCTTATGTGAAGGAAGACACAATATTTCTGAAGTGTGATACTACTAGAATTCAATTATTATAAATATACACACACATTATTGTTGCATCACAGCATTATCTGGTAAAGCACTTTTTGCTATATTTTATGATTACAACTTTAACATGTTTTCAATAATATAGCATGTCCACAGATATCAAGAGATCCATACCTACTGATTATGTGCACTTGACAAAGTAAGATTTCAGAAGTATCACACTCATTATTAGCTACTTGCTGAGACAAGTATCAATGAGGAAAATTTATAGTTTTATCATAACTGTCTCTTATCAGAGTTTATAGTAAAGTGTCGGCACAATACTTATCGAGCAATTTTTCAACTGAACAGTCACGCAATGAATCCAATTATGTGGTGCCTGCAAATGGAACACATAAAACTGAAGTTCAGAAAACTATCCATAGCATATCCAATATCTGCATTGTGTCACTTAGAGATGTGATCAGGATCAAACTCAATAATCAAGTTTAGTATCATCAAAATATAATTTCAGTTACACTGTCATAGTCCCTTTAATAATTGTTAATACATTTGGCTGTAAATGTGGATCATAATAATCATAATTGTAATTCTACTAACTTTTTTCTGCAACCCTGAGAACACTATTGCATTTAAAAAATGTTGACATAAATAATATAAATTTATTGTAAAAGTACTTTTGACTTGATAACTTGAGCAATTGACTGTTGTGATATAATCTGAACATTCTCTTTTAAGTCCTTTGTCCCTCATATAGCTATATTTGATATAATTCATATATCTTTTTTCAGTTCATATGATGCAATGTAAATGTACTGTATACACATTATTTTCACATTACACCTGTCAAAGTCTCTGCCTCCACACACCAAGGACTCAATAACCTCACTTTACAATTCCACAGGCTTGTCTTCATATCACAGTCAAGTTCAGAAACCCAAGTAAAGTTAATAGAACAGACAAGACTAAAATAATAACGGCTTTGTTGGTATACTCTGAATAATTTTAGATACACATCATCCAGCATTGCCTGTTTGTGAGACGTTCATGGCTGATTTCATTCATGAATATGAACTCTTACACATATTCATGCATTCCAAACAAATTGTCTGATCATCATGAATATGATTAACATATATAATGCAGAGTCAGAGGCCTAAATAAAACATCACAATCTAATACAAAATTATCTTCTTCAAACTACATTTCAGTTTAACCAACTAGATCAGAGTAACATACTAATTGCAAGTTAAAATTACAAAAATAACTCTGGCCTTTCGTTTTTGTAGCTGAGCTTTTTGTCAAGAGAGTCTGGTAATTCAGATAGTCAGAGTGACTTATTTTGATACTACAGCAGTTACCACTACTCAAGAAATTGAGGTAAGAAAGTAAATGTTGTATTTGTTTGCTAAAATTAATGGTCATTATTTTGTTTTTGTTCACGTTTGCGATTCATGCAAGATTACTAAACAATATTGTGTCAGGTGACATGAGATATAACAAATCTAATCAATTTCCTTATAATGTATACGTAACATATTCATACAATTAAGTAGAATGCTATTGGCAAGCACTTAAGTAATGACTCACACAGACATCACACACTTGTTGGTAACATTATTTTGGTATTGACAATTATGACTACATTCATATAAATCATACCGATGACAAGCATGAAACGTAAATCTCTACTTTATCTTCCACATGAACAAGAACAAGAACTGAATGGGGACTGAACAAATCCATGATATGGGAGCAACACAGACATACACACAAAGACATGACTAATAGCAAATTTTTTACTTTTTACTTTTTTTTTACAAGATAGCTATCTATAGACAGAAATAAGTAGAGTAATATTAGATAACAATAGCTACAAGATATTGCTGAACTTAATGTTATGTGCATGCATCCACCCATAGGTAGCCCAGCCACCAGATAGAACGATGATTTTAAATGAGTCTTCCAAGGGTGTTTTTTATTGTGTTTGGCACTTCTTCTTCCCAACACCACGGCCAAAATAGAAAGTAAAAGACAGTTATTTAAAAAAGATTGCAATACTCAATTCTATTGGGTGTAGATGTTGCAAAACACTGGACAAATTAGTAAACTGAATTCACCTTGCTATCCCTCTAGATAAAGCCAGAGTGAAGCAGATAGCTACATCCTGAAAAATAACTACACGCTATTATGACACAATACATTACTCATCTTAGAATTCCTGTTTTTACATTGGCATCACATGATACTGTACAATCAAAGCATAGACCAATGAATAAGTAATGAATAATGTGTGAACAATGCTATCAGTTATTCATGAAATGAGGTATTGCCCATTTTATTATATACTTCCTTTGTGGTAGCTAGCATATAGATGAGCAGCAATTGGAGCTGTGATTTATACATAGCTACTGGCAGCTGGTAGATTAAATAATAATCCATTACAGCACATATTGTTTCATACAAAGTTATTGTTAATATAAGCTATAATATGATCACTAGTTATTGGTTATTATTGTTGCTGTTATTGTTTTTTTTTTGTTTGTTTTTTTTTATAATTGTAGATAGCTAGCTGTTATTGTTGATTGCTATAAAAATTCAGGTTGGGAGGGGGTGGGGGGTGAAGAGTATAGTAGTTAAATACATTGTGATTCTAAGTGTACACAAAAGTGACCCTTGCTACTGCTACTTAGCTAATTTCAATAATCACAATGTATTCTGTATTACATAATGCATATTTGAGTTAACTTTTCCAATTCATAATTTTCACATTCCAAAAAAAAATAGTAGCTACATTGTAAAAGTGAAGAGAGTTGTAAGCAAATCGTTTTATGATCCAATAAAAAGAATTTTGAGGTGACTAGCCTGGATTATTCAAAATTCTGAATTTCTGAAATTTATCTTGAGTCAACAAGTGCAATAAAGCTTCAGTTGTAATTGAAGGTCAGCAGTTTTATAACAAGATATCAGAGGTAAACTTTGCAGAGAGAGTGAAGCAGATGCAGCCAGAGGAATCACTATCTATATAACACAATACAATATTCATCAGACTTCCTGTCTTTACTAGGGCATCTGTGAGAGGCACTCCCACAAGAACAGAACAGTGTTTATTATTGTTGTGTCAGTTAGACAGGAATGTGTTTTGTGTAATAACAGAGAAGTGAGGCGTCAAAAATGTGTTCTATTTTTATGTCATGCATTTTTTAGACACTGGGCATGTGCTAAGTTTGATATACTGTGGCTGAGCGCATGTCCAGTTTTCAGTTGTAACCTTGCTTTAGTTGAAGTGTGTTCTTTGATTAAGTAAATTCCTTGGCCTAAGACTAATAGGTTGTAACTCTGGTGGCAGCTACTGCTAATCTGTCACTGATTAAGTTCAACACCATACCTAAGTTAACAGCATCATATGATGTACAATCAAAGCATAGACTAATGAATAGCCAATATGAATGGGCAACCTATACCTCTACATACACCTGCATGACATAGTAATGAATAATGTGTGAACAATGCTATCAGTTATTCATGAAAGAGGTATTGCCCTTTTTAATACACACATTTTTTATGTGATAGCTTACATATGATGAACAGTAGTTGGAGCTGTGATTCATATAGCTACTAGCAGCTAGGTGGAATATTTTATGATCCTAAGTCTTTAATGTGTATGTTTTATAGTATGTGTTCATATACCATAAGCTAAACCTTATGTATCAAGTTATCAAGAGTACAGAAAGCTTAGCTAAGTATTTATTAATATACAAGTCATGCAGTCTTAAAAAGGACAAATAATAATCCATTGTTCAAGGCACACATATTTCGTACAAAGTTATTGTTAAAACAGCCTACATGCAAGTTAAAATAATATTTGTTTTATAAGCTATAATATGATCTCCAGTAACTGTTTATTGCTGTTGCTGTCATTTTTTTGTTGCTATCATTGTAGATAGCTGGCTGATATTGTTGCTTGTTATAAAAATTCTGGGGGTTGGGGTAAAAGAGTAAAGTAGCTAAATACATTTAGCTAGACTTGAGTTACAGATGAAGATAGCTGACAAAGGATAGCATGAATGAGAGTTATACCAATTCATTATTCTATAGTTAAATGTAATGTATTGAGACATCACTGGCTGCACAGCAAGTTAGTTATAGTATGCTTTATTAGGAATAGCATGTTTGTTATTCTAAGATGTTATTTTGTCTATCCGGTGTACAAAAAGTATAATATTATTCATAGCAGGTCATGCAAACACTTTTTTCATTTTGTTATGATGACTAGATGATATCAAGGGTTCTTATGGGTAGATAATATCAAATACACTATTTTGCTTACTTAACTACTTAACTACTTAATTTTTGCTGGGTTAGCATAAAATAGACTAATGAATAAACTAATGAGTACATGGGCGAAGACTTCTCATTCATTCATGTAATAGCTAAGCTATTACCATCTAGTGCATAATACTTCCAAGAAGTCTAGAGGCTTTGGTGGACAACGCCCATGCATAATTTTGGTGTTAATTAGACTTCGGTTGCTAGGGCTAACAACTTTTTTTCTTACTGTTTGTAGGGCTATGGCTTGCAGCGGACCCTGAAGAGCACTGCTAGTGGACTAAATATAACGGAAATTGGCACTGTATTTTTTTCACTACAAGCTTCTGAACCCTCAAGTATAAAATCCAGAACTCCTCCGACAGTACCGCTATATCACAATAGTCACTATCATCATAAATAAATAAATCACATAATCAGTTGTTATCTGTTGTAATGAAGTTGGTACTTCTTGCATAGATATTTTCTATAAGAATAGCTACAAAATATTCAAATGTGCAGTCATTAGTGTAACTATTTATTTACCTGTCATAACTTGAAGATACTATGGCACACTGCTAGTCACAGATCTAGTGGAATACAAGATGAACAAAGTACTGATTCAACAAAGCTACAGAGCTACTGAGAAACAAAAAGCAAACAGCTGTACAGGGGCAGAGCCATGTGGTTAGGTTTATCATTGTGGGCGGGAAGCTTTAGAATTACCCCTGTAAGCTAAATTATTGCAAGCATCCGGTATTTTTGGTGCACACACGTTGCTTGACGCAGCACCTTTTAACTAAATGAACCCTTATTCCAAAGGAATCCCAAGTATTGAAAAACTTGAGAAGTAACACAAGTTAACCATTCTAAACCACATCCAAGGTTAAAACAAAATTTATCTTGTTGACAGCCACATTTTTGTTCAGAAAGGGTAAAAGTATATAAATAACGGAGAAACACATAATGTTAAAAACAAAATATTTTTTTTGGCTTTTTTATTGCAAAATTATTACAACACTTGTAACTTGCATTTTAGCTACTCATTTTCTTGGATATTTTGTACAAATGTAGCTCTACAAAATGTTGACTGATTGGCTAGCATGATTCTTATAAGCTAAACAATCCTGGCTAACATCATGATAGGAAATTCAAATAACCAACACTCTTGCTACCTTTTCATTCTGAGTTTTGCAGTTACATGAGCATTTGCAATTATCAACCAGGACCTTGCAGCGGGACACGGGAAAGGGTCACTGCAAGGAAAAATGCACCAAATAAAAGCCACTCTTATTCCACCATCAATCTGACTTTCTTTGTCAAAGACCTTAGCTGCACCATATTATATAATAAACAAATAAGTCATAAAATTTATTAATTTATAATAAATAAATAAATTATTGAGGACACCACCTTTGACTAAGTTTCACAAAGCAATCAAGGCATAAAATATCCCGGCATCCAATTCGTTTCTGACATTTAGCAAAAAGAAATCCACTGCAGTTGTCCATAAACAGCCTTGGTAATTAGATTTAACAAAAAAAATTACAAGGCTGTAGAGGTTAACAAACTAGTTATCAGCACATTATACACTAATTATTTATGATTGTGTTTTGATTGCCAATGGACACTTTTCATGCAGTGTACTGAAGTTTATTGTGAGGGACTGAATCAAAAGATTTGGCAAAATTAAGAAACATAATCACGTGTCACTTTGACTTCACACATTTGAAAACTGGAGTAAAATGACAGTATAAGAAGTTGATGAAAGTGGATCTATCCATTTCTGATAAAACCTAACTGTGTCTTTGAATATCTAGCTATAAAATCTATTTTAGAGTAGATTGTTAATTCAAGTAGCTAGTTTTTTTAAGAAAAATTACTTAGAAAGCAATAGCAGAGCCTTTTTAGTTGATTACTTCTGATACACTTCCTTTATTGTGAAGAGGAAATAATTTTTGTGTAGCTACGTTCCTGTCCGCTGGAATTATTAATGAAATGAGATTCTATAGCTAATGACGATAATGAGAATTGAAACTTAATTGCAAGTCACGGTGAATATGAATTGTAAAAATCTGGGCTAATGTAGTCATGTCCTGGAGATTTTTGGTCTAAAGAGTTCAGTATAATGAAAAAATATTACATGAAGAATAGCTACTGCATGATGCTTTGTTGCGACGAAGGTGCAGAATGTATCCTAATCATAATATGGAAAGGTTCGTCATACTTGAATCGAAGAAACGCCACCTATAGTAAGCTTGAATTTTGAAATTGAGTGGCCTCTAACTGGACTCTTTACCTACCACTCAGCTGGGAAGGAGTCTGGAGAAGGGCTTGTAAGTAGAGATTACATGTTCAAGAATCTGGACGTGCAGAAAAAAACTGCCTTGTTTTACCACAAAAGACTGATTCGGTGCATGAAAGATAACTATGGGTAGTTATTGTGTTTGAAAGTCTGATTGCTATTTGAGTGGTTAAATGGTAGTGCCGGTGCAAGTTGAAACCATTGGTAAGGCAGGAAACTTAAGCATTCATGCAGAATCTAGTAATGCTATTTTGATATAAACATAGCAAATAATATTCTGGATACTGTAACATATTAATTTTGTTTTAGCTAGCAGGTTGTAGACTAGGCTGTTAGCTAATATTTTGTTTAGATTGATGAACAATTAGCTATATATCAGTATTGCTTTGGTTTAGATATTCCAGACTTCTTAGTTTTAGTTATTCGTACTAAAAATATAATCTTGAAGGCTTAGTTTTCGTTTTTTCCCCCTAATTCTCCCTGAAAATTTGCTCATTGATAGCTAAGTATAACCAACTAAATTGTCAACTTGATATTGAAGAAATACTAGCTAAAAATTTGACTGTGTTGTGTCTCAAATTCTTCAATAATTAGACACATTAAAGAAAGTAGTTCATGTACTTTTCTTAAAAGTATGATATATAGCTAGTTTACAGAATGTTTACTTGATGGCAATATAAGTCTTCATTATTTTAATGATGACAGCCAATTCAAGGTGAATTGGTAAGAATAAAAATGCCTTAGTTGTCAGTTCAATCGAAATTACTGTATTCTAAAATATTTAGTTTTAGTTCCTTTATGTTATCTACAGCTTAGTTTTAGTTGTTGTTTTCTTACCAAATGTAAAATGCCACATAAACTAAAGGGTTTTGGTTTTAGTTATAGTTAGCTAACTAAAACATCACTACTATGCTAATTTAACAAAGTGATTCAGATAGTTTATAATATTATTATTATTAATACGTACAGTATGTTAATAATAATTTAGAAATAAGTAATAAATGCTGTAATGGATAGCTAAAGGAGTGCATCAGATTTTTCTAGACTGTTCTGTCATTTGAGAAACTCTTGCCACAAGTGTAAGCATCCAGTGAATATCCTTATTCACTTGTCATAAATTCCATTAGCTATTGATCATAATGATATGAAAAAGTTGTATTGTTAACCTCATGTATTGGCCATCTGTTAGGTGTACTCATGAATTAAAATCACTAGTTTAAAATGTTTTATATCAAATACAAGTTTAAACCACTCTATAGTGGCCATCATCAGTTGAATGGTACAAAAACTAGACAAGCTACAGGGTCTGATTGCTAAAATATAATATGAAACATGATTATTTGATTTGTCCTCAGGGCATCCATGTAGTCAAAGCATTGTGTATAGTTACTGGAAGTGATCCCTTCTCCCTGTTCATTGTGTCTCTGGTTGTTCTTATGTACCAAAATTCAAGCAAGCACCTCTAGATCAAATTCTGTTGGCAGTCTATTACCTCCAGCTGTGGTGGAACATGCTATGAAAGGAAACCATCAAATTGATTGGACTAATGCCAAGGTAGTAGACTTCCAACAGAATTGTAGTGCATTTCCATTTGTGATATCAATTGTATCTGACAATCAATTGACCCTATATACCAAGATGGGTGGTCGAGCAGGAATGAATATTATAATTAGCAAGGTAAACTCAGTCATATACTTTACCATATGCCCATCACATGATTATCATTATTTTTATAGTTTGTTCTAGAATTTTCTAGTGCAAAATCTGAGACTATTTTTAGTACACTCTCACTAGAAATTTATGTACTAATATGGGATATGGGTAAAACATCATTTCATGAATAACTGTCTCCTTTAGATTAAACCTGGGTCCACCTTTCGAGGGAGGGCTGTCAAGGGGGGAACCATACTGATTCTGGTGGCGGGCAGCAGCTTAATTGCTGTCACCATTGTGTGAGCCTGAACTGAGGAACTCATGAGCTTCACTGAGGGAGGGCCCACAAAGGGCAATAGTTTGCATTAAATAATAATGAGTCAGTTCATCTATAAGCTGTTGATATGGAATTTAATCGTAACCATCTTAAAACACAAAAAAAAATCTATTATAATTAAGAACACAGAGTTTACATTGCATAGCATTAACACTAACATTTGAAATATCATTATTATTATAATCAGATGGCACGAATGGCAACTGAGAAACTGACTGACTGCACACACAAAACACGAAGTCTTATATGCACAGCCCGGACAACACAACAATGAACAACAGTCATGGGACCAATAGACACTTCTCATCATGACAAGATTACACACACACACACACAGGTGACATGACTATAAAATTTAACTAAGTCCCATAACCGAAAATTCATGTAACTGAATCCAAAAGAAGCACCACGCAAACACACATACATAAACATAATAATGTTCAATTAATAGTTACTGGAATGTGGGCGGCACCGCCAATTTAGTTGGGATGTCGTCCCACATCACCCCCCCCCCCTTCAGAAGAAGGGTCATCTCCCAAACCAGGCACATCACCAAAGTCCCAGCCACGACTGAGGAAATCGGCCACCAGATTGTCGTCCCCATGACAGTAGCTCAGCTTGAAGGAGAACTCCGACAACTTCAACGCCCAGTTCATCACCCGACAATTTCTCTGAGGGTGACTCATCAGACTGACCATTGGCTTGTGATCAGTGATAACCTTAAATGTACGTCCATACAAGTAGTAGGCAAAATGACGAATGGTCTTGAACACTGCCAGCCCCTCGAGCTCTTGGGCAGAGTAATGCTTATCTGCCCCCTGCAACTGCTTGGAGTAGAACCCCATGGCATGTCGTTGTCCATCTCTCACCACGGACAAGACACCACCAATGCCCGTGCCACAGGCATCTGTTTCTGATCAGAACACGTTGGCACACACAAAGTAACACAATGACACACAACTTATCTCTCAACAGATGAAATGCCTCCTCCATCTGTTCCGTCCATACCACCCCAGCTGGAGCAGACAGAGACGTTGAGGGTGTGAGACAGTGAGACAACTTGTGAAAGTTCGGAATATACCTTCTGTAAAAGTTAATCACTCCCAGGAAGCTCTTCAATTGCTTCCTGGTCCGAGGCTTCTCAATCTTGCAAATACCTTCCACCCTAGCTTCTGGCACACTTAGCCCACCGTCTCCTATCTCGTGTCCTAACAACGACAACTTCCTCTTACCAAACTCACATTTCGACGATTTTGCCGTCAGCCCAGCATTCTTCAAACAACCCAAAACTTCCTTTAGATGCCTAACATGCTCTTCCCAGCTCCCACTGGCCACCAAAGTATCATCCACTGCACGGACTCAGGACAGTGTCCATGAGCCTCTGGAACACCGCTGGTGCATTCGTCATCCCGAACGGCATTCTTCTATAATGGAATTTCCCAAAGGGTCAGGTAAATGCTGTCTTCTCTCTGTCCCTTTCTGCCACTTCCACCTGGTGAAACCCTTTTGCCAGATCAATCTTAGAAAACACCTTACTACTACCCACCTTCTCTATCATTTCATCCAGACTAGGCATATAATAAGGTTCTCTCACCGTCACACTATTCAACTTTCGAAAATCTACACAGAGACAAATCCCTCAATCCTTTTTCTTGACCGGCATCAGGGGAGATGCCCACTGACTATCACCCCTCTCATTCCTGCTTCCAGCAAGGAATCTAACTCGGCCTTTACTTGTCCTCTAATCCCTAATGGAACTGAATAAGGTGCCAACCAGAAGGGTTGTGCATCACCTGTATCAATATCAACTTCCACAACCTTTGTATTACCAGGCTTGTCACTGAACACTTCCTCAAACTCTCCTAATACTTCCTGCAATTCTCGCTCGTTGTACCCATCACATACTCCCTCTAACTTCTTATCCTCTTCCTGTGATTCCTCTTCTAACACCACACCTCCTGCACGTACGCTTTCAGGCAATTCACATGCACCACCTCACTATGACGTTTCTTCCCACTCTTGCTAATCCTGTAATTCACCACACCCACTTTGCCAATAACTTCGAAAGGCCCTTCCCAGCTGTCAGAGAGTTTACACAGCAACCTAGGAATACAATACCACACCTTATCACCAACGTCAAAGGATCTCACCTTACTACCTCTATTAGCATATTCTAACCTCTTTGCCTTAGCCTTGTTGACATTCGATCCCTGACTAGCTGCAGTCTCTCAGCTACCTGCAGCACCCATTCACCTCGCACTCGAATAACCCATATTACAGAGCATCCATGGGTGTTCGTATTCTGAATCCATATACTAAATCAAAGGGGCTGAACCCCAAATCAGCATTGGGCATTTCTCTTAAAATGAATAATGCAAATGGAAGTTGCACTGCCCAATCTCTCTTCTCTTCCACACACTTACTCAACACAGCTCCTAAGGTGCCGTGCATTCTTTCCACCACCCCATTACACTGGGGGTGGTAGGGGGAGGTTCTCACTTTGGCTACCTGGATAAGCTCACTTAGCTGGTCTAATAGGGAGGAATGGAATTGCTTGCCTTGATCAGACAGTATTACCTCAGGTATGGAAGTCCTTGAAAAAATCTGCCACAACCCCTCTGCTACTGATTTAGCTGTGATACGCTTCAATGGTATAGCCTCAGGCCATTTAGTGGCTAAACAGATGTACGTGAGCATGAACCTATACCCACCCTTTGCCACAGGTAGGGGGCCTACAATATCTATGGCCACTTGTTCGAATGGCTCTGACAGCACAGGCCGCTCTACAATGGGAGCCTTGGGGGGTTTGACCTTAGACTTGGCCTGGCAAACCTTACAGCTCCTACAATGAGCTATTACATCCTTGCTCATACCTGGCCAAATAAATACTCCCCGATAATACTCACACATTTCTCAGACCCCAAGTGACCTCCTTTATCATGAGCAAGCACCAATACCGTACCTCTCATTGACCTTGGTAACACCACCACATCCCTGTATGTTTCCCAATCTACTAACTTCGCTGTACTAATAACCCTTCTTTATAACTGAAACCTCTCTCCCCTCTGCTTCCTAACTCCCTCCAGACATTCAATCCCTCTTCTTCCTATACTTCCTTCTTAAGTTCTTCACGTCCCATTCCTTTTCCCACTATCCTTAATTACTTACTCTACTGCTGGGCTACTCCTCAACCCATCTAAGTCCTTATGACTCCATTCTACCGTTCCCTCACCAGGTATTAGGCTCCTCTCTGCGGTCGAATCCTCTTCCGCTGCTCCGTGTGAGTGGTGGACATGTCCATACCCACTTCCTCATCAACTACAGAAGTCTCCATCGCTGACTCCTCTGCTAATACCTAAGCATTCCTTCGCACTCGGCCCTCTTCCTCTTCTGACGATACCTCATCCGTCTGCTGCTTCGTTACTCCATCACCTGTGACCGGAATAACAATACCATCACAATTGTTACTTGAGTCCTGAGCATCAGAGTGACTATTATTCTTGACTAGACTGCCAAGTGGCCTTGGATTGACACGGATGTTACTTTCCAAAGACTGTTCTGCCTTCTTTTTACTTCAAATCTATTAGTAGCAAACACCAGGGCTTGGGTTTAGGCCTAGTATCTACAGCTACTTTTCGTCTCACGTGAGTACCTGACAAGCCAAGCCAGGCCTCAGCTAGCTCAAACAACACAGGTTCGTCCCCTACTCCAGTTATCCAGCATTTCTGCCCTAAATAAGCCTTTGGCGGAACTGTGTTGGCTGGTACTAACCCATAGTCAGCACCTGAGTCTATCAAGATGTCAACATCACACCCATTGACCTTCCCTCTCATTATATTCCCCTTAATGGGATCACCCATATGAGCTCGGCCATGTTGTGCATCTACAGTATTCGCATGAGCCTTGTCTGGCTCCTTCTCTTTCTTTACAGGCTTCTTATTTGGGCACTCAAAACTTTTATGGCCTTCATTCCCGCACACATAACAAGTGTAAACTATATTCTCCCACGGCCACTATCCATTTTCACTTCACCTTTCTGAGTTCCCACATCCTTCGACCTGCATTCTGATGCCCAATCTTCCGACAGACATAACACTTGGCCCTACTCACAGTCCCACTACTCACTTCCTTGTTTTGGCTACTACTTCCTCTGGCAGTTACCTCAGCACCTGCCACCTTAAAATAATTTCCGTTGGCTCTGGTTAAAAGCCAGTCTTCCAACCCTTCTCTCAGCTCTGAGCTGCTATTAATTGTCCTATTTTCCAAGAAGTCTCTCCCTCCGGAAGGCAAATGCTGCCTGAGCACTTCCCTCTTTAAAGTGAACAAACAATCATTCACAGTCTGGGCCTTCATGTACAACCCGTTAATCACTCTATCCAAATGGGAGATAATTTGGTCTGCGGTCATCGATTTAAAAGTTTCTGAAGTAATACTGAACAACCGACTCCCATACTCGGATACAGTCTCACCTACTGCCTTTAACAAAGCTCCCTTCAACTCAACATAGTCCTCATTATCATCTACTAGTGTCCTCACTCTTGCACACAGCCTCTCCGGAAGTTTGGGATGCAGCTTATCCACCCACTCTTCCTCATCTACCTCACAGGTTCTCATCAAGTATTCAAACTTGTCTAAATAAGCTGGCAAGTCTCCTCCCTCCTGGAAACCAATTAACCCTGCCAACTTATCCTTTCTGTCAGATAGCCTTTGGCAGTATTCTCTGTCTTCCTGAATTCTCTTCTTCTCGTCTGCTCTCCGCTTCTCCTCTCGTTCTTGAGCTTCATCTCTATGGAGCTGCTCAATTCGCTCCATTTCCGCCATCTGTGCCTCGCGTTGGCATTCTGCTTCCTCTGCTAGTCGATTAATTTCTCGGCTGCGTACTTCTTCTTCCGCTCTCTCGGCTTTGTCCTTGTCACTTTTCCCAATCCCTCCACAAATATTTTCACAATCATGTCCTGTGCTCAATTGTCTTGTTCTCTCTCCAGTTCCGCATTCCTGCGTCTAGTTCATTCTTCCTGTTCCGCCCTCCAAGCTCTCTCTCTCTCTTGGTGTTCTGCCAGATGGTGGTGCATACGAGACTCCAGGTCTTCGTCCCACTTCGATAAGTTCAACACAAATGTGGCCAGCCAGTCTGCTATGCTGGGTTCCACAGCAGTGGATGCGTCTCCGGCTTCAGCTTGCCTGCCCCTTGCGGCTTCCATGGTCGAAACGCTGCCGGTCGTCTGGTAGACTAGTTCATCCATGCCGTCTCCTAGGGTCACCTCGTTGCCCACTAACACGCTCATACTGTCTTGTCTCACTCCTCCCTCTCCGTCTCCATCCATCTCCACCATAGCGGCAATGGGCTTTCCAGATATTGGAGGCTACAAAAATATGAAACAAAATGATAAGGCGGTTACCAAAAAAATAAAAATAAAACACACTACACTACACCAGAGTTATCGGCTCTGTCGTCTTTTTCCCTTGGTTGCTGGTAGAATTCTCCGTGGACGGATCTCTGGAGGTATTCCACCACCTGGTTCTTGCTAGTTGAGGGTCCTGAGTACCTCAAGTTCGTAGTTCTTCCCTGGACAATGTTCTGAAGTTTAACTGTTGGATGGTGAGCCAAAAGGTATTTGAATGATACTTTTATTGACTGCTGTGCTATTATCTATTTTGAATCATCAGCGCTGACCGAGAGAGTTGTAGTAGTCATTTAATTTGTTTGTCTGATTGTATGTTTTTCTGTCTGTCTGTGGCGCTCTGATTTTGGAGATTACTGATAATTAAGGGTGCAGTACCACCGGAACCTGCGGTAATTAAGCGATTCAGTAGAATACCACAAAACCCGCCCGTAACTCGATCCAATTTACTCTCCGCGAACTGACTATTGTACGCGACTCGCGCACAATTTGAACACGTACCAATTAACTGTACCAAACAATTTACCACAAAGAGCTTCCACCTCAAAGGACTACCAGTACTGTAGGGCAGAAGCAGCAGAGTAGATAATTAATATTTGTTCACTTTCTAAAATATATTACTAAACAATATTATAAAATCATAACTCCATAGTAGCAGGGCCATAATCAAATACAATATGAAATGAACAAAATCAAAGGTTCTGAAGTATGCAATACTATCAAGGGGATCCAAGGAGCTGTGCCTTCTCATTGACCTCTCTACTGGAGTGCCATGTCCTCTCTTCTAAATAACCAGGATGTAGTATTCTTCCCTTCAGGAGGCATGACTTCTTAGGAGAGCCGAAGGTCTACTATTTTCTCCTCTGGAAAACAAGGAAGCCATGTCTTCTGCTCTTTTGTTGTGAACCTGCCAGTTGTACCCTAGAACCAAGGAGTTGTGCCTTCTCATAATGGGAGCTCATCTATTTCTATGAAGAGCATGCCAGCACCTTTCTCTCCTGTTGAGATAGATTAGACAAAGTACTATGATCTAAAATTTGATTCAGGTCTTATTTTAAATAAATCAATAAAATAATAATTGATAATAAACAGCCTAATTGATAAATTCATATTATTGTAGAAAGAAAATAACATTAGTAAATAAAAGTAATAATTCACATTTTCTTTTAATGGTGTGCAAATATCATAATATATTATTTATTATTCATCCTCACAACAGTAACAGGGATAGAAAAAAAAATAGCACCAAAAATTCCTGAGAAGTTGAAGTTAACACACTGAAACTGCTTCTAACTTCTACCCGCTACACCAACCTTCTATCAAGCTCTCCAAAGACACCAAAGCAGATTCTTCCTTCCAAGTCGCAGCTGTGAGCCGTGATATATCTATTCTAAACGAGTGACTCCAGGCGCCATTAATACGCCGCCGCTTCTTCATCGTCTAGGACCCTTCAGTACATTCCAGGTGTCTTGTACTCTTCCCCGCGGGCCTCACTCACACAGTAACTCTTCTTTTGTGTTTGCTTACCAGTTCTAATTAGAGCCGCCATCACCCGGAATTTTGCCCACAATAAATTGCGCGCTCAGAGTTGGGGGGCGGAGTTGAAGAATCAAATGAATACGAATCAATAGTTAGCTTTGGTACCTAAAAATCGATATTCAGAAGTACTGGATGGCCAGAATGAACTCATATTTTGTACACGGGGTACAAGCCACATTTAAAAAAACATTACAACGAGTTTTTTCTTTTAAATAGGATACAAAAAAAATAATATAAAAATATTAAAAAAACTGGAAAACAAATACTAATATCAAAAATACGGCGTTGTAATGTTGTGGGGAAGCCCCTAGGCTACCGCTGGAAAAAAAAATCGACTTCGTAACTGCAACGGTCGCCACTTTATTTCGCTGAATAGCCGTAAGGTTTGTACCGTTGTTTCTCCGTTCCTGGTCGGTCTTTTTTCTTGAAACTTGGTTTATAAGAGCTGTCTGTTGGTGTCTGTTTCAACTGCAACAACAAAGTAAGCGTACACTGAACAGACAACGAGAAAAAAATACATAGCATAACTCCTCCATCTGCGGTTTAGCGCTGCGGTTTCAAGTGGTACTGCACCCTTAACAATTAATTTAGGCATGAAATTTCTCAAAACAATGATTTAAGACCCTGTAGTGTGCTACTTTTTTTAATTTTAAACTGATTTTTGAGAAATTGTCAGTCCATGTAGGCACTAGCTTTTGGGGGTAACACCCCTATTGTCATGTCATAATCACATGAGCAAATAATTTCTTGCTGCTCTGGGTAGTTTTATTTTATGCTGGAAAGTTAACATGGTGCTAGAAGTGAGTCTTTTCATGGCACCTTGGGATCGTTTAAGTTGTTTTGACATTTGAAACTTGGCATAGACATAGAGTAAGGGCAACTAATACTAATTCTGAAAAAAAAATGGAGAAAGGAAGGCTTCATTCCAATAACTTACTTCTGGAATCCATATCTCAATTTCAAATTTTGCACCGAAAGGTCCTTTTTCCGGATTAATATTTTGAATTTGATCACATCTTTTTTCATGCTGATAAGGTGATTTTTAACCATTATTTTATGTACTACTGTATAATAGTCACAATAGGAAATTTCCCTACTGTGAACTTATTGATGTCACAAATGCACGTCCTAGTCATGGCATAAACGTAGAGTTAGGGTCAATAAGACTAACACATTTTTGTGTTCTGATATTATGGAAAACTGTTTGTGGTCATACTCAAACTAGTGTATACTTTGAAAAGATCCCATCTGCACTATGTATACAGTTATTGGCCTGATTACATACTGTGTAATGTATAATATTATAGGGCGGACCACGTGGGGTGCTAGCCAGCCTTCAGGCACATGTTGTCAAACATCTCCTGTTCAGTGCCAGTGAGGATACTAACCGTACCACTAGGTAAGGGAACACAGTGATGGGGTATGTACTGAGTACTTTGTCTAAGTTCATGGCAAAGCCTACATTGATAGAAAATATTTTATTTTAGCATGTAGCCTATTTCTGAGAGGAGAGTTGATACATTGGTAAGAGCTGTTGCTGAAATTATCAGGAGAGCAGGTGGCAAACAGAAGACAGTTCTGGCCACATTAGCTGTGTTGGTACAGATGAACATGAAATCTAATATATTCATGAAAATTACTTTAAAAAATAACCAAAGTTTTAGTTAACATGTTTACTGGGGAATTATACTTAAAATTGTTTTATCTCCAATTTCATAAATTAATCCACTGCAATTTTCAACATATGTAAAATTGGAATAATTTACTCCAATGTTTTTAGCCATTATCATTTTTTTATCAGACAATCAATTGCCATGTTGCAGTGCTATCATATATTGACCATCTGCTTACTGACCTAACGGCTATGTGGAGAAAGAGTCTGGCATGCACCTTGGCTGTTCTAGAGTCAATCGTTTGGGATGTGGTTAGGTAACATTTCTTAGGCAGCCTTCAGTGAAATGAGTGGGCATCTTACCACAAGTGTACATAACAGAGCCCGCATTCCTGAACTATCAAATTGTTGGTGATTGCTGCGCCTGCACAAAATACATTATGGTTGTGTTCGGGTCAGCGTGTCCTGCAAACTGTGGGCACCGTAAATGTAATTAGATAACCACTACCACATTCCTACAGCCAAGGTGCATGATTGTCCCCAGACCCTTTCTCCGCATATTGGTTAGGTAAAGGGACTGGCTACACCAGACTACTGCTTATCATTTTCCCATATTTAAAAAAATCTATTTTAGACTTCCTTAACGAATTAACCCCGATTGATGCATACACAAGTAATACATAGCTATGAACTAAAATGGGTAATACCTCATGAGTAACTGATAGCATTGTTTCCACACATTCGTTACTGATTCATTAGTCAATGCTTTGATTGTACAGTATCATGGAATTGTAGTCATGATTTCATTTTCCCCATAGCAACATTATTTGCTGTTTTATTTTTGCTTTTAACTCCAACTTTATTTAATATAATAGCAAGTAGAAAGCTTCCTATAATATAATACTGCTATGTATGAGTTATATTTCAGTATTTGTAGTGACATAGTTGATATCAAGTCTACACACTCAGTAGCTACCATGACAACTGTACTCAGGGATACAGTTCATTCAGAAAAAAAGTTCCTCCAACATATTTTGTACAGTCATTGGGGTTTTGTATCCATATAGTTTTTTTTTGTTTTTTGTTTTGTTTTTGTTTTTGGGGGGGGGGGGGGCAAACATAGTACAATAATAATATTGAATGCTGCCATGCGCATGAGATGAATAATTAAGAAGGAAGACTCAGTTCACATGGCAAAAACTTGAATTTCCTGTAGTCATATAGTTTGGATATTCATACTTTCACCATCTTTCCGATAGAGGATAGGGCTGAATTCCCTGCACTGTAGGACATTTGGCCCTATCCTCTACCAGAAAAGTGGAGAAATGTAATTTCTTATATACACGGACTGCAGGACATTCAAGTTTTTGCCCTTTTTGCTTTCCTATTTATCCGGAGGACCATGGTAGAGCCAACTGCGCTGGGGACAATTGGAACTACCTAAACTATCCGATTGAGGTGATAACGACGGGAATAGCTAATTATCCCTGATAAACGATCAAGTGATGATATAATATTAGAGTTGTGAAAGATAGAATGAATGACAGTAAAATTACTAAAAGGTAACGATAACAACAACGGGTAACTACAATAACGCACACACATGAACAAAAAACGGAAAACTTGACATGCGCATAACTAAATAAATGTTTGATATGATAATGTTCGATATGAATAATGTTTATAGAATGAACCAGTACTATTCCATGTCCAGACCTGCTTGTGGGGCTGGACCAGACCATAAAAGATTGATTAGCAATTTGTCTCATAATATACAAATACTATTTACCACCTACTGCAGGAGATGCATCGGTGAAGTTAATTGAAGATCTAGCCCCTCCAATTAATTATGTATTAACACCATGTGGAAAATCAAAATTACCAATTAGCTAACTCATCATTCTCTTGTTAGATGGAGAAGTTTAGAAACGATTGGAATGGCTTTGAGCAGTTGCTGTAGCACGGGTCAAGAAGATACAATAGCTACACTGGTGGTTGGACAATGAACAACTTTTATATATAGCTATATCATACTAGCTTAAGATAATATTTTTGTATCTACAGAATGATTACCCAGTATATCACTTGCACAGCTCAACAAAACTCATTTGTCTTGGGTGTGTAGTTAATTAGATATTTATATAGTGAGAAGTGTAAATCATCCATACTGTTAAAAATGGGGTATTTGGATAACTCAGTTTTGGTGTTAAGTAGGAGGCGCTGCCTGGACACCCCTGTTTAAAGCTTTATATTGCCATAGTTCACAACTAAAAGATATTTGAAATGGGGAAACTAAAGGATATAAGATATTATTATATGTGCTCATTTGGTAAAGTAGGTATGTGTTGTGGAAGTTATAAGGGCTCAAAGTGTGTCAAACATAACACTTCCAAATCCCACTGTAACCCGGCCAGATGTAATAAGTGGCCAGATGTAAGTGGCCAGATGTGTATGTGGCTAGATATATGCCCGCCGGGCATGGGACAAAGGCCATGGGATAACGGCCATTTCTGCAATATAGCTAGGGTAAAGTATATGGCAAATACAGAGCAAGAAAGAAAACAGAAATAATACTCAATGCAATTAGCTAAGGATAAAAAAAAGCTACAAAAAATCTGAACTAACCAAATGCAGTCCAAGGAATGGCGGGAGAGTAGGGAGCCCATGCAGCCACAGGCTGACATTCCCTCTCCACTGCGCTTCGACCTGTCTACTGAATAGCTAGCGGAGCTCGCGGTGATGGTAAGACCAATTTTGGTCCTAGAAATCCTTTTTTGATGCTGACATCATACCGCGCTAATCCCATCCGTATAAAAAGAGCATCCTCTCTGACAATCCGATCCGTATAAAAAGAGCATCCTGTCTGACAATCCCATCCGTATAAAAAGAGCATCCTCTCTGACACAATCCAGGCATTAGCTGGTGGATCTTCAATTATATGTATGGAAAAACTTAGCTGAAAATATAATATAAATGAACCGTAATGTCTCCTGAACTCCAGTGTGCACGTTGTAGTAACTACTTGTTTAACAGTCCAATTCAATGTAGCTGTGGAGACAGACTCTGTTCTCCCTGCTATTCTTCTCTCTCGAAGTAATTAAGTGTTAAACAATATGTATGTATATAAGCAAATAAATAAATACAAGTAAGCATGTGTTTACATATTATATAAAAAAAGAAGCTATTATATGTATTTATATGTATTGTACTCATTATTGCAGGAATGTGGCAGCCTTTAAGTGTGTCAAGTGTAAGACAGACGTCTATGTTGATGATTGCTTCAAAGATAGAGCAGTCACTAATGACCTGAGGAAGGCTACACTAGAATGCATCAGTCCAGGATGTTCCTGGAAAGGCAGCAGCAACGAATATCAAGTAAGAAGATAAAATACAATATAAATTTTTTTATTTAATTTTTTATGTATTCTTTCAGCAACATATAAAGACTTGTCCATTTACTTTGATCAGGTGTAAAAACTACCAATATGGATGTTCAGAAGAAGTCCCTAGAAATGACCAATCTATTCATGAAGCAAAGTGTCCGTTTGCACATACCCAATGCCGTTATTGTGGAAGAAATGTACACAATGAACAAGTAATAAAAAAGTATACTTTATTTTGCTAAATATTATTATACATAATTTTATATTTTAATTATAATATTTTAACTTTTCATTATCCAGACTCACGTAATAGATGAATGTCAATCTGCACCACTCCACTGTGGGAACGGCTGTGGTGTATCCTTGCCCAGGAAGGAGGTGAGAATTTTGTAGAATTTCTCATATGACTGTTTAATAAATACCATATTTAGGTGGTACAAATATAATATTAGGTGCTTATTGTTATCATCCTTACTTGTTCTTTTCTATTGTTGGAAAAACACATCAGAACTACTTGTACACATCAACCTAAGGATTGTGAGTTTAAAGAAGCAGGTTGCCAGTACGTGGGACATGCTAAAGGTCTGGAAGAACACTATGCTGCTACAAACACAAAAAAGCATTTACAATTAGCTAAGAACTCTAGACAAGGGATTGATAAAGCTATGGAAGTCAAAATAATGATGTTATCGGAGCAGATATCTTATCTGAGGTCTGAAATACATCATGTGAACAGAGAAATATCAGTGCAGTTGCAACCAGTGGCCAGTATTGTGGGTAAAGCAGAGAATGCCATTCAGAACTTACAGGAAGGATTCTCTGAGTTGGCTCTCATGGTACAGACTCTACAAGCTACAAGTTATATGGTAGCTTTATCTGGAAGATACCAGAAGTTCAATATTGCAGACACGAGGCCAAGATAGGCAAGACTATTTCCCTGTACTCTGCTCTCTTCTACACTAGCAGGCAGGGCTACAAGGCATGTCTGAGACTGTACATGAATGGAGATGGCTGCGGCAAGAACACTCACCTGTCCTTCTTTGTGACCATCATGAAAGGAGAATACGATGCTCTTCTGCAGTGGCCCTTCAGACACACAGTGACTCTGAACACTATTGCATTTAGGTATCCAAAAATGTTGACGTAAATAATATAAATTTATTATAAAAAAGTATTTTTGACTTGATAGTGTGAGCAATTGATTGTTGTGACATAATTCTCTTTTAAGCCCTTTGGCCCTCATATATATGTGATGTAATTTGTACGTCTCTTTGAGTTCATATGATGCGATGTAAATGTACTGTATTACACATTAATTTTCACATTACTCCTGTCAAAGTATCGCCCTCTGAGCAGTTTATCTGTAAACTGTACAACCTCACTAACGTGAGCAATACCAATGAAGCTAGAGTGGTACTATTTAACAAGTCACGTTCACCAGAATCGCTACCTCCAACTAGTGATGCTCTTCACTTTCACATATGTACAGTGTGCTCATTATCAAGCAACTATATGGAGACAAGCTCATTTGGCCTTTCCAGTCATACCTAACCCAGAACCTATGGGTTGGAAGGTTGAAGGTATGAAAGTAAAGCCTATACTGATGTCATTGTCTCCGGTACCTGAATCCTGCCAATTAATTATCGCTTGCAAATGCAAAACTGGATGTAAAACTTTACGTTGTAGATGTAAAAAGTCGAATCTAAACTGCACAAGAGACTGCACATGCAGCAGTGGAAATGAACTGTGTCAAAATCATTTTTAGTCGTCATTATCACACTGTTTGTACTGAATACTTCTTTTGAAATGAAAACTTTGTTTTTATCTCTATACATGATGACTTAGCTGCTTGGCAGACAGCATATTTGGATTCAACATGAAAAATGGGGCCAGAAAATGCTCTCTGCCAAATTTTCCCCTTCAAATGCCTTCTATTTTTGCAATTTTCAAAATAATGTCCTGTCTATACTGTTTTGCCTCTGCCTTATATGTATTAATCATATTCATGGCAATCGCTTGGAATGCATGATTGTGTAGATAGTTCATATTCATGATTCTGAGTTGTAAAGCCACCAGATAAGCAGACATGTGTGAATGGCAGTTGTGTTGTAGGAAGATGTTTTGGTATGGGGGAGGGGGGGGGGGGGTCCAAGGCATGACATGCGTAGTTTAATGGGCCAGTATTTTTTTCTACTTATAAACCAAAGTTATTTTTTGGTCCTCGACCGTTTTCTCCAGTGGGGTGCCAAACCTTCGCCGTCGCCATTTTTTAATCGTGTTAGCAAATAACTAATAGTTTTGTTTCGTGAGAAGTACTTCAAAGGAACTGTGAGTAGAGTGTCTGCTTCATGTTTATTGTCTCTTAGAATGACATCTAACTTTTTTCAGTACAGCTTTGCATCCACGAAAATTATATGATTAAGAAATCATTGCTTTGATCTGATAAATGTTTATATAATACCTAACATTGTAGAGTTAGCACCTAATGTATAACTTCATGATTATCTTTCAATTTCATTCATTATTATAATATATATATATATATTTTATTATTATTCACCTTGAGCAACTATGACAAATATGCATACAATATTAAATTTTCTGCAGATAACAATTATTGTTCTTGACATAACAGTAAAAAGAAGACAATAACATATTTATTTTATTTTTAAGCTTGTATTTTTTTTTGCAATCAGAACCATGACAACACCTTGCTGAAGCCAAAAGATGTTATCATAATCCTGTTCAATATTCATTGCAAGAACCATATTCGATGAAACTTATTCTTATATTCATTGTTTACATTATACCACAGGTCTTGTTAGTTTATTCAAACTTCATGTTTAAAAGTGCACATTCATGTGAGAAATTTTGCTACAGGAGCCCCCACCTTTACTACGCCACTAAATAGTTCATATCCATGATTCTGAGTTTAAAGGCACCGGATAAGCCGGCAATGCTGGAAGATATGTGTATCTTAATTATTCTCAATATACCAACAATAACTGTTGATATATATTGGGAAAACCTGGACACGGATCAGTGGGTTGATTATTACATCAGTTAGATAAAATGTGAACAGTTATTACTTTAGTCTTGTCAGTTCTATTAACTTTACTTGGGTTTCTGAACTTGACTGTGATATGCAGACAAGCCTGTGAAATTGTAAGGTGAGGTTATTGAGTCCTTGGTGTGTGCCTGTTTTGAACCAAAGCTTGTACAAGTCATCCTATGGTAGTGACCCAAGAGCAAAGCGATGACATCAGTGTCTCTACACTGTACCACTATTTTGTCTGTATGGTTTTCAACACAGTGGAGAACAATTCTGGTGTCTGCCTCTTCATGCCATGCTTCAAGTGGTTCTGTGTCTAAATCTGAGCGAGATGATTAAACCATTTCCTCACTTGAAAATCCACCAGCTGCAACAATAACTTTCGAATTCGGTGCTTGCACTATCAACTGTTGAGATAGAAAGCGAGCTAAATCTGCTTTGTTCTCAGAAAGTGATATGAAATTGCTCCAGTTTGATGGTAGTGGCACATTTGCATGCTCTACTATCCTTCTAATGGGTCTAGTTCCTTGAGAGTGCCTTGTTCTGGTTGCACTTTTGATGGATACTTCATAGTAGTGATCAAACACAACATCTACAATTGAACATAGCTCCTGCATTCAGCACAGCCTGTACAAATGGTGGCTTTACAACTCAGAATCATGAATATGCACTATCTACACAATCATGCATTCCAAGCGAATGCCATGAATATGATTAATACATATAACGCAGAGGCAAAACAGTATACAAGTAATGAATATTAGCGTAACACTATCAAAGTTTATTTTTAACAACAAAACAAGCTCAACCTATAGCATTATCTCACACATAAACTGACGACATATCATACTTCACAAAAAACTTGCCTCCTCCCTACTACCAACTTATACCTTCAGCGACCATGTCTTGCGAAACGAGTAGGATAGAGCAACTCTAGGTAAATAATGTAGTAGTAGAGCTACAATTCATTATACATGTCCAACTGGACTAAAAGATACACACATGACATGAAGTTGTATTTTAGTATTGTAACCAGAACACCCATAGCTATTTTTTGTTCTACATTTTATCAAGGCCATACTTACTCGAATGTTTTGTTTTACCTTTAAAATTGATTCACTTTATGTAATTGTTTTATTTTATGAAACTATAATGGAACAGTAAATTAATCCAACACCTTCTATTTTGTTCATCTGCATGAATTTATCCCATCCACCCCTCATCCTCACACACCAGTTCAGACTCATTATTTGCCCCCCTCCCCCCCCCCCCCCCCCACCCCAAAACAAAAGAAGAAAGGTTGAGCTTGCTATAACATGTTCCTAGACCAAAACACTCAAATAATAATTTACAGCAATAGTAAATTTTAAGTTTAAGGAAAAGAAATAACTTAATCTTGTTTTCATGACTTAGAGAATTGTAAATTATTTAATCAAGGTCCACTCCTTTCATAAGTTTCATACTACTTCTTTATACTGAAAATGTGATAATTGTTTCGTAAAAACTATATACAATATTCATCAGCTAAAAAATTGTTTTAAAATAGATCTTTATTAGTCCTTTAGTGTTTATAAAAATTCACACAGCGATTACATAATAAAACTGTAATAACAAGCATTCACAAATCTCAGCCAAAGGCCTAAGAGTTTAACCAACTAGAACCGAGTTACATACTAATTGCAAGTTAAAATTTACAATAATAACTCTGGTCGATCTTTTTTGTAGCTGAGAGCTTTCTGTCAAAAGAGTCTGGTAATTCAGATAGTTAGAGTGACTTATTTTGATACTTATCATTATGCTGTGCAGTATGATCTGTTGTCTGGCCAACTGTACACTGCTAGAGGATGCTATACAGTATGATCTGTTGTCTGGCCAACTGTACACTGCTAGAGGACAGTATGATCTACTGCTAGTGGATGCTATACAGTATGATCTGTTGTCTGGCCAACTGTACACTGCTAGAGGATGCTATACAGTATGATCTGTTGTCTGGCCAACTGTACACTGCTAGAGGATGCTATACAGTATGATCTGTTGTGACACTGCTAGAGGATGCTATACAGTATGATCTGTTGTCTGGCCAACTGTACACTGCTAGAGGATGCTGTGCAGTATGATCTGTTGTGACACTGCTAGTGGATGCTATACAGTATGATCTGTTGTCTGGCCAACTGTACACTGCTAGAGGATGCTATACAGTATGATCTGTTGTCTGGCCAACTGTACACTGCTAGAGGATGCTATACAGTATGATCTGTTGTGACACTGCTAGAGGATGCTATACAGTATGATCTGTTGTCTGGCCAACTGTACACTGCTAGAGGATGCTATGCAGTATGATGAGTTGTCTGGCCAACTGTACACTGCTAGAGGATGCTATGCAGTATGATGAGTTGTGTGGCCAACTGTACACTCAAGAAATTGAGGTAAGAAAGTAATTTTGTATTTGTTTGCTAAAATTAATGGTCATTTGTTTTTGTTCATGTTTGCGATTCATGCAAGATTACTTAAAAATATTGTGTCAGGTCACATGAGATATATGAATTTAATCAATTTCCTTATATGTATACATACATATTCATGAGACTAAATAGAATGCTATTGGCAAGCACCTAAGTAATGAAGCACCAAAGGTGAGAACCCTCAGCACTATTAAACACTACCTAGCTATTACAATATAATCTCCTTCCAATAGAACAAGCAATCTGTTAGCTATTTTTAATGAGTTATCAAAATAGCTCGACCAATGTCCAAAGTATCCAATCTTCGTCAGGTGGGGAGTTATTATAAGAATCCAAAGTATCCCATCTTAGTGATTTGCTGTGAAAGTCACTTTTTGGTTCCGTTTGGAGTGAACAAATTTCTACAAGTGCATACAGTGTGACTTACAGCAATCAGTAATTAATGATTCAGTAATTAATGATTCCGACCATAATGTTGTTTATGTAGACATGAAAAGGATAAGTTCGATCTTTTTGTATGATGGACTTGATTAGGTTGACAGTCCAAAGTAAGATCTAACTTGACTCTTTGTGACATAATTTACCTCTTTCTTGTTTTATCTGTTGTTAGATGGAGAAGTAGAACTGATTGGAATGACTTTGAGCAGTTATTGTAGCATGGGACAGGGACAAAAACATAAAACAAACTGTGTGGATCTATGAAGAACTATTTTATATCTATTCTGGCTACTACTATATTTATTTTTTGTAACTGCCGAATATCTTGTCTTACATCATACCACTTATAATTCACTGGTATAAGATCCAGGATGGGCTAAACCTACGAGGGAGGAGAGGGGGAGGGCAGTTGCTACCTCAGCCTATATGCCGAGAGGGGGCTCTACTACCCTGGTTTTGAGTGAATGCTCAGTAGCACAGGGGCAGGGACTCATAAGTTTACTTGTCTTCATCACGCAAATGTTCAGTCAGTACGTATGCATGTACACAACTGACTCGCCTAAATAGATGAAACTGCTCACGACTTTGTATCTGTGAATACACACCACACTAGTTTGGACATTATATTGTTTTAGTTGTCTATCTTTACTTCTTGTCTACCTTTGTGTTACTCACAAAAGTACCTGTGTGGTGCAAGAAGATTAATGCCCGCCACCCCCATGCTTTGTACACACACCACCCAATATCGTCTTTTCAACTGCTGTATGAGTAAATATTGTACCGCTTGAAAGGAATCTCTCCTACAGAGAAGTAAAGCTCAGTAAAGAATACACACACAGGCTTAACTGCAAAGGTATACAGTAACTTCGTTTCTAACGGCCTCAAAACCCTCAACCTTTTATACTGGATAGTATTGTGATGACGTCATAGGTCATGTTTATCTAGAACTTCCGCTGGTGACTGGCCTCTAGGATATAAAAACGAAAATTAACCTCGTAGTGCATGGAACTCAGCAAGTGTCTCAGAGCAGCGCAACTATTCGGAGATTTATGGAACAGAGTAGCTGACGTCTACTATATAATATATCACCATCCTGATGAACTGAGATGCCTCGTGAACTTCAGTGCGCACGTTGCAGTAATTATTTATTTGATGGCCCAATCCAGTGTGGCTGTGGAGATAGATTATGCAGTCCTTGCTACTCTACTCTCTCTAAGTAATGAGCACCACTCTTAATAGTTGTACTACTATGTACATAAATATACCCTCCTCTATTATTAATTTATTAATATTTATTTAAGGAATGTGGTTGCCTTCAAGTGTGTGAAGTGTAAGACAGAAGTCTATGTTGATGATTGCTTCAAAGATAGAGCAGTCACTAATGACCTGAGGAAGGCTACACTAGAATGCATCAGTCCAGGATGTTCCTGGAAAGGCAACAGCAACGAATATCAAGTAAGAAGATAATACAATATAGAATATAAATTGTTTAAAATAATGTTTATGTATTATTTAAGCAACATATAAAGACTTGTCCATTTGCTTTGGTCAAGTGTAACAACCACCAATATGGCTGTTCAGAAGAAATCCCTAGAAGTGACCAATCTATTCATGAAGCAAAGTGTCCGTTTGCACCTACCAAATGTCGTTATTGTGGAAAAAACGTACACAATGAAAAAGTAATAAAAAAGTATTACTTTATTTTGCTAGATACTATTATAATTATATATTTTAATTTTACTTTTTCCAGACTCACCTCTTAGACGAATGTCAATCTGCACCACTCCCCTGTGGGAACGGCTGTGGTGTATCCTTGCCCAGGAAAGAGGTGAGAATTTTGTAGAATTTCTCATATGACTGTGTAATAAATACCATATTAGGTGATACAAATAATATTAGGTGCTTATTATTATCATCCTCACTTGTTCTTTTCTGTAGTTGGAAAAACACATCAGAACTACTTGTACACATCAACCTAAGGATTGTGAGTTTAAAGAAGCAGGTTGCCAGTACGTGGGACATGCTAAAGGTCTGGAAGAACACTATGCTACAAACATGAAAAAGCATTTACAATTAACTAAGAACTCTATACAAAGAATTGATAAAACTATGGAAGCCAAAATAATGATGTTATCGGAGCAGATATCTGATCTGAGGTCTGAAATAAATCATGCGAACAGAGAGATATCAGTGCAGTTGCAACCAGTGGCCAGTGCTGTGAGTAAAGCAGAGAATGCCATTCAGAACTTACAGGAAGGATTCTCTGAGTTGGCTCTCATGGTACAGACTCTACAATCTACAAGTTATAGTGGTAGCTTCATCTGGAAGATACCAGAGGTTCAACGTCGCAGACACGAGGCCAAGATAGGCAAGACTATTTCCCTGTACTCTGCTCCCTTCTACACTAGCAGGCAGGGCTACAAGGCATGTCTGAGACTGTACATGAATGGAAATGGCTGCGGCAAGAACACTCACCTGTCCTTCTTTGTGACCATCATGAAAGGAGAATATGATGCTCTTCTGCAGTGGCCCTTCAGACACACAGTGACTCTAACACTGTTAGACCAAGATGGAGTCAAGAACATATCTCAGGCCTTCCAACCAGAACCTACTTCCTCATCCTTCCAGAGGCCAAGGAACAAGATGAACATAGCCTTAGGCTGTCCAAAGTTTGCTCCACTCTCAATCCTAAACAATTCCTCTTATGTGAAGGAAGACACAATGTTTCTAAAGTGTGATACTACTAGAATTTAATTATTATAAATACACGCACATTTATTGTTGCATCACAGCATTATCTCGTAATGCACATTTTGCTATTTTATATGATCACAACTTTATGTTTTCAGTAATATAACATGTCCATTGATATCAAGACATTCTAAGGGCTACTGATAAAGTGCACTTAACAAAGACAGATGTCAGAAGTATCACACTGGTTATTAGCTTCTTACTGGGAAAACAAAATAATATCAATGAGATTATTATATAGTTTTGTTTCATAACTGTTTCTTATTTGAGTTTAGTAAACAATTATTTAACTGAACAGTCACGCAATGAATCCAATGGAATGTGTGATATGCCTGCATAGTGGAACACGCAAAAACTGAAGTTTAGAAAACTATCCATAGCATATAAAAATATCTGCATTGTGTCACGGTCAGGATAGAACTCAGTAATCAAGTTTAGTATCATCAAAAAATTATTTCAGTTTTACTATTATAGTTCCTTTAATAAGTTAATACATTTGGCTTCAAATGTGGATCATAATGCCATACTGTAATTCTACTAAAAATAATTTCTGCAACCCTGAGAACACTATTGCATTTAGGTATTCAAAAATGTTGACGTAAATAATATAAATTTATTGTAAAAGGATTTTTGACTTGATAGTGTGAGCAATTGATTGTGTCATAATCTGAGCTTTCTCTTTTAAGCCCTTTGTCCCTCATATATGTGATATTATTCGTATGTCTTTTTGAGTTCATATGATGCAATGTAAATGTACTGTATTACATTAATTTCACAATAACACCTGTCAAAGTCTCCGCCTCCACACTCCAAGGACTCTCTCCTACATATAAACCTACACCTTACAATTTCACAGGCTTGTCTTCATATCACAGTCAAGCTACAATTAAACCTATACTACACCTTACAATTTCACAGGCTTGTCTGCATATCACAGTCAAGATACAATTAAACCTATACTACACCTTACAATTTCACAGGCTTGTCTGCATATCACAGTCAAGTTCAGAAACCCAGTATAGTTAATAGAACAGACAAGACTGAACCGTTCACACTTTATCTAATTGATGTTAATAATCAACCCACGGATCCATGTCCAGGTTTTCCCTACATTTGTCAGCAGTTATTGTTGGTATTTAGAGAATGCCAGCATATCTAGTGCCTTTAAAACTCAGAATCATGGATATGAACTATTTAGTAGCGTATTAAGGGGGGCTCCTATGGCTAAATCTAACAAGATTCTGCTTATCTGGTGGCTTTATAACTCAGAATCACGAATATCAACTATCTACACAATCATGCATTCCAAGCGATTGCCATGAATATGATTAATACATATAAGGCAGAGGCAAAACAGTAGTCAAATACCTTTACAGCCATATATGTGTGTGACCAAAATAATCTTGAAGAAGTCATTTCATATTTCAGGAGATGTTTCCTTTCTTAATAAAACATCCTAGATGGTATTTGACTACTGTTTTGCCTCTGCCTTATATGTCTTAATCATAATTCATGGCAATCATTTGGAATGCATGATTGTGTAAATAGTTGATATTCATGATTCTGAGTTATAAAGCCACCAGATAAGCAGACATGTTTGAATGGCAGTTGTGTTGTAGGAAGATGTTTTGGTATGGGGGAGGGGGGGGGGGGTCCAAGGGCATGACATGCATAGTTTAAAAGTGCACATTTATGTGAGAAATATTGTTAGATTTAGACATAGGAGCCCCCCACCCTTAGTACGCCACTAAATAGTTCGATGTCAATGATGTTTTGAGTCAGCAAATGGACCCCATCTCTGTAATATGAGCTTTGTAGAGTACAGCATAGCTGACTGCTAACTTTGAGTTGTCATGCTTTCATGTGATATATAATGTCTAAATAAAACATCACAACATCTAATACAAAATTATCTTAGCTTCAAAACTACATTGCAGAAACCCCAGATATCTCTTGTGAAGCAATACTGAAGAATTTAAGTGATTGAGCAACAAATTTGCAAGACAGGCTTTTGACATTTCGAATAAGCCATATATGTGAGTGACCAAAATAATCTTGAAGATGTCATTTCATATTTCAGGAGATGTTTCCTTTCTTAATAAAATATCCTAAATGGTCTCCATTTACTTGGCATTCAAAATCCATCAGGAAGATTGTGTGAATCTTCAGTTGTTGTCTTGTGATTAGACTATGGATATGACAGCAAAGTAGAAGAGGATGCAGGAGAATTTGCCCCAACTGCTTCCAGAAGTGACTGCTTCTGATTATCATCAAATATACGGAGGGGGGGGGGGGGGGAATTAAGTAACTTTATATGAAATTACTGTACGTAGACTAAAAACTTACTTTTTTGGCTCAATAATGTTGTAGCAATACCTTAGTCTCCTCACTCCACACAAAGAAAGCTCTTGAAAAGCTTTTTAAATAAGGAGGAATTAATTTGAATGTGGTATTTGTAACATACCACAAGATTTATAGAGATAAGAGAGGGAGGGGGTGGCTGGGCAATTTTCCTGACATCTTTGGAATAGCAAGCTCTATATCATACAATATTATACATAAGCACAAAAATTAAAACAGATTCACTGTACACACAGAAATGAACTAATCAAAAAGTCACAAGGCAATATCTATTAAAAGCAGCTTGTATATTAATGCTTCTGGAATGAGATTTTGACTGTTGCATATAATTGGATTAGTTTTCATTATTAAAACATGTTTTTTGACAGATTTGTTAGCTGTTTCCCAGCACTATTAATGTACTATTGCTCTCAACAAACACTGAATGATGCTAAGATAATGAGGAACCTTGCTATCTGTTATTATGTTTAAAATTATATACATATATATTAAAATCAACTTGGAGTTAATACAATAAAACATCAACTAATGTTGCTTTAGAATTAGATAAAAAGGAAAAGAAGGAAAGTTGGTTAAAAATTAATATTATAATATACTGCAATTCCATTGGTTGTATATTGAAAAACACTAGAAAACTTAGGAAACAGTTTCATGTTTTTTTAGATAAAAAGCCACACACACAATCATAACAGAGATGACATAATAGAATATAGTATTCATCAAATATCATATATATTACAATTCAAGCTTAGACTAATGAATGAGTATTGAGAATATGTGTGACCAATGTTAGCAGTCGTTTATGATATAATGGTAGTCAGTACAGATTTTAGTAAATATATTTCTTGGGGAAGCTTTATATAGTTAGGAAGGGCCTCATAAATAAGATTATAATATCCCCCACAGCCACAACCATAGTCCTGTAACTTAACATAGCCTGCATGTTGATGTAACCTGAACACCCATAGCAATTTTTTGTTCTACATTTTATCAAGGCCATACTTACTCGAATGTTTTGTTTTACCTTTAAAATTAATTCACTTTATGTAATTGTTTTATTTAATGGAACTATAACGGAACGGTAAATTAATCCAGCACGCTCTCATCCACCCCTCATCCCCACACACCAGTTCAGATTCACTATCTGCCCCCTCCCCCCCACCCAAATAAAAGAAAGAAAGGTTGACCTTGCTATAGCATGTTCCTAGACCAAAACACTTAAATAATAATTTACAGCAATAGTAATGTTAAGTTAAAGAAAAAGAAATAACTTAATATTGTGTTCATGACTTATAGAATTGTAAATTATTTAATCAAGGTCCCACTCCTTTCATACTATTATTTTTACTAAAATTAATAGATGTAAGTTTTATACTGAAAATGTGATAATTGTTTCGTGAAAACTATATACAATATTATTCATCAGCTAAAAATTGTTTTAAAATAGATCTTTATTAGTCCTATGGTGTTTATAAAAATTCACACAGTGATTACATACTAAAACTGTAATAACAAGCATTCTCAAATCTCAGCCAAAGGCCAAAGAGTTTAACCAACTAGAACCGAGTTACATACTAGTTGCAAGTTAAAATTTACAAAAATAACTCTGGCCAATCTTTTTTGTAGCTGAGAGCTTTTTGTCAAGAGAGTCTGGTAATTCAGATAGTCAGAGTGACTTATTTTGATAATTACCATTACTCAAGAAATTAAGGTAGGAAAGTAATTTTGTATTTGTTTGCTAAAATTAATGGTGTACTGCTTGCTGTAGTCTGTAACTCATCAGACCATTAACTGCTGCCCCTTGCTTCACCTGGTCATGGTCAGCGCACTCTATTCAAGGAAAGGTCACAAAAATGTGAAGTATGAATTACCACAGCTGGAGTAAATCGTATTCATGAGCTCGTGGTATGCGCTCTTTCTTTTTTTTCCCCACGCATGCTTAAATGTGACCGTCTACAGGAAAATCGGGCACAACGCGGCCCCGACGAAAAAATTTTTTTTTGCACTTACGCACTCCTCGGCAAGCAGATATTAAGCTCTCCAAGTTTTATCGCCGTATCTTTAGCCATTCCCGCTATATATCACCTAACCGTTCCCTTCGTTAGGCTTATTTAATACAATTTTAAGAACTAAATCGATCTTTTTGCGACGTCTACGCATGCCGCGTTGTGCCCGATTTTCCCGTAGACGGTCACAAATATACAATTCATGCAATCTTAAAAAGGACAAACAATAATCTATTAAAGCAAATATACTTAGTACAAAGTTATTGTTATGCAAGTTAAAATAATATTAGTTTTATAAGCTATAAAATAATGATCTCCAGTAACTGTTTATTCCTTTTGCTGTCATTGATTTCTTTTTATTTATTTATTTATTTATTTTTGCTATCATTGTAGATAGCTAGCTGTATTTGTTGACTGTTATAAAAATTCGGGGTGGGGGGGGGGGAGGGAAGTGGGGGGAGGGAAGTGGGGGATAGAAGAGTGAAGCAGTTAATTACATTTAGCTAGACTTGAGTTACAGATGAAGATAACGATAGCATGAATGACAGTTATACCAATTCAGGTTCTAGTTTACTGGCAAATACATTAAAATTCTTTATTTCCATATTCATTAGAAATCTACTGTAGCCAATACTTTGTAGTGCTTTATCATTTGTGATTATCAATTGTATCTGACAATCAACAGATCCTATGTACCAAGATGGGTGATATTCTGACGTAGCCAGACCCTTTACCTAACCACTACATGAAGAAAGGGTCTGGGGACCATCATTCACTTTGGCTGTTCTAGAGGAATGTGGTAGCTAGTGGTTGTCTAATTACTGTTATGGTGCCCACAGTTTTTAGGATGCATTGACCCTTATACTTGCAAATTTAGTGTAATTATGAGCGTTATAAGGTAGCGTTGAGGTAAAAATTATAGTCAGTTTTTCATGGTACTGTAACAATGACAATTTTAATGTAGTCTTCCAGAAACTGGCTTTGGTACTAGCTACTTAGCTAAATTAATTACTAATTACCTTACTTATTCTGAGATAAACTTTTTATAACCTTATTCAAATTATAATAAACAAATTTTCAGCCCTCCAATAACAGTTTAGTGATTTCTCTATTTAAATTCAATATAAATATATATTAGTGATGTTACTAGCAGTTATAATGAACTAGTATACATCATGTTCACTTCTTTTTTTCTTTTTTAACGTGTGGTTAACACATGTAGAGTATTGGAAAAAAAACTTAGCCTATGTACCAAGACGGGTGGTAGTCTGACGTAGCCAGACCCCTTTACCTAACCACTACATGAAGAAAGGGTCTGGGGACAATCATTCACCTTGGCTGTTCTAGAGGAATGTGGTAGTTAGTGGTTGTCTAAATTACTGTTATGGTGCCCACAGTTTGAAGGATGCATCGACCCTTATACTTGCAAATTTAGTGTAATTATGAGCGTAATAAGGTAGTTTTCGGGTAAAAATTATAGTCAGTTTTTCATGGTACTGTAACAATGACAATTTTAATGTAGTCTTCCAGAAACTGGCTTTGGTACTAGCTATTTAGCTAAATTAATTGTTGAGATTACTAATTACCTTACTTATTCTGAGATAAACTTTATAACCTTATTCAAATTGTAATAAAATTAAAAAAAAGGAAGTGAACATGATGTATACTAGTTCATTATAACTGCGAATAACATCACTAATATAATAATTTATATTGAATTTAATAATAGAGAAATCACTAAACTGTTATTGGAGGGCTGAAAAAATTTGTTTAACGTGTGGGTATCACTATAAATACATTGTGTAGAGTATTGGATGAAGTAGCTATATTAGGTGAAGTAGCTATATTAGGTGAAGTAGCTATATTAGGTGAAGTAGTTATATTAGGTGAAGTAGCTATATTAGGTGAAGTAGCTATATTGGGTAAAGTGACACATAAAAAGTTAGTACAAATTATGATAATTTTGTTCCTGTGATGATCCTATACCTGGGTACAGTAGTTATGGTAGCTAATGAGTGTAGTCTTGACATCATCCATGTCACTACGATACTGAAATTTAACATAATAACAGTGTTAGATAGCTAATAGGAAGTTTGATATCTGCTATATTTATTTAAAAAAAAAAGGTGTATTTAAAGTTAAAAAAAAACAGCAACAACAACAAAAGGAGCAAAAACAATTTGTCATGTAAGAAATCATCAAAAATATTAAACAAAAGTCCAGTGAAAAGTTGGTAATTTTCAATTTATTTGGTTGTTGTTTGAAACACACACAAAAAAATGGAACTCACTTTGCTATCCCTCTAGATAAAACCACAGAGAGAGTGAAGCAGATACAGCCTGAAGAATCACTATCTACAAACTATTAATAGAGGTGACATAATAAAATATTCATCACATCTCCCGTCTTTTTACGCAGGCATCATATGATGTACAATCAAAGCATAGACCAATGAGTAAGTAATGAATAATGTGTGAACAATGCTATCAGTTATTCATGAAATGAGGTATTGCCCATTTTAGTACTACTGTAGAATTCAATCAATAAAAGCTTATGGCACATGAGAGGCAGATGTTAGTTATACATCATCTGTAGCTACTAACAAGAATTATTGATTTGCTGATCTCATTGTATTCTTGCACACAATATGTTCTAGTAGTACAGAGCTTGCTCAGAATTACTTTGAAAGACTAGCTTACTTACCTTACTGCAGCAACAGAATCTGTAATTTATATACTACCAGTAGGTAGCATATTGTATGATCCCAAGATTTATAAGCAATTGGTGTATATGTTTTTGTGTGTAACTATCATCAGGGTTTAGAATCGACTTTTCAACCAACTCATCATAAATATACAATTCGACATTTCTGCACTTTTCCTGATTCAATTTCCTATCTATTTATAGAATGACAAATGAGATAATAGACTGGAACAATATCACAATTATAATTGATTTTTTTTGTTATAATATGGAGCATAGGGAGTAAATATAGATATAATCACATAGCATTCTTTACATGTATTGATTACTGGTTTGCAGTCTTGCTGTATCATTATGATCACAGGACAGTGATCATGATGATAAGTATCATCATATGATCACATGACAGTGATCATGATAAGTAAGACTTCAAAACAAGTAATTAATGTAAAAAAATGTAATGTGTTACTCATAAAATGGAGATTATATCTATATTTATTCCCCCCCCCCCCCCCCCAAAAAAAAATGAATAAATAAAAAAATAATAATAAAAAAATAAAAAAAGTGACTAATTCTATCACTTCATTCTATAAATAGTTTGTGGATAGTGATCCTTGATCAGTGTGTCTGTCACTCACTCTGACTTATCTGTAATATTACAGTATTTATAATTAGTCTTCATAGCAGCTGCAATTAATTTTTTTTATAATAGCTAGCTACTTGTGTGTAGTCTTTCAAGAAAAGCAAACATTGTACAGCTGAGGTTATGTTATTTCTCTTAGTCAGGCCTCTTGAAGTAAAGAGTAATTGAGCTCCTTAGCTACAGAAACATAATAATCCTCCACATTTAAACATTTCCAAATGACCCAATGAAAGGATTGTTCCATATCTGTTAGTCAGGAGATAAATCAAGTGGAGGCCATATCAGGAGTGAGATCATAATTGACATACATAGCAAGCATATTCATGACCAATTCCATAGGAATTTCCTACATTGGAAGAATATTGTATAGAGACATTGTTTTTACTACGTAAATGCTATATACTATTTATAAAATTAGTGATAACTTTTTCTGTAGTACTCAGTTCAGAGATATCTGGTGTTAATTTAATCGAGACATTCCTGCTTGTGAAGCACTTCTTCAGTGGACAATACAGAAAGATGCACAAGATACTGTTTATATGTATCTTCTTATATTATCAACTGCAAGAAGGCTCCAAGGAACAGAAAGTCTTGATTAAATTTACACCAGAAATCTCTGAACTGAATTCTACGGAAAAAGTTGTCACTAATTGTAAATTGTACACTTGGAAACAAGTAGGATCCTAAAATCTAATTGGAGCATCCTAATCAACATGAATTGGACATAAAAATTGCATTAGTTCAACAAACAAATAAAGTGGCTATTTTGATTAAAATTCTTTTTTTTATATTATTTACCATGATATTTCATTCCGAAATTTTATGGAACTATAATGGAACAGTAAATTAATCCAATTTTATCATCTTCCCAACCTTGCGTTGGTGGGTTAGTATTGTGTCAAAATTAAAATTAATTTGTCATGTACTAGATAAAGATTCCTCACCATCAGTAATGCATGTATAAAATATGCTCTGTTAGTACCAGTACAGTACAACTTTGATGCCGTACAGTCTGAAATTACTGACTGACCCAAGACAATTGAAACGCAACATACACAAGCAAAAAATTTTAGCTGCACAAGTGGAAGTTTTGCCATGAACAAAACAGCTAACTCCATGGATTACACACAGCTCTCAATACATACCCGACCCCTGTGTTCCCTTACCTGGTAGTGGTGTTAGCATCCTCACTGGCATTGAACAGGAGATGTTTGACAACATGTGCCTGAAGGCTGGCCAACACACCACATGGTCCGCCCTATAGTATTATACATTGCACAGTATGTTATCAGGCCACTATGTGTATATATAGTGTAGATATTATTTCCAAAGGAACTTGACCATTTTCATTTCAAAAATTTCTGTTTTTTTTAATATTTACCATCATATTTCATTTTTTGACCAGAGTGTTTCTTTAACAGAGCTAATATGTTAACTGGTAACAAGATTCAGAGTTGTTTTAGTGGTATTTCAAATGTTAGTGTTAATGCTATGCAACATAAACTCTGTGCTCTGCAATAAGCATTGTGATTATGATCCCTTATATTTATGATTATGATACAGGGATATACCTAGAAAGTTTACATTTATTCAGCATAAGGGATCCATTTAAAATTATTGATGTGTACTGTTATAATGCAACTGAGCAACCTTGAACATTAATTACTCAAGTAACTTTGTCATAATTCATGAATAATGCACAATTACTTTCTTGCAAAGTCTATTAAACAATTTCATGTGCTCTCTATTGAATATAATTCTAGAAGATTAGTAAAATACTTATTACTGACTCCCAACTTCTGATTCAGGTCCTTATGGTGCGTACTGCAGATATTAAGGTCCCTGTACCTCTATTGTCTACTGGGCGGTAAATTATTTTAATAATGACCGCTCGCTCCGCAAGCGGTGTAGCAACTTTATATTTCCACGCCTCCGTCGTCAAGGCTCCTGCATTCCAGGGAATGGAGCGTAAACAAGCAATTACGCGCGTGTGGCGGTATTAACTGTGATCTCATCAGCTCACTGATTCCCGGTCCACCCGGGATATAAAAGTAGCGCTTTTCAGTTTGTGCACACTGTCTTAGTGGGTTCAGAAGTGGGATTAAAAAATCTCTCGTTTTCTTTCTGTTCTGTAGTACTTGTACCATTGTCTAACCGGTCATGTCTTCTACTGAACTACAATGTGCAAGGTGCCAAGAATACCTTTTCAGTGAAACACCAGTCCAATGTAGCTGCGGAGACAGATTAAGTTTTCCATGCTACTCCTATTATTCTAGGTAACCACTTCAATTGTTTGATACTAATTTTTTATAATCTCTTTTTTTTCCAGAAACCATATAGCTACTTTTAAGTGTTGCAAGTGTACAATAGAAATCAAACTGGATGAATGCTTTAAAGATAGAGCAATAGCCATAGAACTGAAGAAAGCTACACTGAAATGTAGGAGTGTTGGATGCTCTTGGAAAGGACTTGGCAACGAATATTCAGTAAGTTAAGATACTAGACAATTTATGCCCAAGATTATACTGTTATTGAGCATAAAGCTAACTTTCATAATTGTATAAAATAGAGCTTCTTATTTTTTTATTATTAGACTCATCTACAAAGTTGCTCTGGCAAAGTTGTCCAGTGTAAATATGGATGCTTGGGAAGAAATTCTCCAATTCACTTGCCTGTGACTAACCATGAAGCAGAATGTCCGTATGCAGTTTCACAACATCAAGAGTGTAAATACAATGCACAAAATTTTCAGGTAAAAATTTCTTTATTAACATGGACAATAATGTAGCTAGGAATATTTTAATTTTGTTTTATATAGCTGGATACCCTCTTGAGAAAAACCATTGCTCAGCCAGAACAGTGCGGTATTGATGAAATTTGCTGCCAATACACAAGTCCTGCAAAAGAAATAGAACAACATTCTATGCACATATTCATAAAAGCTATAATAGGGACTTTATCAAAGCAAATCTCTGATTTACAATCTGAAATAAATCATATGAACAGAGAGATATCAGTGCAGTTGCAACCAGTGGCCAGTGCTGTGGGTAAAGCAGAGAATGCCATTCAGAACTTACAGGAAGGATTCTCTGAGTTGGCTATCATGGTACAGACTCTACAAGCTACAAGTTATAGTGGTAGTTTCATCTGGAAGATACTAGATGTTCAACGTCGCAGACACGAGGCCAAGATAGGCAAGACTATTTCCCTGTACTCTGCTCCCTTCTACACTAGCAGGCAAGGCTACAAGGCATGTCTGAGACTGTACATGAATGGAGATGGCTGCGGCAAGAACACTCACCTGTCTTTCTTTGTGACCATTATCAAAGGAGAGTATGATGCTCTTCTGCAGTGGCCCTTCAGACGCACAGTCAATCTGACACTGTTAGACCAAGATGGAGTCAAGAACATATCTCAGGCCTTCCAACCAGAACCTACTTCCTCATCCTTCCAGAGGCCCAGGAACGAGATGAACATAGCCTCAGGCTGTCCAATGTTTGCTCCACTCTCAATCCTAAACAATTCCTCTTATGTGAAGGAAGACACAATGTTTCTGAAGTTTGAGATTGACACTACTGGTTAATTTATTATAAATTATATTATATGTATATAATCTTGTCATGTCATCTTCAACAGTGTTGCATTATACACTACCCCTTACTTCAACACTTCCACAAAAATGTAAAAGTATATTAAGCTATATATCCATGTATTAGGAAGCAAACTGCATGAAATAAGCTAAATTAGTGGGGGACAAGATAATAGATAATGCATGCATAATGCTCATATTGTATAACACCACAAGAATATTTAACACCCACCCACCTACCCATCTGCAATAATCAGTAATCTAATACACAATAATAGAAATAACATAAGTAGTTACATTTCTGAGTTATTGTTGTGATTATCAGACGTAGTACAAATAAAGCAAAAGTTTATAAAATATGTGTAAAGTGTGTTCAGTTGTTTATGATATGACTGCTACTACAATAAATAATAAAGGGACAGGTTTAGCATCAAGTAGACGTGAGCTAATTTATGGGTTCGGTCACAATAATGTAGCCAGTACATGAACTATGTGAAGTAAGACTTCAAAAATTCATCTTATTGCTGCCCCTCAGACAAAGATAAATATGAATACAATTATAAAGTTAGTAATAAATGTAGGCATCAGAGTATTCATATCCAGCATAATCATAACCATGATAAACTTTTCTGACGTATTATTCCAGGATGATGTTGACAACCACATGACACATGACCTGAGAACTGCAGGTGAACATGGGATAATGACCAAACAGATAACGAACATGGATATATCCAAACTGTCTGAAGTTCTAGTGAGTGGATTCCACTATTGCTGGGAATCCACCACACTTCTCATTTTATTCTAAGGGCAGAGTAGCAAGGGAGGGCTCTTGAATTGATTCACAGTTCACACTATCTTGCTGAGATGGCTGCTGAGGTTCCCAACCTTGCCTGGATAGGGCATCTGGGATGATGTTGTCTTTTCCCTTCCTGTAGAGAATTTCCATGTCATAATCTTAAATTTTCAGAGTCCAACGCCAGAGCCGTGAATTTAAACTTGTCGAAGTCAGAAGTGACTTGAGGGCACTATGGTCTGTGTAGAGCTTGAAGTGTTTTCCAATAAGATACACTCTGAAGTGATCCAAAGACTCAACAACGGCCAGGCACTCCAGCTCAGACAAACAAATAACACGTCACCCACAAACAATCATCAGTGTTAGGCACAATAAGAGAGAGAATGTGATCAAAATCTGATATCATAAGAGATGACCATGAGACATTGTTTGGTGAAGATTTAGAAGTTGCAGCTGATTATGAGTAGCGAGAGATGGTAAGAATGCACGATAAAATGAAACCAAACCCAAAAATAATCTAAGCTGTTTACGAGTTACAGGTCTTTTAAAAGCTGACAATGCCTTTGTGCGAGCATGTGGAATGTTGATACCATTTGCACTAACCACCATGCCAAAAAACTCCACAGAAGGAGCTCCCCAGACACATTTTGGTAAGTCCAGCTGATTTGATCCAACTCAAAACCGAATGAACATCAGATAAATGTTGTGACCATGATTTAGAAAAAATAATTACATCATCAATATATGGTGTAGAACAATGAGACACTATGATGATAGGCATTGTGACATCATAGATTGAGAATGAGCTGGGACATTTTTTAAACCGAAGGGTAAGCGAAGATAGCGAAATTTTCCAAATGGTGTGATGAAAGTAGTCTTATCCATTGATTCTTTTTCAATGGGAATTTGATGGAAACCTTTAGTGAGATCCTTTTTCGAGAAGTATTGTGCACCACCTAACTTAGCAATGACTTCCTCTATTGTAGGCATATAGAATGGCAATGAAGGAGTAATGGAATTTAGTCTACGGTAATCCACAACCTGCCTTAAGCCACCATAACAGGAATTGCTGGAAATGCCAACATAGCGTCACTATGTTCAATGACACCTTGAGCCTAAGAACATCTAGCTCAGCCTTGAACTGATCTACTAAGCTATTAGGGACTCGATAAGGAGGTAAATTGATAGGTGTTTCCTGAGTAGTATCAATTCTGAATAAACAAATATTAGTAATACCAGGTACAGAGGATAAAGTATCTTTTAATTTAGACAAAACAGATTGAAGTACTTTGGACTGAGAATCAGACAAATAAGACAATGGGTCACCATCAGGCAAGCAACAATCATCACACTCATCAGTAGTGACAACAACACGATTAATGACCATGAGTTCTTAAATAATATATGGTTTCAAATGGTTAATATGAACTGTACGCTTGTGAGATTTTCCATCTACAACCATGCTAATAACATAATTCAAGTCCCCAATAACTTTCTCAACTTGGAAAGCAACGCAAGTTAACCATTCTAAACCATATCCAAGGTTAAAACAAAATTTATCTTATTGACAGCCACATTTTGGTTTAGAAAGGGTAAAAGTATATAAATAACGGAGAAACACATAATGTATCTAAATAGTAAAAGATTTTTTTTTTTTATTATGTCTTTTTATTGCAAAATTATTACAACACTTGTAACTTGCATTTTAGCTACTCATTTTTCTTGGATATTTTGTACAAATTCTAGTAGCTCTACAATGTTGACTGATTACATGATTCTTATTAGCTAAACAATCCTGGCTAACATCATGATAGGACATTCAAATAACTAACAAGGTTCTTAGCTATACCTTTTCATTCTGAGTTTTGCAGTTACATGAGCATTTGCAGATTATCTTGATAAAATTCACAAAATTTAATTTCCACTTGTTCTTGCAGCAGTCACATACTGAAGCATGTAGACAGTTTTGAAGGTGAGCCTATAAATTAAATTGTATTAGAATCAACATAAAAGAAGTAAACAGTTTTTTGAGACTGCAGCTTACTGCATACTATGACCAGTGCCATTTTTCCAGTAGCAACCCACTCAGTGGACTCAGCCTGGAGCTGCAAAAATGATTTTTATATTCGCTGCGGATCAACTGTATGCGCATGCTGTAAAAATTGGACCGTAAACAACTTGATTTATCTCCCTTATTCAATTACCACAATTGAATAGTTTACAGGTATACATAAAGTATTCTGACTAAATTTCATGTATCTCTATAATGCGATACTCAAAAAGTTCAGAACCCAACTTTTGTAAGGAAAGGTTGCTGCATACTAAAATCGTGTAGAATAAAGTTATTTATGATTATCACTGATCAATTGTAATCTCCAGATTCTAAGACAGAAAGGTTAATACTTTAACCTTGAAAAACGATTGAGCCATTTTTTAAAAACTTTACAACCAACATAATTATTATAGCTAGCTATAACAAAGAAAAGTAACAAACCGTGCATTATGATGTAACGAGAGCTAAGCACAGAAAGAGGACAGCTAAAAGAAAGGAAATTAAATGATAATAATTACAACTAAGTGTTTGAGATGATAGCTACATCAGCTAAAGTAATCTAGAACGACTAGCTAGTGTGCATGAATCGTCTGAAGCAAATTGTACGTTGTATACAAACCACAAAATATTTGCTTGAAAAGTCTTTTGATAAAAGTAAACGATAATGACAGGTCAATAGATGAAAATGTGTTTATAGTAGAGGTAGATACACACTCTCAATAATAGAAGGTAAAGGGTCGTCTATGCCTGAGAAAATAATGTTGGGACTTTTTATGATCAGTTGAAGATCTTGTAGAAGTTGAAAGAAATACATTAAATGAATTGGATGGATGCTGAAGACATTATAACAAAAATAATAAGTCCAGTAGCTAATTGTTAGTTTCGGTAGCCATTTTGAAAGGTATCGATTTGGCTTGCCCATTATTGAACTCTTTACAATAATATAATGCTTTGGGAAACTACATCAAGGAACAGTAAGTTTGCTGAATCCTAATTAAATAAGAGGCCAGTAAGCTTTAGCTACTACATTGATGTGGACAAAATATCATAAATTAGAATACCTAAATCTTCCTGTTGAGTTACTGCCATTTATGTATAGGTATTTTGAATTAATAATAGTTTCTAAGACTAAAGCCATGACACTATAGTGTCCAGATCAATTTAAAGAGCTAAATTCTCACTTAGAGAGGCAAAAAGTTTGGCACTATGCAAACAATAACACATACGAAAATGGGCACAGAGACGGTAAATACATCAAAACAAGAAAAAGCTAACATTTCAGCACACTACACCTTGAGGTATGCCTGACTGGACAGGAAGATAATCAGATTCACATCCTTCAATCTCCCAACAAAAGTGTTTCCTCATAGCTATGTCAATAATCTTTGAAGAATAACCAGTAATGCCAGCTAGCTAACCAAAGTTTATAGCTACTGGAGTTTATTGTGAGGGACTGAATCAAAAGCTTTGGCAAAATTAAGAAACATAATCACCTGTCACTTTGACTCCACAGATTTGAAAACTGAAGTAAAATGACAGTAGAAGTTGATGTAGAGTGGATCTATCTATTTCTGATAAAACCTGTGTCTTCGAATTTTTCGGATCTAGCTAGCTATAAAATCTATTATCTTAGAGTAGATTGTTAATTCAAGTAGCTAGTATTTTTAAAGAAAAATTACTTAGAAAGCAATAGCAGGGCCTTTTTAGTTGATTACTTCTGATATACTTCCTTTATTGTGAAGAGAAAATAATTTTTGTGTAGCTACACTGTAAACCAAAAGGTGTGTAGTTCACACTAAATTAAGCGTGAATCACTTGTAACAATAGTCACACCAAAATATGGTGTGATGCGCACACCTCATCGTTTGGGTGTGAAGTACACACCAAATTTAGTGTGAATTCTCATCATAATCACTATGAACTCATACTTACATTAATGCTGAATTATTTAAGTTACATTGATTCTAGAATAACATATCAACATTTTTTCCAAAAAGAGATTGGTGTAATCCCACATCTCATCAGCCGACTAAAATCTTAGTGAACTCTCTTATCTAGCACACAAGTGTACAAAACATTTATAAGGTAGATTACAATGATAATAGCATTGGTTTTTGCCTGCACATGAATATAATTAATGTTCGGTAAAGGGTCCATGCTATTCCATTGAGTGTGAATTTCACACTAAGTGTGCATTCACACTAGGAAGAAAGTGTGAAGGACACACTATGCATAGGTGGTGGGCATTCACACCACCAGTTTGGTGTGAATTTGATGGGTTTTCATGCTATAATTTTTACAGTGTACGTTCCTGTCTGCTGGAATTATTAATGAAATGAGATTCCATAGCTAATGACAATAGCTAATGAGAATTGAAACTTAATTGCAAGTCAAGGTGAACATGAATTGTAAAAATCTGGGCTAATTTAGTCATGTCCTGGAGATTTTTGGTTTAGTATATGAAAAAAAAGTTACATGAAGAATAGCTACTGCATGATACTTTGTTGCGACGAAGGTGCAGGATGTATCCTAATCAAATGGAAAGGTTCGTCATACTTGAATCGAAGAAACGCTCCCTATAGTAATCTTGAATTTTGAAATTGAGTGGCCTCTAACTGGACTCTTTACCTACCACTCAGCTGGGAAGGAGTCTGCAGAAGGGCTTGTAAGTAGAGATTACATGTTCAAGAATCTGGACGTGCAGAAAAAAACTGCCTTGTTTTACCACTAAAGACTGATTCTGTGTATGAAAGATAACTATGGGTAGTTATTGTGTTTGAAAGTCTGATTGCTATTTGAGTAGTTAAATGGTAGTGCCGGTGCAAGTTGAAACCATTGGTAAGGCAGGAAACAAGCATTCATGCAGAATCTAGTAATGCTATTTTGATAGCATTACTAGCAAATAATAATCTGGATTCTGTAACATAATTAATTTTGTTTTAGCTAGCAGGTTGTAGACTAGGCTGTTAGCTAATATTTTGTTTAGATTGATGAACAATTAGCTATATATCAGCATTGCTTTGGTTTAGATATTCCAGACTTCTTAGTTTTAGTTATTCGTACTAAAAATATAATCTTGAAGGCTTAGTTTTCGTTTTTCCCCCCTAATTCTCCCTGAAAATTTGCTCATTGATAGCTAAGTATAACCAACTAAATTGTCAACTTGATATTGAAGAAATACTAGCTAAAAAACTTGACTGTGTTGTGTCTCAAATTCTTCATTAATTAGACACATTAAAGAAAGTAGTTCATGTACTTTTCTTAAAAGTATGATATATAGCTAGTTTACAGAATGTTTACTTGATGGCAATATAGTCTTCATTTAATGATGACAGCCAATTCAAGATGAATTGGTAAGAATAAAAATGCCTTAGTTGTAGTCACTCAATCAGTAGTTCAGTTCAATAGAAATTACTGTATTCTAAAATATTTAGTTTTAGTTCCTTTATGTTCTCTATAGATTAGTTTTAGTTGTTGTTTTCTTACCAAATGTAAGATGCCACATAAACTAAAGGGTTTTGGTTTTAGTTATAGTTAGCTAACTAAAACATCACTACTATGCTAATTTAACAAAGTGATTCAGATAGTTTATAATATTATTATTAATACGTACAGTATGTTAATAATAATTTAGAAATAAGTAATACATGCTGTAATGGATATCTAAAGTAGTGCATCAGACTTTTCTAGACTACTCTGTCATTTGAGAAACTCTTGCCACAAGTGTAAGCTTCCAGTGAATATCCTTATTTGCTTGTCATAAATTCCATTAGCTATTGAAGTTTCTGGAAGTGATCCCTTCTCCCTGTTCATTGTGTCTCTGGTTGTTCTTATGTACCAAGATTCAAGCAAGCACCTCTAGATCAAATTCTGTTGGCAGTCTATTACCTCCAGCTGTGGTGGAACATGCTATGAAAGGAAACCATCAAACTTATTGGACTAATGCCAAGGTAGTCGACTTCCAACAGAATTGTAGTGCATTTCCATTTGTGATATCAATTGTATCTGACAATCAATTGACCCTATATACCAAGATGGGTGGTCGAGCAGGAATGAATATTATAATTAGCAAGGTAAACCCAGTCATATACTTTATCATATGCCCATCACATGATTATCATTATTTTTATAGTTTGTTCTAGAATTTTCTAGTGCAAAATCTGAGACTATCTTTAGTGCACTCTCACTAGAAATTTATGTACTAATATGGGATATGGGTAATACATCATTTCATGAATAACTGTCTCCTTTAGATTAAACCTGGGTCCACCTTTCGAGGGAGGGCTGTCAAGGGGAGAACCATACTGATTCTGGTGGCGGGCAGCAGCTTAATTGCTGTCACCATTGTGTGAGCCTGAACTGAGGAACTCATGAGCTTCACTGAGGGAGGGCCCACAAAGGGCAATAACCAGTTTGCATTAAATAATAATGAGTCAGTTCATCTATAAGCTGTTGATATGGAGTTTAATCGTAACCAGCTTAAAACACAAAAAAAAATCTATTATAATTAAGAATACAGAGTTTACATTGCATAGCATTAACACTAACATTTGAAATATCATTATTATTATAATCAGATGGCACGAATGGCAACTGAAAAACTGAATGACTGCACACACAAAACACGAAGTCTTATATGCACAGCCCGGACAACACAACAATGAACAACAGTCATGGGACCAATCGACACTTCTCATCATGACAAGACTACACACACACACACACACAGGTGACATGACTATAAAATTTAACTAAGTCCCATAACCGAAAATTCATGTAACTGAATCCAAAAGAAGCACAGTAAAGGACAGCTCCCTCTTCAGCTCATTTGCAAGAATGTTCTGTATATTATTGTGAAGTGTATTTAAAGGCACTAAAGTGCCTAGCCGAGAACAATATGCAGCACCAAGATGTAAAAGGTTTGTTAATTTTAAAGTAAATGTCTCAACATTTTTTTTGTATAGTAAATGAAGCACTAAGATCAAAGGTGCAAATTTTCAGTGCTACTAGAAATGTAGCTAACAATTATAAAATCATTTCTTAGAACTAGGCCGTAACTTAGTTGGCTATTCCTAATCAGGTATCAATTAGAGCTCAAGCAGTGAAAATAGTAGGCACACAAGAAGAGAAGCTAAACCATGCAAGAGACACGCACCAGTATATGAATTCAATACAAACATTTAATTCCAGCACTCGGTTAACTTTCAGTGTAAAGCAAAACTACTGCGGCCAGCAAGAGAATATTTTCTTGTGTGATTACGACTTGATGATAGGGTGTGGTACCCACAAAAGCTATTAGCTACACTGAGGTTTCAGCTTGGAGTTTTCAGAAAATCTGCCTCAAATTAAAAGAAGTATTATAGCGCAATAAAGGTCTTAAATCATTGTTCATGTCTGAACTAATGGGTAATTGTCAGGAATCTCCAAAATCAGAACGTAACATACAGACAGGATGTCTATACTATAACAATCTCGCCCATGCATGCTGAGGGTTAAATATGAGTTGGTATGTTGAAAATATTTCTACAGACACATATACATGTACACTCGAACTCCCCTAATATGGGCAGCTAGAGGACCGGGCAGCTAGAGGACCGGGCACTGCACTTAACTCAAGAAATATCCGTATCTGAGGACAATTATATTTGCACTTGTATTTTAATACACTATACATATTATAGGTATTGTAAAGACTTATTTATAATTACAATTATACATACTTTGAGGAATAGCTACTTGTATATAATTACACAATTATTTTTTTGAAAAATATTTGGTTAGCTTGTTTGTTTTTGAGTTTCTTGCCTCATCCTAGCAGCAGTATCTCTGCCAGTTTTTTTTTTTACCAATAAAAGATGATTAGGGTCACTACCAGCTGCTATAAATTTACTGTGCCCTTTACTCAAACTAGCAGCTGTAAGTTGATTCTTACAGCTCTCCTCAGTACATACATACACTGTGTACTTGGTGACCAGCTGGGCGATTCTTACCACACCTATAATGCAGTATTGGGGTGCCAGGTAGAGGGGAGTGCCCGGAACTGGGGAGTCAGGATAAGGGGAGTTTGAGTGTATAGGTATATATAAAGTAAGAGGTATGAATGGTCACAATGGTTGACTCCTACTACTTGTGTGTTAAAACTAAATATATATCTGTAGAGAATCACTTAATATGAAATTTTTATCAGTTGAATTCACAAGGAACAGGAGGGAGTGTTTCTTATAAATTCCTAATATTTATAAGCCTTTTTTACCCTAACATGTTTAAAAACTACAAAAAACATGTATTTGCATGTGTGCATACTGAGTGTATGTGTGTGTGTGACCTTATGATATATTTTTTATTTGTAGAGTCCAACATTCTGGTTCTTCAGGCTTGTGGCTGTCCCATTATTTGGGAGTGTAGCTGTCAGGTCAAATACCTTGTAAAATTGGCAGATGTCGACTCCATAAAGGAAACTCTTGAACAAGTAGACCACAGGACAGTCCCAGTTGTTGGGTGTAGTGTAAAGAACAGTACAGATTATAGTTATCTAGCAGGAACTAAAGGCTATTGAGCTCCAGATGTAAGTATATTTGTTAATGTGAAGACATGATGTTTTATATGCTAAGCTGAAGTAGTTACACATGAATCTACAAATTTCATATGCCAATCCTTTTTTGTTATCATTTAGAGTGAACCCTCAGCACTACTATATATACTAGCTAGCTATTACAGAGACCAAAAGAATGATATATATGACATAGTGTCATTGGGTCAATATGTAGCTCGTACAATGAAACGGTAGACATAAATACTGTCTTCATTAAAGAAGCTAACCATACACCTCACTAGTAGTTTCAATGGGAAATTCCAATTCTAACAATTGGTAAACCACTAAAATATAAAGCAAAACTACCTTAGGCTTAACAAATATTTTGCTCACGTGATTGCTACATGACAAAAGGGAGGGTTACCCACAACGGCCATATAAATAACTAGCAAAAAAATTGAGACAAACAATTCTGGCACATTAAAGATTATACTTAAACCCTTTAGTACAACACTTTGGTGCCTCTTTCAATCTTTAGGAGGGTGTAGTCTTCAAAATTTGCTCTTGTGTGACAAAATGCCTGAGTGACTCACTGACGAACTATAAGTTCTAATACCCTCTCGCATGTGAGCGCTGAGGGTAACTAAAATATGAGTATCAGAAAAGTTGCTATAAAAGGGCATGAGAAAAAAAAGCATGCCTTACTAAGTCTTTAGCTCAGCATTTAATTTCACAATTTGCAAATATGTGACCGGTTCTGGGAAAATCAGCTGAAATGCAGCGAATACTTTTTTCAGTATCCCATGGGTAAAGCCTTACGGGTTGATAAAAAAAATTATGGCAGAAATAGATAAATAACTGTTTGCTCTAGCTTATGGCGCAGTTGTAAACTCTGGTGAGCTCTAGAACTCACACTAGGAGGCTATGAACGCTTGTAAGTTAAACCTTGTATACTATGAAATCTTATGCCATTTATTCATTTACTGCGGGAAAAAAAACTGCATCTAACTAGTTCACTTACTGTCTATATAATCTGCGTACTCATGCCATTCTCGCCATATAACTTGAGCATAGTTTCTTGAAGGGGCCACCCTTAACCCCTTTTTATTCATTTTTACATTATAATGATATTCATAGCATTGTGGTGCTTAGTTTACCCAGTATAGCCCTCTATATTACTCATGGTTGGTCATGTTTGCGTGAGCTCTGACAATTCAGCAGTGAAAGGGTTTTAATTCTCAATGTGCATAAGCGAGAAAGTTATATTTGTCATCATGTTTGTCTGTCATGCTCAGACAATAAACCGTTGCATTGGGTGCCAGGGGTCGTAACTTCCTGAGCTGAAGGTTGGTATAGGGTCGAAGGACCACAGCCACCACAAGCTATTCCTACCTTCTACAAGTTTACGCCTGTTGGTGTGGAGCATGGTAGATTTCGCACTTGTAGTGGACACTCGGAACTCTCATGAACTTTCACCTCGCATTATATCACAGACACACCCACCTCACGCAATTATTATTCAGTTGTCTCATCTCACCTTACCTCGTGCTAACATCATGTAGTTGCTCTGATGAAATAGTTGAACTAAACTTGTCTCTGTCGCTGATAGTTAGTAAATTAATGGTAGGTAGTTAGCCAAGACTAAATACCCTACACACTCACCAATAGGCCACAAGCAAGTAACACGGTCTGCTTCTGCTAGGCTTAACTTATGATGAACTACTTTTGGCAGACAATTCACAGCATACTAGATAGGGGATGACATGATATAAGGTAAAGAGGTTAGGAGCATTACATATAGTATTGTTCGGTAAAGTAACTAGTAATCACGAGTCACTTGTTCAGGACTGCTCTTGTGGCTGTCCTGAACATTGGGTATGAACTTACTCAGATTGATGATTTAGGAGCTTTATGCTTTTAATTTCGGCCTTTTTTTTTTGTTTGAGATAATGCAAAGCTGTAGCTACATGTAGGTAGCTACTAATTATTGTGGGAACCTCTCCATATCATCATGTCATAATACATGAGCAAATAGTTTTGTGCTGCCTGCGGATATTTTTTGTTTATGCAGGGAGCAGAGTATCGGGTGCAAAATATATACCAGTGAGTGTTTTCCCTGGTTTTTTTCTTCTCTTTTACATCTGCTAGTTTTGTATTGATACCCGTTTAGAATAAAAATATTTTGGTTTGAGAAATGATTTTGTAAATATTAATTAGTGTAATAGCAGTATTCTGGGTTGGCACCTATTTTGCTAGCAATGACATAGTTCTTAAATAGACATAATAATTGGAAGTTTATATTTCTATATAATTCCCGCTTGTCTTAATGCTGTCTTTAATTATAGCAATTAATGAATCCTTTGGAATTTCCGAAGTCACTTCAAAGAAGTATTATTGGGGACTATAAAGAAAGAAAGGAATTTACTGTCAGTGGTCCATAAAAATCTTATGGTTTGAGAAATAATTTTGTAAATATTAATTAGTGTATAGCAGTATTCTGGCTTGGCACCTATTTTGCTAGCAATGACATAGTTCTTAAATAGACATAATAATTGGAAGTTTACATTTCTATATAATGCCCGCTTGTCTTTATGCTGTCTTTAATTATAGCAATTAATGAATTCTTTGGAACTTCCGAAGTCACTTCAAAGAAGTATTATTGGGGACTATAAAGAAAGAAAGGAATTTACTGTCAGTGGTCCATGGTCAGATATTTGGAGTTTGGGAAGGACCATTGTGATTCTGTTTATAGGACGAGAAGCATATTTGAAATGGATTTATGATGTGAGTTGTAGCTATTGTACTACTCTTGCAACTTCAACTGGCTGATTTGTTTATAAGTACATAGGTCTATTACTAAGTTGCGATGTTGCATATTGTAATGTTGAATAAATTAGACAATGGTTCCCTTTGAATTCAGTGAAGTGAGCTTTAAGGGGCCAGACTAAAAAATGTTTAATTATAGAGTAATTCAAGGTCTTATTGCAACATAGTAATTGTTGCTGTGTTGTATAAATGCTTTCTAAGCCCTGTCTTTTTGCTTTTTAGTGTTCTCACCAATTTCCCTAATTCTATTTTGGCACCTCTTTTCTGGCATTTTAACCACTTTAGCTCTTTCTTTTATGCATTATGCTGAACATTCCTATTGCACTCTCAACAAATAAATGTTGGTAAAGGTTGCCATGGTAGCGGGTGCATTAGTACAATTAGGTACACGTACCTTTGACCCGTGGCAATTAAATTGATTATATATATATATATATATATAATTGCAGTTATTAGTGAACCAACTTCACTTTGCTGAATAAAATTATAATTATACTATTATACTTTTTCCTGTCCACCAATGTCATAAATATTACACAGTCTTCAGTCACACACAACATGCATGTGTACAAAGTATTTGTGTCTTGTTTTGTATTGTTTGTTATCTTAATAGGCTAATATAATATCAAAGCAACCAACTGCCCAGTGTCAATTTTCTTCTCAAAATGAAGACGTGGCTGCAGTTATCGCTTTGAATAAACTTCTGAGGGTTGCCAGTGAGAATCAATGTCCAGATCTCAGTGTGGTTGCCAGCCTGGCCTGTCAGTGCATGACGGCCGACTTTTGAAGTCGTAAGACAGCAGATGAGCTTCTGGAATGGTTGGAAAGTGGAGATTCAGCAATTTAAAGTGTCAATCTGTAAGCTTTAGAGTTTAATACTGATCATTAATTTTGAAAATTGATGTTTTTCACATGTGTCATCGCAAGGTGAAAAGAGTCCATAACAAAATACGTAAACTGTCTTGGTAATTAGAGTTAACAAAAATTTACAAGGCTGTAGAGGTTAACATTATCACCACATTATACACTAATTTACGATTTTGTTTTGGCTGTCGGTGGACACATTTCAGGCAGTGAATAGGCATATCATTCCATATTCAATTATTATTCATAAAAAATAGGAATACTAAGTTCATCATTGTTCGGGGGGGGGGGGGGGGGGGGTGGAGAGAGAGGGGGGAATACGTAAAAATAAGTGTGAAACCTTTGTATTGTGTAGCTTTCATGATGCCTTATTTCATGTCATTGTGTATATAGTTCAAGTGAGTGATAATACTTCCAATTGCTGGTGGACTTATTGAATCCATACTGTGGAATACGACACGATGTGCTGCAAATCTTGAAGTCATAAATGTGATTGTACATTGTACTTTTCCATTACTTTTATATTGTTCAATTAGTCTGTCAGTGATTCATTTGAATATTGTTTTTAACTTCTTTCTTTAATATTTTTCTTTTTGTAAGTATCATAATTGAACTATTCTATGCTGTAATAAAACTCAAACATAATTAGCTAGCTATTTATCAGTAAACTCAATTCAATGTAACTACATAACTATTCATTTAGAAGCGCATGTGTGTGTCGCATAAGATGTCCCACTTGATAAGCATTTCTTGTGGCGTGGGGCGTTCTTTATAATCCATCTTGAAACAAGATGATATGTATTGTGCTATTGGCTAAAGGTGTTACAGTGGTATAGTCATGGACATGTTTCTCTTCAGCTCATTAGGAGAGGCTTACCGCATGCTTGCAGACTGTTGGCAGACTACCCTTAGTGGCCGGCTGTTAATCCTCTATACCATCACAATCGGAGGCGGCTTCTACCATTATCGTGACGCAAGTCCCCAAAATACGCTATAAAATAATAATAACTAGAGGCTGTAATGTCGTGTTCTGAACTACAGTGTGCACGTTGCCAAGAGTATTTATTGAAGGAGCCAGTACAATGTAGTTGTGGAGATCGATTGTGCCATCCTTGTTACACTTATTACCTATAAAGGTAAAGTTACTATTTAAATATTAATATCCTATGTAATTTGCTTACTAATCTTTTCCAAAGTAACTTCAAATGTTGCAAATGCAACATAGAAAGTAAGACTGGATGAATATTTTAGGGATAGAGCTTCTGCAAAGAAGCTGAAGATGCTACACTGACATGTAACAATCCAGGATGCTTCTGGATATGCAGTGGTGAAGAATATTTAGTGAGTTAAAATGATTTAGCAGAAATAATTTTCTCCAAAATGTTACAGGCTCATTGTACCTATCCTTAAATTCCTATACCTTATTCTGATAGGACTATTTATATAATTGCTGTGGCGTAGTTGTCCTGTGCAAGTATAGATGCTTGAGGAAGAAGACTGCAATTCACCTGCCTGTAACTAATCATGAAGCAGAATGTCCACATGAACTTCCACAGCGTCAAGTGCCGAACAACAGTACAAATTTTTCAGGTATAAACCTTTTGTTTTATTTTTATTTGGTATGACAAGAATTAATTTGTCTTAGTATAGGTGGATACATGTTTGAGAAGGGAATTAGTCCACATGAAGTGTGTATATACTCCTAAAGAAGTAAGATGTCAATACATGGGTCCTGCGAGAGATATGGAAAATCATTTCTATTCCTCACTGCACGATGATCTACTATTCAACACACTAGTGAAGATGCCATCAGAACAATCATCTGAGGTGAGATCTGACATAGGAATATTGGAGATGCAGCCAGTAGCCACTGTTGCGGATAAAGCAGAGAATGCCATTCAGAACTTACAGGAAGGATTCTCTGAGTTGGCTATCATGGTACAGACTACAAGTTATAATGGTAGCTTCATATGGAAGATACCAGAGGTTCAACGTCGCAGACATGAGGCCAAGATAGGCAAGACTATTTCCCTGTACTCTGTTCCCTACTACACTAGCAGGAAGTACAAGGCATATCTGACTGAGATTGTACATGAATGGAGATGGCTGCGGCAACAACACTCACCTGTCCTTGTTTGTGACCATCATGAAAGGAGAATACGATGCTCTTTTACAGTGGCCCTTCAGACACACAGTGACTCTGACACTGTTAGACCAAGATGGAGTCAAGAACATATCTCAGGCCTTCCAACCAGAACCTACTTCATCATCCTTCCAGAGGCCCAGTAACGAGATGAATTCCACTCTCAATCATAAACAACTCCTCTTATGTAAAGGAAAACACAATGTTTCTGAATTGTGAAATTGACACTTCTGGTTAATTCATTGTAAACATGTTATGACATCTGCAATGTTGTTCCACTATCGAGGTATCCGGTTTTAGGCCGACGGTATCCGGTACACATGCGCATATTCACTGGGGCACTAGGTCCTAGGTCGAAGGTAAATAAACGAGCGCGCACCTTTTCAGCACTGCACTGTCTTTGGTCCAAAGTATAGGCGCGCGTGCAGTGTAAATACAGCTGCGCTTTACTCCTGTGAAGAAGAATTTCGTTGCGTTTAGCGTATATACCGTCTCTTTCTAAGAGTTTGTTTAGCGGTTGTTCGACTACTTTAATGGCGCAGAAGCGATCCCACGATTTCAGAGGCTAAAGAGCCAGTACTCTGAACAGCCCATGAACCTTGCAGAAGGCTGTCGAGTGCTCGAAGGGAGAGGTCAGCAGCCAAGACAAGGATGTTTTGAAGCAGATTGTTGCCATCAAGGCATGCAAGAAGGTCTTTTCTTTTCAAAGGGCAAGCCCTGCACTTGTGGCTTGCACAACAAAGCTGCTGTCAGAAAGGAAGCGAGGTTGGTCAATTAATAATGGTTAAAGTTATATTAAAAGACATGCAGTATCACAAACAGGCTCAGTTGGTCAAATGGACAACGAATCTACAGTGCTCAGTGACTATAATAGGAGTATTTAGATGAGGGGTAGAGCCCCCCCCTCCCCCCCCCCACCTTTATACAAAGACAGAAAGACAGTGAACAATGAGTCCAGCTCAGGTCGTAATCCCAGAAGTATTAATTACTACTACAAAGTGGCATGACAATGAATATAATTAGTGTGTAAGTTTGTAAATGCTGAGTTGGCCTATTCCGGCCCCACAGCTTTTATGTTCAGGTATTTAAATAATATGGTGGTAAAATGGAATAAGAAATAAAGAAGTGTTGTAGGGGTAAATTTTAAGCTGCTAATTAACTTGCATTTTCATCATTTTGGGGTTTGGAAAAATTGTGAAATAAGTCTTTACTTTGTAATCAAAGTTTTGTTAAACTTTTAAGTAACTGGTACTGCTGTTGTTGTTGTTTTTTCCCAATGGGTGTAGTCGGTTTAAATGGAGATGTAATTTTGCTGATTATGTGACATGACCTGGTTAAATTTGTTTACTCTATTTTGTTATTTACTATCATCAGTTTTAATAATAGTATTCATTGTGGACACATGACTCTGTGTTGTATGGTCACGAAACTTGTGTGGTTTTAGAGGCTTAGCTAGCTCACCTAAAGTGGGGGGGGGGGGGTTGATATCAAGCGCAAAGTAATCAGTGCATTAATAGCGCAAAGTAATCAGTGCATTAAAGTTAATAATATAATGTTTACTTTTCACTACTGTAGTAGGTTTAACAAAAATTAAAAATTGCCAAAGTATCTTTTTCTTTCTTCATGCTTTTCAACAAATCCTTGAGCTATTAAAATTAAATCCAAGTTTTCCGTAAACTCTTTGTGAGCATTTGAAAGTAAGCAGTTATTTTAACGTTTTGCTGTCATACTTGAACGTAAATAAGTATTTATTCTCTTCATAACTGAAAATGTCTGTTCAGAAGTGGCAGATGTTATGGAATTGTATTCATAAGACGAAATAATTTATGTACTGAAGGTAGCATGTCCTTCAAACTCCATTACCATGTCTTTTGATATGCATTTATGAATATATACTATGAAAATCAGGTAAATACAAATGTGTCTGGTTACTTATATTCAATGCATGTCAATTATATTATAGTTGGTATAAAAGTGGGGGGGGGCTTAGCCCTCCTTACTATAAAAATGGGGGGGAGGGGGGCCCTAGCCCCCCAGCCCCCCCAGTGGCTATGCCACTGGGTTTCTAACCAATAGTGTTTACTACAGCATTTTGGGAAGATAGTGAGAGCCACCAAAGTTGCAATATAACTGAGTAGTACCAAAGTTTAGCTGCACGGTAGTTGATCAGGAAAAGTAAAATAACCACACAATAGCACTGTATATCATCTATGAGTCACTACTTTTTCAAAAATAACACAATGGCTTGTTGATTATTGTTAGTATGTTTCATTATTTTTATTTATTTGATACAACTTAAGGTGACCTGAATGAGGCCAGGAAGGAAGTAACACTGAGAAATATAGCCTCCAATGAAGATGTGGTGAAGTGGACTAGAGCCTGGAAGAACTTCTCTCATATTCTGAGGTCTATTCTGAAAGGGTTGGTTAGCTTGAATATGCTGGGCTGCTATCAACACTATGACATCAAGGGTGAGTAATTAGAACTACTTATGATCCGACTTACATGCAGTTTTGTACTCACAGTTTCATTGTTATTATAATGTTGTTGTTGATGTTGTTCTTTTTCAGAGCAAAACATTCTGGTTAACATGCCACCAGAGTGTACTTGTCCCTCCATTTTGGAATATGCTTGTGTGACTCTGGCAGAAATCAGAATCAACAACTTTGACACTGTCCACCCCATTTCAGAACCTCCTCACAGAAAGTGGTGGGACAAAGTTCTATCGACCTATTGAGGTACTGCAGTGACAAACCAAATTCAATCATTAAGCCCAAATATGAGATAAGAAAGTTAGTAATGGGTTGACAAGTTTCACATTTCATATACATACATATATTGCACTACTGGCAACCAGGGTTTCATACAGGATTTTGCTGAAGGAGGGAAACTTCGAGTGTAAAAATGTGAGTTACTTTTTTTGTTTATTCGCAAAGAAAGTAATAAAGCTAAGCATAAGAGAGGAGCTATTGCCGATGTGAGCTGTTTAGGGGATTAAAAAAAATGATAAAAGATTATGGAGTCCTAGTCACTGGACAAAGTACTAGGGCTCCAAAAAATCCTAGAAGATCTGAAAAGTTTTGCCATCTTTAGTGGACTTTTTTAGGCATTATAACTAAGTGATATTGAGCTTTCAATTTGGTATAGCTACAGCAAAGGGATGTGTATATACCAAACATAAGTGCTGGCATAAGAAGTTTCAAAACATGGAGAAAAATAAACGCAAATAGCTGTGAATAAAGAAGAGGAAAGACATGTACAGTTAGGTCCTACAAACTTAGCAGCAAAGTTCATTTTCTATTCTATTATCTTGATGTTTTTTATAGCCATACGCAACAGGATGGATCTTACTTGAAAATTTATTGTGCAATAATGAAGTCACTGAGATAAAAAAAATACTGCCTACTACCAGAAGTCTGGTATAATGGAGCATTTTACACAGTGCTCTCTTTAGGAAGACGCAGTTAGCTCAAACAGAATCCTGTGGTTTAGCAATACTGACCCTTATCATCCAAGGAAATTTTATTGTTTACCTCTTTGAAGTGAGTTGTCTCTGACATGATCTGAATGTTGCTTGACGGCTTGACACAGGTAAATCTTACAAGCTTAGCGGAGTTTAATTTCTGTTTGAATAAGTGGTGAGCTGTCTTGGTTAAGGCACAGTTTGTTACAGCTATAGCTATGCCCTCCCAATAGTATGGTTCTTACTTGAAAGGGCATTATTCAAAAATCAAGTCACGAAGATAATGCAATGCAAATATTGTGGTGGCATATGCAGTGAACATGTGTGTGTGCGTGCACATATGCATGCACGTGTGCATGTTTTGCTATAGAATTGTACCAAAGAAAGTAAATTGTTAACTAACAAAAATTATGAAGTCTTGGAGGTCGCGGGTTGCTAGAGCACTGGTGGCTAAATCCAGGGGTCCTGGGTTCGATTCCCGGACGACAATTGAGATTTTTTTCCCATTTTACATTTTTTCTTTTATTTATGCCCCTTTCACTGAGAAAGGTTTATCCCGTTATAAAGCTGTTGGCATTCAAATTTGAATGTCTGCTTGCATCAACTAGGCCAGCTTGCTCGCCATTTATGCTCAGCACATCACTAGTAATGCTGTTCTAGTGTTTTACGTACTGCATGTATTTTTCCATGCATTATTATTTCCTTGTTTTTGAAGTCATTATGTTATTGTTGCATAATTTACACTCCTGATTTTCTATGCAAAAGACCGACTGCTGGAGGCCTTCAATTGCTGTCTGCCACGCCTTCAGCCAATAATGCAATACATAGCATCTTCTTTGAAGATGGATTATAAAGAGCATCCCACGCCACAAGAAATGCTTATCAAGTGGGACATCTTATGCGACACACACATGCACTTTTAAATGAATAGTTATGTAGCTACATTGAATTGAGTTACTGATAAATAGCTAGCTATATTATATTTGAGTTGTATTATAGTTTAGAATAATTTCAGATACTTACAGAAAGAAAAATATTGTGAGTAAAAAAATAAATAATAAAGTAGTTATTCAAATGAAACACTGACAGACTACTTGAACAATATAAAAGTAGTGGCAAAGTACAATGTACAATCACATCTATGACTTCAAGATTTGCAGCGCATAGTATTCCACAGTATGGATTCAATAAGTCCACCAGCAATTGGAAGTATTATCACTCACTTGAACTATATACACAATGACATGAAATAAGGCATCATGAAAGTTGTGTGTCGGATGTGTTTGTTGTTGAAAGTGATGCAAGTGCTACAGGGATTGGAGCAGTGCTGTCTGTGAGGAGGAATGACGAGTTGCTACCAGTTGCGTTCTTCTCGAGACAATTGAAGGGTGCTCAGTGTCAATATAGTGCCCAGGAGTTGGAGGGACTTGCTCTTTACGAATCTATCAGACATTTTGGGTTTTATCTGTACAACAGGAGATTTACTGTGGTGACAGACCACCGAGTTCTAGTTACTTTGATGACAGCTAAGCAGGAGAACCGCAGACTACATAATTGGTCTATGAAGCTGACTGAGTTCAAGTTCAGCGTGGAGTATCGTAGTGGAAAGGAGAACATTGTGGCCGACTGTCTGAGTCGTTGTTACGAGAGAGATGGAGAAGAAGATTGTGCTGATGGAGGCCATCAGCAAAGACGGCGGGGGGGGGGGGGGGGGGGGGGGGGGGGGAGATGTGAGCCAGCCCACATGAAATAGAGAAAGAGAAGAAGGAGAGGAAGATAAAGAAAAAGATAGAGACGTTGTCATTATGTGTGCATGAGTTTTGTCATTGTCTTTTGTGTGTACTGAACAAATTAGTAGCCCACATGAAATAGAGAAAGAGAAGGAGAGGAAGATAAAGAAGAAGATAGAGACGTTGTCATTATGAGTGCATGAGTTTTGTCATTGTCTTTTGTGTGTACTGAACAAATTAGTAGCCCACATGAAATAGAGAAAGAGAAGAAGGAGAGGAAGATAAAGAAGAAGATAGAGATGTTGTCATTATGTGTGCATGAGTTTTGTCATTGTCTTTTGTGTGTACTGAACAAATTAGTGTGTATGTGTGGTTAGTGCTGTAAAGCAGTTGTATGTATGTGTGTGTGTTACATTTGTATCAGAGCAGGAAGTGTGCATTATTTTGTGCTAAGTAGGTGGAGTCATTGTGTTGTATATATAGTTGGGTTTTGTGCCATGTGCTTCAGTCTCAGTTGTATCATTCAATTCGTTGTGTGTGCAGTCTCTTAATTAAGGGTGCTGCGACATAGCAACGCGCGCGCACCCGCAAGCACCACAAATAACCACAAAAATCCGCCATGCTCGCATTAGTAAAAACAACCGCTAACTTAGCTTGCGCGGGTAATTCAAAGCTTCCCGCCTACCAATTGATAAACTAACCGAGGCCCCGCCCCCGCTATAAGTTTGTAAAGAGCGCAGCAGTTTGATATTGTATTTCTTGGCTTACTTTATCAGTATTGTTTCTCCCTAGAGCAGACACTGGCTCCAAGATTGTATCCAAGCTTTGACAGGTAAATAATACCGCACTAATGACTCCATTATTTTAATTTTGTATTCTTGTGCAAAACTTCTTCCTGATATATCACTCATGATTTTTTTATTTAACAGTATTGTGATGACCAGTGATAATTTTTATGAATGTATATAATAATAATGATACTTATTTTATATAAAAAATATTTTGAAATAGCCAGCTAAATATAGATGAATATTTTGTGATGTAGCTAGCTAAGTAAGGATGAATAAACAAATGAAGTGAATAGCTAAGTACAGAAAACTGTACACAAACTGAAACTGTACAGTTTTCCAGCAGCAAAATGGTTCACTAATCTATTATAGGTACATACACACACTGAATATGCATCTAGCTAGCTTGATAAAAGGCTTCCCTTACCTGACCATGCCGAGAAAAACACTATTAACTAGACTACAATAATCTCCTCACACTCGTTTCAGTAGGGCTTATCATCGAGAAGGAAAGGCGGCCAGATAACTGGTTTGCTAACCGGTAGGTGCCCGAAAGTTAGAGAGCACCTGGAACTCACTTTCCCGCGGGAATTAATTGAATCTGTTGTGGGTGTGGTTTGAAAGTAATCCAGTCTCTGCCAAAAGATTGCGTGGACTAAATTTTAGTCCTGGAGTCTATTTTGTGTTTCTTCTCAGAAACTACGAGTAGAAATGACTCCAAATTTCGTACACAGGCTGACTATGACCTTAGCTACAAAATGTTCGTTGCAATTTTTTTTGAAAGAAAAAAATTCGGGCGCGCTGCCGCGATGATCAAATCAGCACAGTCAACTAGACAAAACAAAGCAGAATTGAGAAAAAGTAAAACGAAGGTTTTGAAGACAATCAACAAATGTAGCAGTAGACGAAGAATGGGCTCGTCAGCGACGGCACCCGCGGAGGAGTTGTGGATTATATACTTGAGGCTGAGGAGCTCGTAACTTGAACGAAACAGGCTCCCAAGGCCCGTTCTTTTTATTTAGTTAGTCCATTAGCAGTACTCTTTAGGATCCACCCTTAGTTGGAGCTCTACAAACACCAAGAAAAAAGTTAGTAATCCCTAGCAACCAAAATCCAATTATTGTGAATATGTGCGTGGGCGTTGTCGCAGCACCCTTAAAGTAATTTAATCTATCCTCATTATCCAACCTGCAGGTGGGTACTTGGTTAGCCAGGGATAGTTTAAGAGCTGAGATTCTGGTGGCAGCATACCTTTGCTGTCTCCAGGTGCGAGCTATTGGAATAGTGTCTCGACCGTTTCCCAAACCAGCCCACAGTCATTTTGTACTTTGACCCTCCGTATTTTTGTGTTTGCTCCGCGTTCGACCCCGTCCCAAACTTCACTAAACAGAACCCTCGGGTTTAGCGACCATTGCCCGTATCACCTTAGAAATTAAATTGTTTACCGCTTTGAATTGTTTTGGGGTGCAGTTAAAACGCAAAAATTTATGGGAGCTCCATTTCTATAAGAGTTAGTGGCGGTGGTAAGTTAATACACTATTTGTCACAGTCATAAGCCCTACTCAGCAGCATTTACTTGACAATTCATTGTCCACTAGACGAACCACTAAGGTAAGTCTTGCGTAGGTATGTTCAGTTGTGTGAAAGTATTGTGCGTTACAACTACTACTAAGAATATCACAAAGAAAATTTTAATAACTTGACTTGATTTTGTTGCTTTTTATTCAATTCTAACAGTTGCGGGGAGCGGTTACTATGGCATTGAAGCCCCTTTACCGCATATACTTATTTAAAAACTAGACTTTATTTTAGTAGCTTGAGTGTTAGTTGTTAAAATCAATCATTTAACAATAGTATAGTTTAAGGCTCGCTCGCCATTTGTGCTCAAGCACACCACTAGTTGGCGAGCGAGCGTAGCGAGCGAGACACTTACAGGGATACCTCGCGTTTTTGTGTTAGTTTGGTTGTCGACTCCGTCCCAAATTGCACTAAACAGAATCCTCTGGTTTATCGATCAGTACCCGTATCACCCTAGAAATTCAATTGTTTACCGTTTTGAAGTCTTTTGCGGTTGAAGTTAAAACTTGAAAACTTAAGGGACTTCCATTTCTATTCGAGTTAGTGGCGGTGGTAAGTCAATGCTCTCTTTGTCATGGTTATAAGCCATGTGCAGCAGTACTTACTTGAAAATACATTGTCCACTAGACTACCCGAAGGTAAGTCTGTGTAGGTGCATGTCCAGTTGTGTCAAAGCATTGTGTGTTACAACCACTACTTAGCTAAAGAATATCACAAACAAAACTTTTAAATAACGTGTATTGTTTTGTTGTTGTTTTTCCCCTTCAATTCAAGCAGTTGCAGAGTTGTATGGCACTGAAATCCCTTTACCGTGTATGCGAAATTAAAAAAACTGTACCTTATTTTCAGTAGCTTCAGTGTTAGAAGTCAAAATCACTCATATAAAAATAGTATAGTCTTTAGGCTCGCTCGCCATTTGTGCTCAAGCACATCACTAGTAGTTCAGCGAGCGAGCGAAGCGAGCGAAGCTGACTATCAGTCATGTTCAATTGAGATTTCAGATATATTATATTGTGTAGGTATGTATGTGTACGTCAAAAAATTTCGCCCGCGCTTCTAATTACGTAAGTTAGGTAAGGCGTTCACAGTTTCAGTATTTTTCAATTAACGAGCATGAAGAATCCTGCTGCACTGCCTTACGCAACTTTGTTTTTACCAAAAAGTTTATAGCTACTCTCTTCTTGGCAAAGACTGAATGGCAAATTGTCAAGCTGCGCTTCTTTGCCACTGCTTTCGAAGTTTATTCAGGTAATTCTGTTATTGTTAACTCTTCATGCCTAATCATTGCTATTATTTAGCGATTTCCTTCACAAATCATCTTTACCTATACTCATATATTTACTCGCTCGCCATGCATTTGCGCTATTCGTGCGCACCACTAGTTTATTTGTATATATATTTGGACGTACGGTATGTCATTTTGTACTTTGACCCTCGCGTTTTTGTGTTAGTTATGTGGTCGACCGAGTCCCAAATTGCACTAAACAGAATCCTCTGGTTTATCGATCAGTACCCGTATCACCCTAGAAATTTAATTGTTTACCGTTTTGAATTCTTTTGGGGTGCAGTTAAAACTCAAAAACTTATGGGAGCTCCATTTCTATCCGAGTTCGTGGCGGTGGTAAGTCAATGCGCTCTTTGTCGCGGTTATAAGCCGTGGCAACAGTATTTACTTGAAAATACATTGTCCACTAGACTACCGCGAAGGTAAGTCTGTGTAGGTGCATGTCCAGTTGTGTCAAAGCATTGTGTGTTACAACTACTACTTAGCTAAAGAATATCACAAAGAAACCTTTTAAATAACGTGTACTGTTTTGTTGTTGTTTTTTTCCTTCAATTCAAGCAGTTGCAGAGAGTTGTTACTATGGCACTGAAATCCCTTTACCGTGTATGCGAAATAAAAAAACTGGACCTTATTTTGAGTAGCTTCAGTGTTAGAAGTCAAAATCATTCATATAAAAATAGTATAGTCTTTAGGCTCGCTCGCCATTTGTGCTCAAGCACATCACTAGTATATCACTAGTATACATATATATCTGAAATCTCAATTGAACACGACTGATAGTCAGCTTCGCTCGCTTCGCTCGCTTGCTGAATAAACTTAGCTGAAGATATAGAAAATGCAACAGTTGCAATTCCCCGATGTGTGGATAGTGCATATTTCACATGGGCCTCAATTTGGTGAACCAGCAAAAAGAAAAAAAATTGCATTCATTGAAAATATCATATAAGAAATTGAACATCCGAAATAATTCAATTATAGAAGAAAAAACATACATTCCTACACAGGAAACTAGTCGCACACACACGCAGGCATACACTACTAATGAATGACAGGATTCAGTTTTGATCAATACTCATTCACTGATTAAAAATACTAGGTATCACAGGTTATGACCAAGGATGAAGTGATAGCTAATTAAATTAAGTATTACATAAAGATTCATTATTACTACATACATAATAATATACTGTTTCATTCTAAAACATATTATTTTTAATTTCTGTGATATCTGTAATAATAGTTCAAACGTTTCCGCTCGGTGGAGCCTTCATCGGTGACTTTTTAACCCTTTCCACGTCATAACCGCATATATGTGGGAGAGAACTGGTCCGTGTTCTCTGAATAAAAAAATTCTATTTTAGATTAAACCGTCATTTCTTTTTTATACATAAAGTAGGCATTATACTTCCTTTTATTAAAATATTGAACCTGTACAGGCAGGTTAAGTATTTTTTTAATTTTCTGAAAATGGATCGAGAAAAATATTTTTTACTAAGAATTTTCAGGATGCCGAGCACCCTATTTTTTTTGTTGCCCACCGACTTCAAACACTCAGATTAGAAAGTATGAATGCTATAGAGAGTCCTTTAGCATTTTGGAAAAATATGAATAAAGTTTTTTTCTACCAGACATCGAGAGCAATTGATTGGGTTAGTTCCTCAGAGTCTCCTTGAAACTTCCTGTAAGATGGAATTGTTCCGGTTCATTTTCAGGCTTTTAGAAGTTTATTTTGCTTGTTATGAGGCTATACCTACCTACTTTATATGCCTGGTTGTTTGTGAATTATTGTGGTTGCTTTGTGGTAGAAATTCAAAAATTAAATTTGAATTCTAAAAGATGCCCGAAGGGTTGAAGAAAGTCAGCGTCGAAAGGGTTAAAAGTGATAAAATAAAATACATTTCTCTTCCCATCATATTTTAATGTATAAAATAAGGCTATAGAAAAAAATCCAACTTTATACAGGTAAATAAAGTGGTTTCAACACAGAATAGTATGACATTCACTTCTAATATTCCAATAAACTGAACCAAACCTTCTCTTGCTTGCTGTTCTCACACTCCTAGCACTTTCAATTGCTATAAATACCTGTAATAGGTAGACTTCAATTCCTACTGGACTTAAGTACTGCTTGATTATGAGGCTCCATTATTACTTTCTACAGCTCTAACCCTAAGGAAAACGGCTGCATGGGTAGCTGACTGTCTGTCCTTACTTTCTTCTTCTCTAACATGGCTAAATTTGCCATTCTCCAGAAGCTCAATAGCCTTGAAGGCTGTAAAACAAGGAGCCGTAAACTCCTGATCAAATAGTCCAAAAAATTAACTATATTGGCTGCTAAGTACAGAATAATTTGCTATTATTATAATTATTTCAGCCGAGAATGACTGAAGCTTTAATATTGTATATTTTTTTATGATTTAAAGTGATCGACTTCTGTGGGCGCATTAATGCAGTCACAGTGCCCATTTAACTTCAATAAATCCACCTGATATGAATTTTCACTTCATATAAGATGTAATTCTGTACCAAGACTTAGAATAATAATATTACCCCCATTCTCTTTTTTTTTGTGTATTATATATTTTTCCTACTAAGCCTTACTACACCTTAGCCACTTTCATCATGTATACAACTGTTAATTAAAAAATTTCAGTACATTAAAGGAAAAACAACAACAAAATCTCACTAAATACTAGGGAGGTTGGGGGGGGGGGGGGAGCAATTTTATTAGGTACGGTGGCTGAGTGTTTATTGCCATGCTTGTTTGTATTCACAAAAAATCTTACCTGACGATGACATGGAAAATGTATATGGATAAGAAAACCAAAAAGGAACATGTTTTGACTTTGTTCACGTTAAGTTATTGCATGTGCTTCATTATTACCTTTCATTTTGAGTAGGTAACAAATTAACAATATCTAAATTTAATAGTAGGGTGCGAAATTGCCCATTTAAAATGAATGGGGAAAATATCTGTTCAATTGAAATCGCACGGGGAAATGAAATAGTGCGTAACTAAGTGAAATAGCACCGAAACTAAGTGAAATAGCATGGAAACTAAGTGAAATAGCATGGAAACTAAGTGAAATACCACAGCAGCTAAGTGAAATAGTACGAATAAGTGTGCATGCGTGCAGCATTAACCTTGAAAACGTACAGTTCCAGAGATTATAGTTGGAGACCGTGTTATTGTGTACCACAGAAGCTCTACCCATATTAGATGGATTTTTTTAAACATTTTAGGATGAGTTGTAGGTTGAACACGAAATTCCAGAGGAAGCTAATCCTGAAATACGAAGATAGTGAGTGACTGATACAGTGTAGCTACAAGTGTAAGTGATAAAAAAAGATGGCCTACTATTAGCGAGTGGTAGCACGTGTAACCTGTGCTATTAGGGACCAATAGTACTCATAAAGCATTCGAAATAGCACTCGCCGAGTACAATTTAAATTGCTTTACGAGTGTTATTGATCTCTAATAGCATGGTTACCCATGCTAGTACTCATACTACAGTAATATAAAATGGTATTCGATAACCCACACTTTCAGCAATGAATTGGCAGCAGAAATGATTAGTTCAGACAGTTACGTGCTTTACAAGAGGGGGAGGGGAGAGGTGCTTAAAGAAAACTCTGTTTTTTTTTGTCATGGCAAATAATCTGTCATTCACCATAGCTCTACATGCAATTCATTAGCTATCTATCCCTAATATCATTAGGGCTCGTGGCTTTTCACCCAGGTGGGAGCTAAGTTGGACAGCAATCGATATTTTAAAGTTAATCATGCCATATACTTTATATAAGATGTAATTCTGTACCAAGACTTAGAATAAAAATATTACCCCCATTCTCTTTTTTTGTGTGTGTATTATTTATTTTTCCTACTAAGCATTTACACCTTAGCCACTTTCATCATGTATACCCACTGTAAATTAAAAAATACCAGTACATTAAAGAAAAAAACAACAACACAATCTCACTAAGTACTAGGAAAGTGGGGGGGGGGGGGGGGGGGGTGGCGAGGAACTTTATTAGGTACAGTGGCTTAGTGTTTACTGCCATGTTTGTAATCACAAAAAATCTTACCTGACGACGACATGGAAGATGTATATGGATAAGAAAACCAAAAAGGAACATGTTTGACTTTGACTTGACTGCCTCTTAATTAGATAAGGAGTCCAAAGATGATTACTTCCCGCATTCTGAGGGCAGGAAAGTTGAGATGGACGGTTCTAATTCCAAGATAGTCTTTGAGCAATACAGCCATTGGCCTGCAGAAGATCGTCTCAAGGAAGTGAAGATGAGCTTTGGAGCTGTGCAGCCATTGGAAGGAGAGAAGAAACAGTCCATAGCTGGAGTCTACGATATGTCCAAATGGCCGCACGGCGTCTGCATTGTAATTAACAACGAGGATTTCTCAAAGCACTCGAACCGAGAGGGCACTAATTTGGATGAGTGCAATGTGGTCCAGACGTTCCGTCATCTCGGCTACCTCGTCGAGGTCCATCGAGACTGTAATGCGGCGAAGATGCGCGACATCTTCGAAGAGGTGCGAAAGAGGGACCACTCCCAGTATGACTCGTTTGTGTGCTGCATCATGTCTCATGGCAATGCGGGTCACATTTACAGCTCCGACAGCAAGCGTCTCCCGTTGGACGCCATTGCTGATGGGTTTAAGGGAGACAGGTGCAGTTCACTAGCGTCCAAGCCGAAGATGTTTTTCATGCAAGCTTGCCGTGGCTTGAACAAAGATAAAGCCGTGCGAGTAGCCCAGGACAGTGGCGAAGAAGCTTCTGCAATGGTGGCCGATCCTGAGCAAGTTGTGTCTGATTCTGAAGGAGAAGTCATTCCAGATGCTGCGGATTTTTTCTTTAGTTACGCCACGCCTCTAAACCATGTAGCGTGGAGGGATCTCGACAACGGTTCATGGTATGTGTCAGAGCTCTGTACATCCCTTACCAGTTACGGAACGTTCTCCAGCCTTGTGGACATGGTTACAAGGACTAATGGGCAGGTAGCGGCGAAGTATTCGGTAAGAGGTTTCAAGCAACAACCCGACCTCACTAGCAGATTGAGAAAGGAGGTGTTCTTTTTCTAGCGAGTTAAAAGACACTATTTTAAAGTATTTCTATTTTTCATGTTTGTATATTTATATTATCATCAAATTGATTTTAAAAACAAAAAAATACTACTGGAGAATATATATATGTATAGCTAGACAGTTCATCGTTAAAACTAAATATATATCTGTAGAAATCTCAAACAACTTAATATGAAAGTGTTAGCATGTTCATGTTGAGATGTTTATCAGTTGAATTGGCAAGGAACCGGAGGGAGTTCTTCTTATAAGTTGCATTTCATTATCGAAACATGTTTAAAAACTGTGAAAACATGTGTGTTGGCATGTGTGCATAAGTGTGTGTGTATGTGTGTGCATGAGTGTGTGTGTGTAATCATATGAACTTTTTTTATTGTAGAGTCAAACATTCTGGTTCTTGAGGTGTGTAGCTGTTCCATTATTTGGGAATGTAGCTGTCTGGTCAAATACCTTGTACGATTGGCAGATTTCGACTCCATAAAGGAAACTCTGGAACAAGTAGACCAAAGGACAGTCCCAGTTGTTAGGTGTAGAGTAAAGGACAGTAAAGAATATAGTTATCTAGCAGGAACAAAAGGCTATAGAGCTCCAGAGGTAAGTATATGTGTTAATGTGAAGACATGATGCTTTATATGCTAGGATGAAGTAGCTACACATGAATCTACAAATTCCAGTAAACATGCCAATCCTTTTTTTGTTGGTGTTAAGAGTGAATCCTCAGCATTACACACTAGCTAGCTATTACAGAGACCAAAAAAATAATTTAATGACACAGTGTCATTGTGTCAATATGTGACCGTCTATAGGAAAACCAGACACAACACGGCACCCTTCAAAAAAATTTTTTTGCACTTACAGAGTTGTCGGCGTCCAGATATTGAGCTCTCCAAGTTTTATCGTCGTAGCTTAAGTCGTTCCCACTATAATAGACCTAATTGTTCCCCTCCATCAGCTTGAAACAATACATTTTAAGAAATCGATCGATCTTTTCTCGATATTTATGCACGCCGTGTTGTGCCCAGTTTTCCTGTAGACGGTCACATATGTAGTTCTTTACAATGAAACGGTAGACATAAATGCTGTCTTCATTAAAGAAGCTAAACATACACCTCACTAGTAGTTTCAATGTAAAATTTCAATTCTAAAATTTGGTAAACCACTAAAAATATAAAGCAAATCTACATTAGGCTCAACAAATATTTTGCTCACGTGATTGCTACATGACAATAGGGAGGGTTACCCACAACGGCCATATAAATAACTAGTGTTTTCTGAAGAAAAAAATTGAAACAAACAATTCTGGAACATTAAGATAGTTTAATCCTTTAGTACAACAAGCCTCTTGCAATCTTTAGGAGGCTGTTGTCTTCAAAAATTTGCTTTGTGTGACGCAATGCCTGAGTAACTGAATGACGAACTAAGTACTAATACCCTCTTGCATGTGAGCGCTGAGGGTAACTAAAAGATGAGTATCAGAAAGTTGCTATAAAAAGGCATGAGACAAAAAAAGCATGCCTTATTAAGTCTTTAGCTAAGCATTTACTTTCACAATTTGCAAATATGTGACTGGTTCTGAAAAAATCAGCTGAAATGCGGCCAATGCTTTTTTTTCAGTATCCATGGGCAAAGACTTACGGGTCGATTAAAAAAATTATGGTAGAAATAGATAAATAACTGTTTGCTCTAGCTTATGGTGCAGTTGTAAACTCTGGCAAACTCTAGAACTCACACTAGGAGGCTATGAACACTTGTAAGTTAAGCCTTGTGCACTATGAAATCTTGTGCTATTTATTCATTTACTGCGGGGAATAAAACGGCACCTAATTAGTTCACTTACTGTCTACATAATCCGCGCACTCATGCTATTCTTGCCATATAACTTGAGCATAGTTTCTTGAAGAGGCCTAAATGAAGCCCAGTTAGCTACTTGCAAGCCGCCAGCAACAGGATTTATTTATAGTGTCAGGGAGATGTGTGACACTATAAATAACCAGCAATAATAAATTGAACAAAAATACTGTAGTGTTGAAGCACATAGGGCGAAGACTGCTTGTGCTACAGCTTTGGAATTTGGAGGATTCCATCCCAATGACCCACGCAATCTACTGGTAGAAAATAAAAATCTTTAGGTGTCTCATGTAGGTTGATTTTCCAAAAAACCGGTCACATATTTGGTATAAACAAGTTGAAGTTATTAAGGGTGGCCACACATAGCAATGCGCACCACCCGTAGATCCAGACATTAATTTATTCCCTGACAATAACCCACCATTCGATAATAGTGAGCAGAAACAATCGTGTAGTAGCAGCAAAAGTATATTTCACGAAGTTGTGGTGTCTTAGCTTAGCTAGGCTTAACTTATGATGAACTTCTTTTGCCAGACAATTCACAGCACATATTATATAGGGGATGACATGATATAAGGTAAAGTGGTTAGGACAAGAGACATGAGTATCATTACGTATAGTATTATTCGGTAAAGTAACTAATAATCGCATGAATGAGTCACTTGTTCAGGACTGCCTCTTGTGGCTGTCCTGAACATTGGGTATAAACTTACTCAGATTTAAGAGCTTTTATGGTGCTACTTTCTTTTAATTTCGGCCTGTTTTTTTTTGTTGAGATAATACAAACTAGCTACGTGTTGGTAGCTACTAATTTTTGTGGGAACCTCTCCATATCATCACATGATAATCATAGAGCTAATATTATGAGCTGCCTGCGGATATTTTTTGTTCATGCAGGGAGTAGAGTTTCGGATGCAAAATATATATTAGTGAGTGTTTTCCCCAGTTTTTTCTTCTGTTTTTACATCTGCTAGTTTCATTGTATTGAGAATAGTAAAAAGCATCTTCTTTTGTTTTGAGAAATGATTTTGTAAAATTAGCTAGTGTATAGCAGTATTCTGGGTTGGCACCTATTTAGGCAATGACATAGTTCTTAAATAGACATAATAATTGGAAGTCTATATTTCTATATAATGCCTGCTTGTCTTAATGCTGTCTTTAATTACAGCAATTAATGAATCCTTTGGAACTTCCGAATTCACTTTATAAAGAAAGAAAGGAATTTACTCTCAGTGGTCCGTGGTCAGATGTTTGGAGTTTGGGAAGGACCATTGTGGTTCTGTTTATGGGACGAGCAGCATGCTCTGAACTGATTCATGATGTGAGTTGTAGCTACCCAAGTTAATAGATTGTACTCTTACAACTTCAACTGGGTGATTTGTTTGTCAAGTACATAGTTCTATTACAATGTTGTGACGTTGTATATTGTAATGTTGAATAAATTAGACAATGGTTCCCGAATTCAGTGAAGTGAGATAGGCTAAAAGCAGGCACGGAGTAACCGGCCTGATTGGTCCGGTTTTGGCCAGACCATCTTTTGAAATGAAAAATTCAGGAATAACTGTAATATTCAAAGGAAAATCCCAAATTGACGATCTTACCGATAAATTTCATTCTCCTGTGGTTCGTTTAGTGGTGGCTTGGCATTTAATGTTTGAGATAATTAACAAAGTCTAAGATTTATTTATATGTCACCAGTGTAAGCACAGTATATATGCAATGTAGTTAGCGCTCTCAGTAATTATTCCAGCTTTCTAGCTACGATGACCTCATTCTAAACCTTTTGACAAAATTTCTTTATTAATTTAGTAAGCTATTACAATAAAAGCATGTATAGACTTGTCACACCCATGAATTAGTCTTAGCTTTACACCCATGAACTGTGTTAGCCTCATCCATAGTTTTGACCACACCCACTTCCTGGCCAAACCAATTCATGACAGCTTCCTCTGTCCCTGAAAAGATATACTATATTATTTATAGAGTAATCAAAGGTCTAATTGCAACACTGTGATTGTTGCCGTGTTGTATTAATGCTACTATTTTACTGTTATTGTATTACACACTACATTGGTAAATCTTTAAGTTTAAGGTAAAAATTACTAGCTAAATATCTACCTGCTCTATTGTAGCAGCCTTTTTAGCTTTCTTTAAGCCCTGTCCTTTTGCCTTTTAGTGTTCTCACAAGTTTCCCTATCACTGTTTTGGTACCTCTTTTGGAGCTTGTTTTCTGGCATTTTAACTATACATAGCTCTTTCTTTTTATGCACTGCTTAACATTTCTATTGCACGCTCAACAAATACATGTTGGTAGAGGTTGCCATGATAGCATGTGTGGGTGCATTAATACAAATAGGTACATGACCTTTGGCAATAAGCGTGCACATAAACCTGTGGTAATTGAATTATTATATATAAATATAATTGCACTTATCAGTGAATCAACTTCACTTCGCTGAATAATATAATGATTATACTATTATACTTTTAATCCTGTCTACCAATGTCATAAATTTTGCACGGTCTTCACACACAACATGCATGTGTACAAAGTTTTTGTATCTTAATTTGTATTGTTTGTTATCTTAATAGGCTAATATATTATCAAAGCAACCAACTGCACAGTGTGAATTGTCTTCTCAAAATGAAGACATGGCTGCAGTTCTTGCTTTGAATAAACTTCTGAGGGTTGCCAGTGTGAATCAATGTCCAGATCTCAGTGTAATTGCCAGCCTGGCCTGTCAGTGCATGACGGCAGACTTTCGAAGTCGTAAGACAGCAGATGAGCTTCTGGAATGGTTGGAAAGTGGAGATTCAGCAATTGAAAGTGTCAATTTGTAAGCTTTAAAGTTTAATACTGATCATTAATTTTGAAAATTTATGTTTTTCACATGTGTCATCGCAAGGTGAAAAGAGTCCATAACAAAATCCGTAAAATGTCTTGGTAATTAGAGTTAACAAAAATTTTACAAGGCTAGGTTAACATTATCAACACATTATACACTAATTTACGATTTTGTTTTGGCTGTCGGTGGACACATTTCAGGCAGTGAATAGGCACATCATTCCATATTCAATTAGCTATATTCATAAAAAATAGAAATACTAGTTCATCATTGTTTTGGGGGTGGAGAGAGAGAGGGAAATACGTAAAAATAAGTGTACAACCAAACTTTGTATTGTGTAACTTTCATGATGCCTTATTTCATGTCATTGTGTATATAGTTCAAGTGAGTGATAATACTTCGAATTGCTGGTGGACTTACTGAATCCATACTGTGGAAACTTTGCCACTACTTTTAAATTGTTCAATTAGTCTGTCAGTGATTCATTTAAATTATGTTTGTAACTTCTTTCTTTTTATTCATTATATTATTCTTTTTGTAGCTTTAGTACAAGTATCTTTTCTCAAAAGCTACTTGTAATTCAGATAGTCAGAGACTATAAAGAAAATACCCGTAGTCGGAGAATTGAGGTACGGATCCGTATTTGTTAACTTATAATGGTCACAACAGCTACTTTCCTATACTTTTAGAAATGGACTTATAGATTCTTTTGAAATTCGTTTATGCACAGACTCACTTTCCCTTTGTGCTCAAGCAAATCACTAGTATACCATATGTCCACGTACATACTAGCATTAAATGTGTCTTCTTTTACAGATGCTAGAGATGTCCTGGTTGAAAAATCAGGAGTGTCACTATGCAAAAGACCGACTGCTGGAGGCCTTCGATTGCTGTCTGCCACGCCTTCAGCCAATAGCGCAATACATAGCATCTTCTTTGAAGATTGATTATAAAGAGCGCCCCACGCCACAAGAAATGCTTATCAAGTGGGACATCTTATGCGACACACATGCACATTTAAATGAATAGTTATGTAGCTACATTGAATTGAGTTTACTGATAAATAGCTAGCTATATTATGTTTGAGTTTTGTTATAGTTTAGAATATTTCAATAATTAACTAAAAAGGTAGAATTTAAAAAAATTACGTCTGGTAAGGGGTTTAAGCAAGTATTCCTGAGTTAAATTTTTTCGTGGCAGCCAAACATTGTTAATTCTGTATTGTTTAAAAAGCCAGTGACAGAGAAAATACATCTAATGAGTAAAATAATGCTGAGAAAGAAAGTGTGATATTTTATTGCATTACTTTAAACTTAGACAAAATATCGTTGTCATGAATTGAACGCATGGAAAAAGCTTTAAGCATTTGACTCTGATTCGCCTTTTGACCGTGATGATTGTACCTCAGAGTAGTCACGTCAGTCATCGAAATTGCTACCAATTCATGCCTTTCATGTCAGGTAAAAAATAATACTGACAACTATACTTATAGAAGTAATTAAACCTATTATTGCATAGTATTTTTGTTATTTTTATGAAGTGCTAAAGAATAAGGTTTGTGCCAAATATTTTCATTATTTGAATATATATAGTATGTTTTTGTACATATTACTCATGTTCTTTATCACAAATAATGATGAAACTAGCTTTGGAATACGACCTATTTTTTCTTCAAGCCCAAGTGTAGTGCTTGCCTGCACACTGAAAATGTAACTTTGACATGAGGAATAGTTATAATTATCATGCATTTTATCAAGTGTCAAGATCATACAATAATATGAAATTCACTGGTTTTCTTGTATAGGTTCTTTGAGAGACAAGCTGAAACCACTTCAGGGCCTGTTAGAGTGGTAAGTTAGCAGAGCTACAATCAACAAGGAGGGAGATGTTGCTGGTGCCTTAGATGAATTATGTGGATCACCAAAGATTTGGGATGGTTCAGCAGATAATGAGGATGTTGAATTTTTGCACATGGACAAAAATCAAAGTGATCATCCTGGGACAATCATATATGCTTATTCCGGCTTGGTAAGTGAAAGTTTTGATTGTTGTGTATTTGAAGAATTTTATGTGTTTTTTTAGATTTCATTGGTGAGAGGACAGATATGTTCCTTACCAAAATACCGAAAAGTTAGAGTCTCTCGGAAAAGGTGGCAATGGATCAGTTTATGCACATGAAGCATTTGGACAGAAATGTGCTATGAAAATGGTATTTTTGTGATAAATAATTTTATAATAAAAGTAATAATAATAAATTATATTGTAATACTTTAAACTTACACCAAATATCGTTGTCATGAATTGAACACATGGAATAAGCTTAAGCATTTGTATCTGATTCGCCTTTTGACCGTGAGGATTGGACCTCGGAGCAGTCAGGTCAGTCATCGAAATTGTACCAATTCATGCCTTTCATGTCAGGTATAAAATAATAATAACAACAATACTTATAGAGGTGATTAAACCCACACTTGCATAGTATTTTTGTTATAATGAAGTGCTAAGGAATACTGTTTTTGCCTAATAATTTGAATATAGATTAGTGATATGTTTTTGTACTGTTCTTTATCACAAAATGGTGAAACTAGCTTATTGGAATATGACCTATTTTTTCTTCAAGCCAAGTGTAGTGCTTGCTTTCATACTGAAAATGTAATTTTGACACGAGGAATAGTTATAATTATTATGCATTTTATCAAGGTGTCAAGATCATACAATAAATTGAAATTCACGTGTTTTCTTGTATAGGTTCTTTGAGAGACAAGATGAAATCACATGAGGGCCTGTTACAGTGGTATAGTCGTGGACATATTTCTTTTCAGCTCATTAGGAAAGGCTTACCACAAGGTTGGGCAATGCTTGCAGACTCTGGTGACAGACTACCCTTAGTGGCCGGCTGTTAATCCTCCATACCATCACGATCGGAGGTGGCTTCTTCCATTATCGTGACCCAAGCCCCCAAAATAGGCTATAAAATAATAATAGCTAGAGGCTGTAATGTCGTGTTCTGAACTACAGTGTGCACGTTGCCAAGAGTATTTATTGAAGGAGCCAGTACAATATAGTTGTGGGGATCGATTGTGCCATCCTTGTTACACTTATTACCTAAAAGGTAAAGTTACTATTTAAATATTAATATCCTATGTACTTTGCTTACTAATCTTTTCCAAAGTAACAATTTGGTTTTCAAATGTTGCAAATGCAACATAGAAAGTAAGACTGGATGAATATTTTAAGGATAGGGCTTCTGCAAAGAATGCTAAACTGACATGTAACAATCCAGGATGCTCCTGGATAGGCAGTGGTGAAGAATATTTTAGTGAGTTTAAATGATTTAGCAGAAATAATTTTCTCCAAAATATTACAGGCTCATTGTACCTATCCTTAAGTTCCTATACATTATTCTTTAGTAGTGCATTTTTATGCTATTGCTTTACTTATACTATGATAGGACCATTTATATAATTGCTGTGGCGTAGTTGTCCTGTGCAAGTATAGATGCTAGAGGAAGAAGACTGCAATTCACCTGCCTGTAACTAATCATGAAGCAGAATGTCCACATGAACTTCCACAGCGTCAAGTGTACCGAACAACAGTACAAAATTTTCAGGTAAAAACCTTTTGTTTTCTTTTTATTTGGTATGACAAGAATTAATTTGTCTTAGTATAGGTGGATACATGTTTGAGAAGGGAATTAGTCCACATGAAGTGTGTACTCCTAAAGAAGTAAGATGTCAATACTCCTGCTAGAGATATGGAAAATCATTTCTATTCCTCACTGCACAATGATCTACAAATATCCAACACACTAGTGGAGATGCCATCAGAACAATCATCTGCAGGTGAGATCTGACCTAGGAATATTGGAGATGCAGCCGGTAGCCACTGTTGTGGGTAAAGCAGAGAATGCCATTCAGAACTAACAGGAAGGATTCTCTGAGTTGGCTCTCATGGTAACAGACTGTAAGTTATAATGGTAGCTTCATATGGAAGATACCAGAGGTTCAACGTCGCAGACACGAGGCCAAGATAGGCAAGACTATTTCCCTGTACTCTGTTTCCTACTACACTAGCAGGCAGTACAAGGCATATCTGACTGAGACTGTACATAAATGGAGATGGCTGCGGCAACAACACTCACCTGTCCTTGTTTGTGACCATCATGAAAGGAGAATACGATGCTCTTTTACAGTGGCCCTTCAGACACACAGTGACTCTGACACTGTTAGACCAAGATGGAGTCAAGAACATATCTCAGGCCTTCCAACCAGAACCTACTTCATCATCCTTCCATCGGCCCAGTAATGAGATGAACACCACTCTCAATCATAAACAACTCCTCTTAAGTAAAGGAAAACACAATGTTTCTGAATTGTGAAATTGACACTTCTGGTTAATTCATTGTAAACATGTTATGTTATCTGCAATGTTGTTCCACTAACGAGGTGAACACCACTCTCAATCATAAACAACTCCTCTTATGTAAAGGAAAACACAATGTTTCTGAATTGTGAAATTGACACTTCTGGTTAATTCATTGTAAACATGTTATGTCATCTGCAATGTTGCCACTACTCTGTACTTAAACATATACTTCTACAAATATACAAACAATAGATCAAATGTATGTACATATTTATATATGTATTATAAAGCAAAAAATTGCATGAATGAGCAAATAAGATAATAGAAAATACATGCATAATATCTTCAAATAGCACAACACCAAAAAAAAACTAACTCTCATCCACACATTAGCAAACATCTGGTGTATCCTGCAGTGTTCAGTTGTTTATTATTATGAGCTAGAGGCGCCCACTCACCGACTGAGGTCTCTAGAGGAGGTCGAAGGTACGAGGTATCCGGTTTTAGGTGGACGGTATCCGGTACACAACATGCGCATATTCACTGGGGCACTAGGTCCTAGGAGGTCGAAGGTAAATAAACGAGCGCCTCCTTTTCAGCACACTTGGCCTTGGTACAAAGTCTGAGGTAAATAGGCGCGCACGCAGTGTAAATGCAGCTGCGTTTTATTTCTATGAAGAAGAATTTCGTTGCGTTTTGCGTATGTACCGTCTCTTTCTAAGAGTTTGTGTAGCGGTTGTTCGATTACTTCAATGGCGCAGAAGCGATTCCACGATTTCAGAGGCTAAAGCCAGTACTCTGAACAGCCCATGGACCTTGCAGAAGGCTGTCGAGTGTTCGAAAGCCAAGACAAGTATGTCTTGAAGCAGATTGTTGCCATCAAGGCATGCAAGAAGGTCTTTTCTTGTCAAAGGGCAAGCCCTGCACTTGTGGCTTGCACAACAAAGCTGCTGTCAGAAAGGAAGCCAGATTGGTCCATTAATAATGGATAAAGTTATATTAAAAGACATGCAGTATCACGAACAGGCTCAGTTGGTCAAATGAACAAAGAATCTACAGTGCTCAGTGACTATATAGGAGTATTTAGATGAGAAATAGAGCCCCCCCCCCCCCCCCCCCCCCACCTTTATACAAAGACAGTGAACAATGAGAGTCCAGCTCAGGTCGTAATCCCAGAAGTATTAATAACTACTACAAAGTGGCATGACAATTAATATAATTAGTGTGTAAGTTTGTAAATGCTGAGTTGGCCTATTCCGGGCCCACAGCTTTTATGTTCAGGTATTTAAATAATATGGTGGTAAAATGGAATAAGAAGTAAACGAGTGTTATAGGGGTTATTGGCATGAGAACTAAGTCTTTACTTTGTAATCGAAGTTTTGTTAAACTTTTAAGTAACTGGTACTGCTGTTGTTGTTGTTTTTTCCCAGTGGGTGTAGTCGGTTTAAATGGAGATGTAATTGTGACATGACCTGGTTAAATTTGTTTACTTTATTTTGTTATGTACTATCATCAGTTTTAATAATAGTATTCATTGTGGACACATGACTCTGTGTTGTATGGTCACGAAACTTGTGTGGTTTTAGAGGCTTAGCTAGCTCACCTAAAGTGGGGGGGAGGGGGGGTTGATATCAAGCGCAAAGTAATCAGTGCATTAAAGTTAATAATATAATGTATACTTTTCACTACTATAGTAGGTTTAACAAAAATAAAAAATTGCCAAAGTATCTTTTTCTTTCTTCATGTTTTTCAACAAATCCTTGAGCTATTAAAATTAAATCCAAGTTTTCCGTAAACTCTTTGTGAGCATTTGAAAGTAAGCAGTTATTTTAACTTTTGCTGTCATACTTGAACGTAAATAAGTATTTATTCTCTTCATAACTGAAAATGTCTGTTCAGAAGTGGCAGATGTTATCGGAATTGTATTCATAAGACGAAATAATTTATGTACTGAAGGTAGCATGTCCTTCAAACTCCATTACCATGTTTTTGATATGCATTTATGAATATACTATCAAAATCAGGTAAATACAAATGTGTCTGGTTATTTATATTCAATGCATGTCAATTATATTATAGTTGGTATAAAAGTGGGGGGCTTAGCCCCCCTTACTTTAAAAATGGGTGAGAGGGAACCCTAGCCCCCCAGCCCCTCCAGTGGCTATGCCACTGGGTTTCTAACAAATAGTGTTTACTACAGCATTTTGGGAAGATAGTGAGAGCCACCAATATTCATTTGAAGTTGCAATATAACTGAGTACCAAAGTTTAGCTGCATGGTAGTTGATCAGGAAAAGTAAAATAACCACACAATTGCACTTATGAGTCACTACTTTTTAAAAAATAACACAATGGCTTGTTGATTATTTGTTTCATTATTTTTATTTATTTGATACAACTTAAGGTGACCTGAATGAGGCCAGGAAGGAAGTAACACTGAGAGATATAGCCTCCAATGAAGATGTGGATAAATGGACTAGAGCCTGGAAGAACTTCTCTCATATTCTGAAGTCTATTCTGAAAGGGTTGGTTAGCTTGAATATGCTGGGCTATCAACACTATGATATCAAGGGTGAGTAATTAGAACTACTTATGATCCGTCTTACATGCAGTTTTGTACTCACAGTTCCATTGTTATTATAATGTTGTTGTTGATGTTGTTCTTTTTCAGAGCAAAACATTCTGGTTAACATGCCACCAGAGTGTACTTGTCCCTCCATTTTGGAATGTGCTTGTGTGACTCTGGCAGAAATCAGAATCAACAACTTTGACACTGTCCACCCCATTTCAGAACCTCCTCACAGAAAGTGGTGGGACAAAGTTCTATCGACCTATTGAGGTACTACAGTGACAAACCAAATTCAATCATTAAGCCCAAATATAAGATAAGAAAGTTAGTAATGGGTTGACAAGTATCACATTTCATATACATACATATATTGCACTACTGGTAACCAGGTTTTCATACAGGATTTTGCTGAAGGAGGGAAACTTCGAGTGTAAAAATGTGAGTTATTTTTTTGTTTATTCGCAAAGAAACTAATTAAGCTAAGCATAAGAGGGAAGCTATTGCCGATGTGAGCTGTTTAGGGGATTAAAAAAATGATAAAAGATTATGGAGTCCTAGTCACTGGACAAAGTACTAGGGCTCCAAGAAATCCTAGAAGATCTGAAAAATTTTGCCATCTTTAGTGGAATTTTTTAGGCATTATAACTAAGTGATATTGAGCTTTCAATTTGGTATAGCTACAGCAAAGGGATGTGTATATACCAAACATAAGTGCTGGCATAAGAAGTTTCAAAACATGGAGAAAAATAAACGCAAATAGCTGTGAATAAAGAAGAGGAAAGACATGTACAGTTAGGTCCTACAAACTTAGCAAAGTTCATTTTCTATTCTATTATCTTGATTAACATGCTGTTTTTTATAGCCATACGCAACAGGATTGATCTTACTTGAAAATTTATTGTCCAATAATGAAGTCACTGAGATCAAATAAATACTGCCTACTACCAGAGGTCTGGTATAATAGAGCATTTTACACAGTGCTCTCTTTAGGAAGACGCAGTTAGCTCAAACAGAATCCTGTGGTTTAGCAATACTGACCCTTATCATCCAAGGAAATTTTATTGTTTACCTCTTTGAAGTGAGTTGTCTCTGACATGATCTGAATGTTGCTTGACACAGGTAAATCTTACAAGCTTAGCGGAGTTTAATTTCTGTTTGAATAAGTGGTGAGCTGTCTTGGTTAAGGCACAGTTTGTTACAGCTATAGCTATGCCCTCCCAATAGTATGGTTCTTACTTGAAAGGGCATTATTCAAAAATCAAGTCACGAAGATAATGCAATGCAAATATTGTGGTGGCATATGCAGTGAACATGTGTGTGTGCGTGCACATATGCATGCACGTGTGCATGTTTTGCTATAGAATTGTACCAAAGAAAGTAAATTGTTAACTAACAAAAATTATGAAGTCTTGGAGGTCGCGGGTTGTCAGAGCTCAGTGGCTAGAGCACTGGTGGCTAAATCCAGGGGTCCTGGGTTCGATTCCCGGACGACAATTGAGATTTTTTTCCCATTTTACATTTTTTCTTTTATTTATGCCCCTTTCACTGAGAAAGGTTTATCCCGTTATAAAGCTGTTGGCATTCAAATTTGAATGTCTGCTTGCATCAACTAGGCCAGCTTGCTCGCCATTTATGCTCAGCACATCACTAGTAATGCTGTTCTAGTGTTTTACGTACTGCATGTATTTTCCATGCATTATTATTTCCTTGTTTTTGAAGTCATTATGTTATTGTTGCATAATTTACACTCCTGATTTTCTATGCAAAAGACCGACTGCTGGAGGCCTTCAATTGCTGTCTGCCACGCCTTCAGCCAATAGTGCAATACATAGCATCTTCTTTGAAGATGGATTATAAAGAGCATCCCACGCCACAAGAAATGCTTATCAAGTGGGACATCTTATGCAACACACACATGCACTTTTAAATGAATAGTTATGTAGCTACATTGAATTGAGTTACTGATAAATAGCTAGCTATATTATATTTGAATTTTATTATAGTTTAGAATAATTTCAGATACTTACAGAAAGAAAAATATTGTGAGTAAAAAAATAAATAATAAAGTAGTTATTCAAATGAAACACTGACAGACTACTTGAACAATATAAAAGTAGTGGCAAAGTACAATGTACAATCACATCTATGACTTCAAGATTTGCAGCGCATAGTATTCCACAGTATGGATTCAATAAGTCCACCAGCAATTGGAAGTATTATCACTCACTTGAACTATATACACAATGACATGAAATAAGGCATCATGAAAGTTGGTATCACTTATTTTTACGTATTTGCCCCTCTCTCCCTACCCCCAAAACAATGATGAACTAGTATTTCTATTTTTATGAATAAAATTGAACATGGAATGATATGCCTATGCACAGCCTGAAATGTGTCCACTGACAACCAAAACAAAATCGTAAAATTAGTGTATAATGTGTTGATAACTAGTTTGTCAACCTCTACAGCCTTGTAAATGTTTTGTTAACACTAGTTACCAAGACAGTTTACGGATTTTGTTATTGTTGTAAATGGACTCTTTTTACCTTGTGATGACACATGTGAAAACATCAATTTTCAAGATTCAGATATCAGTATTAAACTCTAAAGCTTACAAATTGACACTTTAAATTGCTGAATCTCCACTTTCCAACCATTCCAGAAGCTCATCTGCTGTCTTACGACTTCGAAAGTCAGCCGTCATGCACTGACAGGCCAGGCTGACAATCACACTGAGATCTGGACATTGATTCACACTGGCAACCCTCAGAAGTAAATTCAAAGCGAGAACTGCAGCCACGTCTTCATTTTGAGAAGAAAATTGACGATCGGCAGTTGGTTGCTTTGATAATATATTAGCCTATTAAAATGACAAACAATACAAAACAGACACATGCGTGTTGTGCGTGAAGGCCGTGTAATACTTATGACATTGGTAACAGGATTAAAAGTATAATAGTATAATTATATTATTCAGCGAAGTGAAGTTGATTTACTAATAACTGCAATTAAATATATAATATCTTTCAATTACCACGGGACTATGTGTACTCTTATTGCCAAAGGTACATGTACCTATTTGTACTAATGCACCCACTACCATGACAACCTTTACCAACATTTATTTGTTGAGAGTGCAATAGAAATTTTCAGCAGTGCATAAAAGAAAGAGCTAAAGTGGTTAAAATGCCAGAAAACAAAAAGGTGCCAAAATAGAATTACAAAAACTGGTGAGAACACTAAAAAGCAAAAAGACAGGGCTTAGAAAGCATTTATACAACACAGCAACAATTACTATGTTGCAATAAGACCTTGGATTACTCTATAAATATAGTACATCTTTTAGCCTGGCCCCTTAAAGCTCACTTCGCTGAATTCAAAGGAAACCAATGTTTCGATGTTGCATATTGTAATGTTGAATACATTATATTCAACATTACAATACACAACATCACAACATAGTAATAGACCTATGTACTTATAAACAAATCAGCCAGTTGAAGTTGCAAGAGTACCATCTATTAACTCGGGTAGCTACAACTCACATCATGAATGCATTTCGAGCATGCTTCACATCCCATAAACAGAACCACAATGGTCCGTCCCAAACTCCAACTATCGGACCACAGACCACTGAGAGTAAATTCCTTCTTTCTTTACAGTCCCCAATAATACTTCTTTGAAGTGACTTCAGAAGTTCCAAAGGATTCATTAATTGTTATAATTAAAGACAGCATTAAGACAAGCGTGCATTATTTAGAAATACAAACTTCCAATTATTATGTATATTTAAGAACTATGTCATTGCTAGCAAAATAGGTGCCAACCCAGAGTATTGCTATACACTAGCTAATTTTACGAAATCATTTCTCAAACCAAAAGAAGATTTTTTTACCATTATAAATGGGTATCAATACAATGAAACTAGCAGAAGTAAAAAGAGAAAGAGAAAAAACTAGGAAAAACACTCACTGGTATTATATTTTGCACCCAATACTCTGCTCCCTGCATAAACTAAAACTATTTGCTCATGTCATTATGTCGTGATGATATAGAGAGGTTCACACAAAAATTAGTAGCTACCTACACGTAGCTACAGCTTTGCATTATCTCAACAAAAAAAAACAGGCTGAAATTATAAGAAAGCAGCACCAAAAAACTCTTAAATCATCAATCTGAGTAAGTTCATACCCAATGTTCCGGACAGCCATAAGAGCAGTCCTGAACAAGTTACTCATTCATGTGATTACCAGTTACTTTACCGAACAATACTATATGTAATGATACTCATGTCCCTTCTCCTAACCACTTTACCTTATATAATGTGCTGTGAATTGTCTGCCAAAAGTAGTTCATCATAAGTTAAACCTAGCGAAGCAGACCGTGTTACTTGCTTGTGGCCTATTGGTGACTGCGAGATCTACCATACCTCACATCAACCACAGGGCGTAAACTTGTTGAAGCTAGGAATAACTTGTGGTGGCTCTGGTCCTTCGACCCTATATCAACCTCCAACTTAGGAAGTTATAACCCCTGGCAACCAATGCAACGGTTAATTGTCTGTTATCTCCAAAATTGAGCACGACAGACAAACAGGCAGACATGACAACTAATATTACTTTCTCGCTTATGCGCACTGAGAATTAAACCTTTCACCGCTGAATTGTCAGAGCTCATGCAAACATGACCAACCATGTGAGTAATTTATAGAGGGCAATACTGGGTAAACTAAGTACCACAATGCTATGAATATCATTATAATATAAAAAGTTGTTAAGGGTGGCCCCTTCAAGAACTATGCTCAAGTTATATGGTGAGAATGGCATGAGTGCTTCTGCCATAATTTTTTTATCAACCCGTAAGGCTTTACCCATGGATACTGAAAAAAGTATTCGCTACATTTCAGCTGATTTTCCCAGAACTGGTCACATATTTGCAAATTGTGAAATTAAATGCTTAGCTATAAGACTTAATAAGGCATGCTTTTTTTTGTCTCATGCCTTTTTATAGCAACTTTTCTGATACTCATATTTTAGTTACCCTCAGCACTCACGTGCAAGAGGGTATTAGTACTTTTAGTTTGTCAGTCAGTCACTCAGGCATTTTGTCACACAAGAGCAAATCTTGAAGACTACACCTTCCTAAAGATTGAAAGAGGTACCAAAGTGTTGTACTAAAGGGTTAAGTATCTTTAATGTGCCAGAATTGTTTGTCTCAATATTTTTTTTAAATGCTAGTTATTTATATGGCCTGTGGGTAACGCTCCCTTTTGTCATGTAGCAATCACGTGAGCAAAATATTTGTTGAGCCTAAGGTAGTTTATTTATAGTGGTTTACCAAATGTTAGAATTGAAATTTCCCATTGAAACTACTAGTGAGGTGTATGGTTAGCTTCTTTAATGAAGACAGCATTTATGTCTACCGTTTCATTTCACGAACTCATTAAATTATTCTTTTGGTCTCTGTAATAGCTAGCTAGTGTGTAATGCTGAGGGTTCACAACAACAAAAAAAGGATTGGCATGTTTACTGGAATTTGTAGATTCATGTGTAGCTACTTCAACCTTGCATATAAAACATCATGTCTTCACATTAACAAATATACTTACCTCTGGAGCTCGATAGCCTTTAGTTCCTGCTAGATAACTATAATCTGTACTGTTCTTTACACTACACTACACCCAACAACTGGGACTGTCCTGTGGTCTACTTGTTCAAGAGTTTCCTTTATGGAGTCGACATCTGCCAATTTTACAAGGTATTTGACCGGACAGCTACACTCCCAAATAATGGGACAGCCACAAGCCTGAAGAACCAGAATGTTGGACTCTACAATAAAATGAAGATCATAAGATTACACACATACACTCATGCACACACATATACACACACCTATGCACACATGCAAACACACATGTTTTTCACAGTTTTTAAACATGTTTGGAAAAAGTAATGTTATAAATATTAGGCACATATAAGAAACACTCCCTCCTGTTCCTTGCCAATTCAACTGATAAACATTTCAACATGAACATGTTAACACTTTCATACCAAGTTGTTTGAGGTTTTCTACGGATATATATTTAGTTTTAATAATTAACTGTCTTCCTTTATATAAACCAATACTTATTCACTAATATTTACCATCCCAATTCCCACAAGTAGTAGGAGTCGATCATTGTGACCATTCATACCACTTACACTATATTACGTATACATGTTTGTGTCTGTAGAAATATTTTCAACATACCTACTCATATTTAACCCTCAGCATGCATGTACGAGAGCGTTATAGTATAGACATCCTGTTTGTTTGTTACACTCTCATTTTGGAGATTCCTGACAATTACCCATTAGTTTAGACATGAACAACGATTTAAGACCTTTCTTGCGCAATAATACTTCTTTTAATTTGAGGCAGATTTTCTGAAAACTCCAAGCTGAAAGCTCAGTGTAGCTAATATAGCTTTTATGGGTACCACACCCTATCATCAAGGCGTAATCACACGAGAATATATTCTCTTGCTGGTCGCAGTAGTTTAGCTTTACACTGAAAGTTAGCCGAGTGCTGGAATTACAGTCTTGTATTGAAACCATATAATGGTGCGTGTCTCTTGCATGTTTAGCTTCTATTCTTGTGTGCCTACTATTTTCACTGCTTGAGCTCTATTGCTACCTGATTAGGAATAGCCAACTAAGTTATGGCCTAGTTCTAAGAAAAGATTTTATAATTGTTAGCTACATTTCTAGTAGCGCTAAAATTTGCACCTTTAATCTTAGTGCTTAATTTACTATGCAAATGATGAGACATTTACTTTAAAATTAAAAAACCATTTACATCTTGGTGCTGCATATTGTTCTCGACTAGGTATTTAGTGCCTTTAAAATACACTTCACAATACAGAACATTCTTGCAAATGAGCTGAAGAGAAATATGTTTATGATTATACCCCTGTAACAGGCCCTCATGTGGTTTCAGCTTGTCTCTCAAAGAACCTATACAAGAAAACAAGTGAATTTCAATTTATTGTATGATCTTGACACCTTGATAAAATGCATGATAATTATAACTATTCCTCATGATAAATTTACATTTTCAGTATGCAGACAAGCACTACACTTGGGCTTGAAGAAAAAATAGGTCGTATTCCAATAAGCTAGTTTCATCATTTTGTGATAAAGAACATGAGTAATATGTACAAAAACATATCACTACTCTATATTCAAATAATGAAAATATTTGGCATAAACAGTATTCCTTAGCACTTCATTATAACAAACAATACTATGCAAGGGTGGGTTTAATCACCTCTATAAGTATTGTTGTTATTATTATTTTTTACCTGACATGAAAGGCATGAATTGGTAGCAATTTCGATGACTGACATAACTGCTCCAAGGTCCAATCATAGCAGACAAAAGGCGAATCAGATTCAAATGGTTAAGCTTTTTCCAAGTGTTCAATTCATGACAATGATATTTGGTCAAGTTTAAAGTACTACAATTTAATTGATTATATCTTATTTTTATTATAATATTATTTATCACAAAAATACCATTTTCATAGCATATTTCTGTCCAAATGCTTCGTGTGCATAAACCGATCCATTGACACCTTATCCAAGAGACTCTAACTTTTCGGATTTGGTAAGGAACATATCTGTCCTCTCACCACTGAAAATCTAAAAAAACACATAAAATTCTTCAAATACACAACAATCAAAACTTTTACTTACCAAGCCAGAATCAGCATAATATATGGTTGTCCCAGGATGATCCCTTTGATATTTGTCCACGTTCAAAAATTCAACATCCTCATTATCTGCTGTGGCTGCGGCAACAACACTCACCTGTCCTTCGAAAGGAGAGTATGATGCTCTTTCACAGTGGCCCTTCAGAATAAAGAACATGAGTAATATGTACAAAAACATATCACTACTCTATATTCAAATAATGAAAATATTTGGCATAAACAGTATTCCTTAGCACTTCATTATAACAAACAATACTATGCAAGGGTGGGTTTAATCACCTCTATAAGTATTGTTGTTATTATTATTTTTTACCTGACATGAAAGGCATGAATTGGTAGCAATTTCGATGACTGACATAACTGCTCCAAGGTCCAATCATAGCAGACAAAAGGCGAATCAGATTCAAATGGTTACTTCATCATCCTTCCAGAGGCCCAGTAACGAGATGAACATAGCCTCAGGCTGTCCAATGTTTGCTCCACTCTCAATCATAAACAACTCCTCTTATGTGAAGGAAAACACAATGTTTCTGAATTGTGAAATTGACACTTCTGGTCAATTCATTGTAAACATGTTTAATCTTGTTATGTCGTCTGCAATGTTGTTCCACTATCCACTACTCTGTACTTAAACATACTTCTACAAATATAGAACAATAGATCAAATATATGTATTATGAAGCAAATAATTGCATGAATGAGCAAACAAGATAATAGAAAATAAATGCATAATATCTTCAAATAGCACAACACCAAAAAAATCTAACTCTCATCCACACATTAGCAAACATCATCATTGAGTAAATATACATACTAATTTGACTAGTTCACTTGACAAGTCAGTAGCGCTGAAATTCTATGTATTATGTACTAGTCAAGTAGAAGTGAGATGCAGCCATATATTTTTTATGAATTCCATAATAATACCCTCTCAGCGGTATGTGTACAAGAACACACTAGACAGACTTCTATGAATTGTGTTACTTTATTATCTACCATATTGGACATTAATGAAAAATCTTCATTAAATTCACGAATTTTGAATGTTTTCACAGGAAATAGTGTCGCTTCGAAAAGTCAGTGACATTTTTTCCTAGGAAAATTTGCCGCGGCTAGAAAATTCTGTCGCTCTTATAATCTGTAGCAAGGTATGAATACTGGGCATGAAAACCTAGCAAGTAACTAATGGTTTCAATGGAATATAGCTTATCTGCCAATGTCTAAGAGCTCTTGACAAAGTTGGCTACAGCTATTCTAGCAAATCTCTCATTATTTTTAGCTACTATTTAACTGACCAGGCCCTATCTATGCCTAACACACTCTCCACCAGCATTTCATACAGGATTTTCTGGGAGATGGGGAAAAACCCAAATATTAAAACTACACTGAATAGCTTGTGTGATTCCTAAGAAAAAAATTCAACATTAACAGAATTTTATCAGAGGAACAACAAAAAACTTTATCAAGACAGTCTCAGTTGAAATTGAGCAATATAAATATACAAATACTATAAATGTTCAATGGGGAGGGAATAATTTTTTCTGGGGGAGGAAAGTTTCTCTGGAGGGGGAAAATTACAAGGCATCCCCCCCACTCTATATGAAACCCTGCCCATTATATATGCTGAGATTCATGTCCTGCAATAATATAATATAAAAAGACAACTCAGACCATTAGGCATTGCAATAAATGAATGGTTCAAGCTCCCTCTCTTTGAGGAGTTGTCTAGCCAAGAAATCTAGTGAATAATTATTTCTACAGTAGCCACAATGCAGTAGGCAAGTGCTTTGGCCCTCTTGGGCTGTGTTGCAATGCTCGTTAATTTTTATGGTCTCGTTAATTTATTCATTTATTTTGCTAGTTATACTTTATATATAATATCACCCAATTATTGTACCAACTTTGATTTAATTATAAATCCTCTATTTAATGCATTTTTTACAATGCATTTATACAAAAAAGTATGATAACATCAGTACACGAATCATTAAAAAAAAAGTTTACTGACACACTTGACAACACCACGTAGTGTCCAATTCCTTTAATTGTTCATCAGTTATGGAATCATGGCAGCATGCTACATGAAACCATTTGAAGCAACTGCTGCATTCAATCATTGGAACATCCTTAAGTTCAGGCATTCTGCAATAGCAGTGTACTGCAATGTCATCAGTTGAACTCTGGATGTTGTTTTTAATCAATGTTGCTATGTTCTCTGGAAATAGGAGTAATTTTCTCCCAGAAAAGCATTTATGTAAATGCTCCCTCATCTTTGCTTGATCAAAATTACACTGACTCGGATCCTTACCATATGAGACTGCTGTAGCAAAAGCAATTGCAAATAGGCCACAGTCACAGTTGCCAACCTGTACATCAAGTAATAACAACATTAAAAAATACATATATACTTTTTTAAAAAGCACATTAAATAGCTTACCTGTTTTTGGACTCTCATAATATTAACCAAAATAGAATCATTTGAAGTTTTAAGAAGGCAAGCAATCTGCGCCTTTCCTAAGGCTGGAATTGAATCATACATACTATCATAAACATTAACAGCAGATGTTTGATTGCTTCCCATAGAAGATACTGTAAACCAAAGACCTTGAACATATCTTTACAATGCTTTTCATCATAATACATTTTCTGTTTTTCCTGTGCCTTTTCAATGTTAACGAGTCTTCTTACGTAATTCAACCATCATTCTAGTTCTCTCTTCTATATCTACTCTATCAACTATAGGGAAAATAATGAGATTACTGGACTTCACATGCGCTTATATTACCTATGGAATTGTCTGTTTCAATATCAGTATCATTATCATCATCATTCTGTTTCTGAAATTCAATTGGAAGCCGTGCCTGTCGACCATACATTAAATAGAAAGGAGAGTACTTAGTGCTAGCTTGTTGAGACACTCGATACGAAAACAAAATAACATCAAAGATACAAATCCCAACCATCTTGTTTATCATCAATGTATTTTAACAACTGCCGCTGCAAAGTTTGGTTGAACCTCTCATCTAAGCCATTAGATTGAGGGTGATATGCACTTGTTAATCGACTCTCTACTCCTGTAAGTCGGCACAACTCATCATTGACCTTTAGTAAAAGTATTATTTTTTACCATAGTTACAAAATGAAAGCATAATCTCTTACTTGATTTACGAATTCTCTTCCCTGATCCGTTATCTTTACATTACAACAACCATGTCTAGTAAAGCATTTAAACAAATTCTGCCACTCCTGTAGCATTTTTGTTAGAAAGTGGAGTAGCTTCAGGCCACTTAGAAAAGAAACAAGAAACTGTCAGGATGTACTTGTTTCCTCTCGGTGTTACTGGAAGTGGCCCAATCAAATCTACTCCTATTGTATCCCAAACCTCATTTTTCACAGGAATTGGATGGAGCTCTGCTGTAAATTTATCAAACTTTCTGCATAAATATAGGAGTATGAATGTGTAAAATATATACCTATATAATTAAGTAACCAAAATCTAGAAGTACAACTCTGTGTACATATATTATACTAAGATACATTTGCTACCAGCTCTCACTTTCAGTTCTGGCACTCTAATTATGACTTGACAAGGACTTAGTAATATCTTCTAGTATATTAAAAAGTAACAGTACAGTGAAATGAAGTTCTGCTGTGACATGCGCTATCATTATTGTTTAGTATCTAGTCATTCATCCAAAAGAGATGGCAAAGAGTTGGTAAAGAGCTAATGTAGCTAGGTAATTTACAGACGTGGAGGTTATGTTTAAGAAATAGAGGCGTTGATGATGGCCCTAGTTCTATAAAGGTGTGATAGTTGCAGGTTAATGGTATGGACCCAATAGTATATAAAAGTATGTAAATCAAGCAGCCTTTAAACAATTACTAAGTCAATAATTCACAATCCATTGTAACAATCATGGATTTGTATTTGGTATTGATAATGTCACTTGAAATACATGAATAACTTGCCTGTTTGCTCTCTGGCACTTGTCGCAGGACTGGCAATACTTTTTAATATCCTCCATTATACCATTCCAATAGAATCTCTCAGTAACTTTGAAATAAGTCTTGTCCCTGCCAAAGTGTCCACCTCCAAAGGCATCTGAATGGCAGACTTCGATCACTGCCTGCTTTTGCGACTGGGGCACAACCTTACAAATTTTGGAATAATAACTAAAGGATCAATGTAGCTAGCTCAATAAATAGCACTTGACTAACCTTTAATTTCTTGTTGTTCTTCTTGTCTTTGAAATATAACAGTCCATCCTCCATAACTTCAAATTGTTTGCTCTTCCTAGCAAGGAATCTCTCTTGTTCTTACTTATAGTGGTGGGAAATTCTTTCCTTCTTATGTACTCATAAAGGAGATCATATTCTTGCTGATCCATGCTGGACAAAATACTAGGAACTAAATGTCACCGCTTTCTACAAGCGACAAAATTTACCGGGAGCGACAATTTTTACTAGTAAATTTTGCCGCCGCTGCGACAGAATTTCCGGGCGACAGTATTTACTGTGACATCGGCTTTTTAGAAGTAACCAGCATGTTCTATTCTACTGATTATGGCGATACTTTACCTACCATAAATGAACGATGCTTTACCGAACCATACAAAGCTCATGAATTATTCATGAATACACACACCGTCGTTACTGACACACAAACGTATTATTATATAGATACAGCCTTACCATAACTACACATGTAATGACAATATCAATAACCAAATGACATTTCAGAGATTTTGATGATAGACTGCAGCATTAAAATGATGTTGTTGCTTGTTTGTTTTTGTTGTTGTTGTTTTGTTGTTTCTTTTTATGCAAACAAAATGATGTTGTTCTTTTTTTGTTTGTTTTTGGTTGATTTCTAGTTGCTGTTTTATATTTTTTTTTAATTCTTTCAGCTACCAATGCAAAACAAAATGCAAGGCTGCAGTGGAAACCCCACCTTCCATAGACGGCATTTTCTAACCTTGTTTTTTTCTATTTATGTTGTTAATGTTTTTTGCTATTGCTCCTTTTTAGTGTTTTTTGTGGTTTTTCCACTGTCTTACATTTGTGTTCTGCATCGGTAAAAAGAAAATTTTACTAAGGATCATCATGACAATTGTGACAAAGTTAGTCCCAGAGAACTGGCTGAGAGGCTGGAGGTCAATTTGCAGACACCTCGAGAGGTAGCCAGGGGTGAAAGAGAAGCCTACACAGTCAGGTCCTGCAGGGGACTGATTACGTGAGCGTTCAAAGACGCCCTCATCTCCAAGCTGGTACAATAATATCAGCTGGGCGCAAGAAAGAAATGGGGATTATGCTGGGGGTCTCCTTTGTGAGAGACAGAGCGGCACACTAAGCTGCAGAGAAGACTACATGGTGATGGTGTTAAGGCAAGGACTCGATCGCCATTCCCGCTGTAACCGACTGGTGATTCCGAAGGAATCGGCAAGCTTGTGACACTCAGAGTAGGGTAAGGACATTAACACAGGCAACGCTGGAACTCTCGATCGTGAATATGGAGGCCTATAGATTGGTTGAAGGGAACTACTTATAGCCAATCCCCAGCGTGTGGAAGTCTACAAGACAAGCTAGCGCCCGAGCTCGTATGGTTTAGACAGAAAAGACCAGCTTTGCCTCATCAATGGCAGCTTAAAGGAACGGCTGACGAAGAGGGATGTCTACGTCCTCGCCGGTCTGGTAGGCACGAAGCAGAGGCGAGGGAGGTTATAGTGGCGCAGGTATAGTCGAGAGGCTGATCGGGAGGGTGGCCAATGATCACTTTGACCCTGGATTGGGAGGATTATCTGGAGGTAAGCACATTACGCAGGCGTACTACTTTATATTGGCACGTGACAATGTCTTTCGCAATACCCGCTCGAGGAGAGACGGTCAGAATGGAGAAAAGCGGTAAGAGTATTTACACTTAAAAAGACCTTAGAATGGACATGGTATTTGGTCTGGCGTAATCCAACAAGCTTCAAGTTATTTTTGTATATCTAGCTATATCCACAAATGTGTTTGTAGATCCTACTACTAATGTTATTCCCTTTGAGGAAGCCGGCGTTAGCGATTTTACTGATCAACATAGGGGCTACAATACAGATAACGTTGAATTATTTGATAAAAGTCAGCAGGTATCTCGTAATCCGCTGCCATTTCTTGACAGCAGTAATAACGATAGCAATAGTGATATAGACAACATCAATGAAGCTCTAATGACATCACTTGACAGAAGTAGTAAAGATGTAGTACTAGGAGCAGTTATGTGTGTGCTATGTAAGTTGACAGTTAAATTAAGATAACCAGAAAATGTTTACTTCCTCATTATCATTAATAACTTTATTACTAAGGTTTTATAGCATGCAAGGTTAGAAAGATAATGAGAATACCGATTCAAGAAAGGAATCCAAATCATGCTGCAGAGTGTGTTATGCCAGATTTGTCACCAGTAAGTGGAAATAAACAAGCTGTCTTGTAGTCATTATAATCTTGTATCTTTTTGTAGAAGATTATATGTGTTGAGAGTAGAACACACAGAATGGCACACAATCGATCATGCCCCATTGAAATGGTAATATATTCAGCATGAGCATTAATACTTTGTTACTGATAAAATATTTATTTCATGTATTAGAATGATAAAGATGGACTAAAGCCAGGTGTATTAATTAGGAGAAACATTTTCAAAAGTATTTGTTCCAGATTTTACTTAAAAGAGGTAGCAAAGTAGCTCAGTGTCAAAATAAATTTTATTTACTAAGATTATTGTTTTAATTTTCAGAGAAAGCTGTCTGAAATTATGAGATCTCTTAAAAAATGGGGGTGCTTATCTTCAAGATATTTAGTTCCCCTAAATCGTGTTATCTTTAAGGATTCTGAAAAAAATTTTGTTTATGTCGTCACAGAAAGGATGAGAGGTAGATAGCTAATTACATTTTTAAGTAGTACCTTGTGAAATTATATAAATATAAATATTTTTGACAATGTAGAGTTGCATGACTGAATAACTTAATGCCTTTGAATGTGTTGGTGCTGAAATTCATTAAGTGTATTATGAATTTGTTTAAATTGAATGTATCTATTCCAGGTGATCTTAAGTTTGCCAGAGGAAAAGTTAATTTGCTTAAAATATGGAAGAATGGCTTAATAGATGATTGGAGAATTGCCAAGAAGCATGCTAAGCACGTGTGTATCAGTATTCTTAAAGGAATTCAGTATCTTAATTGCCAAGGGATGCAGCACTACGACATAAAAGGTAAGTCAATATTGCGCAATAGTATTATGAATATCATTATAATTCATTTATGGGAGCCTGTCATAATATTAGGCTACAAGAGCCATTTATACAAACAAGAGCCATAATAATTGTTATCATTTAACAATATTTAAAGGAGGATCTATCCTTATAACAATAAGCTGATATGACAATAACAATGACAACTACCAATGGGTTCGCTGATGCTGTGCTAGATTGGTAAAGCATTGTCATTAACTGATGTAATGCATTGTCAAATTCAGCAAAAGATAGTACTTCAAGTGCCATGGTGTGGTGAGGTCTCATTAGTGTAATAGTAACCACATATCAGACTATAATTTTCAAGCTGAAGTTATATTTGCATTTCATTAAAAAAAATTATGATGAAGTGCAAACATTTTAGCAATTTTTTTTTCCTGTAAAACCTTTCCCTGTCAATTTTTTCAAGCATTCAGTGCATCAATATAAAAATTTATTAATCAGATATTCTGCCTATGATAGCCAAAGGATTTTTACACATGACCAAAATAATAAATTCATGTAGTGGCAAGACACAACAAAACACAAAAACGTGATCAGCTGATTGTATTTCAATTGCTTAACAAGTGCTATTGAGTACAGGTTACCCATGTTATCACTTGCTAATAGTAGGCCAGCTTTCTAAAAAGTTATTTTCAATTGTAGCTACACGGTATCGTTCACTCACTATATCCTTATTTCAGGGCTTACACTGGAATTTTGTTCTCAACGTACGGCTCCTCCTAATCTGTTGAAAAACATTCCGTATAATACAGGTAGAGCTTCTTTGGTAAATAATGACATAGTCTCCACTTTTCCGACATGTTAAAGATTTATTCTACATTGACTTTATTAAATTCTGAGTGAAGCTCATATTCTCTACTGCTCAGGTTATGTACCAGAGCTGGTCCTTTAGTTTCATTTATCCTTGCCTGGGTGTTATGCCCCAGACAACACCTAAACAACAAACAGATAAGTTGTTTTATAATAAACAGATCAGTTGTCTTATAATAAATCAACAATCTGGTATAATTTTAACCTAAGCCTTAACAACACCCATTTGTGCTATTTAATCATCTTAGAGCAGTGTCTGATGCATGCCCTGGTGTGCTTATTTTAATTAATTGTCAAATTGTTAGTTTTTATAATTTTTTTAATGTGTGGGTACCTCACACGCTGTGAATTCTCAGCTTTGACAAGTGACAGGTAAAGGATTAAGTCTCAACATTTTTTATCAAGATTATATGACTGCATGTAGCACTCAATGATAAAATGATATTGAACACTAATACCTATTTCTGTTTTACCTGAATACCTTGTGCTAAACTACAATCCCTTCTGTTATGTGTTCATTTTCATATCGCAACTTTCTTGCATGTACATTTTTTTTGTCATACAGAAACGAACATTTTAGTTGACAGGCCGTTTGGATGTAACTGTCGCAGTCTCTTTGAATGCAATTGTGCTGTTCATGAAGAATGTAAATGTGAGGATGGTCAAAGATGTAAATGCGGATTTTGGGATATAAAATTAGCCGATTTTGACACTCTCGACATAATACAACGTCCTTTCAATGCTGTTGGAGGAACTAAATATCATCGACCACCAGAAGTAAGAAATGAGGATTTAATTATGGTGGTAGAATTTAACCATTACAAAAAAAAATAACTTTGTATCTGAAAAATAATTCTTGCTAATCATATTAAAAACTCAATTGCTATTTGATTTGTGTATGAAAACATATTTGGTGGTATGTAAAGACATTGTGAAGGAATTGCTTAGACTTTCATTTAATACGAGCTAGCTGTGTGCCTCAGCAGTTTGGTCAAGCAACTATTGGAACAAAATAATAATGACATCCACATTACTGATTGAATCATTTGATTTTCTTAATATTGATTATTCTCCGAAGAGGAATTACTAGCTACCACCTGTTAGAGACAATGTAATTATGGGGTATTATGATATGTGTAGTATGCAATGGCTGAAACTATTTAATTTATCCATTTAATAGATGGATTAAGTAAATATTTTGTGAATGTAATAAATTGTATTAAAATAAAGATTTTTCAAAACTATAGAAATGCCCTACAATCATTTTAAATAAAGGATAGCAAATACATGAGAATATAGCTTTTACAGTAATACTTTAATTTGAAATAGTTAAATGGAAATGCTTAATCAGCAGATATGCATAACGCTAATGTCTATAAATTGGTGTTTACATTAAAAAAATATATGTATATAAGTAACTATAATACATGTGCAAAACGTACAATATTGTCATTACCACTCCTGAATATAGAAAGTAAATACAGTATAGCTAATTGATTTAGACAGCTAGAAAATAAATGCTAGCTATGTCCATTATTGAGATATTTACAAAAGATTGCTAAAGAAGCTAACCCACTTTTGATTTGGCTGTTGAATATGTTTGTATCTACATAAATATGTATATAAATGAATATGTATATACATATATAATATATGTATGTACAGTTACTTAAACCATCTGTTAGCAGCACAAGCACGTAATTGATACAGCAATTGACTCATATAAGTAATTTATTATTTCAATATGAATGCAGATAGAATAATTTTTTTATTTCTATTGAAGCCAAAGAGTAGAGTATAAAAAAGACCTGTGTGATTGGCTATTTATATTATTTCAATATGGGTGCAGTAGAATAACTGTTTCATTTCTATTGAATCCAAAGTGTAGAGTATAAACAGACCCGTGTGATAGGCTATTTTCATAAAAGATATATCTAACATATTGTCCAGTAATTAGTGAGTGAGTGAAGTGAGAAAAGACATTTTCAACTTTTGATTTGGCTGTTGAATATGTATATATATATAGCGTACGTGGCCAATTATCGACCACATTTCAACTTACCATTATTTATCCTACCCGAACTTAGTCAAGAACATCATAATGCCACCGGACGATAATACAACACTTCTGGACGATGTTTGGCAAATTTCGGGTCACTGGCCTCCTCCGTGACTGGGTTATATAACAGCAACCGTAGCTGGTTGAGAACCGGATACCGACCACCGGTACTTAATACCGTCCACTCAATTAGTCCACATTGACTTATTATCGACCAAGTGTCAAACTTTGTGCTGTATCACAAGCCCTATGTTTTTTAAAAAAAATTATACTTGGTACTCATTTTAGCAAATGTCATGACAAATTGAAAAATCATTACTGGGAACAACTGAAAAAAAAAAAAGATACAAAAAACATGATTGAAGTACTGATTGAATTGATGAATTTTTTTTTTTTTTTTTGTAGCTATATATTTTTTTCATACATACTGAAGACACGACAATTGTTTTGAAGAGTGACATAGCTACTTGATTGAAATTATTGATTTTTTATTTTTTTTATTTTTTTAAACACAGTGAGGACATAGCAATTCTTTTCCGAAAGTATCGACACGAGACTCATGATGCATTCTTCATGTAGCCAGCGGGAATATGGACACGGCACCCACTCCATTTCTTCTTCTTCTTCATACTCTTCATAGCATACACAGCACTTGTTAGATTCAATCACATCATCCAGCCTAGTTGAATGATCTTCTTGAACACACCTTGAGCGGAGGGTTCGTTTGTGATTGCCACTCTCTGCATTCTTGGGTTTCCCCCTCTGTTCTGCCTTCTCCTTCTGTTTCTGTTCTTTCTCAACTCTTTTCCTTTCCTTTTCTCTTAGCTTTTCTTCTGCCTTACGCGCCATTTCTTTCACTCTCTTAGCCTTTTGTTCAGTCTTTTTTTGTTGCTCTTCTAGTCTCTGCTGTTTTTTCTCTTCTCGGTCTTTTTTTCTCCTAATCTTTTCTTCCTCTTGCTGCTTCTTTTTCTGTTCCTGCTCTTTGATAATGGCAAAACATTCATTACTGGTTAATACACGAGCTCCAGTCATAGCTCTCATCTTGGTTGTCTCTGGCATCCTTGTTCGAGATTTTGGTGTGGCATCTGGCAGTGTTAGATATTTCGCGAGTGGACTGACTTTGGTTGTTGTAAAGGAGTTACCCTGAGAAGGTGTGGCACTACCAGAAGAAGATGCATGAGAGGCAGACGCTTCTGAGGCAGATGCATCTGAGGCGACTTCTGTGACGATATTATCTGGAGCTGGAGTTTGATGTGAAAGTGGTTCCAATGTTTGTGACTGCGCATCATTGTCGTCGGCACTTAATGGTACATGTGAAGGTGAAACAGGAGTCGAAAACATCTCAGGAGAACTCACAGGTGTCTCATATGCTAATATTTCATCATCACTTTCACTGACCGGGTTTAGAGTAGGCACATCTTGAAAACTGTCAGCAATGCTAGTCATTCCAGCCTGTGGATGGACCATTGTCAACCAAGCCTCATATTCAGCGTCTGGAATATCTTACCCTTCTTAGTAATGTCTCTCAAAAAGCTCAAGTTTCTCTGGAGGGAATACAATATCTGAATCAGTGTTAGTGGTCACAGGAAATTTTGCGACAACAGCAGATGATGTTGATCTGGAGACTATAGCATTGACAGGAGGGTATTTGGCAACAGTGGCCCCAATGCCATCAGCAGAGTTGGTGGTGGAATTGTAACTGGTCGGTGAAGTGCCATCAGATGAATCGGTGTCAAATTCATAATTGCATTACGATTGAAGGGGTGCACACCACACTTTCTAAATCCAGCCACAATATTGGACGGCGTTAGTGCTCGCATCCATGCAACAGAGAACACCTACAATAATGACAAAGTTATATTGTTACAGTAATATATTGGAGTCAGCTACAAAGATAAAATGTCAGAATTAGCTACATCTGCAATTTATTATTTTTTAGGCCATTTCATCACATTGGTTTATTGAAATTAATTGTAAATGTTTAGCTACCTTGTTAAAGTTGTATTTATTAATAACAACACCGGGATTTGTCTGTTGATGGTCATGACAAGAATCTGACCAGCGACGCTTCAAAGATCCAAAAACTGAGCAGTCAAGGGGCTGTGATTCATGGGAAGCATGTGGTGGGAGACAAAATAGAATAATGTTCTCTTTCTGTGCAATCTCAATGCTTACAGGCTCATAGTGAGAGCTGTGACCGTCCAGAAGTAAAATTATTGGCCGTCCTGGAACTACATACCGTAGGAAATTATTTTTTTAGCCAGCTGCGAAAAAGTTCTTGATCTGTTCACCCTCTGCCAGACATTCCGTAATAAGTTCCTGGCACTTCATTCTGAGTCCAAAGATGATTTAAATACTTCCCTTCAAAAATAATCATAGGTGAAATGGAATTACCTATGGCATTAACGCAACCAATAACAGTTATTTGCTCTTTATTGCCTGATACCCTGTATCAAACCTTTTTTTGCCCAGATTGTGTAATTATATTTGGGGGACGAGGGTCAAGGGGAATCCCACTTTCGTCCATGTTGTATATTTGCGCTGGGCTTCCTACTTTTGCAACGCACTTCTCGAGGAGGTCGAAATATTTTTTCAGTGCAGCAGAGTTAGTACAATCCATTCGAACATGAGCCGTTGCATCTCCACGCCGAAGTGACAGTGTTGGATTACGCTCCATGAACCTTCTAAACCACCCACTGGACAATCTCCTGTGGTCTTGCGGCATAATGCCTTTCTCTCTGGCTACAATTTCAACCATGTTAAGCACTTGCCTTCTGGTCTTGCCATATCCTAGCTGAGCTATATGAACCAAATGGTCAGTGAGACACTTCTCTTCTTCTTGTGTTAAAAATGGCCTTGGTCCAGGGTTTGTTCCATGTACCACCCTCCCTACCAATCGATCCTTAAGGGTAGTGCTAGGAAGGCCATACATCCGAGCAGCTTCATTAACACCAAATCTGCCTGCTTTGACCGCTTCCATGGCCAAGACCATGCTTTTGTTACTCCATTGTTTCCTCTTCTTGGGTAGAGGTGGCGATTCAGTAGCAGCTGCTCTCCTTATTTCTTCCGCGTGACATTCACTTCACTGAAAAAAAGGTCAAAGGATAACAACTAAGCATCGTGGCATTTTCCACAGCTTACCTGTGAAGTTAAAAACTCAAGCAAGCAACCGAGAAGCAACCGTATATAAAACAAAAAGAAACTAAAGACACCAGCCTTTCACAATTTCCAAGTCTCCGTGAACTACTGCCTGTACTCCGCCTACTACAAGATATTCCCGGATGTTATAGTGACACGTCTGTAATCTAGGTAAGTCGATAATTAGGTCGATAACAGGTACTGGTCGATATATGGCCACTTACGCTATATATATATGAATTCTACATGAATATGTATATGTATATACACGAATATGTATATGTATATGTATGTACAATTCCTTACACCATATATGTCAGCACAAGCACCTAATTGTCCACTGATAAAGAGTAAAACAATATCTGGAGTCTGACAAGGTTTTCGCTATTACAAAATTTCCAGATGGGGAAAAATCCTGCAATTCCATGTTATCAGTTCATGTGATAAAACTCATCATCTTTTCCAAAATTTTAATGCTATCACTGAGTTTGAAAGTCAGAAAAACTGTAATTCTTCTATTTTCTGGCCACTCCAAGAATTGACTGACCTCTCTGACAACATGACACGCTCCCAATAGCAACTATATAGCTATTATAGATGAGATGAAAAGTTCATCCTTTATGTGGTGACCACTGTTCAAAAGTTTTGCTGTTTTATGGTGAACCAAAAATGATACTACTCATTGGCAGCTGTGCTATGGTCTGTTTTTGTGATTTTTTTTTAGCAATTTTATCAAATAGCTAGCTAATTTCTTGATCTTAATGTTTTTTTTTGTTTTTTGTTGTCGTTCGTTTCCTTTTTTTTTTTAATTAGTAATTGTCATTCTTCCGGCAGTGCACCAATTTTCATACTTTTAATTTATTCACTAATGTGGTGTGTGTGTGTGTTTGTTTCAGGCATCAGCTAAAGAAGGTCACCTTATTTATAGAAAACCTACTTATGACACATACAGTTTTGGAATTCTTTTACTGCACATGTGCGTTGGATACCCTAATGAAGATTTTAACAATGAAGTGAGAAATAAATGTATATTACTTGATGTATTTATTTAACAAGTGCTTACTTTAAACCAGTTTTCTCTTCAAAAAATAATCACAAGCTAGACTAATATTGATGTATTTTAAAGAATCAAAGTCTATTTATGTCGTACAAGTACTACTTACTACACAGCTAGCACCATTGTATGGTCTCATGTTCATAGCATTATTTTTACTGGGATATAGCAGAGCCTAATTTATATATTATTATATCATAGCAAAGTTACAAAACTGAGTAAAACAAACAACTATCAGTTGCTTAATTCTTGTTTGGCTTATTGTATGTTTATTTATTGTTTTCCATACTGATGAGCATCTTTTGAAGTCAAAATATGTTTAAACTAATAGTAAAAGGAAAAAAATAATTACAATACAATATTGACATGACAATTAGCTGTCTAGCTTCTATTTCTACTCTTTTGCTACACATTATACAACTTCAAAGTGCAAGATTAGAGAAAGAGAGATAAATAATCAGTGGAAGCTCTCTACAAAGAACTTTCAAAGGGTAACTCAACCCTGAATAACAGCTAACACATGAATGAAGCTATAATATAATAGCTAATGTAATAAAAACAAAGTCTGAAAGAAACTCACTACTCCCTCTTAGTCAAAATAATATTTGGCCCAAGAAAATGTGGTCTCTTTAGCAAGGTTTCAATGTAGTTTAGAACTTAAACTTGAATAACTGTAAATCCAGGACATCTACACCGTTTCAGTTTTGTTGCAATACTTTCATAGTTGCCTCACAGTGATAATTCAGAACATACTACAATAGATAGACTGTTCAATACTATCTTGTGTTATCCTTTAGGCTTTAAAATTGTCATGGAATCAGCATAATCCCTGCTATTTGATGGAAATGCTATGGAAAATAGATAAGGTACTGGTGGTCAATGAGTCACCTCAATCTCGAGAGATGTCGGCAATCAGAGAAATTATCGTGTGCAGTACCTCTGCTCACTTCGAGGAAAGACCAACAGCAGATAGACTTCTGCAGAAATTGAGTGCCATCTGAAATCTAATTGGCACTTGCACTGCTTTTTGTATTACTATTGTCATCTGTGTAAGGTCACATTATCTCATTGTCTCATTGTCTACCTTTAATGTTGTGACGAGTTGTGTTTATGCGACATTTATGTCACCTGTAATAAGGTCACATTACGTATATCTGTAATGTCATGTTGAGTTCCACTTTAGCGTAACTTTTATATTTTCGTTCTTTTGTTTGTTTGATTTCTTATAGCTCCAGTTTTGTTTTAAACGTTTGTTACATTAGCTGTTGTCAACAACACTTTTTCTGTGATTGTAGTCATGCTTACTTGAGTTGGGTTAATTTTTGAAACAAATAGATTAAAATTGTAGTTCTATAAATATATTCTATTCTGCCATACTATACTCCACTTTAAGCACTTATAGTGCACATGAACAAGTGTAGGCTATCACCCTTCCAGCAACAATTAAGCACTGCATCAGAATTGACAAAAAAAATTGTAAATTATAACCAGCTGACCTAATTTGAAGGGAAAAGGTGTATCCACTGCAGAGCAGCCGTACTCCACATTTCCCCCCAAATTGGTAAAGTTTTCTCATATTGAACTGTTTTCAGCTGCAGCAGAGCATGTTTTTTTCCATCATTGAACTTTGTAATGGGGAGTTTCAAGGGTTTCATTGAAAGATAGCTAGCTTATTGAATCCTCTATATCGAGTAACTCAGTATAATAGTAAGAGAGACTGATAGTTTCACTTATTCATTTCAAAATGTACCAAACAGTATATGTAATCATCATTATTTCACTTCGCTATTTTTAATCAGAATAATTAAGAGAATAATTTCTAGAATAAATATACTATTCTTTTGAACTAATAGTTAACACAATATTTTAGAACAAAAAAAAAGAATAATTCTAAAATTTCGAGCACAATCCTGCAGGCCCTATTGACACCTTGTTTAATAACCTCTACAGTCTTGTCAAAAAAAATTTTGTCAACTTAACACAGTTTACAAATTTTGATGTGGTTGTCAATGGAGCAGTGTATACTATACAGCTGAACTTTAAGTCCTGCTAAGCCTTCCAGGCAATCGTATTATAGGTGAAGGCAAGTTTAGCGACTTCATTTCAAGCGTTACTCTTTGTGATTCCACCGGTGGCATAAACTATTACTCATTTGGCACCGAGCTGATAAACGAGTACTTGACAATAACACTCATATTTATTAGTGGATTGCATAGTTGCCAACTGTCCCGAAAGCTCCGGGACAGTCCCGGATTTATCACTTAGTCACTGTCCCGCAACGGAATTGTATTCTTTCTATTGTTTGTCCCAGAAATGACAACTTAGTGTTTATTTGATTCTAGAATGAATACTAGTGATGTGCTTGAGCACAAATGGCGAGCGAGCCTAAAGACTATACTATTTTTATATGAATGATTTTGACTTCTAACACTGAAGCTACTGAAAAATAAGGTCCAGTTTTTAAATTTCGCATACACGGTAAAGGGATTTCAGTGCCATAGTAACAACTCTCTGCAACTGCTTGAATTGAAGGGAAAAAACAACAAAACAATACACGTTATTTAAAAGTTTTCTTTGTGATATTCTTTAGCTAAGAGTGGTTGTAACACACAATGCTTTGACACAACTGGACATGCACCTACACAGACTTACCTTCGCTTCGCGGTAGTCTAGTGGACCATGTATTTTCAAGTAAAAAGTAAGTAAGTGACAAAGAGCGCATTGACTTACCACCGCCACTAACTCGAATAGAAATGGAAGTCTCTAAGTTTTCAAGTTTTAACTGCACCCGCAAAAGAATTCAAAACGGTAAACAATTCAATTTCTAGGGTGATACGGGTACTGATCGATAAACCAGAGGATCATGTTTAGTGCAATTTGGGACGGGGTCGACCACATAACTAACACAAAAACGCGAGGGTCAAAGTACAAAGTACAAAATGACATATGTACGTCCATACATATATACAAACATCCCCGATTTTTTCATTTTTACCCCTGTAAGTGTCTCGCTCGCTCGCCAATTATATCGATTCAATCTGAAAAAAGTGACCGGTCGGACTTCGGCGACCACTTTTTAATGTCCCCGAACTAGCTATGATTGGAAATCTTGGCAACTATGGGATTGCTACTAGTGATGTGCTTGAGCACAAATGGCGAGCGAGCCTTAAACTACACTATTGTTAAATTTAATTTGAACAACTAACACTCAAGCTATTAAAATAAAGTTGAGTTTTTACATTACTATGAGGTAAAGGGGTTTCAATGTCATAGTAACCGCTCCCGCAACAGTTTGAATTGAAAAAGAAGCAACAAAATCAAATCACGTTATTTAAAATTTTCTTTGTGATATTCTTAATAGTAGTTGTAACGCACAATACTTTCACACAACTGAACATACCTACGCAAGACTTACCTTCGTGGTTCGTCTAGTGGACAATGCATTTTTAAGTAAATACTGTTCAGTTAGGGCTTATAACTGTGACAAATAGCGCATTAACTTACCACTGCCACTAACTCGAATAGAAATGGAGCTCCCATAAGATTTTGAGTTTTAACTGCACCGCAAAACAATTCAAAGCCGTAAACAATTCAATTTCTAAGGTGATACGGGTAATGGTCGCTAAACCGGAAGATTCTGTTTAGTGAAGTTTGGGACGGGGTCGAACGTGGAGCGAACACAAAAATACTGAGGGTCAAAGTACAAAATGACATACGTACGTCCATATATATAAACAAATAAACAAACATCCCCGATTTTTTCATTTTTACCCCTGTAAGTGTCTCGCTCGCTACGCTCGCTCGCCAATAAACTAGTGATGTGCTTGAGCACAAATGGCGAGCGAGCCTAAAGACTATACTATTTTTATATGGATGATTTTGACTTCTAACACTGAAGCTACTGAAAATAAGGTCCAGTTTTTAAATTTAGCATACAAGGTAAAGGGATTTCAGTGCCATAGTAACAACTCTCTGCAACTGCTTGGAAGGAAAACAAAAAAAAAACAATACACGTTATTTAAAAGTTTTCTTTGTGATATTCTTTAGCTAAGTAGTGGTTGTAACACACAATGCTTTGACACAGCTGGACATGCACCTACACAGACTTACCTTCGCAGTAGTCTAGTGGACAATGTATTTTCAGGTAAATACTGTGTGCACGGCTTATAACCATGACAAAGAGCGCATTGACTTACCACCGCCACTAACTCGAATAGAAATGAAAGTCCCTTAAGTTGTCAAGTTTTAACTGTACCGGCAAAAGAATTCAAAACGGTAAACAATTCAATTTCTAGGGTGATACGGGTACTGATCGATAAACCATAGGATTCTGTTTAGTGCAATTTGGGACGGGATTGACCACATAACTAACACAAAAACGCGAGGGTCAAAGTACAAAATGACATACATACGTCCATACATATATACAAATAAACTAGTGGTGTGCTTGAGCACAAATGGCGAGCGAGCCTTAAACTACACTATTGTTAAATTTGATTTTAACAACTAACACTCAAGCTATTAAAATAAAGTCGAGTTTTTTAAATACGTATGAGGTAAAGGGGTTTCAATGTCATAGTAACCGCTCCCGCAACAGTTTGAATTGAAAAAGAAGCAACAAAATCAAATCACGTTATTTAAAATTTTCTTTGTGACATTCTTAATAGTAGTTGTAACGCACAATACTTTCACACAACTAAACATACCTACGCAAGACTTACCTTCGTGGTTCGTTTAGTGGACAATGCATTTTTAAGTAAATACTGTTGAGTAGGGCTTATAACTGTGACAAATAGCGCATTAACTTACCACCGCCACTAACTCGAATAGAAATGGAGCTCCCATAAGATTATGAGTTTCAAATGCACCCGCAAAACAATTCAAAGCCGTAAACAATTCAATTTCTAAGGTGATACGGGTAATGGTCACTAAACCGGAGGATTCTGTTTAGTGAAGTTTGGGACGGGGTCGAACGCGGAGCGAACACAAAAATACGGAGGGTCAAAGTACAAAATGACATACATACGTCCATACATATATCTAAATAAACAAACATCCCCGATTTTCGATTGTGTTACCCCTGTAAGTGTAGCTATACCTGTCGAATTAACTTTTTGTGTCTTGAAAACAAGCGTTTTAGCAGGAATTTTCTCATACTTTGGAGCTTAAGTATAAAGTAAGGTTTGCTTAATGCTGTAGTTTCAGAATAAACTGGAGTCAAGCCTAAATAGCCGTGTTTTTAGGAGAAAAAAGTTCCCCGCGCGCGTTTAAATAGCATTCGTACCATCCATACATACATACATACATATATATAACATATACCCGATTATGCATTATCCACCCCTAATACTGTCTCGCTCGCTTCGCTCACTCGCCAATAAATAAACTAGTGGTGTGCTTGAGCACAAATGGCGAGCGAGCCTGATAGTTAGGTAACATAAAATGTTACTATGTTTTAGCTTACTTCATGCAAACACTATAATAGCAGTTATGACATTTGATTTCAGCAAACAAATACAAAATCACTCTCTTACCTTATTAATGGTAACTTTTGTAGTATCAAACATCAACCATTCTGATAATCTCAATCACCAGTAGCTAACTCTTGAACAAGCTCTCAGCTACGATAAAAAATAAACCAGTGTTATTATTTGTAATTTTAGCCAACAAAAATGGAATTACTACTTACATCATTCTTGAGTATTGATAACTTCTGTAGTATCAAATTGAAGTTACTTTGACCATCTGAATTACCTTGAATTCTTGACAACAAGCTCTCACCTACAAATACAAAAGACAATCCATTTTAGCACACAAATACAAAATTACTTTCTTACCTGAGCAGTGGTAACTTTTGTAGTTCCAAATTTGAGCCAATCTGACTATTTGAATTTACCAGTCACTGTTAACTAGCTCTTAGCTACAAAAAAGAAAGGCCAGAGTTCGACCCCGTCCCAAACTTCACTAAACAGAATCCTCTGGTTTAGCGACCATTACCCGTATCACCTTAGAAATTGAATTGTTTACCGCTTTGAATTGTTTTGCGGGTGCAGTTAAAACGCAAAAACTTATGGGAGCTCCATTTCTATTCGAGTTAGTGGCGGTGGTAAGTTAATGCGCTATTTGTCACAGTTATAAGCCCTACTCAACAGTATTTACTTTAAAATGCATTGTCCACTAGACGAACCACAAAGGTAAGTCTTGCGTAGGTATGTTCAGTTGTGTGAAAGTATTGTGCGTTACAACTACTAGCTATTAAGAATATCACAAAGAAAATTTTAAATAACGTGACTCGATTTTGTTGCTTCTTTTCAATTCAAACAGTTGTGGGGAGCGATTACTATGGCATTGAATCCAATAACAACCGTTTTGAATTCTTTTTCTGGTGCAGTTCAAACTTGAAAACTTAAGGGACTTCCATTTCTATTCGAGTTAGTGGCGGTGGTAAGTAAATGCGCTCTTTGTCATGGTTATAAGCCGTGCGCACAGTATTTACCTGAAAATACATTGTCCACTAGACTACTGCGAAGGTAAGTCTGTGTAGGTGCATGTCCAGCTGTGTCAAAGCATTGTGTGTTACAACCACTACTTAGCTAAAGAATATCACAAAGAAAACTTTTAAATAACGTGTATTGTTTTGTTGTTGTTGTTTTTTCCTTCAATTCAAGCAGTTGCAGAGAGTTGTTACTATGGCACTGAAATCCCCTTACCGTGCTAAATTAAAAAACTGGACCTTATTTTCAGTAGCTTCAGTGTTAGAAGTCAATAAAAATAGTATAGTCTTTAGGCTCGCTCGCCATTTGTGCTCAAGCACACCACTAGTTGGCGAGCGAGCAAAGCGAGCGAGACACTATCAGGGGTAACTCAATCGAGATTTCGCTATATTTATTTATTGGCGAGCGAGCGTAGCGAGCGAGACACTTACAGGGGTAACACAATCGAAAATCGGGGATGTTTATTTATTTATTTATTTATTTGTATATATGTATGGACGTATGTATGTCATTTTGTACTTTGACCCTCGCGTTTTTGTGTTAGTTATGTGGTCGACCTCGTCCCAAATTGCACTAAACAGAATCCTCTGGTTTATCGATCAGTACCCGTATCACCCTAGAAATTGAATTGTTTACCGTTTGGAATTCTTTTGCGGGTGCAGTTAAAACTTGAAAACTTAAGGGACTTCCATTTCTATTCGAGTTAGTGGCGGTGGTAAGTCAATGCGCTCTTTGTCATGGTTATAAGCCGTGCGCAACAGTATTTACTTGAAAATACACTGTCCACTAGACTACTGTGAAGGTAAGTCTGTGTAGGTGCATGTCCAGTTGTGTCAAAGCATTGTGTGTTACAACCACTACTTAGCTAAAGAATATCACAAAGAAAACTTTTAAATAACGTGTATTGTTTTGTTGTTGTTTTTTTTCCTTCCAAGCAGTTGCAGAGAGTTGTTACTATGACCTTATTTTCAATAGCTTCAGTGTTAGAAGTCAAAATCATTCATATAAAAATAGTATAGTCTTTAGGCTCGCTCGCCATTTGTGCTCAAGCACATCACTAGTTTATTTATCTGTTTATGGGGTACGTGAGACCTCTGTTTTCGCCCGCGCTTCTAATTACGTAAGTTAGGTAAAGCGTTCACAGTTCCAGTTTTTTTCAATTAACGAGCGCGGAGTATCCTGCTGCAGACGCAACATTGTTTCAACCAAAAAGTTTACAGCTACTCTCTTCTTGAAACAATTGTGAAGTCTTTGTCAAGCTGCGCTTCTTTGCCACTGCTTTCGAAGTTTATTCAGGTAATTCTATTAGTTTAGTCTGGGATCAGAGACTTTAGATTCTCTGATGCTAACTGAGAATGGAAAGGGTTACACTGCGCACTACAGTTAGATGTTGTTGTTTTTCTTCCAAGCAGTTGCAGAGAGTTGTTACTATGGCACTGAAATCCCTTTACCCTGTATGCTAAATTAAAAAACTGGACCTTATTTTCAGTAGCTTCAGTGTTAGAAGTCAAAATCATTCACATAAAAATGTTATAGTCTTTAGGCTCGCTCGCCATTTGTGCTCAAGCACACCACTAGTTTATTATACAATGGACGTACGTATGTCATTTTGTACTTTGACCCATGCGTTTTTGTGTTAGTTATGTGGTCGACCCCGTCCCAAATTGCACTAAACAGAATCCTCTGGTTTATCGATCAGTACCCGTATCACCCTAGAAATTGAATTGTTTACAGTTTGAATTCTTTTGCGGGTGCAGTTTTTCTATTCGAGTTAGTGGCGGTGGTAAGTCAATGCGCTCTCTGTCATGGTTATAAAGCCGTGCGCAACAGTATTTACTTGAAAATGCATTGTCCACTAGACTACTGCGAAGGTAAGTCTGTGTAGGTGCATGTCCAGTTGTGTCAAAGCATTGTGTGTTACAACCACCTTAGCTAAAGAATATCACAAAGAAAACTTTTAAATAAGGTGTATTGTTTTGTTGTTGTTGTTTTTTCCCTTCATTTCAAGCAGTTGCAGAGAGTTGTTACTATGGCACTGAAATCCTTTTACCCTGTATGCTAAATTTTAAAACTGGACCTTATCAGTAGCTTCAGTGTTAGAAGTCAAAATCATTCATATAAAAATAGTATAGTCTTTAGGCTCGCTCGCCATTTGTGCTCAAGCACACCACTAGTAGTAGAAGTAGTAGTAGTGGTAGTAGTAGTAATAGTATAGTAGTAGTAGTAATGGTATAGTAGTAGAAGTAGTACCAGTTAGCTACTCCAACTCCAAATCACAAGTGAAATTAACCCTACAAATAACCCTACTCATTATCATGCAACCAAAATGTATTTCATACAACAAAAGTACAACTGCTATGACTAATACAAACTAAAATAAATGATTCATGGTAGTTGGAGATTGTCAGTGACGCAATAGTTCAGTATCTATGACATCCAGCAACTGGTCTGCATTGGGACGTTCATCATACCCAAGTTCTAGGCATTGCTTTGCTAGTCGTGCAAATGGCTTCATATTCTTATCTTCCACTGCAGCAACACAGAGCTGGTAAAGGGTAACAAAAGCATGGATGTTCTCATTGAAAGGAGTCACCTTTACTGGAGCTGAATATCTTCTCAACAGACAGTTGGCCTAAATACAAACATTAAGAACAACTATAATTAGTGGGGTGCTTCAGCATTTACAATGGCACAGGAACTATCTAGTGTTGTTTTGGTTAACTAAAACTAAAATTAATTTTAGTTATACCTAAAACATTTTAGTCAACTAACCAGAACTAAATTTCACATAGGATGATAATAACTAAAACTAAAACTAAAAGTCATAGAGCTCTTAAATAAAAACTAAAAACTAAAATTATTTTTTAATCAAAACTAAAAATATAGCTAACTATTTGTAGCTAGTGACATCTCTAAAAGAGGATGAATGACCAGTGGTAATCCCAGGAAGGAAAACCCTTTACCCAATCATTTCTTCGTAGCACCTGCGGTTGCTCGATTATCTAACCCAGCCCCCTCCCTTAGCACATGCATGTTAAGTTCAGTAGAGACTGGCCACAGGGTTATAATAATTATTTCAAAAACTAAATAAAAACAACAACAAAAAAGCTAAAAAAAAAACCAGCTAACAATATGCTGGAACACAAAAACTAAATTGAAGTCTGCATTTGAAAAGCAAAAACTATCTAAAATATGACGTGAATTTAAAAAAATTGAATTTGATTTATGACTTGAATTTAAAAAATTGAATTCTAACAAACCAAAACTAAAACTAAAATTGTAGTCTGTGCTAGCGAAAAACTAAAACTAAAATTAATCTTGAAATACTTGTTGTCAAAAAAACTATAACTAAACTAAAATGTAAATGTTCAACCAAAACAACATTAGAGCTATCCCAACTATGTGTAATTAAGTTGAATACAAATAAGCATATATTCATGCACATTCTAAGTATAAACATTCTTTTCTTTGTTTTCAAAGCCAGCAAACTGAGAAAAAAAATTCTGTAAGAATATTGTAATCCTCCTGTGCACGTGTGATGATCAAATAAAATGGTGAACAGCTAAGGTAATCACTCATTTTTACTGCCTAATTTGACAACCATTACTAAATCATAAACTGTGTTATCCTCAGCACTACGGATTTTGTATGGTTGTAAATGGACACTCTTTAGGCCGTGTTCTTGTAAGACTTTAACGAGAAACCTCTCCACTTCATCAAGCTTAAATGTTATCTTACATCGTTAATGAAGTTATCTGGCTTTCCAACGCAAACACGAGCAGTCATGACTCCAAAGCTCCAAATATCACACCAAGGTCCACTACAATTCTGCTCTTCACGTACTCTGATGTGACCATTCATTATAGTCTTCCCATACATAGGATTAGGACGTTTTGGTTTCTTGAAAATCTAAAGGAAAAAAAATGAAAATAGAAAAAAAAATGTTGAAAAGGAAAATTGTTTTTACACGTTACAAATCTAACTACGCGGCAAAATAAATAGTTAGTTACTGAGCAATCATTTCTAATTGATACTAAACATTTCGGAATTTTAATTAACCATCACTCACTTCTGGAGCCCGATAGCCTGGAGTGCCCATTATTTTGTCGGTGGCACTTCGGCTAACAAACTCCGTCGGTGGGAAAGCAGCGGGCTTCCTAGGCAACAAAGTCTCATTCATGGAGTCAAAATCAGCCAGGTATACTTGAAACTTGCCAGACTCTTCACAGGAACAGTAAAGGCCCTTTCCACAAGAACACTCTCCAATAAGAATATTGTCAGCTACATATAGTATACCAGAATATAGATAATATAAGGATTTTGGCAAAATGACAAGAGTGAGAGTTACTTGCTGCCTTTTTATTATGTTTATTCATTCCCTCTTATTTCACAATCCTAAGTGTTAAATAATAATAATTAGCTAATAATTTGAAGAAGTAATATGGTTGCTTATGGTTGAAATTAAACCCAAGCATACAAGCTTCATAAAAAAAATTTTAAAAACGTGCGGCAAGCTTTGTTTAGATACCAGGAAATTTCTGATACAGCACACAATTTGGTCTCTAAAATTTGGTGTAGCAATGGCTAACTGAGGGGTGGGGTGCTATTTTTAGAACACAAATTACAAATTACACTTAAACTTATGTACTCTAACCTTTCACGTCGCAGTGCTGCATATTAAGTTTCTCCAGAGTGCTCAGAGCCTTTAAAACATTCTTCAGAATGAAGGATAAATTCCCACTTATCAGTTTCCAGTCATTCTCACTCACACTTCGAGACAGCTGCTCCAAATTTTCAGAATTTAGAATCAACTTCAAACTTCCCTCCATTTTTGGCATAAACTGGTAGCATTCCTTCGTGATGGGGTCAATGAGGACTGCCAGAAGAGGAATCAAATTGATATGGTCGAGCTTTATCCATGAATTTAATTCCATTGACCTGTACATGGTCTATAAATATATACGTATATTAGCACAAGTAAGTTAATGAGTAAATGAAAGAAAATACAAAAGAAATACATGGATAGAAAAAAAAATTATTCCTATCAAATCATCACTGAATAAATTAAAGATACTGTAAAACATAGGAATGATTTTTTTGGTCAAGAATTTCCGTGTTATGGTGACTCCACCTTACCAAATAACGTATCCCCATCTCATTATCATTTCTCTTTCATCTAAATGTGTGGTGCATATGTTGATTATTGCTAATTGTTTATATAATTAAGTATTTGTTATAATATATTATATATAACTTACTTTGATACTTTCTATTTATTATCTTACTTAGCTACATAATAACTTAAAACCACTTTACAGATCTTAACGTAATAACCTTTAAATAAATATTTCAATACTTTAGGCTGCTTTAGGCTTACCTTTTTCACCGCAAAAACTTTGTTGTTAATGACATGAGCTGTAACTCTACCATTGCCACCTTTACCCAATCGCTTACTACCTTCTGGTAGTGGGTAGGTAAGTCCTACTTTCAAAGAATCCTAAAAAAAAGATGATTTCAATACCAAACAATATGGTGAGCAAAACATTAATTGTTAAATTTGCCTAAAGCAGCTTTTTGACTTCGCTCTGGTTGTAAATATTAGTACATAGCTATTACTAATCAACAAATGTCAACTCCTAGTATCTTTTTGAGTACTGTATTCAGCCTATAAATGATCATTGCCACATAAATTTGCAGCATTTAAAAATAATGCCACATAAAAACACATTACTAGAACAGCACCATACGAGTACTGGCTGAGCTACATATATAAACCATCGTACAAGTTTTGTCTGGCTTGTAACTTACATCTCTACTAAATATACATGTACCAGTCTGACAATGGTAGACCGATATATCCTGAAAGCCATGCTGTTTCGCATCTGGAATACTAGTGCCTGTCTGAAAGCCATGTGTCACTGTTGCACCAGTCGCATTCCTTCCTTCTTGCTCGATGATTTGCCGAAGTTGACTATCTTTCCCATTGTGATGAAACACAGGAAGATTAGTTTTAGCCTGTGCAATACCATGATGGTCCTGCTTTACTTTAGGCTCTTCTGGTGAGCTAGAATAAAAGGCGGGCTCTATATCAAATGAAGTGTCACACACTGCTTCTTGGCGACGACGCCAACCAATGGAATCAGTTGGTGGGGGGATAGATAGATGGTTGGAACTAAGAATCCTGACACTTTGTGATAAAATTCTGTTAACGCACACAAAGATAAATGAAAATAAAATTCTCCAAAAATATTCTACTAGCTGGTGGTTTTCAAACTTCAAAGTCCACCATGAAATGGAAAGCAACTAAACCATTAAAACAATATGGAAATTTAGAAAGTATGTAACAACATTTTAGGTAAAAGAGACTAATAGATTATAGCTTTATATCCACGTGCATTTTATCGAGCACATACATTATCCACTTAGTAACTTAAGTTTTGGCTCAAATTGTATATACCACCGCAATTGGTAAATATAATTCCTCTTTTTGCCAAAATTAGCACAAATTTATTGGGATCAACTTGCCTGTTCTGAGTAGAACAATCAGGTACTGCACAGGTGCCTCCAGGACAGCGAGCAGCATGTAGAGTAATGTATGGGATTAGAGAAGACAGATTCTGGCAATCTTGAACTTTCAGTCTCATCTCTGCCAGATCTTGAATAAATGATGGTGTCACATGTTCATCTTCACACACTCCCTTTGAAAAATAAGTTAAAAACATGACAACCATTATAAATTATATGTATTAATAATACTTTAAAACACTTTCTATTAAGCGCTCCATGCATCTAGTCTACTGCTAAACGGTGTTCAGCACTAGTTTTTAGAGGTTAAAACTCACTAGCACCCATTCTTTAAGTGCCCATTTCCTAACCATTTTGGAGTTATAAGCAAGGGCGCCTAACAACCCACATCTATGGTAACTCTACTCTGAAATACACCATTAAAATTATCTCTGATATGCATCTTTTATTGACGGACAGGAATGTTTGTTTACTGCTAGCTATTGACAAACAGTCAAAAATCTATTTCTCACCACCTCTTATACAATATCACCTGCACAGCCCATGTTATGTCCTGTGCTTATTATATAATAATACAGTGTTATCCCTGTAAACAGTGCTGTAGGAAGATGTTTTGGAATGAGTGGGCCCCAAAGGCACGTTTGGTTTTGATTTTGTGGTTTCCAGGTGCTCATGCAAGAAATCACATTTTTAAGTTGTCCGAAAAATTATGGGGGAGGGGAGGGCTCCTGCCCCTGGAGCCCACTCACTTCCTGATAGAGGGAGACAAGATATAGCTTGCTACACAAGCAATAAATAAAGATCCAGACAACATTTTCTTTAAATTGTTTATTCGAGAATTTATGGTAATAAAGAAAAAAACCAAGGTTTAAGCAAAAAATCTAAGAAAAGCTCTGAGCATAGAATCACATAAGAATATTAATTTTTAGCTGATCAGGTGGACAATAATTATCAAGATGTATGTAGCATTAGCTAGTAAGGAATTCTGCTGGTGTAAGTAGCCTGACTTAAAATCAGCTTTTGATGTCTCAATGCAAGTATTACATAATTATAGCTATTGATTTAGATATAGAGATAATTTCTTCTATTAGATTGTCTCCAATTTATTTTAGTTTATACATCCCTTGCTAGAAAATCCCTACTTATACATTGTAAACAATATAGAATATAAGCACTTCCCCTGGTGTTTCCCCTCCCTTGCAGGGATTCAGCTAATAAGTTTATTAACTTGGGAATTGAATTCCACCAGCATGACCATTGCCACTCTCTTAACTTAATTTAATGTAATTATAGCAGCTATGATTAAAGTGGTGATAGGGAAGGAAGTACTGTACCACAAACAGGGACAGCTCAAATAAGTGAATAACAGCAAACGTATAAATAGTCCTTGAATAGCCAACTTCCATATTGTTGTTAATTTTTTTTAGCAGTTCATAAAGTCACAAATTGTTCAAGTCCTTAACTAACATATTTCTGGTATTGGTAATAATAAATTAATTTAAAAGAATGTAATAACATTTAGAGAGAAATATAACCAACGGTTCTTCAGGGAATCATCATGTGATTGTACATAACATTGGCCTTCAAAATCAACACTTGGTCTGACCCTTTACTGGTGCTACCTCAGCAATCAACCTCAAATTACTATCGATTTTCGTGGGAAAAAGCCATACAGTGTGAGGGGAAACACCAGGGAAATCCATTACTATTACAATTAATACAAGAAATAATAAAGTGGAAATCTCTGTGATGGTAGAGCTAAAGTAATGATTTAGAAAGGGAGTATCAGAATTTAAATATGTCTGATAAATTAGATCATAATGTTTAAATGAAGGCTGAGCAAGAAATTGTAATTTAAAAGCTATTGTATTAACTCGGTTATGCTGTAGCTCCATTGTTTTAATTTGTTATAGCTGATTGTTAAGCACATACATTATCATATTGAATACAAATTGTGATTATTGTCCATAAAAAAAACAACAACTAAAACCCTTAATGGTCATCTTAATGAATCACAGACTTATAATCCTGGCGGCTTAGTTGCATACATTGTTAGAAACTGTAAACAAAACATCCAAGTACATTGCATACTCAGCATAAACATGACTGCAAGCAGTGTCAATCTAACCACACATAAACTATTGCACAACTCTAGTATAAGAGGAATCCTTACAAAAGGAGTCTTCAAAGGGAAAACCCCAAGGAAAATCCAAATATTTATCAGTGAAGTAGTACTGCATATCACAACTCAACAGCCTTTAATTTTTTAATAACAATCTTTTTGTAGTGTTGACGTTGATCCTTACTGAGGTATATTATTAATATGTATTATTTGTTTTAATCAATATTATTATAATTCCCTTCATAAATCCACTCACAAAAAAACGTTTATGGTCAAACTAATAATATTAAAATATATTTCAGTAAAGATCAACAATGACACTCCAAAAATTTGTTTATAAAAACAAAAAGGACGTTGATTTGTGAAATACCTAAAATCTCATTACAAATTGCCTTAGCCACTGTATGTACTATACCTACCATAAGTATTACTTTTTCGAGAATCTAAATGCAATATTTGATTTTAGATTGAGAAGAAGAACAAAACATATTGCTTTACTTCAAGCTTACGATTAAAATTGTACAGAGCAATTTAACAGCACCTTGAAACATTTGAAAATTTATCTTAGGGACAGTAAGAAAACCTCTTAATTGAGGTATAAAATTCCTTCATATGTCGCGACGATTAGCAACTTCCTCTGCACAAACAAAACATTAACTAACCTTATCTGCACAGGATCCATTGTATACATGTTCAAGCAATTGAACCTGCCTCAGTTCACACGCCACTCGTTCTTCATTGCTTTCTTTCATGGCTGCCTTGCGTGCTTCACTCTTTGATAAAACTTCACTTCCGGTAGTCTTAGAATATCCTCCATCTTTCTCATTACTAGTTTGGATAAATGACTTGTACTCTCCTCCAGCAATCAACTGTGGTAACTCAGTTCCAGAAAAGTGTCCTTCTTTGCCCTCTCTGGCATTGAGTTCTGAAGGCAAGTGTTCATTTGCGCCTATGGACCTGTTGCTAATGGTTTCCTCCCTAGTCAGGTGACTTTGTAGTGATGGTAACTTGGTTTCCCTCGGTGGTGGTTCTTGACTACCCAGTAGAAAGAAAGTCCCTTTAGGGAATTCTGAACACAGCCACACAGATTGCCAATCACACACCTTAAAATATATGTGTTGCCCCTCATTGGCTCAATCATGCCAAAGAAACATAAGAAGACTACTGTCTATTAGCCTGGATATTTTTCAGAGCAAATTTCATGGAGGCAAAAATTTACATTTTTGAAATTTTAAAATTGATGAAAATTTGGAGGAATAATGTCTTCATGAAGATAATAATAATTATCAGGGCAAGGCTAACCATTTTTAATGTGGGCAAAATGCTTCTTAAAATGTTCTTTAAAAATTCCTGCATAACTATTACATTTGAGAACTTCTCTGTCACATTTTTAATGGCCATTGATTTACTGGATTCACTAAATATAACATGCTCTAAGCATACCCTACTACTTGTTCAGTGTACTTATTTTTTAACTCTACTACATAAGAAAAGGTCTCAAATGTCCTTGGTGTGCGGTGGTCTGGTCACTCTTTTAACGGAAATACACGTTCTCATCCAAAACTTAAACTATGAGCTGACTACAAATATACCCTTGAAAATCTAGTATAGAATCATTTTAGCCTCGACATTCAGAATAAAATAATGGCTATTATAATCTCCCTTTTTTTAGGCTCTACTACCAAATCCAATGCAAACACATGACATACTAAATATTATTTACATGTCAGTGCAAAAAAAAACAAAAAAAAACAAACAAAAAAACATGGCAATAAATACGAGTCAAAATTTTCAATCTGGTATTACTTTGCACCAGCTTACAAGTCCCCACTGTGGTTGGTACGTACCACAAATAATATACTATAGACATACCAAAATTAGAATGATCCTCCTGAGAATGGATTTCTTTAATATCTCTATCACAGCTACACAAATTGACCCTATTCCAGTCAAAGTCACTATTGAAGACACCTGCATACAACTGTCGTGCTTGATTTCCGACTACTTCATAAGAGCTATATCTACCAGGCAGTGCAAAAACATGATACCTTCCTTGGCTTTCTCGCACAACTAGAAATGAGTGTTCTGTCAAGCTCACATCTTGCTGAAGTATTAAATCACTTGTGATTTGATGTTTTTCTCTTGTTAGAAGTTTCTTAATCAGTGCAGGGACATCCTCCAGTGTGATGCTGCCAGATGAAACAGTGAATGGAATCCTGGCCTTGTCAGGAGAATGCACTATGATGGAATAAGCCATCTAGCTAGGTTACAAGAGGGATATAAGATAATATTTTCTTGAACGGCAGAACCAATTTCATACTAACACAACAGCTGGCTCTCAGAGATTAAAAGAAACTCAATCTCAATATGTATCATTAAGCAGAAATAATAAAAAATAAAGTTACCTGTTACCACTTTAAGAGCTCTGCCTTGTAAGCCACACCCTCTACTTCACCGCGTTAAACATATATGACGTCATCCCAAGAATGGTGTATATTTAGAGTTGTATTTTTATGTGGTAAAGTTTGTCGCTGGCAACTTTCTCCGTTCCCTTTTACTAGCAGGCTTCTTTCTCTGGTTTCACTTTAGGGGCTGCATTCCCTCGCCTGTTAAGCTATTGCCGCCATTGCACCCTCTCCTCTATCAGCTTTCTCTTGTTGAATCGATGCTTTTCCAGTCTTCGAGCGACTGTAATGGGGAACTCGATGAACCTTAAGGGACCGAACGGTCAGTAAATACGACTAGCGCGGACATACTATTATAGTGCAGCTTATTCTCTTTTATTGTAGAACCACCAGAGGAGGAGGTATCCTCCAAGAAGTCATCTTCTAACAACAGTAGGAGGTTGGAAAGCGTCCCCAACATCCTACAGAAAGTGGCTGAACAAGATGCCTTTAAAAGGCCAAAGAAGCAAACATTGGCTGAACCATTCATTAACCCAGTTATTGGAGGTGAGAATCTGTCCATGGTGAGTGGTGGAGAGATCACTTCTCCATTTGAAATAAGCCAGGAGGCTAGTGGTAAAGAGATCACTTCTCCATTTGAAATAAGCCCGAAGCCATCACAGTGGAATGAATCAGGTTCAGCTGTGATTAGGCAGGCCACTGATACCGAAAAAAGTCAACTTGTTATGCCAGGCTTCCTTGGTACGTTATCTTTGTTAATCATTTATATTTTTTCATTATTTTGTTGTTGTTTTTGTGTTTGTTCACGTTTATGGTTTATCTTTTACTGATTCTCGTTTTGTTTCATTTTTTGTTTTTTTATCTATTTGTCTGTCTGTCTGTCTAGCTATCTATCTTACATAATTTGTTTATTTTAGAAATTGTTAACTCCATGTACGAAACAAGAAAACATACTTTTTGCTATGTTGAAGATACTTTGAAGCAGGCAGTGAGCAAGTCTACTTGTCAAGCATTATCTGAAATAGTACACATTTTAAATTGCCTCCAATAACAGGTAGATAGACTTGCTATATATTCTATAGATGGTTGGAGGAGGAGGGCCATACATGAATGGTGATGGATCATTCAATTACAAATTCTGCAGTGCACTGGAAGCAGGAACTGTAATTTATGGTCGAACTGTAAGTTAAAAAAATAATTTATGAGTGACTTTTGTCTAACATTATATGTACTAAAATATACATGTAGAGCTGTATTTCATTTAGAGAGTCAATACATTTATCAATGGCAGTATGTTGTAATACTTTAATTAGACTGTTTTGATTTTCATACTGAAATTGCTTTATAATGCTTTAGAAAAGCACCTTCATTATGTGAGGGTGTGTAAATAATAGTAGTGGCTTTGGCATTGATTATTTGATGTTCAAGCCATGGATGAGGTAAGCCATATTGAGACAAAAAATTAACACAGGAACAACAACCAAGTTATGGCAAGTTATTTTTGACCACACCCCAACAGCATTTACCATATGTGACAGTACTTGGGAAAAGGGACCAATTGCGTTAAAAATTGAAAATGAGTTATATATACTACTGTGTAGAGCACTCCCTCTGGAGTATTTGATACCAAGATTATAGGCAGACGTTGCCTGGTTCACTAAATATACACCCGGCAATCTAACAAACTTGAGCACAGTGAATTCGAGAAAACTGCAATTAAAACTTCTTATTCAATTTTCTGGCGGAGTTAACGTTGAATTCCGTAATCTAACAGGAAGTCCGTGTTACGGATTACGTAAGACTTTTAATTGTGCTAAGAAAATGGAGGTGCTCTGCTGAACAGCAATAAGTCATACTAGATGGGGCCGCTTACTCCGTTGATGGAGGAGACCTTTGCTCAGTTCAAACCCTATGTTGCTATACAGGTATGGTTTTAAATAGCACTAGATGCATTTAGATGTAGTTTTGCAGGCCGTTTTTTGTGCTCTTTTTTTCAGTTTCTGATGGTTTGATAGTTATTTGTATGTCGTGGTAACAATAGTTAATTTGGCTTACTGTATTTTACTTAGCTTAGTTTGTTAGTTCACTGGCTAGCTAAGTTTAGGATTAAAATAGTCTTAGCTAAGTGAGTAAACCAACTTGTTGCTTGTTTTGGAACAAGTGAACAATGAATAAAATGCAATCTCTTGTAGTCAATGAAGAAAAATACATATCATGGTGGACTTTTAAAATGTGTTGCCTTCTCTTGTTGCAGTGTGACAGAAGTCCTCATCATCATCACTGATATCTGTGTCCAGTCAGAGACTTTCTGATTCTTCCCAGTGTCTTCACAAGAGTAGTCATGGGAGAGCCTCCTGGTCTGAAGACTCCATTTTCAAGACCTCATAAATAGCCAGATGAACTTATTTAGCTTGATTATTCACGTTTATTAATTCTATTCCATTGCTGCACAGCTATAACACAACTTATGAAGAACTTACCCGCGATTTTCTAAAGTCCACGGTAGTTTGTTACTAGGCTACAAATTAAACTCACCCATGGTTTTCAATTACGCGTGCGGATCGATTTGCACACGCGGAAGATAAAAAAAATGAAAAAGGTGCCTGTGTTTAAACAGGGCGCTTGGACCTTTAACAAAGGTTTCAGCCACTCAAATTTGGTGCCAGTATAGCTAAAGGGTAGGAGATACCAGTGGGCCAAAAAAAATTAAAAAATTAAAAATAAAAATTTGTCAGTGTTCAGACTGTACTGTACATTTTTGATTTTACGTAATTTGTCCCTTTTCCTAAGTACTGTCACATATTACAAGAAAAAATAGTTTAGATCTTATGCTAGAACAAATTGCATAGCTGACTCAAACAATCACAATATCCACATATTACATCTCTTGAGATAAAGTTCCTGGCAAAGGTTGGAGTAATACATTTTGCTACAGACAATGAAAGTTGGAGTAACTTAAAGTTTAGTTATTTTAATTTTTTTTTTTTAGGAAATGGTATACGGTATCATAGTAGGAGACAGTCTGATAAGGGCACGAGGAGTGTTTCTCAGTCGTTGCAAGGGCTATGTCCTAAAACTGGTAAGAGATAATGGATTTATATTTAAGTTAATAAATACTATTATAATATAGAGGAGTTTTTCAAACCAAATTCTGGACCCTTGGAAGCTGAAGTTTCACAGTGAATACTTGATGCCGCTCAGTGGAGTGATGTTAGATCGCCCTGGATTCATTTATCAAGTCACAAAAAGGATGCAATGTAAGGAAAGAGTTGCTGGCTTATTATGTTCAGGTATCTAAATAATATGGCGGTCAAATGGGATAAGAAGGAAACTAGTGTTATAGGAGTAATTTTAAGCTGCTAATTAACTTGCATCTTCATAATTTTTGGGTTTGGAAATTTGTGCTGCTGTTTTAAGGCTATCTAGTCCATTACTGGCATGAGAACTAAGATTTCACTTTTTAATCAAAGTTTTGTTAAACTTTTAAGTAACTGGTACTGCTGTTGTTGTTGTTTTTCCCAATGGGTGTAGTTGGTTTAAATAGAGATGTAATTTTGCTGATTATGTGACATGACTTGGTTAAATTTGTTTACTTTATTTTGTTGTTTACTATGATAAGAGTTTTAATATTCATTGTCGACACATGACTTTGGGTTGTAAGGTCACGAAACTTGTGTGGTTTCTAAAAGAAACTTTCCTGTGGCTAACCAATAATGTTTACTACAGCATTGTGGGAAGATAGTGAGAACCACCAATAACTGAGTACCAAAGTTCAGCTGCACGGTAGTTGATCAGGAAAAGTAAAATAACCACACAATAGCACTGTATATCATTCTCTATAAGTCAATACTACAATGGCTTGTTGATTATTGTTAGTATGTTTCATTATTTGATACAACTTAAGGTGACCTGAATGAGGCCAGGAAGGAAGTAACACTGAGAGATATAGCTGCCAATGAAGATGTGGAGAAATGGACTAGAGCCTGGAAGAACTTCTCTCATATTCTGAGGTCTATTCTGAAAGGGTTGGTTAGCTTGAATATGCTGGGCTATCAACACTATGACATCAAGGGTGAGTAATTAGAACTACTTATGATCCGTCTTACATGCAGTTTTGTACTCACAGTTCCATTGTTATTATAATGTTGTTGTTGATGTTGTACGTTTTCAGAGCAAAACATTCTGGTTAACATGCCACCAGAGTGTACTTGCCCCTCCATTTTAGAATGTGCGTGTGCGACTTTGGCAGAGATACGCATCAACGACTTCGACACTCTCCATCCCATTTCAGAACCTCCTCACAGAAAGTGTGGGACAAAGTTATATCGACCTATTGAGGTACTACATGAAGCCCAAAATATAAGATAAAAAAATTAGTAATGGGTTGACAAGTATCACATTTCATATACATACATATATTGCACTATAAAAATATCAAATTAACCTTACTGGGAGGGTTTCATACAGGATTTTTGCTTAGGGAGGGAAACTTTGAGTGTAAAAATGTGAGTTACTTTTTTGTTTCTTCGCAAAGAAACTAATAAAGCTAAGCATAAGAAAGGAGCTATTGCCGATGTGAGCTGTTTAGGGGATTTTATGGACAAAGTACTAGTACAAACTTAGCAAAGTTCATTTTCTATTCTATTAATGGTGTTGGTAAGTTATCTGGTTAACACGCTGTTTCTATAGCCATACACCATACGCAACAAAATTGATCTCACTTGAAAATCTATTGTCCAATAATGAAATCACTAAGAGAAAAAATATTGCCTACTACCAGAGGTCTGGTATAATAGAGCATTTTACACAGTGCTCTCTTTATGAAGGTGCAGTTAGCTCAAACAGAATCCTGTGGTTTAGCAATACTGACCCTTATCATCCAAGGAAATTTTATTGTTTACCTCTTTGAAGTGAGTTGTCTCTGGCATGATCTGAATGTTGCTTGACACAGGTAAGTCTTACAAGCTTAGCGGAGTTCAATTTCTGTTTGAATTAGTGGCAGTGGTGAGCTGTCTTGGTTAAGGCACAGTTTGTCACAACTTATGCACTCCCAATAGAATTGTTCTTACTTGAAAATTACATTGTTCATCATCAAGAGAATGCAATGCAAATCTTGTGCTGGCATATGCAGTGAGCATGTGTGTGTGTGTGTGTGTGTGTGTGTGTGTGTGTGTGTGTGTGTGCGTGTGTGGCTGTATGGTATAGTGGTTATGTCCTTGGCTCAGGGCCTGAGGTCCTGAGTTCAAGCCCAACTCAGGCAATTTTACCATCTGATTTTCCATCTGCCTCCTACCAGCCCCACCAGTCCACCCAGCTGTGATTGGGTACCTGGTATTTGCTGGGATGCAAATTCAAGGCCTTTTCTCATGCAACAGCAATGGTCCAGGTGGGACTTCGGGTGCCCACACCACTTGCTGTGAGGAAAGGCCTGTTCTCCTGCGAGTTCCTAGCCCGGCTCCAGGAGCTTTGCTTGCACGGATCACAGTGCCTGCTTAGTGCACAGGCATCCTGGCTCTGCCAGGTGCGCATGACCGCCTAGCGGCAGCAAGAGAATTTGCATTTTTTTTTTGTGTGTGTGTGCGTGTGAGTATGTTTTGCTATAGAATTGCACCAAAGAAACTGTTAACTAAGAAAAATATAAAGTCTTGGAGGTCGCGGGTTGTCAGAGCTAGTGGCTAGAAGAGGTCAGGTTTGATTCCCTGGCAAAAACTGAGATTTTTTTCACACTTTTACATTTTGTTTTTATTTCACTGAGAAAGGTTCGTCCTGTTATAAAGCTGTTGGCATTCAAATTTGAATGTCTGCTTGCCTCAACTAGGTCAGCTCGCTCGCCATTTATGCTCAGCACATCACTAGTAATGCTGTTCTAGTGTTTTACGTACTGCATGTATTTTCCACGCATTATTATTTCCTTGTGGTTGAATCATTATGTTATTGTTGCTATTGTAGAGTGAAGCTCACCAGGGAGATGTAATATACAATCGTCCCACACGAGATTCCTGGGCTGTCCTGATCATTATGCTTCACTTTTGCTGTGGAACTGCAGTGACAGAGTCGAATGGTCAGGTAACTAAATTTCTAGAGGAGGACCTTAGCTAAATATGGTTAATTTTAGATTTTTTTCCCCTCTGATGTGCATAACAATGTTGGTGTAGTACTTTACCACACTAACTGTGTTGCTAACCCAGCAAGTTAAAATGTTGTTTAAAGTGCCCAAGAATAAATACAGAATACATTTATTGGCAAGCGAGCAGAGCGAGCAAGACACTCTCAGCTGTAACACAATTGAAAATCGTGGATATTTGTTTGTTTATATATGTGTGTGGACGTACGTATGTCATTTTGTACTTTGACCCTCGCATTTTTTAGTTTGCTTCGTGGTCTACTCATACCTCCACTAAAAATAATCTTTCAGTTTAGCGATCCTGTATCATTCAAGGAGATTAATTGTTTACCCCTTCATATTAGGTTGTTTCTGAATGACACAATACGCACTTACATGTAGGTCTTAATAACTTACTGTTAGACTCAGCACTGTGCAGTAATTCTTTAGAACTTCCAGTTTTTTGAAGTCGCAAACTGTTATGGCGAATGGTTGCTATGGTATTGAAACCCTTTACCAGACGTACTTTTTTTAATTCTACCTTTTTAGTAGCTTTAGTGCAAGTGTCTTTTGTCAAAAGCTACTGGTAATTCAGATAGTGAGAGACTATATAAAGAAAATACCCGTAGTTGGAGAATTGAGGTACGGAAGTAGTTCCATATTTGTTAGCTTATAATGGTCACAAAAGCTACGTTCCTATACTTTTAGAAATGGACTTATAGATTCTTTTGAAGTGTTTCGTTTATGCACAGACTCACTTGCCCTTTGTGCTCAAGCAAATCACTAGTATAGTAGTGATCATGACCACAAAATCAAACTGGGAACTAAAAGTAATCATATTCATAAGTTAACCACAATAAGCCATATGTCCACGTACATACTAGCATTAAATGTGTCTTCTTTTACAGATGCTAGAGATGCCCTGGTTGAAAAATCAGGAGTGTCACTATGCAAAAGACCGACTGCTGAAGGCCTTCGATTGCTGTCTGCCACGCCTTCAGCCAATAGCGCAATACATAGCATCTTCTTTGAAGATGGATTATAAAGAGCGCCCCACACCACAAGAAATGCTTATCAAGTGGGACACCTTATGCGACACACACATGCACATTTAAATGAATAGTTATGTAGCTACATTGAATTGAGTTTACTGATAAATAGCTAGCTATATTATGTTTGAGTTTTATTATAGTTTAGAATAGTTCAATTATGATATTTACAAAAAGAAAAATATTATGAATAAAAAAGAAAGAAGTTAAAAACATTATTCAAATGAATCACTGACAGACTAATTGAACAATATAAAAGTAGTGGAAAAGTACAATGTACAATCACATTTATGACTTCAAGATTTGCAGCACATCGTGTCGTATTCCACAGTATGGATTCAATAAGTCCACCAGCAATTGGAAGTATTATCACTCACTTGAACTATATTATACACAATGACATGAAATAAGGCATCATGAAAGCTACACAATACAAAGGTTTCACACTTATTTTTACGTATTCCCCCTTCTCTCTCCACCCCCAAAACAATGATGAACTAGTATTTCTATTTTTTATGAATATAATTGAATATGGAATGATGTGCCTATTCACTGCCTGAAATGTGTCCACTGACAGCCAAAACAAAATCGTAAATTAGAGTATAATGTGTTGATAATGTTAACCTCTACAGCCTTGTAAATTTTTTGTTAACTCTAATTACCAAGACAGTTTACGGATTTTGTTATGGACTCTTTTCACCTTGCGATGACACATGTGAAAAACATCAATTTTCAAAATTAATGATCAGTATTAAACTCTAAAGCTTACAAATTGACACTTTAAATTGCTGAATCTCCACTTTCCAACCATTCCAGAAGCTCATCTGCTGTCTTACGACTTCGAAAGTCAGCCGTCATGCACTGACAGGCCAGGCTGGCAACCACACTGAGATCTGGACATTGATTCTCACTGGCAACCCTCAGAAGTTTATTCAAAGCGAGAACTGTAGCCACGTCTTCATTTTGAGAAGAAAATTGACGATCGGCAGTTGGTTGCTTTGATAATATATTAGCCTATTAGACAAACAATACAAAACAAGACACAAATAAATACTTCGTACACATGCATGTTGTGTGTGAAGACTGTGTAATATTTATGACATTGGTGGACAGGATTAAAAGTATAATGGTATAATTATAATATATTATTCAGCGAAGTGAAGTTGGTTCACTAATAACTGCAATTATATATAATATGTTTATATAATCAATTCAATTGCCACGGGCCTATGTGTACTCTTATTGCCAAAGGTACGTGTACCTAATTGTACTAATGCACCCACTACCATGGCAACCTTTACCAACATTTATTTGTTGAGAGTGCAATAGAAATGTTCAGCAATGCATAAAAGAAAGAGCTAAAGTGGTTTGTAGTGAAGGATGATAGACTTTGTACTTAGTGCAACTGTGTGGTTATGTGGATGTGTGGATGTTGTGGTTTATGATGTAACTCTCTTATCTGTTCATCACTCTTATTAACTTGTGTATTGCTGCAGCTTAATCATAGTTCTCTTATTCCATTTTGGTTGTTGTCACATTAAATTTTATTAAACGATTTCTTTGAACTGAGAGTAGCTATCACGCTCCAGCTAGATACCGCTCACACTACAGGCAACAATTACTATGCTGCAGTAAGACCTTGGATTACTCTATAAATATAGTACATCTTTTAGTCTGGCCCCTTAAAGCTCACTCACTTCACTGAATTCAAAGGGAACCATTGTCTAATTTATTCAACATTACAATATGCAACATCGCAACTTAGTAATAGACCTATGTACTTATAAACAAATCAGCCAGTTGAAGTTGTAAGAGTACAATCTATTAACTTGGGTAGCTACAACTCACATCATGAATCCATTCCAAGCATTCTTCTCGTCCCATAAACAGAATCACAATGGTCCTTCCCAAACTCCAAATATCTGACCATGGACCACTGAGAGTAAATTCCTTTCTTTCTTTATAGTCCCCAATAATACTTCTTTGAAGTGACTTCAGAAGTTCCAAAGGATTCATTAATTGCTATAATTAAAGACAGCATTCAGACAAGCGAGCATTATATAGAAATATAAACTTCCAATTATTATGTCTGTTTAAGAACTGTGTCATTGCTAGCAAAATGGGTGCCAACCCAGAATACAAACTAATTAATATTTACAAAATCATTTCTCAAACCAAAAGATTTTTTTACTATTCTAAACGGGTATCAATACAAAACTAGCAGATGTGGCCTATTGGTGAGTGCGAGATCTGCCATGTCTCACACCAACCACACGACATAAACTTGTTGAAGCTAGGAATAGCTTGTGGTGGCTCTGGTCCTTCGACCCTATACCAACCTTCAGCTCAGGAAGTTACGACCCCTGGCACCCAATGCAACGGTTAATTGTCTATTATCTCCAAAATTGAGCATGACAGACAAACAGGCAGACATGATGACAAATATAACTAATATAGAGGACTACACTGGGTAAACTAAGCACCACAATGCTATTAATATCATTATAATATAAAAATGAATAAAAAGGGTTAAGTGTGGCCGCACACCGCCTATGCAATTTTTGTTGATGGTTGCTATGCACGATTACTATTATTGTATACTTACAGGGGAATCTCCACTATAACACAAGGATAAAGTACTTGCCGAAGTCACCGCTCACTAATTTTAGAGCGAATCTGGAGGAAATATCAGGCCTGGTTATAAAACTTTGTAGCACTTTTTTTGGAGTGGTGCACTACTAGCCCAGCTGATACTCTACTTCAAGACAATGAGTTCTTTTTCATTTCAATACTACTTTATGATTTATTTGCAATTTTTCTCTTTTATAAGATATTGAAAAAATTTCAAGTTGTGATGCAGTTCATTTTTTTTAGGTTAAAAATTTGGAACTTTTATTCCACTGGCAATTCTTATGAAATAGCCCCACCTCCCCATTTCTCGTACACTAGTACGCGAGCAATTTTTTTCAGTTGGTTTTATTTGTTCTAAAAGGAGCCCGCCTTTATCAAGAGTAAGGAAACATCAATGTAGCAATAACAAGAGAGTCAGAAGAGAGGGCATTCTCTTGGAGATCGCCCGAGGTGAAGGCCTTAGAGCTGTGCAGCTTGGGAAGTGCTCCTCAGAAATTGAGCCTGCTATATCCATCCGCTCGAGCTCATATGCACAGAACCTGGAGAAAGACTGCAGGAGGAGAGGCAGCCTGGTGCACTTTGTAGCGTGCGCTCAGATGAGTGGCCGCACATAGTAACGCGCACCACCTGTAGATCCAGACATTAATTTATTCCCTGACAATACCCCGTGAGCAAAAACAATCGTGTAGTAGCAGCAAAAGTATATTTCGCGAAGTTGTGGTTTCTTAGCTTCAGGTTGTCTCATAGCCTTTTACAGCAAGATTCCATACAATAGTACTTCAACTTCTTTATACCAAATATGTGACCGGTTTTGGGAAAATCAGCCTATATGAGACATCTAAAGTTTTTCATTTTCTACCAGTAGGTTGCATGGGGCTTTGGGATGGAGTCCTCCAAATTCCAAAGCTGTAGCACAAGCCGTCTTCGCCCTATGTGCTTCAACACTTCAGTATTTTTGTTCAATTAATTATTGCTGGTTATTTATAGTGTCACACGTCTCTCTGACACTATAAACAAATCCTGTTGCTGGCGGCTTGCAAGTAGCTAACTGGGCTTCATTTAGGCCCCTTCAAGAAACTATGCTCAAGTTATATGGCAAGGATAGCATGAGTACGCGGATTATGTAGACAGTAAGTGAACTAATTAGGTGCAGTTTTTTTCCCCGCAGTAAATGAATAAATAGCATAATATTTCATAGTACACAAGGCTTAATTACAAGTGTTCATAGCCTCCTAGTGTGAGTTCTAGAGCTCGCCAGAGTTTACAACTGCGCCATAAGCTAGAGCAAACAGTTATCTGCCATATTTTTTTTTAATCGACCCATAAGTCTTTACCCATGGATACTGAAAAAAAGTATTGGCCGCATTTCAGCTGATTTTCCCAGAACCAGTCACATATGTAAGTGGATCTAGGAAAAGGGACCTTATTGAGCAAACCAAAAAAAATTGAGTTTTTTATGCTAATAGCTAAAAAGCTACAATTTATCTCAACTTAGTACTAAAATACTGGAGGGTAAAACCTTCGACGTGCAGAGAAACTGGCAGTTGAACTGGGCTGTATTCAGCAAAGCAATTGAACTAGAAATCGAGAAAACATAAATTGAATTTCCACTTCCGGTATAATTAACGTTTCCGTATACTTAACGGCGTACTCCGCATACGCAATTAAATCGTACAGCCGCTTTTTAACGGCGACTAACGAAGTTTGCGTAGAGTTCTTTATAGCTTTCAAAGCGTCTCACAGCCTGTCTTGTCGGAATCCTTGGCTACTCTATTCGCTGTAGCGGTAAACTTTCAGCCAGAGGTAAGCTGTAGAGTGCATGCAATAGTCTCAAAGCTATGCCGTGATTTTAGCTGCTTCTTTGAAACTCCGCCCATCCCCCGTTTATTGTACTTCGAGAACGAGAGAGAATAAAAAGTAGCTTGTCTTTCCACGGCACGCTTGGGGTCTTAGTTGTTTTGACATTTTAAATTTGGCATATACGTAGAGTAAGGGTCACTAAGACTAATTCTGCAAAAAACTAAAATAGGAGAAACAAAGAATTTTTCCGATGACTTACTTCTGGAGCCTATATCTCAATTTCAATTTTTGCGTCGTAAGGTCCCTTTTCCCAGACTCGCTCACATATTTGGAAATTGTGAAATTAAATGCTTAGCTAAAGACTTAATAAGGCATGCTTTTTTTTGTCTCATGCCTTTTTATAGCAACTTTTGTGATACTCATCTTTTAGTTACCCTCAGCACTCACGTGCGAGAGGGTATTAGTAATTTTAGTTCGTCAGTCAGTCACTCAGGCATTTTGTAACAAATATACTTACCTCTGGAGCTCGATAGCCTTTAGTTCCTGCTAGATAACTATAATCTGTACTGTTCTTTACACTACACCCAACAACTGGGACTGTCCTGTGGTCTACTTGTTCAAGAGTTTCCTTTATGGAGTCGACATCTGCCAATTTTACAAGGTATTTGACCTGACAGCTACACTCCCAAATAATGGGACAGCCACAAGCCTGAAGAACCAGAATGTTGGACTCTACAATAAAAAATATATCATAAGGTCACACACACACACATACACTCAGTATGCACACATGCAAACACATGTTTTTCGCAGTTTTTAAACATGTTAGGATAAAGAAATGCTTATAAATATTAGGAATTTTTAAGAAACACTCCCTCCTGTTCCTTGCGAATTCAACTGATAAATATTTCATATTAAGTGGTTTGTGATTCTCTACAGATATATATTTAGTTTTAACAATAAATTGTCTTCCTTTTTACAAACCAATACCAATTCACTGCTTTACCATCCCAATCCTCACAAGTAGTAGGAGTCAACCATTGTGACCATTCATACCTCTTTACAATACCTATATATGTATAGTGTATTAAAATACAAGTGCAAATATAATTGTTCTCAGATACGGATATTTCTGAGTTAACGGCAGTGCCCAGTCTCTAGCTGCCCGTATTAGGGGAGTTCGAGTGTACATGTATATGTGTCTGTAGAAATATTTTCAACATACCTACTCATATTTAACCCTCAGCATGCATGTGCAAGAGTGTTATAGAATAGACATCCTGTCTGTTACATTCTGATTTTGGAGATTCCTGACAATTATCCATTAGTTTAGACATGAACAACGATTTTAGACCTTTATTGCGCAATAATACTTCTTTTAATTTGAGGCAGATTTTCTGAAAACTCTAAGCTGAAAGCTCAGTGTAGCTAATATAGCTTTTGTGGGTACCACACCCTATCATCAAGTCGTAATCACACGAGAAAATATTCTCTTGCTGGCCGCAGTAGTTTTGCTTTACACTGAAAGTTAACCGAGTGCTGGAATTAGAGTCTTGTATTGAAACCATATAATGGTGCGTGTCTCTTGCATGTTTAGCTTCTCTTCTTGTGTGCCTACTATTTTCACTGCTTGAGCTCTATTGATACCTGATTAGGAATAGCCAACTAAGTTATGGCCTAGTTCTAAGAAATGATTTTATAATTGTTAGCTACATTTCTAGTAGCGCTGAAAATTTGCACCTTTGATCTTAGTGCTTCATTTACTACGCTAATAATGAGACATTTACTTTAAAATTAACAAACCTTTTACATCTTGGTGCTGCATGTTGTTCTCGGCTAGGTACTTTAGTGCCTTTAAAATACACTTCACAATATACAGAACATTCTTGCAAATGAGCTGAACAGGAATCCCATGACTATACCACTGCAACAAGCCCTCATGTGGTTTCAGCTTGTCTCTCAAAGAACCTGTACAAGAAAACAAGTGAATTTCAATTTATTGTATGATCTTGACACCTTGATAAAATGCATGATATTTATAACTATTTCTCGTGTCAAAGTTACATTTTTAGTATGCAGACAAGCACTACACTTGGGCTTGAAGAAAAATTAGGTCGTATTCCAATAAGCTAGTTTCATCATTTTGTGATAAAGAACAGTACAAAACATATCACTAATCTATATTAAAATAATGAAAATATTTTGCATAAACAGTATTCCTTAGCACTTCATTATAACAAAAATACTATACAAGGGTGGGTTTAATTACCTCTATAATTATTGTTGTTATTATTATTTACCTGACATGAAAGGCATGAATTGGTAGCAATTTCGATGACTGACGTGACTGCTCCGAGGTCCAATCATTACGGCCAAAAGGCGAATCAGATTCAAATGCTTAAGCTTTTTCCATGTGTTCAATTCATGACAACGATATTTGGTCTAAGTTTAAAGTAATACAATATAATTTCACACTTTCTTTCTCAGCATTATTTTACTCATTAGATGTATTTTCTCTGTCACTGGCTTTTTTTTAACAATACAGAATTAACAATGCTTGGCTGCCACAAAATATTTAACTCAGGAACATTTTCTTAATGCACTAATACTCTGCCACTGAGCTATGCCAACCAGCCGGCACTGCTAAGGGATGCTACAGTCTTACCCCCAACGGACCAACGGAAATTTTTTCAAAGATTCTCTTTATCCCCAAAATATTTTTACTCTGCTAGTGATAAATTAGCAGAGTAAAAAATTCCATGGAGATAAAAAGAATCTTTGAAAAAAGTAAAATTTCCGTTGGTCTGTTGAGAGCGAGACTGTAGCATAGCAATACAGTATAAATACAGAATTGAAGTGTTTGGTTGCCAGCTGGTTGTCATAGCTCAGTGGCAGCTAGAGCACTTGTGTGTTAAGCAAGTGGTCCTGGGTTCCATTCCCAGTGGCAGCAACAGTTTGTATTGTTTAAAAGAAGCTTGTGAGAGGGAAAGAATACATCCAATTCAGTATTATTATATATATTATTATATTATTTTTATTATAAAATTATTTATCACAAAAATACCATTTTCATAGCATATTTCTGTCCAAATGCTTCGTGTGCATAAACCGATCCATTGCCACCTTTTCCGAGAGACTTTAACTTTTCGGTATTTGGTAAGGAACATATTTGTCCTCTCACCAATGAAATCTAAAAAAAAACACATAAAATTCTTCAAATACACAACAATCAAAACTTTCACTTACCAAGCCGGAATCAGCATATATGATGGTCCCAGGATGATCACTTTGATATTTGTCCACGTGCAAAAATTCAATATCCTTATTATCTGCTGAACCATCCCAAATCTTTGGTGATCCAGAAAATTCGTCTAAGGCACCAGCAACATCTCCCTCCTTGTTGATTCTAGCTCTGCCAACTGGAGGTTTGTTCACTGTAACTGGTGACTCAAATGGTAACACACGAGATCTTTCTTCTTGTTCATCAGAAATTCCACCTTCCTGATTTCGTCCTCCGAATAATAATGTAGGTTCACCACCAGAAGCTTGCTCGAGCTCATTCTGTCTTGAGCCATGTTGTGGATCTACATCATGCTGATGTTCATGCTGGTCCTTGCAGCCCACTGCTGCATTAAACAAGGATGATGATCTATGTGAGTATTCTTCAAGGCTGTCTGTTGCTGAGGAAGACCTATAATAATGTCATACCAATGGAGTAGGATTATGAAAAATATCAGGGGGCCAATATTATAGGGCCAAAAACTGTCATAAATATGTTCAAAGACTTATGGTCTACTAATTGCAATGTCACAATGGTTCTTGCATGGTTATTTATTATATATAGATATATAATATATATATATAATATGTTAATAATTACCTACATTGCTGATTAGAGAGGAAGGTTATGGCATGAAAGATAAGGTGATATGTTTTCCTTTCAATTGGTGAATTCATACAGTAATTTTAGATTGTTTTTTTTTTTTTTATATGTATACTATCATTAAGACCGTGAAGTCAAATTGTACCTGAGTGTTTAGTCCGAAGCCATTCCAGGAATTCTTAAGTTTCAAGAAAAAAAATGACTCAGGGAATTTCCTTTAGCCATAGCTAAAACTAAGCCAATCTTTGCTGCAGCAACTAAACAAGTGATGCATCTGATCTAGTATATTAGTAGCTGACCTAGTTTTCACATACAACCCATTATTACGTCAGATTCCAATTTTCCATCAAAGGACACAGCTGTACGGAGTCTAGTGTAGATGTAAACATGGGATAATTATTGAGCGGGATAGGTCCCAATGATAATTATTGAAGGAGCTATTGCCCCGCCCCCCTAGCCCGCTCACTTCCTACGTTACTGTATGTAATTTGACACTGTAACCAACCACATAATATGCAGGCAAGGACAGACCTGCATCCTCCTTTTTTTAAGTTGTAATTCTTTTAAAATTATTGAACCCATACAGATAAGTTATGGTTTTTTGTATTTGTTTTTATTGTCTGAAAACAGAGATTAAGAATTTTTTTGACATAGAATTACCAAAATACCTAGCAAATAAGTTTTTTGTTGGCTATGAACTTCAAATACTCAGAAAAGAAAATATGAAGTCTAAAGAAAGTCCCACAGCATTTAGGAAGGATATGGATGAAATTTTTCTTACCATACATCACGAGCAATCGACCAGTCTAGTTCCTCAGAGTCTCATGAAAACCTGCCATAAGAAAGACTGGTTCCTATTCTTTTTCAGGCGATTAATTAGAAACTATGTTGCTTGGCTATAGCTACCTACTTTGGATGCCTGGCTGGTTTGTTTATGGTTGTTTGTGGTTGCTTTGCGGTAGAAATTAAATAAATCAAATTCTAACTTTAAAAGGCACCAAAAATGTTGAAGAAAGTTAGCGTTGAAATGGTTCAAATGTATCATGAACAGATTGGGGTAAATTTGTTTATCAATTTTTAAACCAAAAGAAAATTAACTTTATTATATCTTGTGATGCTTTACATACAATTATCTCAAGTAAATTTGAAACAAATGAACAAACCATATTCTTTAACTTACTCTTCTATCCTTGTTTCTTGGTAATTTTTATTCTTTGAGATATTGATGGCATCTCTATCTGCAAAAGTGTTAGCAAGCTGGTCCACATCTGATGTTCCTTTGCCTGTTTCCTACAGAGTCAAGAAGTAACACATGAAAAAAATATGCTAACTATATAGATGTAGGTATTTATTATACTTGTATGTGATTGTGCACAGAAAAAATTGGGCACAAAACAGGCCCGTCAAATTTGTAATGTATGTATTATGTAATTTTTTTCACCATTAAGAAATTATATAGTGGTAACTTCAACTGTGTTGCCGTCATATACAGGACCTAGTTCAACAGGTTTAAATTTTGAGAAGTACATCAATCTTTTTCTGACATTTACAGCATGCCGCATTGTGCTTAATTTTCCTATGCATGGTCATGTATGTAAAATAATATATTATAATTATACGTAATAATATCTTAAAATTGCAAAGAGAATAAACAATTTTCTATAGTAGATAACAACACACGAATGTTACTACTAAATGTTCCAAGTGCCTTGAATTATAAGTATAATAATTTTTTATGCTAGAGGAGACAGTTATACATCCCAGCACATGGGGAACCTGTGAGATATTTTTAAAAACTTTGTATCTTCACCAATAATCTGCACTCCCTCCCCCCCTCCCCTACATTCAACAATGAATGCAATTAACAAATATTCATATGTTTACCCAGATAGTGCACTACATTTGTAAACATGAAGGTATGGGCATTTAGCTACTTCTTTGAATGACAGTCTAAATTTACAGCAGGCACTATCGCTGAAGAATTTTCCTAATAATGAATTAATTTTTCTTGGGTTTTTCCCCATACTTACCAGCTAGAATAAAACACTTAAGATGTACGTGGATATGAGCAAAATACACACATGCTTCCAAATTACTAATAAGTCAAGACAGTTGGCTATGAAGGCATTAAAAATATGTCTATAAATATTATAGCACAGTAAAACCGCTATAAATCCCTGATCGATGTATCTTATGCAGCTAAACATGACAATACTAAATATCAACTAAGAGGGTTGACTGACTTCTTATTTAAATAGTGCAGCTGATTATAAATACATTAGGTAATATATTTTTTGTCAGAGTGAGGGAACTATACAATTATACATGCACCAAGTCAAAAATTGCCTGGATAAGAGGAATTACTCAACTAACAAATATTATCAGTGCAACTAACCATGAATATTATTAGTGAACTGAGATCACTAGGGACTGAGTCACCATAAACAGGAAGTGCTGCAGCAGACACACTTGGCACGTGTGCTGAAGTAGAGTTTTCATAATGGTTTTCATTCAAGTCGCCATTTAGAGACATGTTGCACTGGCCTTCTTTGCTACTCCCTCCAACGGCCTTATCGATTACTTCTGATTTAGAAATAACATATTCTGACTTTCCGCCTGTAATTACCGCCATGCCTGTGGTTGGATGTGGCTCCTCTGAGGGCAATGGATTTAACTCAACTATTGGTGGTAATGGTTGTGCTGACTGTACAACCCTTTTTTCCAATTGAACTATATTCTTGGCACTACTTCCATCACTAGTAGACACCAAAGTACTATACACTGATGGAAGCTCCTCAGGCTCTGGTACAATACTTCCCCGTTTACCTTGAAATGGTACTTGGATGTCTTTCATTTGTTGCTGGGTAGTCACCATAACACCCTCACGAGACATCTTGGAGTCAGAGCTGCCTGTGACCTCTTCATTTACTGGAGATTTGTCACTGAAATTGCCATGGTCCAAGGTTAAGTCTGTTTCTTCACATGGATGATGGTGGCTGGTACCTTTCAATAAATAGAAGTGATAGCTGCTAGAAGATCCTATGATATTACACAATAAAAATTAATATGTGACAGAATCTTGCTATAGCAATGACGCACCAAAGGTGCAAAACCTCAGCGCTATTAAACACTACCTAGCTATTACAATATAATCTCCCTCCAAAAGAACAAGCAATCTGTTAGCTATTTTTAATGAGGTATCAAAATAGCTCGACCAATGAAAATGGTACATGGAAACGCTGTCTTCATAAGAAGAAGCTAAACTAACCAGAAACACTCACCATACATTTTCAACGCGAAACTTCACTTCTTTCAACTCCTTTAACTTCCCCGGAGTAATGCTTAGGAGCCTGAGCATAAAGCTAAGTACACCGCTGGCTGCAGAAAGTATTTGCTCACGTGATTATGACGTGACGCTAGGGGGCATTGCCCATAAAACTGGTACCTACGCGGATTTGATAGATTCGCTTTTTCTCAACGAATAGCCCGAAATTAAAAAAGTAGCACAATAAAAGGTCTCAAATCTTTGTCCTGAGTAAGTTCATACCTAAATCAACTGTTAATTGTCAGTAATCTCCAAAATCAGAGTGTGACAGACAGACAAACACACAAACAGACAAACAGACAAACAGACAAACAGACAGGACGACTACTATAACCCTCTCGCGCATGTGCGTTGAGGGTTAATTACATGACACTCTTAATTTAAACTAACTCAAAATCATTCCAGAACAAAATTCTATTGTAAGAAGGTGAAGTTTGCCTAAGCTAAAGATTAGGCTCTACAATTATTTGAATGTTCGAGGAGGCTAGCATACAACTTATATGACTCTTGTAGCTTAGAGTTTTTGTTGATTTTTAATATTGTACTATGAATAAAAATCAACAAAAAACTCTAAGCTACAAGAGTCATATAAGTTGTATGCTAGCCTCCTCGAACATTCAAATAATTGTAGAGCCTAATCTTTAGCTTACTTAAATATTATTTCAGAGTAAAGTCCAGACAACTGACATTAAAGTAAGGTGTATCCACTGAGAGATCACATGTCCATCAAGTATACTTTGGTGGCATATTCGTTGGCATTTCATTCATCTGAACTTTTTTTTAACCACTGTGTTTACAAATTTGGATAAGACTTACCTTGTGAAGCTATTTGACGTGGAATGCAGGCCAATACAGGGAAAACAACAACAAACAAAAACTTAACAACATTGGGAACTAGCTAAAGACTTAGCTGCAACAATCTGATAACTACAGCCTCTGCCTTTGATCAATAGTAACTGCTATAAAGTATGCAACAGAAACACACTTACCTTCCTCCACCAGTTCTAGCGTCCTTGAATTCCAGTCAAGATCAAGTTCTGGGTATTCTTTAACGGCACTTTCTCCCAAATCGTTCAGGTCATAATCAAGAACATTCTTGAGAGCATATATATAAAAATCCTCATTTCTGGGGTCAACAATAAAAGTAACGTCTCCCTTCCAGTCTAAATCTAATCGGAAACTTAAACCTCCGATACGACATTCTTGACCAGCTAATTCTAGCACACAGGTCACTACCTCTTCCAGTGAATTGGGCGAACAGGAGGTTTTGCATAAACTAAAAGATGTAGATCCCTCACGAAAAATTAGTCGACTCATTTTGCTTAAACGACCGTGAACTAGCTATATTTAATCCTTTTCTCATATCGCGCTATACGAGAAAAGTAAGAGTGGCTCGAGAAAAGTGCTGCGTCAACCTAAGGCGGTCGCGGTGCTGCTGCGCCCCACCCTCTTCCGCCGATTTTAGTACTTGCCCCAATTCATGTTTGAATAGTGCGGACTGAAGAAAAGGACAGATATTGTTCGCGTCAGCTCTCTAGTGTTTTTGAGGATCTCAACTCGCTTTTCCCCCTCGGATTCTAAACGCTGTGAAATACCGTCAGTCCGCCGCTCTCTTCCCTATTCGTCGATAACGCTAAGTTGTAGTCCTGCTGTGTATTTGCACCTGTGCCAAAAAAATATTAAATATATATAGCAGAAAGAGATGGTTCTCGATTATTCCAGTGGCTAGGGGGGCTAGGCAATGGAGGAAAAATCAAGCTACGTTGGAAACTGGAATGGTATTAACTATTGAGGGTACCTATAGAAAACCTCTTGTTCTCTTCTATCTATGGTTGGAAGCTCATAGATTATCCTTGCCTATACTCGTCTGTTTTGCTCTACACACACACACACACACACTCACACACACACAACCTATACAGATACTCTTCAATATCCAGAAGAGGATGTAGCCATTTCACAAAACAAATCTTCGTCTGAAGATAGCAAGAGACTTGTGGATAGCCATGGAACATTGGCACAACCAAACGCATTAAAAATAACCAAGAAGCCAAGTCTGACTGTCCCATTCATCTGCCCAAGTCTTGGTAATGAGCATGCGTCAGCTGAAGTTTGTGGAGATATCACTTCCCCTCGGCCAATGAGCATGGAGCCTCAGCGTAGCAAAGCTAGCAATTTAAGTAGCCATCCACTGGAAGATGTAGCTATTTCAAAAAACCAATCTTTGTCTGAAGATAGCAAAAGAATTGTAAACAACCATGAAGCACTAGCACATCGAGACACCTTTAAAAGGACCAAGGAGTCAAGTTTGACTGTTCCATTTGTCGTTCAAACTTTTGGCAATGACCAGGTATCAGCTGAAGGTTATGGAGACATTGCTTCTCCTCGTCCTATGAGCATGGAGCCTCGGCGTAGTGAATCAAGCAGCAGTGTGGTTGGTCAGGCTATCATTGCTGATAAGAGTCAACTCGTGATGTCCGATTTTATGTGTAAGAATTAACACAGTATAATTTAGATTGATTGTCATCAGACATTCTGAATGTATTTAGGTTTCTGGAAAGGATGCTATCAGCCAAGCATGGCTAATGCTTACTTAAAGCAAGCACTGCGACTAACTACTGGCAAATACAACCATCACTCCACTGAGGTATTCATTCAATTTTCTCTTATGGAGTGTAGTAAGATTGATGTTGTTTTATAAAGATTTTTGGAAGTGAAGGACCTTACTTCAACAGAGATGGCACTTTCAAGGATTTCAATCAACTCAGGAGTGTGAACCCAGGGATAGTGATTTACGGCCGGACGGTATGTAGTACATACATAAGTGCAGTATGATTTGAAGGGTATATGCTTTGTTGTTATTATTGTTGCTGCTTGCTATTATCACTTTTATTCTATTAATTTAAACTTTGGATAATTGTGTGTATATACACACATAACAGGAATGACACGCTAAGGTGGGCCAGGTAACCCATGGCCCACCCAATATTTATAGAGTAAATCATGTAAAAACTCAGATTAATATATTTAAGTAGCTGATTAATTATGTCCACTCAACACAACTGGTGGAGTTCAAAGTAATGATAATCACGTGATGAAGTTTTTTGTTTTGTTTTAAATCTTTAAATACATTGTGTAAATAAATAGAGTGGCCCACACAGTAGCAACTAGGATGAGCCACCTCGGCATACCATGTACTTTACACATGCATGTACTACACGTACATATACACATGATACATTGTACGTTAATACACACACAACAGGATATCTGCAACCACACAACTATCTTAACACATTATGCACACTAACTTTCTATCATCACACATGTAAGATGCATGAGTTTCTGTGTACATAGAAGCACATATTGAAAGACCACATTTACCCGCTGTGGCTAGATGTATAAGATAACTTCTCATTGTTTCTTCTATTTTTTGTGCTTGTTTTGTTTGTTTGGTTGATTTCTTCATTCAATCATTTATTTATTTATATTTATTTATTTATTTATTTATATATTTATTTATGTTTGTTTTTACTCAGGAGAAGGTCTACACAATAGAAATTGGAGTTTGCTTTGGAAGAAATTTGAACTTCAGTAAATGTAACAGCTATGTTTTGAAAAGAGTAAGCTATAGAATGATATATCAATACATTAAAAATGATTATACATTGCACACTATAGAGGCCATTTTCAAAGAGAATTCTTGATGCGTGGAAGCTCTTATCAGATAATGATCATGTCATGCCACTCACAGGGGTGATAATGGCTGACAAAGGCTTAGTGTATCAAGTTACAGAGTGCATGCAGGGTAAGAGAAGCATTTACAATGATAGTACAACACTCTATTATTAATTATTTATATTTGCAAGTCTTTGTCCACATAATGCCTATATCACACAGTTAATTTTTTTTTTTTTATTTATGTTGTATATAGTTGACCTAAGACAAGCCAGAAAGCAAGTGACTCTGATACAACTGGCAGCAACACAAGACAATAAGAGGTGGTCTCGAACTTGGCGAAACTTTTCTAACATCATGCGTTCAGTGCTGCAAGGGATCATTCACCTCAACAAGCATGGTCATCAGCACTACGACATTAAGGGTAATGTTCCAAGTACCTCAGATTAATAATTATTATACTGTTGTTGTTGTTGTTGTTGTTGTTGTTGTTTTTAGAGGATAATATTTTCGTAAATATGCCTCGCGGATGTACATGCGCATCAATTCTAGAATGTACTTGTGAAGGGCTTGCGGAAATTAGAATTGGGGACTTTGACACTCTGAGCACCATAGCAGGACCTAAACATAGGACCTGTGGAACTAAGTTCTATCGGCCACCCGAGGTAGGTTTCAATTCATCATTATCATAATATTTACAACTAGCAAGTACTCTACCATCCAGTGGCACTTGAGGTACTAACTTTTTATAATTAGGAATGCGGTAGCGTAAGTCCGTTTTTGGTTTAGTTACATCATTTTCCTTCTCCTACTCTCTTTCTTCCAGAACTATTTCTTCTCTCTTCCAGCTCTTTCTCCTTGACTCATGGATTCCCTTATCCTCTTTTGTCAACCTCTTCCTGCTTCTCAGTCTCTCTGTCCTTCTATTCACGATTGTAGACTTAGGCTTCATGAAACTGTTGTCTTTACTTTTGGACGTTTTATCAACTTCTGCCATCCTCACCTGTTCCTGTGTATGCAATAGTTGTCATTCCTTAGTCATCTCAGCTGAATGTAATGACGCTTTGCCCATTCAATTTGTGGCGATGATAAACCAACCCAGCCCAGCTAATAGGTTATTCATGTATACCGGCGTCGTTACTGACACACAAGCATGTTGTGATATAATCAAGTTTGTACTTTACTCGATTGCAAACTACCCTACATTGCACGTGTTCACACATGCATGTCTTTAACTCTACAAAAGGCAACTAGAACATCCGAATATGTCCCTGGTAATTGTATTGTGAACAATAGTGTTGATAAGGAAGATGCACTACATAATACAGAGAACTAACTTCCTTTATACACTTTTTCCCTTGCCTTGTGGATATAATTAGAAGAGCTTCAATATAAATTGGAGTGCCTGTCCTATATAGTGGCTTTTTCCTTATCACTATCATCGTGGGTCATGGCTGTGGTGTGAGTGGTCTCTGTCAATAAATTTTATATAGGCCTTATCGCCCACAGATATTTATGCTGAGTGTATGTACTCTATTGTTTACATTACATCATCAGGTTAGTGTGAAGGATGTGTATGAATATTGTGAGTGAATACATACAAGTGTGTGTGTGTGTGTGTGTGTGCGTTGAGTTGGTAGTGTGGGTATAGTCATGTGGCTTGCGTGAGATCACAGTTGTTGATCATATCAATTAATTCTACCCCTTTCCCTCCCTGCACACGCACACGCACACACACATGAAAAATGCTTTATGCATATTTTCTTTATCACATGTTACACGGGCACTGTACATGTATATAGTATACTTTCATAATGCACACACATTATATGCACACATATATATTTATATGATGGCACCATTTTCATGTGACTCACATTGCATGGGCACTGTACATATGCGTACTAAACACTTTCATTACAAACACACACTCAGATTGTCATGAATGTTGTTGTTATTTCCCAGAGTGAATCTATGACTTCAAGCTTGACATACGAGCATCCCACACGAGACTCCTGGAGCCTGGTAGTTATACTGCTTCACTTCTGCTGTGGAACTGCAATGAAGGAATCAGATACAGAGGTATAATCTTAGGCAACCAATTATCTTTAATTGCTATATTTGCACTCAAGAAAATGTTTTTTTAATACGAGAGTAACAGTGACACGTAAACCTCTCAAGCGTATGTGTAAGAATACATGTGTTTATGCATACACATAAATTATACATCTATAATATATTATACATGTATTGTATACAATGCATGCAGACATATATGTATAATAGCATGTCTAGATGTATCCCTCACAGTATAAAAACAATTGAGAAGAAACTCAAATAGCTTGTCATGTATTTATTATCACTGCTTCATAATTACATGTTGTATGTATTCATCTAGATGGAAGAGATGCCTTGGTTGAAAAACCAGGAGTGTCACTATGCGAAAAACCGTCTGCTAAAGGTATTCCGCTCCTGTGACCCACGACTCCTGCCAGTGGCACTGTTTGCAGCTCAATGCCTCGAGACAGACTATAAGAAGCGTCCCACGCCGCAAGAGATCCTGAAGCACTGGGATGCCATATGCGTTTGACTTAGCTATTCCCCTCCCCATAACTAGTTCATAAATATTTAGTTCATTGCATGTATTGCATGCCAATTTTGTTTGTATTCAAATTTTTAAAATATACAATATTTAGACCAACTTATTTTTAACTCTCTCCCAGTGGCGAGCGTATTAATCCATGCAGTTTAGTATGAGAAGCTGTCCCAGCATTAGCAGTAACTATGATATTTACTTTAGCAATAGCTAGCTATTAGAAGCTGTGCAAAATTGTGTAGCAAGTTGAGTTAAAAGTGTATGTATAGCTCTATAGCACTTGTGTTAGTTGATAGTAGTCTCTCGCAGCCGGACCCTTTACCCAGCGTAGCAGTAGGTAAAAGGGTCTGGCTATGCAAACTAGTTGAATTGCACTTCACTGGATATAAAACAGTTTTACATTATTTTGAAAATATGAAATCAATGGCTATAAAAATAGTATTAAAAATTAAACAATGTGATGGATAAAAGTAATCCAAGAGCTACAAATAATATTATACAATGAACTTTGTGCTTTAAAGAAGCATAAAAAAAATACTAAATGAAATGAAAGAATGAAAAAAATGAAGTAAATAGCTCATGTTGAATTAGCTATACGCAGCATATAAAAATATGTGCCAATAGTTCATGAAAATTCGAATCGTTCCAATTATAAATCGTTAGTAATTCTTTCATGTTCGGTTGCAAGAAACCGCAGATCTGTCCACAAGACATTTCTTGATGAGTATAGAAAGAGGAGGAGAGAAGAGTTATTTCAGTCTATACATAATGGAGACAAGGGAAACGTGTACCCTTATGTTGGAGGACTTCTATATCTGCAAAACAAGAAAATAAATATACACATGTTGAGTTAATTGAAGGTGGTTGAGGATATTTTTTGAATAAAAAAGGGTTTAGGTAGCTAAATTTATAAAATAAGAAAATTCAACTTCAGAATGAAGTTGATATTCCATATTTTCCTGTGTTATCTTATATCAATGGCTCCCAAGATATCTGACAGAGCTGTGGTTTTATCATGTCCAAGGCTCAATTTATAAAAGATTATCTATATGCCTACAATTACAAATACAACACTTACTTGACTATGTCTGTGTCTGTCGAGCAACCATCGCAGAATTTCACTGGCTGACCATCGGAGCTTGAAGTCAGGATTCATACACTTATAGGCTAGACAAGCCACCACACTGGTTCTGGGGGAAAGGTGCTCATTAGCTGCAGCTAAAAAGTCTACAAGAGCCACAACTGCTATCACATCCTCGTTGTGCGGTGTGTACGTGTTCTTGGCAGTTGGTTGCTTCAGTAAAACGTTCGCCTAATTAAACAGAAAGAAAAAGAAGAATGAGAATAAGGAATAAAAAAAAAAAAAAAGAACACAAGCAGTAGCTACTATTCAAATGTTTTTTTCCATTGCTACTATTCGAAATGGCTTGGTTATTCACAACTATATTTTACAGTAATGAATACTATTAAATTACTTAATTAATTCAGAATTATACTTAGTAATAACATGTAATACATTGGTAATATGAAGGAAAAGCTCACTCTATATATATTGTCTTTTGCTATGTCATTCCTTCCCTCATACAGAGACACGATCATCCTTCCTAAGCTCCAAATGTCGCACCACGAGCCACAAAAGTTATACTCCACTTTATCAATGGAACCTCCCACTGTAATCTTTTTGAAGCACTCCAAACTTTCAGTGGGTAGCAACATTTGCTGCACAAATACAACCAGAATGGTAAATACACAAGTTAGTTGTATTCTAACAGTAACTTATAACCTTTTGTGAATCATAACTAGCTTTGGACACAGAAAATAGAGATTATGATAGGCTAATTATTGAGTACAACTACACATCTGCCTTTCTATGCACATTTCACCGTTATGATACTACTATATTGGCTGTTAGAACGAGAAAATGTGTTATTATTATACAGTAATATATATCATATATGACAATATACAGCACTGGCTGGTAAACCCCACTTAACTAAATAATTTAGCATTATTAAAAGTTGACAACATACTTCCATTTTTTTACAAACTGACACTAGTTACCTCTGATGCTCGCTGTCCCACAGTTCCAGGATCACATTCCCATTCTGCTTGTGTCTTCTCCCTACACCGCACATTGGGAAGTGATTTTGGCTGTACTGCATCTTTGGTCTCCACAATGGAGTCAAGATCTGCCAGCATCACTGAGAACTTCTTCCCGCTCTTCCAAGAACAGTTACAACTCCAAATGTCAGGACAATTACATTTCTTAAGAATAAGAATGTTAGATGCTGGAAAGGGAAATAACAACAAAACAACAAATAATAACTTATCATTTAACTTAATATGAATTTATTACATGCAGCTCATGACGACAAGCCTCTATTTACTTATCACTCCGCACTACCAACAACCTGTTTACCAACATACAAATCAAAATAACAAAAAAAATTCTCCATTTTTCATGGTAACAGCTGATCACCACTATAAATAGCTATGATTTTGTTAATTTACTATATCTGATATACTAATAACCACAGAGTCATATATATCATACAAATCTCTTGTCAATTGAAAACACCAGTAAAAATTCATATCTTAAACTAGTCATGAATGTCATTTAAAACCTAAATACTATATTAGAGTGTTTTCGTGTATATGTACCAGTTAAGTATTAATGTTTAAAGGGGTGCTAGCACAGCAATGCCTTAAAAAATTGACACAATATTCCTCCAAATATGTTACAAATATTCCTCCAGAACGACAGCTTTCTCCAGTAAACTACCACTTCATCACCCGACCAGCCACCAGCCATATTCCTGGTTATATTCACAGAATCACCTTTGACGTCGTGATGCTGCATGTTCCTCATAGCCAAGTAGTCGAGCGCTTCAAGGCAGCACTTGACAATGTAGAGAATATTAGAACTGATAGACTGGAGAGAAATACCAGTAACTCTATGCAATTCAAAAAGGTTCTTGTAAGGTTTCAGACAGTCCTGGACAGAACCTAAATATACATTATGTAATTTAATGTAAAGAAAATTGTTCAGATTGCTAAATGTACAAGAAGATAGCCTCAGCATAAAATTACTACCCTATTACACCCCCACTCCCCTGTCCCACCACCCCCCCCACCCCCCCCACCCCCCTCCCATCCCCATCCCTACATCTCATTCCCTTCCATACCATCACCACACTATCAGAACATAACTTCCAACTAGTAAAGCCATTTAATTTTGAACTAAAAACTAGTAGATTTTTAGATATGTACCAAGCTCAAAACAATAATTTTTTTTACTTGTAGCCAATGAACTAACCTGTCCAATGAACTAACCTGTCATTAGAGGCATGAACTGGTAACACCATCTGCCTTGTGATTCACTCCTAGCAGGTCCCATCCCAAGTGCCAGCAGAGAAATTAAATTTGGATGGTTTAGTTTGCTCCACACGTTCAGTTCACCACATCGATATTCAGTCTGCATCATAATACATAGCCAGTTCATAAATCAATGTATTCATATAATGTGGTTAATTCACCTCTTTTACCGCATATTGGTGTCCTTGGATGCAGCACTCAAATACTGTTCCATTACCTCCTTGTCCCAGAATTTTATTTCGTTGGATAGGGTATAATTGCTCTTTAGTCAATGGAAACTAAATAGTGAAAGACATAATAATTGATTATAGCATTAGTTAAAAGTATCTGAATGTATACATATACCTTATCTGTAGAAAATATCACTGTATGTGGTTGAATATGACCACAACACTTGACATCCTGGAAAGGTTTGTGGGCCTTTGAATTTCTACCAGCCATGCTCTCCCTATTCACTGCAGCTCCTTTTAACATTTGATCAGAATTCAAGCCTCCATCTTCAGTGTTATCTATGACAGCTGCTTGGTTGCCTTCGTTCGATTCATCGGGATGTCTAGCAACCAGAACATTCGCAGGTAATTCATTCTGAGATGCAGCGCAGTTTTTGAATCTCTGCATTTTCTGAGGCGGTACAGGAAGAACCAATGCCTGGCGACTAGAAGGTTCTTCGTTCGCTCCTGCAAAAGCATCACCTTCTTCATTAAACCTGTGAGAATTATTCTCATGTACGACGTCAATGAGATCAAATTGATCTCCATAAAATTTTTCAGTAGCAGTGTCCTGTATAGAAGGGACATGAATGTAGGACACTTGTGGATTGAGTGTTTCTTTCATGTGATCAATGCAAGCCGCTGCTTCGGGTGCCTTAGTCGGAACTGATGCAGGCTTTACGTGGACTACTACTGCAGCATGCTCCTCTCCAGGCTGAGTAGGACAAGATGCAGCTGATGGAATTTCTCCTGGCACTGTAGATGTATCTTGCTGCCGATTGTTACTTACGCAATCCACTGGTTCTGGAAACTTCAATGAATTGGAAATATAATCTTCCAAACTTTCACATGATAATTGTCTATAACAATCAAGTTAAATGCTCTAATTATTACTATTATTATTATTACTATTATTATTATTACTATTATTATTATTATCATCACTATCATTACACGATTAAAGAAAATAGAATATTTATAGCACGAGAAAAAACTAGAAATTTAATTTGAGATTTAAAACATTTTTAATGGCAAGGCATATGTGCTCACAAAGAGTACTTACTAATAATTTCTTTATTGATCTGACTAACTTACAAATCTGTATCAACATCTGTGTTTTTCTTTACAACAGAGATATCAGAACGCCCAATAACAATATCTTTGGGTAAGTTATTCATGAGTTGATTGAGAATATCTTGGCTCCACTGACAATCGTGTTTACTGCAGCAAATACTCTACAGAGTGGAAAAAAATGAATTTAGCAATCAAGAGTCTGCCATTGCTGCTCTTTGTTAATTTGATTTTACAGTATTTGATATATGCACTGGGTTTGTGCTTCAAAACACTTGGTTTAGAACATCTATTAAACTTGCACTTACTAGTGAAACACAGAGTACACATGCATGTGTGTGAGAATTTAAGCACTTATTATTTTAATTTTTATTAGTATGCCACAGCATATTTTGAAATCAGTAGACTCTTAGGCATCATAAGAAAGCTTCACTACATTGAATGTGCCAAAACTTCGTTTTAACATCATACTACGAAAAAAATCCATCATCATAGTTAAGGCCCTTGTAAGGGTAAATGTTTGTTTTTTAATATATACAGTAATTCAACAAAGACACGACACAGCAGCTTACACAACTATAGTTTCAGTTAGTTTCTGTTTCTATTGAGAGGTCAGTGTGAAGGGGGACAGTAAAGCACTAGAATCACACAATTAGCATAAGTTAGCTCTGAATCCCACATAGCAACATACAAGAACACGAAAGAGTACTGAGTTACTTCAACTCTCTAGCTTATGGTCATCCTTATCAACCTAGTGCTTTAAAATATTTTCTCACCATAATCATATTAACTCTGATTATTTTACTAATTGTGCTAAACAGGAATGAACTGTCGTTGTTGTTGTTGTTGTTGTTTTTAGATATAGACCAAATAGTTGGATATCCCCTGGTAAAATCCCTAAATGAATATGATTATCCATATTAGGCGATGCTAGCTAACACATATGGGAAACCACATGAACTCCACATTGAATGGTACAGTTTGGACATGTGACCTTACCGCTGGTAAAACAACACATATTGAAAAGTTACCATTTAAATGCTCCTGAATGGGCAAATAAAACAATACAAGGTGTGAGCCTATGGTTGCATGCATCCGTGTGACAAGATAGAGAGCAAGTTACGACATTTTATCTAGTTATCCTTTAATATACACTATGGGAGTAACTCATAATACCATTACATTTACCTCATTTACACTGGCTTCTCCTTCGCATTGATAGTCTACAGTGATCCTCATGCCCATAGTACAACTCTCACGTGATCCTGAACTTATTTTTCGTTGAGGCTCTTCGATATCCAAAGATTCTGCATTACCTTCATCTTCTTCTTTCACTGACTGTAATCTGTGGCGGCAAAGACTACTTTCTGGTGATGCTTGGGATTCCACTTTCCTCTCACTAACAGACAAAGTGTCTGATGCATCCTGAGGTCGAGGTGCTCCATTCCCCTCAGCAATGCAAGCACTACTAGGCGGAGTTACTGTGGCATGATTCAATTCAAGATTCTCATTACGTTGCACATTCGAGATGTCTTCATTGTTTCTAGTGTACTGCGTAAGCTTCTTGTCTTCTAAAATTACCATATCAGACTTTTCCACCTCCCACACTTTAGCTTTTACTCCAGCACCAAGCTGGCGTTTCGTTGGAAGTGATCGGGTTACATCAAGATTATCATCATCGCAAAATGGTGATAGTTGTGTTTCTTCTTCACTAACATAGTCCATGGCATCACTCTCAGATACACTTCGCTGGCGACCTCTAAATGAATGCTTTCTTACATAATAAAAATCTGTATTCCCTGAATTATAATCTCCCGTAGTATTATTGTCAGCAGGATCAGATGAATGTTCAAAGGGAATTATCTTAGCACTACTTCCATTGTGAACTGATACTGGAGAACCATCAACCAAACCGTTCTCTATCACGTCATCTTCCTGTTCTTTTTTAAACCGTTGATTAACTTCCGAAATTTCACCACTACAGTTTCTATCAATAATAACACTTTTTCGAGATGTGCTTAAGTCCGGACTATTAGATGAAGCGTCCACCATTGGAGACAAGAAATTTTCAGTCCGATTAGCTCTTGCACCTTCCTCCCCTGAAGGTGATATCACTGATTCTTCAGATGCTAAACTTCGACCAAATTCTTTAATGACAAAGAAACTGTGCTTGCTAGGAGTTCCTGCGTGAGTCAAGCACAAATATTATATGTAGCCGCACATACACAGATATGGTAAGGACTACATTTACACTATATAAGCTTGGCTGAAACACTCTGATGTCAGCAATAAACAAAAGTAGATTTTGCATATTACATAAACACACACACACACACACACACTTAAATTTTAAAAAATCCAAAAGGTGCCCTCCATTTCCAGCCTACCAATTACTACAAAGGAACCTAGTACATTTTGTTAAAAGGGTAAAAGGTATAAAATATTATCTATTGGTGTGTATGTGTCTATTTTTATTTATTTCCTTGAGTCCTTTTGTGAATCAATAAAAATAGTTACCTGTGATCACACACAATAACCTATCACATTACTATAATACCTACTGAACAATTCTAACCTTCTTTGTCCACACCGATTTCTTCAAGATACTTTAAACTTCCATCTTCCAGCTCTGGATATTGCTGCTTGGCTACTCCTAGTAAGATATCTCCAGAGATTCCTCCACCGTCGTCTGGGTAGTTGTCTATAACAAACAACCGATAATCCCCATTCTGAGGGACTACTATATAATATTTCTTAGCTCCGCTTGTGTGCCCCAAAGTCAACTTGAAGCCTTGAACATCGTGAACGCCGTCTAAAAAAGGCCTTAGGCGACGAGGAAGATCTCGTAGTTCTACGAAAGAACTCAGGGCAAGACGTAAACTGGGAAAAATAACGCTGCTCATAGTTCTCCAACCCCCAACGAGTATGCACCGTTGTTGGACATGAAGAGCTAGGTAAGAGGGTTCGTAAACTGAACGCGACGTAAACACTGTAAACTCCGCCCATAAAAAGTCGCATATACACCGCCTGAGCTCCCAGTCGCAGCTCAATTGTTAGCATGCGTTCGCAACAAAAAAATAAAACACAAATCGAGAGTTCGGAACGGGAAAGGTATTTAGTCTAATAGTTTCTAGAGAACAATATTATAGACTCAGTTGTGGTTTATGTTTAGTGTAATCATAGACTTTAGGTTCAAGCCTTAGAGCTATAAATTTGAGATTCCATAGCTAAATGGATGCGTATGTCTCTTAGGGCACAGCCTTATAACAAGTCTGCAAGCATGGAAGAGTCAAGCATAGGAAGGAAAGAAGGTTAGGCAATGCAAAAATACTAAATTTTTTAAAAGCCTAAATTATTAGCAATTACTGTATTACAAATATACCATATTATTAGCTACTATGAATATTGTTAACTATTTCGTGCATCCAGAAAAAAAATTCCCCACATCATCATCAATGTCCTCAACTGAAAGGCCTCAAAGAGCTGCATTAGTATTCTTACCCCCACCAGTGTCATCTACAAAGTCCAGCAAGACCTTACAAGGCTTGGCTCGACTGAGCGATGATGGTGCAAATCATGTGTGCGAGTTTCCCTCATGCATGAGGGAATCTTCAAATGTTAGTCTGGATAATATGACTGAACACAGAAAGCGTGGTGACCTTCTGCAGTCAAACAATATGTATGATTTACGTAAGTTTCTCAATGCATAACAAAACTAAAATATATACAAATATCATGAAAAGTATGTTGTTTTAATCCTAAAATGGTTCTATGTTAACGTTGCTATTATAATAACTAGGAGGTTTAAACAAATACAAAAGTTATGTTACTGTATTTGTAGGTCAGTTATTGAACACTGCAGTGAGTTATAGGTATTCTCAGCAGACCTCAAATGGGTACTCTGTTATGAAAAATCCAATTGAGGAGACTGGAATGAACCCAGTCGGAAATTATTTTTCTTGGGACCAAGATCAATTCTTGCACCTGAAGATTCCAATCTCAGAAAAAGCATCAGGAAGAAGAATTAAAGATATGAAACCAATTCCTTCAATCCTTTGTATCAAGCCAAGGGTAGGTATTTTATAGTTTTTATGAGGAACAAAGATTTACCATACAATTCACAGGGAGAATTTTTATTTTCTTAAATAAGATAGATACAGAGCAAATGGATTAAAGAAAACATTATCTAAGCAATCTTATAGCTGTATTTTAATAAAGTCAGTAGCTACTGGGAGAAACTCCTTTGCATCACTTGTGCATGTAGCTAACTTGAGGTTTTGCAGGGGAGTTGAAGAACAGTGTAATTTCAAACTACTTTACAAAACTTCTAACCTTTGATTACTATCTTCGGTTACTGTAGAAATTGTATTAGATTGGAAGCAATGATACTTCTCAAGTCTCATACAAAACATTTTCTTCAAAATTAACATATTCACATCAATATGTATGTTCACATTTGTTTCAAAAAACAGGTCATGGGAACTAGTGGAGGCATTTATCAGAATTCAGATGGTTCATTCGTAGATTTTTCACTACTCAAGCTATCGAATATTCCTGAAGATGAGGTACTCTACGCAGCAACCGTAAGTAATAAAGATGATTGTGACTGCTATACCATATGAATGTGGGTATGTTAACTTTGATAGGAAAATGTGTTCAAGATTAGACGGGGAAGACTTCTTATCAAACACGATGTTTATCTCAGTCAGGATAAAAAATATGTTCTCAAAAAGGTAATTAAATAAGATAATTTATGACAATTGATCGACTCAGTAGCTCAACTAGGAAGTATTTTAATAATAAAAAAGTAGAACAGTAACACATAGATGACATGATTCCCAGTTTATGTATGCTCAAGACACTATGTAGACCTCAGGTGAGGTATTTTTGAGTTAATGTATTATTACCTAAGCTAAATGATGTCCAGCATGCATTAATAGGGCTGGAGGCTGAGGAGAGAATGAATAGAGTGAAGTTGAGAGCACAATCTATATAATAATACGCTTGTGTGTCAGTAACGACGACGACGACGACGGTGTATGTATTCATGAGCTTTGTATGGTTCGGTAAAGCATCGTTCATTTATGGTAGGTAAAGCACCGTTCATTTATGGTAGGTAAAGCACCGTTCATTTATGGTAGGTAAAGCACCTCATTTATGGTAGGTAAAGCACCTTCATTTATGGTAGGTAAAGCACCTCATTTATGGTAGGTAAAGCACCTTCATTTATGGTAGGTAAAGCATCTTCATTTATGGTAGGTAAAGCACCTTCATTTATGGTAGGTAAAGTACCTTCATTTATGGTAGGTAAAGTACCTTCATTTATGGTAGGTAAAGTACCTTCATTTGTGGTAGGTAAAGTATCGCCACAATCAGTAGAATAGAAAGTGCTGGTTACTTCTAAAAGCGGGTGCAATTGACGATGGAAGGCGGTGTAGGTTTCAAAAAGGAAGGCGAAAGTACGGAAGAGAAGGTAAAAGGCGGTTAATCGTAACTGAAAAATGGATGGAATCGGCGAGGTAAGGGGTGTAGGTTTAAAATGAGAGGGAAGAGAAGGCAAAAAGGCGAGCGATTAAACGAGTTTTCAAAAGAAAGGCTAAAGTACGAAATAAAAGACAAAAATTCAGAAGCAGGAGAGATAGACAAAGTAAACGGGGGCTCCATGACTCAAGAAAAAGAGCTGAAGTTAAGAGAGGTGGGTAGAAGAATAGCTCAGATAGTTCAGAAAAAAGAGAGTAGGAGAGAGAAACTTATGTAACCTTAACCAATGGTAGAGAATGATAACTGAGTAAGATAACTTGTGCTACTGCATTCTTACTTTGCAATACGTCAAGCGCCACTATGTGGCGGGGTACTTGCTAGTAAATATAATTTGTGCCCTGTCAATGGTTGAGCCATCAAAAACATCTCGCACAAATTCCTCCTTTTTAAGGCATCCAAAAATATTGTATTTCATCTTAGACTAAGAGCAAAACATATCTACCAGTAAGTTTCTATGCTTGGCTACACTTACCTGATAAAAATCGTGCGATAAAATATTATATGATTTCCTAGCTACAAATGTTGACTTAAAAGCATCCCTGCTAGATGGAAAATGCACAAGAAAAGATTGTGGAATAAACTGATAAGCTTAGCAAGTTGTGCAATATGTGCAACATAATGAGTTAAACTTTCCTGATTATCCAATGAAATTGAACTGTACACTAAACCCTCTCGACGCCGACTTTCTCCAACACTTCGGGCGTCTTTTAGAATTTGAATTTGATTTTTGAAATTCTACCACAAAGCAACCATAAAAATCCACAAACAAACAGCCAGGCATATAAAGTAGGTATCTATAGCCTTATAACAAGCAAAATAAGCTTCTAAAAGCATGAAAATGTACCGGAACCAGTCTATCTTACAGCAGGTTTCAAGGAGACTCCGAGGAATGGGCTCACTCAATTGCTCTCAACGTCCGGTAGGAAAAACTGTATCTATATCCTTCCAAAATGCTGAGGGACCCTCTATAGGCTACATACTTGAGTGTTTGGCAACAAAAAAATTGGGCGCCTGGCGTCCTCAAAATTCTCAGTCAAAAAATTTCTCGATCTCTGTTTTCAGACAATTATTAAAGTACTTGACCTGTCCACAAGGGTTCAATATTTTTTTAAGGAAGTACAATGCCTACTTTAAGTATAAAAAAGAAATGACAGTTTAATCTAAAATAGTTGTGTGTTTTTTATTCAGAGAACGCAGACTTGTTCTCACCCACATATATGCGGTTACGGCGTCGAAAGGGTTAAAGGATTAATTTACCTAAGAGTTCACCTGTGGTGTTTTATGTATATGTGTCACAGAGAAAGTACTGCAAGAGGAACCTTGATTTCTGGAAGCAGCTTCCTTTCTCTGATAATGTACTGCCCCTAATGGGAGTCATTAAAGCAGATTCAGACTGTATTTATGAGGTTACTAATTGTATGTCCTGTAAGTTGAAATTGTTAACAAGACAAATTGATGAGCGAGCCTAGTTAGAATACATAACTGTAATAAACAAATACCTCAATTTCCAAACTAGTAATAGCCTCCGTAGCATCTAATGTAAACATTTGATTATCTAAATTACAAGTAACTTGTGCCAAGAAGCACTCAACTATACACATGCATATAAATATACCAACTATAGTGGTATGCTTGAGCAAAATGGCAAGCAAGTGTTTACATAAAACTACAGTAATTTTATGATATTTTAGCTTCCTTCTTTAATGACAAAATACTATTATTGCAGTTGACCATTAATTGAACATATTATATTTTATATATAAATATTTTTGTACATAGCTTCTGTAGTATCTAATGCTAAGCCATTCTAATTATCTGAATTACTCTTGATAACAAAGTACGCTGACATAGCTACAAAATATGCCAGAGATTTTTGTAATTTTAGCGAGCAAACACTAATTACCTCAGTTTTCCCTGAGTAATATATAGTACTTCCATCTAGATTATTCAGTATATGAGTGGATCTTGACAACAATCTTGTTCGCTATGCTCGCTTAGCGAATTATTAATCCTTACTCGAATCATATTAGTGTTGATTTAATTAGCTATAATCTAAGACTAAAATATATTTAATTACGCACTCTCTTACGTTTATAACTTACAAACTAAAATTGCTCTGATACTCATAATGGTTAATCTTCCAGCCATTTTAATTAGCTATCTATAACTAAATCAAAATGTTCAGTCGATTTAGTTAAAACTAGAGCTAAAATCACTTCCTTGTAAAAATTAGAATAGTAACTATTACAATAATAAAAGCATTGTATAATATTATGCCTATCATCTCCCAAGATAAATTATTTATATATATATTATAGGTACATTAGGAAAAGCAAGAAGTAAAGTAACATTGATAACTTTGGCTGGTAGTCAGACTAATGATCGCTGGGCTAATACTATCTCCAAATATTCGTACGTTATGCGATCAATTTTAATGGGAGCCATCCATTTGAAAAAACATGGCTACCAGCATTACGACATCAAGGGTAATAGTTTGGAGCATTATTCTTTTACAATGCTGCTTAAACTATTGAATAATCTTGAGCAAGTCTTAACCAATATTATTATTGTTGTTGCTGTTGTTATTATTATTAATTTATTTGTTTATTTCTTTAGAGGACAACATTTTTGTAAACAAGCCTCTGAAATGTTCTTGCAATAATATTGTGGAATGCACTTGTCCTGATAACTGGGAGATCAAGATAGGCGACTTCGACACTTTGTGTCCTTTAATCAGACCAGACCAGTGGAATAAATGCGGAACAAAATACTATCATCCTCCAGAGGTAAATAGTATTATATGCTCGAACCATTTCTTGATGAACAGATTATTCACCATAAAAAAATTTTATATATCAGAATTCCTAATAGATTTTTACCTAAATTACATAATCAATTCAAACAGCAGCAACAACAAAGTTAATAAATAATAACAATAACAATAATAACTAGTGATGTGCTTGAGCACAAATGGCGCGCGAGCCTAAAACTACACTATTTTTAAACGATTGATTTTAACTTCTAACACTCAAGCTACTAAACAAACCCGCAACTGTTTGAATTGAAAAAAAGCAACAAAAAAACAAGTCAAGTTATTTAAACGTTTTCTTTGTGATATTCATTAACTAAGTAGTAGTTGTAACGCACAATACTTTCACACTTAACTGAACATACCAACACAAGGCTTACCTTCGTGGTTAGTCTAGTGGACAATGAATTTTCAAGTATATATTGTTGCATATGGCTTACGACAAATAATTATTAACTTACCACCACCACTAACTCGAATAGAAATGGAACTCCTGTAAGTTTTTGAGTTCTAACTGCACCCACAGAAGAATTCAAAGCGGTAAACAGTTCTATTTCTAGAACGATACGGTTAATGATTGATAATCAGAGGATTCTGTTTAGCGAAGTTTGGGATGGGGTCGAACACTGAGCTAACGCAAAGTACAAAATGACATACATACGTCCAAACATAAACTAGTGATGTGTTTGAGCACAAATGGCAAGCAAGCCTAAAACGACACTATTATTATATGATTGATTTTAACTTCTAACACTCAAAGCTACTAAAAATAATGTCGAGTTTTTTAATTACGTTTAATTGGTAAAGGTATTTATATCCCATAGTAATGCCGCAACTGTTTAAATTGAAAAAACAACAGCCAAACAAAACATGTTATTTAAACCTTTGATATTCTTTAGCTAGGTAGAAGCTGTAACTCACAATACTTTCATACAACTGGACTTACCTACACAATACTAACCTACGTGGTTAGTCTAGTGGACAATAAATTTTCAAGTAAATACTGTTGCATACGGCTATGACAGAGAGCACACTGAATTACCAACGCCACTAACCCGAATAGAAATGAAACTCTGGTAGGTTTTCAAGTTTTAACTACACCAGCAAAAGAATTCAAAACAATAAACAATTCAATTTCTACGGTGATAGGGGTAATGATCAATAAACCAGAAGATTCTGTTTAGTGAAGTTTGGGACGGGATAGACCACCAAGCAAACACAAAAATACGCAAAGGTCAAAGTAATGACATACGTACGTCCCCACATATTATATAAACTAGTGGTGTGCTTGAGCACAAATATCAAGTGAGCCTGCCTAGTTAAAACTACAGTATTGTTGTTATTTTTATTATTATTGTTGTTGTTGTTGTTGTTATTATTATTATTGTTGTTGTTATTATTGTTGTCGTTATTATTGTCGTTGTTGTTGTTATTATAACATTCACCTCAGGCTGAAATAGGAGGCCAATACAATCCCACATATGAGAAGCCTACTTATGATTCATGGAGTATTATGGTTGTTTTTCTTCACTTCTGCTGTGGAACTGATCAGAGGCCAGAGATAGAGAAAAAGGTACGAATTAAAAGTGTGTTTAACAAGTTAATATCATAGCCAAGTCATTTTTCCATACAAAAAAGTGTGGTATTATTTGAAATACCACAGCAGTGAAAAACTGAAATAATGATCTGATTGGTCACGGTATTCTCTTCGTGACCTGGCTGCACTTTTACCCACTAGGTAATGTCACATGAAATTCCAGGGAAATGATATTTAGCAACAGTAAGAAAAGTATGAATAATAGCAGAACCGGGATGAAAAAATTTCTTTAACAGAAATACAATACAAGATTATGGTATTTCTTAGCTGCAGAAATGAAGTGTTATCTTTTCCTATAATAGTATTAACATAATTATTATATAATAGCACTGAAAACTTTGTTATTGGGATAAATAGCACTTGTGTGGCGAAAAATTTCACAAGGCAAAGCCGAGTGAAAATTTTCTCACTCCACTCGTGCTATTAATCCTGAATAACAGTTTTCAGTGCTATTATATCTCCAAATACTGTAACTAGTTGTCACTGTCAATGTTATTTTTTCTATCCACATTGTTATTGTTGTTGTTGTTGCTATTAGTATTATCATTATTATTGTTATCATTCTTATTATATTATTTATGCTGACACAATTGCACCTAGATCAATGAGTCTCCCTGGCTGAATAATCATCAGGAGTATTATGCCAACTGTCTTCTGAGGATCCTATGTACAGAAAGTACCTTAAATCCCCGACTTGCTCTACTAACACGGTTTGCCATCACGTGTTTGGAAGAGAGTCATGTGAGCCGACCATCACCTCAGGCAATGCTGGAAATGTGGGATGAGATGATGTGTATGAATTAAAATACACTCATAAAACCTAATTCCACCATATGCGATTATTATGCAATATAATATATTTATACAAAGATTATAAAGTATTATTAATAAGATAATGTTTTGGGTTCATTAGTAGTAGCAACCTGCTCGTCTATACAAATATAAATTCTCTTGCTGCCATAGGTGGTCATGCGCACCTGGCAGAGCCAGGATGCCTGTGTATTAAACAGGCACTATAAGCTGTGTGCAAGCAAAGCTCCTAGAGTCGAGAAATAAAAGCTAGTAACTAATAATTAGTCGCGTAGCTATACAAATTACTGGATTAGTTTATTGAAAAACTGTAAAGTAACACAACTGATTACGTGAAATAGGTGTGACAGTAAAACCAAGGTGTGATATAATGAGTCCAATGGTATAACAGTATAATCAGTTAAACCAGAATGTCTTGCATCACCAAAGGTCACCTACTACAGTGACAATTACAAGTCAATGTTCATGTCCTCTAATGGTAGCTATTCCCCTCAATATCAAGGAATGCTTGAGAGTTGTGAGTTGAAGTATTTAGTAGTACAATGTTTTATCACCTATTAGATGGGACAGAATGATCCATTTGTGTCTGTGTGCAAGCAAGTAGGACAGCGTTCTCCTGCGAGTTCCTAGCCAGTCTTACCAAGCATCTCCACTAGTTAAAATCAAACAAAATGGTTGCACAAATGCATTTACTTGTCCCACCTATTTCTAAATAACAGGAGCAATTAAGTGATAAAAACAATAATTATAAAATAGAAAAAAATGTCAGTGAGTCTGTATACAGGCAGGCCAACAGATGGCCAAATAATTTTGCTATATCAAGCTACCAGAAAATAATAGTGAAATTAAATAATAATTCTATACTGTTAATGTAAAGTAATTGAAGCATGGTTGTGTTACTATCTGTTCAGTAATCTAATCTCAAAATAAATTAAAAATAATCAGGCTCAATATAGCACTTTTCTAAAGAATACTCCAGACACTCACAAATTTCAAAACACATTACTCAAATTATTTAAGTGTTAAAGAGATATGCAAGATTGGCTTTATCATCTTCATATGCCATAAATACCTTGAAGCCTCATGCATGAGATAACTTATAGTGAGAATAGTGAAAATAAGTACAACGAGAATATATTCTCGGCTGAAATATATCACCACGGAGAGCTCGACCTCAGTTGACCCCTGAAGAGGACTTTGGCAAGAAGTCAAAACGTCGGGTTAAGTTATAATTAAAAATATTGGCTGTTTAAAACAAATTTTCTTCCAATTATTATAATTAGAATAATCTGATCCTCCAACCACAACAGAAAATTGAGTCACAAATTTTGGACCACAAATATCTTCCACTAACAGTAGCTACTTATTGTAGTCAACATAAAATCTTGAAGAAAAAACAAACTGTTTCACTGGTGACATAAAAACACCTAGCTATGGAAGAGTCAGCTATGTGCACACATTGTGCATATTAAATCCTGAATGTGCTGCAATTTAAATATTCTTGTGAGTTTGTCCAGCTGGCAGTTTGTGACCACATGCTTGAAAGAAATTCATGTGCGGACTGACCAATACATCAGGCAATGCTGGAAACGTGGGATGAGAATTGTGTATATATTAAAATTCACTAAAATTCATTTCCATCTCATATAATTTTAAGTATTACACAATATAATTTCGTATATAAAGTATAATATATTTTTTGCATTAAATAAACAAGATAATGTTTCGAGTCTTTATTAGTATGGAATTGCACACACACACACACACACACACACACACACACACACACACACACACACACAAATGAACCATTCTGCTTCATCAAACAATTCTGCCACAAAATTCACAATTCTTGAATCAGTTCTTCATCATGAGGGTGTAGCTACCACTCAGGGGAAAAGCACATGAGAAGTGCAAATTTTTATTTTTATACAAGAGCAATCCAGTTGTCCCACTACTTGAATCATTTATAGCTCACTACCAAAGATTTTGGCTCAAAATCAAAATATGGTTACCAAATGTGTATCTTAGTTATTTTTTGTAGGTGTTTCATAGGAAATTTCTTAATACCAAAGTACTCGTCAGTAAGTCTACTTTTAGGTATACAACAGTGGCTGAGTGAATGTTATACATGATGAATTTATAAGAATTATTCATGTCGGTAAAATAATAAATATCACCAGCAAAGTGTTGAAATTTGTTTACTGTAATCTTTAACAAACTTTTAACAAACAATATTGTTTTTTAAGGTATTGTAACAATAAAAGAACATACAATACACTCACAAAAGTTAATAGTTTCAAAACACAACACTTAATCAATATCCCATTTAATTATAGGTAATGAGATAAGCAGGATAAGCTTTATCATTGTCATATGTCATGAATACCTTGGAACCATTAGTAAATCCTGACAGAGTGTCATACCTCGCTTGAACTAGCTGGACTTCTCCAGAGCCAGCACCAGCCGTCTTGAGAGGAGGCATGCGGAGTGAGCTATTACTTGGACATTCATGAGTATCACCAGTAAGAACTTTCACTAAAAACATTTGCCGACCGGTCGCTGACCGAAAGCAGTAGTTATTAGAATAACTAGCATTTACAGCAAAATAATTGGCCATCCCCCACATTCCCTGGGCAGAAAATCTCATGTCAAAACCTTCCTCTCCCTCGTAGATATTTCTAGGATCATTGGAACGAGTTCCATGAAAGAGTTCCATTTCATTTACACGGCCACTGTTCTTGCGATCAAGACGCTTCTTATGACCACTATACTTCTCCCACAGCCACTTGTTTTGAATGCGAGCTATAGACACAACTTGATGACCAACCATAGTAGCTGAAAATTTGGTGTGTACTTGTGACCATTCCACACTGTTTGGCACCAATGTAAACTGTTCAGTGGTTTTCGATTGCTGTTGCCACTCAGGAGGGAATTCAATATCCTCTTCTGAGGATACAGACAGCATATGAAAGGTGAGAACTTCTTCTTGAATAGCTTCCAATGCAGCCTTACATTTAAAGTGTACTCCCTTCAAATGTAAAATTCGCTGAGATTTTCCATCAGGGGTCTTTGAATCCTCAAAATTAGAAGTCACACAGTTTCTTTTTGCAATTTTATGTAACTTCTGTTCTAAATCTGCTGGGACAACACCTTTAGGAAACTTGTCAAAACAAATTATAGAGACAGATTTATTCAACTTGTTTATCAATCTGCCTTTAGCAGAATGCACAGAATCATGAGGACCTCTCAGAGTAATGACAACATCCTCTTCCAGTGACTTATCATCATCACCAACCTCATTACCACCACTAATTTCTCTCTTTTCATCACTGGCTGACACAGATACTTGGGCAACAGGTGGAAACATTGCTTGAGATACGCCAGTGGTAACGGGTGATACCCCAGCGGACTGCCTCCTGATATTACGTGAATAATTGGTCACTGAATTAGTTTGGGTCATACGAACTGGATCAATGTTATATATAGTACCATTGATGACTAACTGACCAGAAACTTTGTCCTGGTACAACTTTTCAATACATGCACAGTCCTGTGGTGTGTATGGTAAATATTGCCTAACATCATAATATTCCCATTTCACTTGAGATGAATCCACTGAAGCAACACTTGAAACTAGTCTAATATTCCTCCCAACCCTAGATTGGGTGTTTATTTGTAGCATTCGATTGAAGTCAATGACATAGCTATTCCCATTAACAGTTATAGGAAGAAGACCCTTCGGATTAGACTTGAATGCTGCATCAAGTTGAGAACAATGTGCAATAGAATATGGAGAAAATCCTCCTTGATCATTTTCCCACTCCCAGCTAGGGGTGGATGATGGCAACTGTGCTGTAATGGAAGGTAAGACATCAGCATTAGTAGAAGATTTGTTGTCTTTGTTATGTGGTTTATAAGTACCACAGACGCCACTGCGCATAACGGACAAAAAGGTATTCACAGTACTCTGACTGTATAAAACAAATTTAACATGAGTAATTGTTATTTGAGACTGAGACTGAAAGAAGTCTCTTACAGATTTCAAAGACATACGAGCACATACTTCTTCTGGAACTCCAAATACTCCTGTGCTAATAGCAGGAAAAGCTATCGACGTGATATGTTCAGAAGAAGCTACTTCAAGACTTTTAAAAACTGTAAAATATAAACTCTGTTCTTCATTCTTCATGCCACCTTGCCATCGAGGACCTACCGCATGAACAACTTTCTTGCATGGGAGATCGCCAGAACCTAGAATTAAAGCAGAACCACTTTGGACTTTTTTGTGAGTGGCTATGTACTCATCACTTTCTCTCTGAATGCTAGGTCCACCAGCATCAGAAATAGCTTTAGCCAAGCCGCCAATGTGCTTTAAATCTTCATTAGCAGCATTAACAATTGCATCCACTTGCTCATACACAAGGTCTCCCTTACAAATATCTACTTGTATCACTAAACCAGGCATATCAGTAGTTAGTTGTGAAGAACCAATTAATCTACTAGATCTTCCTGGCTTGGGATACGAAAATGAAACACACAAATCACTTCCCAGTTTGCTTTCAAACTGCATGAAATCGGGAGATTTTAATAAAGGTATGCAAATAGGCTTTACTGGAACTTTCACCTCACCTATACTATTTTCCAAGCTTTCTAAAATGAGGGTCTGGACCAGAGGCTTTACAATGCCCAAGGAACCTTCAGTTCCTGAGAGTCTAAGACCAACTGGCTTCTTCTGAATGATGACAGATACATGGTGCTCCCTTGAAATCGAGTTGGCTCGAGTGATATACTCCATGGATCTCGCTTGGTTGGACAGTATCAGATTGACGACTGGATCTTTACTGCACAATACGTAGCTAGTGCTAGCTCGCTCTCCCACTGATTTGCGTACTAGTTCCTCAGCAGTTTCCAAATTTTCACTTAATTCCTTAGGTGCAATGAGAGTTACCTTGTTGTGGTGTCTGTCAATTTGCTTGACATATACAATATCCTTGATAATTTCACCCAATTTCTTGTCTTTTCTTGCCCCCAGTAGAAAAGTAATGCCTGCAGGACTGAGAGAGAAAGTTTTCTCTTCAATTTCTACACCTTCAGTTAAAATAGCCTGCTTCACATCAGAAACGTAGACTTCATCAGAACCTATTACTCGGAATTGTACAGGTAGCATGCTCTCTTTGTCAGCTTCCTTCTTGCTGAAGTTTACGTACGTCCTATTTCTGGCTTCTTGCTCTCTTATTTGATTCCACCTTTTCAACCACATTCCAAACAAATAGGTGGGACAACGTAGCTCACAAAAATCTTCAACTACTTTCAATTCTAGAAGATCAGATAAACTTGCCTGAACATCATTCACTTGAGATATTGTCCCCTTCAACCGTATGGCACAATTTTCTCGGTTACCGCCGCTCTGTAGTATCTGTATTTCACATTTCTTCTTGCGCTCATTAATATCATCTTGGTATAACTTTAATAATACGCACAATGAATCACTGATATTAATGTATTTCACAGTTGTTACAGTCTGCTCGACTTTTTCCTTAATTTCATCCATACAGCTTCGAAGCTGGGAAGGAATAAGTGCATCAATAATGAAGCGATTAGACTGTTTACTGCCAGGAGATATTTTAACATAGTATTTGTTTTCCAAATGGACCTTTATTTCGGTGATCACCTTTTCCATTCCATCCTGAGTAATTGAATAAGGTTGGGAACTGGGCTTCACGGAATTGAGTGCAGTGCACACTTTAAAAAAAAATTCTTTGTTGTAACAGAAAATATACACATCAAACGTATCTTGTTTGACTTCATTAGGTTTCTTACGACTCTTCTCTCTACCGGCTTTTAATGCAAGATACTTGAATGACTCTTCTTCAGCTGAGTGTGGCTGAAGAATCGACTGTTCTATCATGTCCTTAAGCTTGAGTTTGCACGTAAAGGAGTACTTCTTACTTGAAAGTCCCTTTAAAATTGTAGAATGAATAAAAGTCTTTGCATGTTCCACTTCTTCAGGTCTACCTTTCAGGAAAACACTGTCTTCTCTAAATTCCACTTTCAAAGACAATTGAGATATCTTGCTGCGGCAAAATTGCTTGATGTAAACAGCCTCTTCAGAACTACACTCAAGTTTGATATTATTGACAGATAAATGCTGATAGACCAGAGGAATGACTGCTTTCAGAATATTCTGATCTGTAGACCACAATGGCAAAATTCGCATAATAATAACATCTGGTGAAACACAGACAAACACATTGCTTCCATATGGCCCATTAACGAGGGTTTGCTTCAAACTTTCAAGCTCAGCCTGCTGATAATCTCGAGTAAGAGTTACATTTTCACAGCATAATGAAGCCAAGTAACTCTCTACAGTTGCACGAGCGTTTTCAACGGCAGCTGATTGACCTTCAAACTTGATAACTGATGAGCCAGGTTCAAAACCACTAATATGAACACCATAACGAACCATTTCAGAAGGTAAATTGGATTTAAGATGACATAGTGCCTCCATTTTAAGCCTACAAAAAGTACATTTAATGGTAAAGATAATAATCAATATTTTAGTCCTCAAGGTAATAGTATTAAATAGGTCAGCATTCAGACACTCAAGATATACTAATGTGCAATATAGCAATTTAAAAGTTACATTAGGATAGATGTCAATAAAAAAAATCTGTGCTCAAAATTCAATATCAAGGAAAAATTACAATTAGACAATAGCATGCCTTGAGTTAGAAATTCATACAGGATATAGATATTATATATAAATGTATACAATATATTTAGGTAGACCTACCTTTCTACAGAAATCTCCTTGTTGAGATGCTTTGATAAGTATCCCTGAGCATCCTCGACTGTCTCTCGCTTTCCAGAAAAGACAATACAGTTATTTTGGTAGTCAGGATTGTACTTAACATCACGATTCAACCTAAAAGGATTCATGATTTCATTGAACAAATTAAATCCTGTAGTGGGGTTAACATGCATCAATCGATTCCATTGATCAGGGTTTAACTTCAATACACGTTCACAATTTTCTTCAGATATGTCTTCATCATTGGATGAAAATGATTTGCTTGCAGATAGCTTGACTGTAATACTTTCCCCACCTAAACTTGACTTGTCATGAATACTAACCGCCCTTTGTGCAGCCAACTGGTCCTGGTAATTAATATAAGCATACTTAAAAGGGCCTTTTGTGTCAAAGAGGACTGGCTGTTTAACAATCTCTCCTGCAACTCTGAAGTGCTGATAGAGCTGCTCCTTTGTGACCCCACGAGCAATATGAGACACTTTCACAGAGCATGAACTGCCCTGTGCTGACATTTCTGACTCACCACTCGTGATAGAAATACCTCGCTGAAACTGAGGGGGACATTCAGTCCCTAAAGAAGCATGTGGATACGATTGTGAACTTACATTGGACTGACTACGCAGATATTCGGGCTGGCCTGTCATAATAGGAGGAGTAGGTAGTAATGAACCACCTAAAGTGTTGCTACTCACTATATTACTTGGAGGATCAATGAGCATAGGAGCCACAGGAGGTGCCATTCGAGCATGTATGAGGTTACCAAGGACAACTTTGTTGTTCAAATCTCGCACAACAAACGATGCATCTGATTCCTTATGAAATTTAATCAAAACGGCTCCTAATGGGTTAGCCACACGCTTGCAGGATAACATAGGAACCTTGACAATAGACTGTATGGTACTCTCATTGAACTCTGGGGCAAGGTTTTCAATTATGATACTACATCGAGGACGAGAAGCTTGATCATTGAGTGAAAGGTTGCCTATTGCTCCAGATATACTATCAGGAGACGGCTCATTCGAAACTGGATACCTAAATGAGCTATCCTCACGAATAGGGGATTGCTGTAGTTTAGCAGAACTCGAGCTGCTTGTAGATGTATTTGACTGCTTTTCCTTGGAAATACTAATTGAAATGATCTCATGTTTTCCCACTAATTTAGTGCCTCTCATTTTTTCAATGGCATACTCAGCAGCTCGTGATGATTTAAAGAAAATCAACGCAAATCCTTTTGATTCCTTAGTTTTCACATTTCGACACACAAAAGCTTTCCCAATATCTGACTTGAAATCTTTGAAGTGGTTGGTCAAAGCAGAATTCCTGACTGAAGTAGGAATCTTAGGTCTGGTATGCACCATGACTTTAATTAATCCAGAGTAAGCTGATTCTGATGCCATTGATTCAGATAAGACTGATTCAGAGTCAGAGAATTCATCAACTTGTGTGTCTGCTGTAGTAAGGGAAGCTCCACTAGGGACTTTATCTATGGTACTTTTTCTTTGATCAAAATTCACTTGAATCCTCATCCCCAATAGATTACTGTGGTTATGGACTTTAAGAGCTGCATGTGCCATCTCTTTAGAAGTAAAGGTAATAAAAGCAAATCCCTTGAATTTCTTGGTATACTTCTCACGAATAAGCTCAATTTTAGTTATACTACTCACAAAAGCTCCAAAATGATCTCGAAGATGTTGCTCATTGGTATACTCAGGAAGCTTTGACCCCACATACAATGTACAACTTTCCTCACTAGTGCTACAATCTCGCCGACCATCACTCTGTCTCTTGGCTTCCTGTTGTTCTGGGCGTTTCCTGTACTCCTGACCCACCTCATTGGTGTTACTACCTCGCCGCCTATCGCTCTGTTTTTTGGCTTCCTGTTGTTCTGGGCGTGTCCTATACATCTCAACTGTTAACTTGTAATTCCCATTGACTTTGCTACCATTCAAATTATAAATCATCCCTTGGCTGGCAGATAGAGGTACGATAACTTTAGCTGATGTTTTAGACAACGGCTTGTACTCAATAATATAGTCTCGAACAGCATGAACTGTGAGATGATCTTGTATATAATCTGATGCTTCAGGATGGAATTTAAACATAAGCGCAACAGACAGCTCCCCCCCTGGAGTATCAGAAGAAGCACTGTAAACACTAACAGCTTCACTGGTTTCACTTGCTCCATCATCATCTTCCTCCATTGCTTCCTGCGTGTTTACAAATTAATGTGGAGTGATATAATAAATTGTATCATCCTCAGGTACTTTGTTTTTCAATTCTTTACTATAGCATCCTATTCCATTTTCCTTTGCCACCCATACCATTAGCAACCCTACCATAAGCAACCTTACCATTAGCAGCTCATAGATACCAGCCCATACCTTTAGCATTCCATACCTAGCTACCCATACCACATACCATTAGCCCACCAATAGACACCAACCCTTCCCTAGTGTTAGCATCCCCATTACCAGCCCATCCTATTACCAGCCCATCCTATTAGCAGTCCATCCTATTAGCTGCCCACCCTATTAGCTGCCCATCCCATTAGCTGCCCATACCACCATTAGTTGCCTTTATAACTAATAGATGCCCAGCCATACCTTACCAGCCCACACCTTACCAGCCCACACCTTACCAGCCCATATCATTGGCTGCCATACTTAAAACTTTACCTTTTCAAAAGCACCAATACAAGCTATAACTGGGACAGACTAAAACTATTGAAATGCATTGACTACATACAAAACATACAACTGTACTTAATTGGTTGCTATATGTGACAGTGCCTAGGAAAAGGGACCATTTACGTAAAATCAAAAATGTACAGTAGAGCCCAAACACCGACAAAAAAAATTTTTTTTTTGGTTTTCTTATTATTGGCCCACAGGTATCTCCTACCCTTTAGCTACACTGACACCAAATTTGAGTGGTTGAAACGGTTGTTAAAGGTTTAAGCGCCCCGTTTAACCGATTACACGCGAATGACGCAAATATGCGTCAATTAAGAAAAATCTATAACCGCGGTGGACGCAAATATGCGTCAAAAATGCGTCTTCGCGTCCATTTCGCCCTACAGCTTTGTGGAGTCAAGGACGCCACCGATCACAATTGCAGACGATTCTATATTGATGTAAGTATATTTTAGGCTTATAAAATACATAGACTGCCATAAGAAAATGTTGAGTAAATTTTGTCACAACAATAAGACTTCTTTCTGATAAAGTATAAATTGAAAATATATTTCATAAAATAATAAAGGTAACAGAACAATCTTTTAGAAACCAATATTACTTTAGCTATAACTGCTCATGATAAAACAAGTAGAAAGCTATCTTGGCAAGTGGAACACTGGCACTTCAGCATCCTAGTGATGAAGACGTTATTCTTGACCTGGCACAGCATGGCAGTGACAAGGATGGCAGTGACCAGGATGGCAGTAACTCTGATGGTAGTGACGAGGAGTTTGATGACAGCAAGAATGACTTCAGTACTGATGGGTGTAGTGACTGCAGTAGTTGCTAGATGGTCAAGGACTCTGACGAGAAAATGGAATTGATGATTCTGAAAGGTAGCGATTTCTACAGGAATTTTAACCACATTCTTTGTAACAATAAGTAAAAATAAATATTGTTATACAACAGGTGAGACTGCAGGGATCCCTCTGACATATACTTCTATTATGCTATGACCAGTTGCACTTGATAGTAAGATCACAAGCTATTCTGTCAACAATGCAGCCTACCAGCACATCAAAAGTAAAGACACCTTGGAGTACCAAATTGAATACACTATAATATTCTATCATTTATTTGTGATGTACCTGTTTTCATGCACAAAAGCCATAAAAAGCTTCTCTGTTCACAAAATTTATAACAGATTGCTAAGTTCAAAATAAAACACACCCTAAATAAATATCAACAAATTCTTCCTGAATGTAAGACAGATGCGTGCAAAAACACTTTCTCTTACCTCTATGATCAAGTAGCAAACTGCTTCAGCCATGAAACCATACTTCCAACCTTACTAGTGTGCTTACTAAGAGCCTCAGTGTGATGCCATAAAGGTTTTTGCCAAACGGTGCGAGTACTTTGTTATTTTTCAGTCGGGAACAGCTCCTTAGCGTCGAATTTATGCTGCTTTCCCAATAGCCTAGAGCGTACTCTATCGTTCGATAATACTGTCCCCGAGGCAATCTTCAAACGTTCGTCTTCTTTCTCTCGCTTAGTGTCACCCTCCCACCAAGCAATCAATCCTTTGTGTCTCGCGTGCGCCCGTGACCGCATTACGTAAGGCGCAATTAAAATTTTTGTTCGCGCGTAATCGGTTAAACACAGTCACCTTTTACTCTCTAGACCTTCTGTGCGTGCACGGAAATCCAACCCGCGAGTAATAAAAAATCGTGGGCGAATTCAATTTGTTGCCTAGCAACAAATTACCCCTACCTCAGATAATCACGGGTAAATATTTTATAAGTTTTTGTTATAGCATTGCAGCAACAGAATAGAAATAGTAAATGTGAATAATCAAGCTATATAGGTTGATGTTGCTATTTATGGAGTCTTGTAGTTGGAGTCTGCAGACCTGGAGACTCCTGGGACTATTTTTGTGAAGACAATAGAAGAATCAACAAGTCTCTGACTGGACAAAGATTTCAGTGATGATGAGGACTTCTGTCACACTGCAACAAGAGAAGGCAACACATTTTGAAAGTCCATCATTTTTGTTCATTGATTTAAAGAGATTCTTATTGTTCATTTGTTCCAAAACAGGCAACAAGCTGGCTGCAAGACAAATATAATCTTAAACTTAGCTAGCCAGTGAACTAACAAACCAAGCTAATTGATCATTTCGACTGTATTATAGTTACAATGACTTACTGTAACATCAAACTGTTGAAAACAGAAAAAAAAAAAAAAAAAGCACAAAACGGCCTGCAAAATTATGTCTATACGCATTTAGTGTTATTTAAAGCCATACCTGCAGAGTTCTGCCCACACTGGTCGGCACTGGTCGGCCCCGACCACCAGTATCAATAGGGCGACCACCACTACTCACTCTCCGACCAGTAGCTACTCTCACTGTACCCAGTCAACAAAAATAGCCTTTTCACTCCCTTATAGTTTATTTACTTTTCAAGTACCTTTGCTATATTCTCACCGCTCAATCCTAAAGGGTCTGGTCCGCGGGACTAACCTTTGCTGTCGCTATTTAATTTACTGGGGAATGGTGTGCACTAAAAAAAATACAGTTCTTGCGCATGCTCACTATCAGTCCTCAAGCAGCTGTAAGCAGTTAGTTCTCTCCGTTTGGAGCGATGTCGCTGTTGCGCTTTTGTGTTAAGAGAAAGAGTGGAGGTGAGCCGCCTAGTCCTAAGCGTTCACGGACCGAAACAGTTGCTGTCGGAGAGGAAATGGATTGTTGTGTTGTACAAAATGAAGATGCTAGCATTGAAGGCGATGTTACCGCTCAGGCTGGAAGTTCATCACAACAGAGGAAAAAGCAAGCTAGTAAGTTTAATAAAGAATGGCTTAAAGGAAGGGAACACTGGTTGAAGTATTTTCCAGAAAAAGGAATGTTTTGTAGTCTTTGCCAGAAGCACAATAAGAACCCCTTTGCTCATGGCACTTGGAACACAGTGCCATGCTCTAGACTTTGACAGCAGAGCATTACAGCACATGAAGCTTGTGCAGCTCACAAAGATGCCGTAAAGCTTGAAAGTGAAACGCTTACTACTATTCCTAATTCTCTAAACCCGAAGATACCAGCTAAAGGAATAGAGCAAGCTTTTGTTTCTCATCTATATGCCATTATGATAAATTTGTTTTTCATATTAATTCATTAATAATTTCAAACAAAATTTATAAAGTTGTTTAATTGAAGAGTTCAATTTGGTTGCTTTTGCTTGCATGCCACCCACCACTGTCACTTTGCTGTTGATGGGAAAATAATTTTGTGTTGAGATGGGTTGTTACCGCCACTCCAGAATTCCTGGGCAGAACCCTGTACCTGTCTAGTACTCTTACACAATGTAGGGTCTAAACTGAGTAAGGCCTCCCCCATCAATGAAGTAAGCGGCCCCAACTATAACTTACTGCAGTTCAGCTGATCGCCACCATTTTCCAAGCATAAGTAACAGTCTTACGTAACCCGTAACGCGGACTTCCGGTTAGATTACGGAATTCAACGTTAACTCCGCGAGAAATTGAATAAGAAGTTTTAATTGCAGTTTTCTAGAAATAACTGTGCTCAAGATAGTCAGTTTGTATATTTAGTGAACCAAGCAGCGCCTGCCTATAAACTTGGTATCAAAATACTCCATAAGAAGTGCTCTACACAGTGGTATGAATAACTCATTTTTCATTTTTTTACGGAAATGGTCCCTTTTCCTAGGCACTGTCACATATACACTATTAGTTATATAGATACAGTTCAATTAATTCTTTTTTAACTACTAAATCTGCAAAAAAAAAAAAGTTCCAAATTTTGTGCCAATGGTCTTAGCACTCTTACGGGTGCTCACACATAGCAACGCCTGGGCGCCTTTAGTAGCGCACTCCAGCTGAATAGTAGCGCGTTATCTACCACAAAGTCACGCCCCGCTCTATAACAAATTAGTGCCCTTGAAATGCAGCTGTGCCTCACTCACCACTACGCGCGTACGGTTAGGGCGGGGCGGAGTCAACTTACAATAAAAAATTCTCGCGCTCTAAAGTAATGGATCCAGAATATTCTCTTGCATACTGCTCAGGAATGGACTAACTGCTATGGTTCAAATTTTGCCAGGGTTTAGGGCCACACGGGTCGACCCTATAATGTTGAGATATTTTTAATGTACGGAATTTCACGGAAATAATCGACAATAGTTCACGTGGTAAGGTGAGTAAATAGAAAAGTAAAATAAAATTCAACAAAAACCCAACGTTATGGCATGCACGCACGGGTAAGAAAATGATATACAAAAAATCGGCTTCTAAACTACGGTGGTAGCCGTGCAATACTGCCAAGAAGTCCAAAATGGTGACAGGGGTATTTTTTGAGATGCGATCGACTTCCAGTCTTCATTCTTGGTAAGGTGCTTTCTCCTAGCAGTACTTGCTGGCCTGCATAAATAAAATAATTCGGGAGAAAAGCAGAAGCCTAGCAACCGTGGCCTATTTGGCGGGTTTTTCGCGCTCAAAGAGTGTGCCAGCACCCTTAATATTTTTTTAATCACCACTATTATTCTATTTTTTTAACCATTGCGTTTGACCATAGATGGAACAGTGGTATCATTTCACATAAACAACAATTCATGTTCGCAATTTCCTCAATATTTGCGATTAAAAGTCCACATAGAATATGGCCATTCATGCAGCCTTGAGTTTCTTTTTTTTGTGGACCTTGCACCACTTTCCTACTAACATAACTTGTAGCAATGTGTTTCAGTCCTTATAAGAAGCAGAGGAGTCTCTTTGTCATTGAGAGGATGCAACCTAGCTTAGAATTTGGAGGTGAGAAATAGTTGCAAGTGAATAAAGAATAAGAAAATTTTAATAACCTACAAGATAACAGTCCTTGCTTTTGCAAATAAAATCTCAGACTAAGGAAGAGATTCATTATATCAACATACTGTTCCACTGAATCGTTCAGTTATGATATTGCACAATAAATACTGAATAGTCTAATTTTCTTTATAGCAACAACAAGCCAATGTCAGTATGCAATCTTTTAGTGGACAAATCCAATTTTTCGGCAAGTACACATATAATTAAGAAGAGACTTAAAACATCGTTGACTTTATAGTAACAATAACTCCAATAAGTCAGTATACGCATTGTTTTTCCTCGCAAGCTATTTCAACATCTTCAACAAAAAAGGCTTAACTTAAAATATCTAAGTCAATACATCGATTTTTTTTTTGTTAATATCGTCGTTAGTAGGCAACAATTTCATTCTAAAAGCATGCATACTGATCATTGCAAAGCGCCCTAGAATCAGAAGAAAGTCAAAAGTAACGTCAGAGATGCTGGAAGTTTTGGAGGCTCAGGACAATGAAACTTAAGCCTATCAGCTGAATGCATTGTCAAAATAGAAAGGCTGTTTGTTACCAGCCCAAATTGTTCTCAGTCACAGACAGACAGGTGCTAGGATCCACCACTTCAGTAATTCCATTCAATAAACTTAAGTCTTGCAAAAAATTATTCAGCCACTCTCGGCTGAAAATAACAGAGTATATTAAGTTTAAATTAAACATATTGGCTGTTAATACTGAGAAAAACTGCTATTTAAAAAAATTGTAAAAGCTACACTGAATAAATCATTCTTATTATTATTTTTTTCTTTTAGAGAGAGCTCATACTGCCAGATGGTTCAGGCAACACTTAGCACCTCGATGAGGTTAGATTCATGGGTGGACTGCCTGGTGGGCCACTCCGTGCTTATACCCACAGTCAACAGCTGTTATGTGGTGATAGATTGCTAATGCTTGTTATTTGTACAGTTGTTGACTGGTAATCTTGGTGCTTATTCACCTCTGTTATGTCTATATTTGAACAGATGAGTGTATCGCTTGCAACTTGAGAGCCACAAAAAAATTTGCTGCCACAAAATTGGAGAACTTCCCTGGAACAAACCTCACAACTACTTTACCCTTACCTTACTTTTTATAATACTCCAATTAGAGCCAAGCATTGTGAATGTGCACATATGGGGAGATAGGGATATATCATGCCGTAGTGCAGCTTGCCTGTGCATTTTAAAACACATTACATCTGTACACAGAAATCCTTGAGAAATACTGTTGTATAGCTAAAAATATCTATTAGGTCATTGTTTACAGGACAACAACCCCAAACACACACTCCTTCACACTGAAAGCATTTATTCGTGTCAACAACTTAAGACTGAATGCACACACGTTCTGAATATTTGATGCCAACTCCATTGAGAATCTCTGGCACAAGATGAAAGAATATATTTGGAGAGAGGTGAAACAAAAAAAAGGGCATAATTAGCCAGCGGAATTAAAGAATTTGGAAATTGGTGGACATAACAAATTCATCAGACACCCGAGATAATCTATACAACGCATTACCTGATTTAAAAAGAGATGCTACCATGTGTTCCAGAAACAACGACAACAGTAATATGCATTCACGAATAATTCGTTAGTTAAATCGGGTTGGTAAAGTGTAGCCACAACCTAAAGGGTAAGCAATACTACATTCAGTAGAAGGAAGCAAAGGTGAAAAAAAAAGGATACGCAATAGTTTCATAAAGCATAAGTCCAAGATCAGACTGAGAAGCAGAAGATACAGACTAAGGAGAAAGGAATCCACGACTCGAGAACAAAACACTGAAGGAAAGAGTAAGATAAGAAGGGCTGAGATAGCTCCAGGAAGAAGGAGAGCAAGAGAGGGAAACTGACGTAACTAAACCAAGTGGTAGAGGATAATAAGAATAAAATTAGTCCATTAAGTGCCACTTTGTGGCAAGGATTTGCTACTAAATTTAATTATTATACAATCCGCTCATATAATACCTACTGTATACTCGTAATGTAATATATTAGTTATTTTTAATGCAGTCTCTCATTACTGATTCGATTCCACTCACGTCTTCCAGTTCAGCTGAATTTCCCCATTATTTGGCCAAGTTTTATTGGCAGTGGGGGGTCCAATATTTATGGACGTCATCAGCTCCTCAAACTTGACTTCCCTTTCCAGTCTAAAGCTTGGCTGTTGTGCAAATTAATTGTAAAAGCAATGAACTTATGAGGTTCTAGCTTTATATCAGGTACTTATAAGAAACCTCAGGTACTTACAAGAAACCTCAGGTACTTACAAGAAACCTATCAGGTACTTATAAGAAACCTATCAGGTACTTATAAGAAACCCATCAGGTACTTATGAGAAACTTATCCTGAATGGGGATTGAGGTTTGTTTACTACAGTTTACTAATGAACTGATACGTTGGCTGTTGGTGGTGTGCTCACCATAAACAAACCTTCATAGGTAAGAGGGACATAATGGGCGGAGGATAGGCAGACTGATGTCGAAAGTGGGAGTGGCAGTAGGAGACGCTACACATATGAGGGAGCTGATGTGATTGGTGTTCAAGCTTCATAACATCTGAAATGAATCACTGCACACTCTATGCTCGCACTTCATGCCTACATTTCATACTTCACGCACTTCACTCGCGGCAACTTATCAATCTTCGTCGAACTCTATCACTTAGTTACTCTTTTTAGTTTTATCTCATTCTTTATCCGTTTGCTAGCTATTTTATCCAGTTTATTTCTATCAATATTATTACATCTGTATCTGTATTTACCTTGTAAAGTTTGATTATCTGTATAATCCTATATTTTTCTCATGGTAATAACTGGATTTGGTACTAGCTAGATTCGAAGCTATCAAATCTTTCTACTCGCATCAACAATTGGCATAGTAGAAAAAAGGGAAAAAGTTCAAGGTTAAAATTTTAAATGGTAGTGAAAGGAAATAAAAAATTGATTACTTCATCATTTCTATTTCTATAAATAATATAACCAACAAAAAGGGCTTCAAAAAAGGATAGAGCTACTTATTGAAACCAAATGAAATAAAAAGGTAGAGAAGATAGCTATTACCAAGAACAAAAAAAAGGTAATGTTATACCCTCTGAAACTTGCTCTAGCTCTCGAAATCTATAAGAATCATCTGTTTCAATAAGCTAGTTACTGTAGCAGAAAAAAATCACCATTGTCAAATTATTGCCATATCATTTCTCACAAACAATGAAAAGCAAGTGTGATCACACATTATTGTCAGCAAATTCAACAACCGTTACTGCATCAATTGCGTGACGGTAACACCATTTTATTCATACAACACGACAGAACGATACAACCATAAAAATACTTACTAAATTTCCATTATTTTTTTTTTTATCATTTAACAACGGCTACTACTACATTTCTATGGCTGTTCTACAGCATGGAATTCGGAACTTTTTTGGGCCACTACTTAAGTTAAAAATATTTTACGGTCCGTAATGAAAGCATTTAAAAAATATTACATATATTACGCTTACAGTTACATATAATTCGATTGTACTAACAGTTACCACTTAATCATAATAATAATAATGCTACCATACAAACTTACCATATTATCTTCAAAACCAGAAAAATCTATCATTAAAAAAAAATATACATGTATGTAATGTGAATATATGTACATGGCAGTCCACAGGAAATTGTGGCATAATATCTAAAAAAATAAATTTTAAGTACATACACTGTATATTTTCAACTCAAAACTCCACTTCCAGCACTCTGTTAACTTCCCAGGACAAAGAGAACTACCACGGGCAGCAAGAAATTATTTGCTCATGTGATTATAACATGACAATAGGGGGTGTTACTCACAAAAGCTAGTAGCTATGCGGATCTGACAGCTTCGTGTTTTCGCAAAAATCAGCCCGAAATTTTTAAAAGTAGCACAATAAAATGTCTTAAATTGTCATTCTGAGTACTAGTTCACACCTAAATCAATGGTTAATTGTCAAGTAAACTCCAAAATCAGAGCATGACAGACACATAGGATACTACTATAACTCTCTCGTGCATGTACGCTGAGGGTTAATAAATACAGGGTTTTTTTAATTATATTAAAATATTAGCAAGTATCCTGCCACACAGTGATGCTTGATGCAATACATACAACTTGATTTAGCTACATCAGTTTTTCTCTCCTGCTCTCTTCCTTCCTGAGTCATTTCAGCTCTTCATAACCTTCCCTCAATCAGCTCTTTCTTCTGAAGTCATGGATTCCTTCTCCCTTTGTCTATCCCTCCTGCTTCTCAGGCACTTTGTCCTTCTATTCATAATTGTGGACTCAAGCTTTGTGAAGCTATTGCCTTCTCTGTCCATTTCACTGATTTCACCTGCTTTTTTAGTTGCAATTAGTCATCGTTTTAAAGAAGTTTTAGTCATCTACATAATGTGATGACACTTTACCTATTCAGTTTAAGGTGATGCTTTCCCAACCAGGCTTAGCTCACGAATTATTCCTGAATACACACCATCACTGTTGTTACTGACACTCAAGCGTATTATTCGTAGTATCTAATGTAACTTTCTTCCTTAATTGCCTTCTACAGAATTTGATGATACTTTACCCATTCAGTACGAGGCAATGCTTTACCGATTCAGATCGAGGCACTTTACGAACCGGGCTCAGCTCACGAATTATTCATGAATACATGCCATTAATGTCGTCATCGTTGTTTACTGATACACAATATAGATGACAGCACAAAACTTCATAGCACTCATGAGTTGAGAAATTTCATCACCTCAAGGGCTTATAGTTACCATGCTTATATCTCCATATACTACCTACCATGTTAAATTAAATGAATATACCACACAATCTTCAAGTGACTCACCTGAAATTACAACTTGACTATGTCCAGTACTAGTAACCGCCTACAATTAACAATAATAACAACATTAACGACCACAACAAAAATTGTACACGTAAAAAAACTGTATTTCAAATCTATGACTAAAAACATAACAGCATTGGTTAACTCCAGTAACTAAAAAAAAGTTGAAATTGCAGCATTGAAAAATCGAGAATTGTATCTGAACTGCAAAGTGTTAAGCAATCAGGATTGATTTATATACCATAAATCCGAAATCACAAATGCATGAAAACATTTTAATGATATTTTCTCATTAATGGCTACTCTAAGGCAACTATTTAGCAATCAACAGCACACACACACACACACACACACACACACACACACACATACCCTTGTGGGAACACACCTAAGCCAAGCGTGCATCTGCAACTAACCACCATAGATTATTCATGATTGTGGAAACCATGAACTACCATAGTGTGGTAGCCGCTCTCGAATAGTAGCAGCAGAAGATTCTTACTCACTTATATTGTAGTATTTCCTGTGGCTTCTCATTCAGGAAAAAAATTTTTTTTATGTATGTAGGTATTCACTACCCATTCAATTTGTAGTCACTTTTTTTTTCTTTTTGTGCCAAAGTCAACAAACAATCTTTATTTATCTAGATAGACATTTTCACAATGACAGTAATTCTAATAAAAGCAGTTCACGAATGCTCAAATAGTGGTCTCTCTCTCTGAGGTGAGCTGAAAATAATAGCAGCCATGGCATCTGATTGAGAAGAGATCGCATCCCATTTTCATTCCACACTGACTTAGAGCCCGCGCCAACTAAAAGTAGATAAGTCAACAAGAGCACGCACTGAACTAAACACGCACCCAGTAGCCGTTTTAAGGATGTTTTGAAAGGATAGTTAGCCCCGGTCTTCAAGTTCGGGGTTATAGTACCGGGTCCCTGAATACCCTCTATAATCGTGGAAATTCGGGCTCGCTTCAAAACATAAAATGATTAATCCTTTATCACATTCTGGACCTATTGCATTCATGAATAGTAGCTAGAACAAAAATTCAGGTTAATAACCTGAATTTTTGCAATATATATATATTATATTTCGGTTTTGTTGTTGCTGTTTATTATGTTTAAAAGAAGAGTTTTAGGGATACAATAAAAAGCTACTGTACAGAATAATAAACACTTGTAATTATCACTCAAGAGATGGGTGTAGCCTGGGGTCGTGGTTTTAGTGTCACATGGATGGCGGTTTTAGGGTCCCAGAAGTATTTCCAAAAGCTGAGGTCTATACAATTGGTAAATTCACAAGCCAAGGCCGAATTAAAAATAAAACTAAATTAATTAATTTTTTTTTTAAAGGAAGTTAAAGGCAATAAATTTTTTCCTCTTGAACTATAACCTCTGGTTATGTATATTTAAGTATTTCATTTCCTTTACTAATAGGTGCTACTGCACTACCAGTTGGCCTGTACAGTGGACGTCACTACTGATCAAACAATTCTGACTAGAAGATTTATAACTAGCTCAAAAGACAAGTTAAATGAACTTTGTGAAGAAACCAGCATTCTAAGATTACTGACGAGTACAGCAATGCAGCTTGTGTTATTGCTTAGTCACTTGAAAAGGTGGGCAGAGAAAGAGTAGTGCCACCATCTCTAATAAGGCATGACCCTTCCAGCCTACTGGAGTAAGAGTTGTGTGTTACATATGTGTGTGTGTTTCGCAAGTATATGCATACACATGCATGTGTGTATGTGTAGACTTCTGTCCATATTCAAAAGAACAGCTCAAATTGAACCTAACTCATGTGCAGACAGCAAGAACAATAAAACCAAACTTACAACACCAATAAACAGATGAATTTCTAATTCATTTCACCTACTACCTACCCACTACTCCAACTCAGACCACAGAGGCTTTAAAATCTCACAACTGAAAAATTCATGTGATTCTTGGCGGAGCTTAACAATCTGCCTGCTTACAGTAGGAGACAAAAAAAAGTTTCGAATTCCGTTCCGTAGTACGGCCGTAAAACGGTAGTTTTTTTACCGTAGTTTTTATCGTTGCGTTCCGTACCGTTTTGACTAAACGGCCGACACGGTTTACTAAAATGGTAAAAAACAGTGAAGCATTTCCGTCGATTCACAGATATTTATCTAGCTAGAAACTCTTCTATAACTATATCAGCAGGCCTTATATTGACCATTAAACGCTACGGGGATAGTGCAAAAAAGCTCGCACAAAATTTTAACTTGCTTCAATAAAGCTGCAGACCGAAGTTCCGATGGGCATAGAGCTATAACGAGGTCTGCACTTCGTAGATCTTCTGTTAGCTACTGATGGACCTCCAGTGGTAAAAAAAATCTAAGCCCTAACATCAAGAAAATGTTGATACTGTATGGTGGTCAAACTAACAATTCTCCGCAAGACAACTTCGAATAGGACGGCTTCAAATTTTTTTTAACCCAAAGAGCCTGTAAACAAAAAATCGGAACATTTTATTGGATAAACGATTTTTTATATTTCTTTGAGCAAGACATATGGTGAACGAGAAAGATTAAAACGGTAACGCGGTCAAACGGAACGGCCGTTTTTTAACAAACAGCGTACCATTTCCCCCGTTTTTTTAATCGTGCGACGGCCGTTCTACGGAACGGAATTCGAAACTTTTTTTTGTCTTCTACTGTATCTCTGACAACACAGTGGAAGCACAAGTTTATGTGCAATAAGTTCCAACACAACTGTCCAATGGCTGTCATCATAAGGAGTCTCCACCCACATATGAGTGTGGCCTAGTCATATTGTCAAATTAATTCATAAAAACTGAAAGGTTGTGATTGTGACAGCATCTGGGAGGTGTGGGAAGCATAGCCCCCCAAGCATCAAGAGGGGAGGGGGGAGGGGGTTTGGGGAGCAAACCCTCCTTTCCTCCTCCTCCCCCCACCAATCAATGGGCTAGGTTGTACTGGTCATGTGACCACAAACACAAAAGGCTTATGACTATTCTATCATAAGCAAATGTTTCTGCAATGACTGTTTTAAATTATAAAACTATGAATGGGTGGGGCTTTCCATGGGATAATTGACAGCAATATTGGACTCACGTGACGCCTTCAATAAGGACAGATACTACGCAGTGCGTATATTTGATAAAACTAAAAGGAGATATATAACTGAGTTAAAGAAAATGGAAGAGTAGCTGGTTAAAAGAAGATATAGGAGAAACAAAGTCGTTTTGCAAATGTTATCTCACAAATTGAGCTGAAATGTGAAAAATATGTAGTGTAGATGTGTGGGCTGGAATGTTCTTCTGACTAAGCTCACTGAAAAGGTAGTGATATTGGTTCTCCTGACTCCAATTCCATCACTATCACCGCTTCACTGGAGTTGAGCGCACAACACATGAAAATATTCTATGCACTATGGCTCCTTAGAATTGCTGCAAATACTGGACACCTCTCCGTAATGTCCCTACCGTCTTTGTCGTAGAGTGTCACAAAGAAGGGAAAAATTATTTGGTAACCAAGGCTATAGTTGCTATGTTCTAAAACAGATAGACTACAAAATCTCGGGAACTACCACCCGTCGAACCCCTCGGGCCGCTAGTATCGCCCTTGCTACACTCGGGACGGTACAACCCACAACCCTCAAGGTTCTGTGGTACAGTAGGAGTCAAAAAAAAGTTTCGAATTCCGTTCCGTAGTACGGACCTAAAACGGTAGTTTTTAACCGTAGTTTTTATCGTTGCGTTCCGTACCGTTTTGACTAAACGGCCGACACTGTTTACTAAAACGGTAAAAAACGGTGAAGCATTTCCGTCGATTCACAGATATTTTCTAGCTAGAAACTCTTCTATAGCTATATCAGCAAGCTAAGGCCTTGTATCGACCATTAAACGCTATGGGGATAGTGCAAAAAAGCTCGTATAAAATTTTAACTTGCTTCAATAAAGCTGCAGACTGAAGTTCCGACGGGCACAGAGCTATAACGAGGTCCGCACTTCGTAGATCTTCTGTTAGCTACTGACGGACCTCCAGTAGTAAAAAATCTAAGCCGGAGAAGGCCCTAACAGCGAGAAAACGTCGATACTGTGCGGTGGTCGAACTAACAATTCTCCGCGAGACAACTTCGAATAGGACGGCTTCAATTTTTTTTAACCCGAAAAGCTCCGCCTCTGGAGCCTGTAAACAAAAAATCGGAACGTTTTATTGGATAAACGATTTTTTATATTTCTTTGAGCGAGACATACGGTGAACGATAAAGATTAAAACGGTAACGCGGTCGAACGGAACGGCCGTTTTTCAACATACGGCGTACCGTTTTTTCCCCGTTTTTTTATTTTGCGACGGCCATTCTACGGAACGGAATTCGAAACTTTTTTTTGGCTCCTACTGTAGATCCCTCGATTTCGTTGTCTATCTATTATTTAGTGCTCACCATTGGACTGCTGGGGTCCGTCTTGTATTCGCCATCCACAATGAACAGATAATTATGAGTCCCCACTGGCAGAGTCACTTCCACGAATACTCCACTACCAGTGCCTCTACAATCACATCCACACACACACATGGAACACGTGAAGGATACACTAGGGAGGAAAGGAACCTTTAAATCTAACTTCACAGAAATGTATACTCCCCTAGTGATAATTATATAGAAACGTACTTTGGCCCTAAACCTCACTGGACTATCAACAGCTGCTTTACCAAGTTGCAAATAAACAAAACCAAGATTTTTTGTGAAGTACAGAGCTCACTACTTTGTTGACCCTCTCACTGTCATATCTAAAGCAATTCGGATAAATATTTGCAAGTTCTACTCAGGGATCACTAAGGTCGAATGCTCTATGTTGAATACTTAAACCAAAAATATAAACCAATCAATTAATTAAAGATCCAGTCCACATGGTTACACAAATAATGTTACAAAATTATTGTTATCAGCTGAACTACTGAGTAGCAGCACTGGGGCAGGAAGTTAACAAGATTCACTGAGAGAGAAACAATTCATAGAACATTAAATTCCTGCTGCCCTTGCAGTAACATTGTTAAACCATACCCAGCAATATTGGCAAGAACTGAGGCTATTACAATATAAACTCTCATCTCATACATCTTCCCCCTTAGTCCATGAAACAACTTCTCCCACGCTAACCCTAATTAGAGGGTCGAAATCCATCATGGACCACCTCCCCCCCCCCCCCCCCTAAAAAAAATTTTTTTTAATTAAATCCACCGGATCCAAAAACATTACAAATGGGGATACAAGTCTAATAAAACATTTTCACTTGATCGGTCTGGTGTGTCACTCAATAATAATATTAGATTGAATCAATAATCCTTATGTCAGAATGTTGGTGGACCATGTAATTAGCTTAATTTACACATATGCATGACTTGTAGACTAATTCAGAAGAAAAGAAACTTTAGGGGACCATGAAATTCACATGTTTTATACTCGGATATGTCCAGTGAGGGGAAAGATCATTAGCTCTACTCAATACATACTTGAGAACTGACAAGCATGAAATTTTGCCAAATTGTCTCGTACATGCGTGCCTGTTACAATGACTGATACCTAGCCTGTCCATTGTGTTCTGCAATGATAAGCACTGCTGTGTGGAGACAGCTGACCATCAGGGGGGTGTTAAATGAGAACACTGGCACAGCTTTATCACACATGGTCACCTGAACTTCTATTTGTGTCCTACTAACTAGCTGCTTGCACAGGTTATGTACACACACACACACACACACATTCTATAAATGACTCTCATACACAGAGCATGTGAAATACATCCATACACAGTTTACAGACACATGCATGTACTTCCAATTCTGAGAACTAGTTATCTGACAGTCTCTTTAAAAAAACTGCAAAGAATTCAACTGCATTCTTGGACAAAACTGCCTTCCTGGACAAAACTGGGTACTTCTAATTGATGCTCACCATGGTCACACCTACTTTTAGCTGAGAAACCTTCAATGATATGACACCAAAATAAATTAGTGATAATCCAAGATTTGGAATTGGTGCAGCTTTATTGATGTTCACATGTGTACTATAAACACTAGTGGTGAGCGCAATGGTAAATAATTTCAAGTTATAGTCTTAGTCGTATGAGAAATAATGAATACGGAGCTAAAAAACAAAAATCTCAAACCCAACTTTACTATCATGCACATGCACCCATGCATGTGTCTACTCTATGTGTAAATACCATAACACCAAAAACTGCTTGGAAAAACATCAATTTATTCCCTTTGCACCATTCAAGTGTCATCATTACCTCTTCACACCTTTTCCACTTTCCAAATTTACCATAATCAAAGTGTTTATATTTATTTCTATTTAGCTTACCCCAGAGAGCTGTTGACTGGGATCTTGGCCCAGTTATTGAAGCTACCAACTAGGAATACTTCTCGCCCACCTCCTTCCCACTGGAATATGTGGGGCTGCATTACCGGCTCGGCGCTGTCGGCACTCTGATTTCTCCCGCCTCTACCTCCCCTTCTTCCACCTTTCCCACCACCTCTTCCTCTCCTTCTACCCCTTCCTCCTCTCCTCCTGCTTCCTTGCTCTTCCATTCTACTAAGCAACTTAAAAGTCAATTCGTGGGGAGCAAACCTTGCCTCGTCCGACACCCGAACACCGGGATTTTTGTGGGTAAAGTAACGTCATACAACGACCCTTACCGAATATATTATCAAAACATGGCAGGCATAGTAAGCTGTAATTCTGACACCCCCAGTCCTATAACTACAAGTAGAAGAGATTTCTTACATCCTCTTTCTTTCCCTGAAGCCGAAGAGCAAGATGTGAGTTTATCTCACTTTGTTTGCCATGGAAAGGACTGCCCTATTGTGTGCTTATTCCCATCCTGTAAAGAAGAATTTGGAACTAATGCTCCACCACTAAAAACCAGACGACCTACACAAACTGAGGAATTTCAAATTCAACCAAAATGTGAATTCGAAAGTGTATGTAGTAGAGACATAGATAATGGTTCAGCGTCTGATAAAGAAAATTGTGAAGAGGAAAATTCAGAGCAAAAGTTTTCAACCAAAGATCAGTGGCTTCGTCATTTGTTCCTAGGACACAAATTAGTAGTGGATAAAGTAAATACAATATGCAGTCTCAAGAGGTATGTATATATCTGAAGTCATGCTGTGAAGTTGTGAATTAGTTATTGATTAATAATCTAGATATTCATGTTTGAGACAGTATTTGAATCCGTAGGAATGTAATAAAGCTGCTATTGATGTTATTTTCAAATTTGCAATTTATTTCCTAGATAATTTAGAGCAGGTAAAAGCATCTTTTAAGTGCTAGTCAAATTCAATAGTGTGAAAAAGAAAAGTTTTTCAATAGTAATTGCAATAAATTAAGAACCAGTTGTTGTTTTATAGATAGCAATTTTACATTGACTGTTATATATTACTTTAGCTATGCAGAATATTGGAGAAGTAGACTAAGTGAGGCTCCTATCACTGACTTCATGGCGGTCATAAGAACCAATTCCACTAAAGAAGGTGCAACAATGTATTAATTATTCTATGAAGCTCAGAATGTTAATATTTGTGTATATTTTTAATTTAATTGTTGTTGTCGTTGTTTTCACTTGATATAATTATCTTTATGGATTTTTAACATGGTATATTACGTGTTAGAGAGTTGTGGGCCATCAGAAGAGTATTATATGCTCAGTGATGCTTTACCAGAAGATAAAGAACTGAGGAACAAACTTAAATTACAAAGACTGGTAAGTATAGGGCACTTGACTAGGAAGTTGAACTATCTGGATGCACAATGATTAAGTGATGGAGAATTGAGATTTTTTAGTTATTAATTATAATATTTTTTTATTTTTTTTATTTGTTGTTGTTTTTGTTGTTGTTCTAGGAAGCCATTCTGCGTGTCCAAGAGAAGGAGAGGAACAATGAAAATTTTAGTCGCAAATGTTTGTTCTGTAGTCAGGTATCCACTGGTAACAGGAGTCATTTGTTCCAACACATGCTGGACTCCCATGGCTTCCATGTAGGACAACCTGACAACCTGGGTCAGTCAGGGAGAACTTCAGAAATGCATTATATTTGGCTGGTTTTATAGACCAGTGCTTTGTATCCTAAATGTTTTTGATAAAGGATAGTTTTATTTGCTGATCCCAGATGGTTTGTGGTAGCAGTGTTTTTGCTACGTATTACAGTACTTTCACTCTGGCATCAGATGTATTTGTTGTTGCTGTTGTTTCTTATAGTATTGGTCAATGAATTTCTAGACCTTCTCCAACTGAAACTAAACAGGTCAGTAATTGCTCTATTATTTTCTCATTACATCTCTTTCCACCATAATGATATTACAACAAGTACTTTTAATCGACAGATGGACGGACAGACAGACGACCGGACAGACAGACAAATGACCACACAGACGACCAGACAGACGATCAGACAGACAACCAGACAAACATACGGACAGATGATCAGACAGACAGACTGATGACCAGACAGACATACAATCAGACATACAGATGACCAGACAGACAGACAGATGACCAGACAGACAGACAGACGACCAGACAGACAGACAAGAGCATGCTATGACAACACAGAGAATAAGACAGACTATATACTAAAACCCCAACAGTAGTCAACTAATCGCTGTAATAGTAACTGTTTCTTTGCAGCCTACAATGTCTATACTGTGAGAAAACATTCAGAGATCACCCGACTCTGAAGGACCACATGAGGAAAAAGCAGCACAAGAAGATAGATGGCAAGAACCACGAGTATGACAAGTTCTACCTGATCAACTACCTTGAGCCAGGCAGAGGCTGGGAGGAGATGTTAGCTGAGGATGACAGAGACATCATACCCCAGCATCAGGACAGGTCTGTGGCACTGAAAGAGAGTGGATTGAATTTGCTCTGAGATTTTGGTTATTTATGGTGGTGATGGTACATTAGTTTTTACTTGTGCACTCAACCTCCTCTTATCCAGGCACCTTGGGAGTTGAGTGTGTGCCCATATCTCGGAAATGTCATTACTCAAAAGAAAAACAACCCTTTCCAGGAGGTTTCAGGCTCTATGGTATTAGATTGTTGTACTCCTTTGCTTACAACTCTCAGTAGGCTCTCTAAAACTCTCTAGAACTAGAATTCACTGCCATTTGGTAATGGTCGTCAAATTAGCGAACTCACTGGGTAAGAATTAATTAATTCGGTGGCATAGCTGTGTAAATAGGTAAATATCAGATAGCAGTAGTGTTTATTAGTTTGCATCACATGTGTAGCAATGTAAGACATATACAATTGGAGTATTCAAGTCTTTCATCACTTCCTTTCTTTGCACTTTTTTTTTCAGCCTCTACATACCTTTACCTTTGTTGTCATGAAGTGTTTTGGGGCCTAGACCTATGTAATTATAGTAATTATTTGGTTATAAATCACTGGAAGCACATAAGTCCTAGACAATTTCTTTCTGAACTCTAGGGAGTGGGATGACTGGAAGGACAGAAGCCATGGCTCTCTCATCTATTGTCTATTTTGTTCCCACTCCTGTGAAGACTTCTCTATGGTATTAGATCACATGGTAACCAAACATTCATTTGACTACCAGGACTGTGTGGCACAACTCAATCTGGACTACTATGACAGAGTAAAACTGGTCAACTACATCAGAAGAAAGGTCAGGTTATCAAGTTGTAAATAATATAAAATTATATGAGCTAATTTACTAAAAATTTGCATATGTCTGTACTGTGTTCTTTTGATACCATCCTCTTAATTGTAATATTTATGAAATGTTTACAATACTAACCTAATTGATTTGTTTTTTGTTTGGTTGTTTTGTTTGTTGTTATTTTTTGTTTTTTTTTGTTTTTTTGTTTTTTTTGTTGTTGTTTTTTGTTTTGTTTTTTCCTTGAACAGGTTTACTTGAGAATATGTTGTTTCTGTCAAGAGCAATTATCCAGCCATGAGACTCTCACTGCCCACATGACGACACTGGGTCACTCCAAACTGCCGGAAGTAGAGGGGAAATCTTCCAGCACTCCATGGAGTCAACCTCAGTATGATTCTATAAGATTTAATTTAGAGTGAAATTACAATATGCCTTAGCCTAAGTTTGATTAAAAAATTGGGTCCTTGAACTTCATGGCATACAACTATAGCTCTCTTTATTGAATGTTAAATCTCATGTGTACTATAGGAACTAACTTTGCCAAGTGTTTTTACACTCAAAAGGCTTTAGTTGATTAATTTAAATAATTTTTTACCTTTTATATTAGTACCGTAATGCGTGACCCGCTCCGCGAAAACCGGACAAGTTACGTAAAATCTCATAAACACTCAGAACAAAAAACGGCGAGAATCATTTTTTGGACAATATTTTTTTCTTACATAATTACCAAAAACCACAGGTTGCCATGAAAACCAGATGCTGTTGATTAATTTAACGAACTATATGATCATGGGTATGTAACAATAAACACGGTTACTTTTTGTACACACATAATTTTATAATTCTCCTATTTTGTAGGTACATTAGACACTTACAGTTGCATTATTATCTACTATTGTTAGATATCCTATAAATTAATTATGGTATTTTCGCTCCATAATCCATACAGATTGAAATAATCAGTTCAATTTGATGCATGAAAAATGGTTCAAATAAAAAAGTCTGTATTTCATTTTGAGTTAGTTCTTCTTAAAGTTTACTTGCTCTGATATAGTTCAAAATATCTTGAAGGAGCAACACAGGAATATAGTAGCATCAATAGTATGGAGAGCACACCAGCTGGAAGAAAGATACTTAGAAGAACTAGCAATGTGGAGCCATTTTGAGCAGCTATCTCCTATTGGGCAGTCGTCACAGAACTCTCAGCATCTAGCTCTGTCATATTCAGCGCTTTATCTTCACACTCTTCATTTAGCACCAAGAAAGTTATCTCCTTCCTCGTAAAGTCTGCTCACTTCAGTCAGCCATAACTAAAAATTAATTCTATTGCTACCCCATCAAATAGCATATCAAAACGACACGCAATTCAAGCTGAATTCGTTGATTTAGGTAATAACACTTATACGTGAAGTATGCACAAGAAAAAGGGGTCGATCTAAACCCGGGTATGACTGGGTCAATTCGACCCCCCCTAGCCGCCGTTAATGGGCTAAATACGAATGTTTCCACACACAATGTCATACCCATATATTCAGTGTGCCAAGATGTTGTTGTTGTTGCTGTTTTTTGTTTTTTGTTGTTGTTGTTTTTTGAGCTCTGGGTGATGTGATATTTTGAATTTGCAGGTATTATTTTCCCACATATGAAAATGATGGATTTTTATTCTCTTTGGATGACTCCTGAAAGTACAGCATTTGACTTAGTCCACCTATTTTAATCATGTGATTTCTGTATCATATCATAGTATACGAATAAAATGAATTAACTCTCATCAGAACTTACATATATCAGTATTACACTAAATTAATACATAGTGAGTAAAAGGAAATGTTACATACATAGTACATGTGTAACTTATACTAGTGATGTGCTTGAGCACAAATGACGAGCGAGCCTAAAACTACACTATTGATTAGCTTCCGACACTCCACTACTAAAAAAAAGTAAAAAAATAAAAAACAAAGCAAGTCACATTATTTAGCCTCTGCTTAGTTGTTAAGTAGTAGCTCTAACGCACAATACCTTCACACAACTGGACATACCTACACAAGACTTACCTTCGTGGTATGTCTAATGGCCAATGAATTTTCAAGTAAATACTATTGCATAGGGCTTACACTATGACAAATAGCACATTAACTTACCACTGTCAGTAATTGGAATAGTAGTGTTTTAAGTTTTAACTGCACCCCCAATAGAATTCAAAATCAGTTTCTAGGATAACACGGGTAATGATAGATAAACGAGAGGATTTTGTTTATTGAAGTTTGGAACGGGGTCGACCACCGAACTAACACAAAAATGCCATGGTCAAAGTAAAAATTTAGTCTCGCGGGCCAGACCCTCATGACCCTCCCTCCGCTCGGGAAAAAAAGAGGGTCTGAGGACACTCGCCATACTTCCCGGTTCTGGCGGAATGCAATCAATGAAGAATCCACGTGACCCGAGTCGTAAAGAATTTAATTGCCGCCTAATATTGCCGTTAAATTTTTTTATTTTAATACCAACTTCCGCCTGTGGTAGCTTTAGCTTGATCTGCGGGAATATTTATATCCGCTTTTGAAGACGTTATTGATCAGCTGTTAAATGAGCTTGAAGAGCACGATTTGCATACGACTATGGACTCTAACTGCATTCTCTGCCTAGCACCGTTGCCTCTCGCTTCTAAACAAGGGAGACTCTACGGATTGTCGTCTAGTATTGTCCTGCAGTTGCTACAAACAGAGACGAATAGACTAGGAGTGAGCGAGATAATTCCTCCAAGGCATTCTGGTTTTCAAGGTCCATAGTTGTGCATTTCTTGCTTCAACTTGGTTGAAAAACTGCAAATTAATCATTTCAATTCACAATAAATTAAATAGTTTGAGGTTGGTCATGTAATTGGTACAATCTGATTGACTCTACGTACATTCCTGTAGAGAACCTGAAAACCATCTGGCATGCGAGACTAGTACAAAATGACATATGTATGTCCAAACATAAACAAACAAACATCTGCGATTTTCAATTGTGTTACCCCTGTAAGTGTCTCACTCGCCTATTACACAATAGTAGAAAGAAAACAACAAAACAACATGAGTTTTAGTATAGGTTTGCCCGGTGACATTATCATATCTCATCTGAGAAAACTGAACTTCTCCACCAATACTTCGAGAACTGTCTTCCTTCTCAGGTGGCATGCGCAGTTTGCTGTCACCATCAGGGCAGTTGAAGCTAACTCCAGTCAGTACTTTCACGAGAAACATCTGTCGTCCATTAGGGGACTGGTAGCTGTAACGATCGGAGTAGCTTGCATCGGCTTTACAAGTATAATGCAAAGTAGGTAGTATAGAGGTTGCGTCAAGAATGCCATCCAGTTATCCCAATGCCTTTGGTCTTCAACATCCACACGGGTAAGCTTTGAAGCATTCTCCAGTATTTGTTGCGGCAGCTCCGAACTCCCTTGTTCAGAAATGACTGAGATATGAGAGGCTATTGCAGTGTAGAGGTCATCATCCGGAGTCACCTCTAACTCAGGAATGTCATCGTCCACCCGATGTTCGGCAATATCTTTAACTCTCAGTCTCATCATCACAGAAGACACATGTTTAATTTTTTTCCATAGCCTTAAGCTTTCATAATAAAAAAGAAAAGAAAAAAGGACAACACTGTAGAGGAATGAGACACAGGGAAACAGTAAATATAAGTCGCAACAATGTCAATTCACAAAAGCAAAGACAGTAAAAAACAAAATTATATTACATATAGACAAACAATAAGTGAATAGTCAACCAACTTCAAAATAACAGCAAAATACCCTCCAACAAATCAAAAAGATTATGTCAGATCAAGAGTTCAAACTATGCACACAATGTAGTTCAGAGTAACTGGAAGCAAACACAATGGCTGGGGTTCGTCTCTGCTCCAGCTGAGTGTAGAAAATGTCAGAAGGAGCACTGCTGCTACCAAATGTGGTGAGACTGCACATCAGAGACTTCAGTTTACTGCCACCACAGTTCACTTTCTCCTTAGGCTTATAGGTTGAGGCTCAGTACACTAATCCTTAAACAGATACCAAACTTTAAACTTGTCTAGTTAAGGACATTATCAAAGTCAGAGCACAGAGTAGAACTGAATGAAATGTATTATACAGTGTGGTATGATGAGCTGGTCGTGTGCCTCAACAGTAGCTGCCACCAGTCACTGTCAAATACACTGCACTCCCATCAAGAAGCTCCCAAGTCCATGTGTCAACTTAGGTTTGGAACAAGTTGAGGCAAGCCCTTCCTATCCTTAGGTTAATCAGCCCTGGATACCTCTCTGACAGTATTCTAATTCATAAAAGAGCAAAGTTAGGCAGAGCTTTCGGCTAGTGTATTTTAATAAGTGAAATCTGTACAGTAAAGTGAGGCTGGCCAATATATATCAAGCCTGCCAAAGGTGAGGTGAGAGAGAACAGTGCATAGGAATGGGTTGAACTAGTGATGTGCTTCAGCACAAATGGCGAGTGAGCTGGTCTGATTTAAATTTGAATGCTAGGTGCTAATAAAATTTCTGTTAGTTAAATATTTTTTTTAGTTTATTGCTATTCTTTAGCAACACACAACACTTTTATACATACTTGTTCGCTGTATATACCAGCACAAAACCTGCGTTGTATTCTCTTCATAACTTGACTATTAGAAAAAGAATTTTCAAGGAGTAAGAAATCTAATTTTCAAGGATGATTACGGGTAAGGATCGATAAACTAACTGTTTTCGTTTAAGCTAGTCGCCTTTCCAATGTATGCTCTGTTCAAAATGCTCTATTGTACCAAAGCTCTAGTAGATATAGCATTTTGTTGTATTCTCTTAGTGATTTGACTATTGAACTTTGGACTTTCAAGTAAGAACAAATCTGTTACGTATGGCATATAGCTATGATGAACAGCGCATTGACGAAGTTAACTTACCACCGCCGCTAAAAAAAAAAGAAGAACTCAGCTAACTTTCGAAGACTGGGAACATCTCTCCCATTCGGTTTAAGTAGCCTCCGGGGGTGGACACGGATTGACCTCTTTGAACTTTTCCATTATATATACACCAAAATCTCAATTTAGAAATGAGTGTCGCTTTGCTCACCAATTAAGTTCAGGTTACATGTTTGGAATTGCATTAATAAGATTATGGGTGAATGAATGAAAATGCATTAGGGTAGGGTTAAGGAATAAGTATGTATTTCTGAATAAGTCTAGGGCTGCATGAATAATGTGGGAAGAAGTCATTCTACAATATACAGGTGGAGTGAGCTATAGTGAGTGAGTGAGTGAGTGAACTCTCACTATGTGGTGTCATTTCACCACCGAGAATATTAAAGAAAAGCTCAGTCATAATATGTATATTTAAAAAACTGCTTGGAATCAGGAATCACTTGTGCCGTCTAAGTCAAGAAGTTGAAAGAAGACGTTTAAATAATCACTTGCTGAAAACAATGATGTTAGAAAATACGCTCTTCTGAAATATCTTAAGGTGCATTTTCACTTAAATACTGGCGAGTGAGCAAAGCAAGCAAAATACTCTCAAGTAAAATACAGTTGCAATTTCGCTACATGTGCATACAAGTAATACTAGTGATGTGCTTGAGCACAAATGGCGAGCGAGCCTAAAGACTATACTATTTTTATATGAATGATTTTGACTTCTAACACTGAATACTGAATTTCGCATACAGGGTAAAGGGATTTCAGTGCCATAGTAACAATTCTCTGCAACTGCTTGGAAGGAAAAAACAACAACAAAACAATACACGTTATTTAAAAGTTTTCTTTGTGATATTCTTTAGCTAAGTAGTGGTTGTAACACACAATGCTTTGACACAACTGTGCACCTACACAGACTTACCTTCGCAGTAGTCTAGTGGACAATGTATTTTCAAGTAAATACTGTTGCGCACAGCTTATAACCATGACAAAGAGCGCATTGACTTACCACCGCCACTAACTCGAATAGAAATGAAAGTCCCTTAAGTTTTCACGTTTTAACTGCACCCGCAAAGAATTCAAAACGGTAAACAATTCAATTTCTAGGGTGATACGGGTACTGATCGATAAACCAGAGGATTCTGTTTAGTGCAATTTGGGACGGGGTCGACCACATAACTAACACAAAAACGCGAGGGTCAAAGTACAAAATGAAAGATTTTTAGATTTTACCCTAATGCATTTTCATTCATTCACCCATAATCTTAACAATAAAAGAATTCTTTTCATTTCCCTATTTCTTATTTTTAAATGGCAGGATAATTAAGTGTTTAGAAAAATGATGGGAGTCTATACAAGTAGCTTTCAGATGGCCAAATTAATTTTTTTAATAGCATGCATAGTGAAATTATATACGACATGTTATACCAGTCAACACAATCCAATAGCAAGAGCCTGTTGTAATGGTTACTGTTCACTAGTGTTATTTTTAAATCAATAAAACAATCAATCTCAGTACGTAATGAACACAATAGAACATACTAGCTAGTATATTATCTAAAAAAAAATACTATAGTATAAAAACTGAAAACTTCTGAGTATCTATTTAATTATAGGTAATAAGATATGCAGGATAAGCCTTATCATTGTCATAGGTCATAAATACTTTCGAACCTCCAGTATGCCCGGACACAGTGTCATACTTCTCATGAGAAAATTCATATTTTCCCGAGCAAGCACCAGCTGCCTTGACAGGAGGCATGCGGAGTGAGCTATTACTTGGACATTCATGAGTATCACCAGTAAGAACTTTCACTAAAAACATTTGCCGACCGGTCGCTGACCGAAAGCAGTAGTTATTAGAATAACTAGCATTTACAGCAAAATAATTGGCCATCCCCCACATTCCCTGGGCAGAAAATCTCATGTCAAAACCTTCCTCTCCCTCGTAGATATTTCTAGGATCATTGGAACGAGTTCCATGAAATAGTTCCATTTCATTGACACGACCACTGTTCTTATGATCAAGACGTTTCTTATGACTGCTATACTTCTCCCACAGCCACTTGTTTTGAATGCGAGATATAGACACAACTTGATGACCACCCATAGTAGCTGAAAATTTGGTGTGTACTTGTGACCATTCCACACTGTTTGGCACCAGTGTAAACTGTTCAGTGGTTTTCGATTGCTGCTGCCACTCAGGGGGGAATTCTATATCCTCTTCTGAGGATACAGACAGCATATGAAAGGTGAGAACTTCTTCTTGAATATCTTCCAATGCAGCCTTACATTTATAGCGTACTCCCTTCAAATGTAAAATTCGCTGAGGTTTTCCATCAGGTGTCTTTGAATCCTCAAAATTAGAAGTCACACAATTTCTTTTAGCAATTTTATGTAACTTCTGTTCTAAATCTGCTGGGACAACACCTTTAGGAAACTTGTCAAAAGAAATCTCAGAGATAGACTTATTCAATTTGTTTGTCAATCTGTCTTTAGCAGAATGCAAATAATCATGAGGACCTCTCAGAGTAATGACAACATCCTCTTCCGGTGACTTATCATCATCACCAACCTCACCATCACCACTAATTTCTCTCTTTTCATCACTGACTGAAACAGATGCTTGGGAAACAGGTGGAGACATTGCTTGAGATACGCCAGTGGTAACGGGTGATACCCCAGAGGACTGCCTCCTGATATTACGCGAATAATTGGTCACTGAATTAGTTTGGGTCATACGAACTGGATCAATGTTATATATAGTACCATTGATGACTAACGGTCCAGGAAGTTTGTCCTGATACATTTTTTCAATACATGCACTCTCTTGTGGTGTGTATGGTGAAAATTGTCTTACTTCCAAATTATCCCATTCCCATTGAAAACAAAATGAATCCATTGAAGCAGGACTTATATTTTGTCTAATGTTTCTTGAAAACCCGGTTATGGTGTTTCTTTGCAGCATTTTATTAAAGTCAATGACATAGTTATTGCCATTGATAGTTAAAGATAGATCTTTCTTTGGAATAGACTTAAATGCAGCATCAAGCTGAGAGCATTGTGTGGCAGAATAAGGTAAAAATCCTCCTTGATCGTTCGTCCATTCCCACCTAGATATTGACAATGGTGAGGGTTCAGTGACGGAAGGTGAGACATCAGCTTGTAAAGATCTAATCTCATCTTTGTTGTGTGGTTGATAAGTCCCACAGACGCCACTGCGCATTACTAACAGAAATTTACTAACTGCTTTCTGACTGTACAAAACAAATTTAATGTGAGTAATTGCTGTTTGAGACTGAGACTGAGACTTGAAAAAGTCTCTTACAGATTTCAAAGACATACGAGCACATACGTCTTCTGGAACTCCAAATACGCCTGTGCTAATAGCAGGAAAAGCTATCGACGTGATCTGTTCAGAAGAAGCTACTTCAAGACTTTTAAAAACTGTAGAATACAAAATCTGTTCTTCATTATTCATGCCATCTTGCCATCGAGGACCTACCGCATGAACAACTTTCTTGCATGGGAGATCACCAGAACCTAGAATTAAAGCAGAACCACTTTGGACTTTTTTGTGAGTGGCTATGTACTCATCACTTTCTCTCTGAATGCTAGGTCCACCAGCATCAGAAATAGCTTTAGCCAAGCCGCCAATGTGCTTTAAATCTTCATTAGCCGCATTAACAATTGCATCCACTTGCTCATACACAAGGTCTCCCTTACAAATATCTACTTGTATCACTAAACCAGGGATATCAGTAGTTAGTTGTGAAGAACCAATTAATCTACTAGATCTTCCTGGCTTGGGATACGAAAATGAAACACACAAATCACTTCCCAGTTTGCTTTCAAACTGCATAAAATCAGGAGATTTTAATAAAGGTATGCAAATAGGCTTTACTGGCACTTTCACCTCACCTATACTATTTTCCAAGCTTTCTAAAATGAGGGTCTGGATCAGAGGCTTTACAATGCCCAAGGAACCTTCAGTTCCTGAGAGTCTAAGACCAACTGGCTTCTTCTGAATAATGACAGATACCTGGTGCTCCCTTGAAATAGAGTTGGCTCGAGTGATATACTCCATGGATCTGGCTTGGTTGGACAGTATCAGATTGACGACTGGATCTTTACTGCACAATACGTAGCTAGTGCTAGCTCGCTCTCCCACTGATTTGCGTACTAGTTCCTCAGCAGTTTCCAAATTTTCACTTAATTCCTTAGGTGCAATGAGAGTTACTTTGTTGTGGTGCCTGTCAATTTGCTTGACATATACAATATTCTTGGTAATTTCACCCAATTTCTTGTCTTTTCTTGCCCCCAGTAGAAAAGTAATGCCTGCAGGACTGAGAGAGAAAGTTTTCTCTTCAGTTTCTACACCTTCAGTCAAAATAGCCTGCTTCAAATCAGAAACGTAGACTTCATCAGAACCAATTACTCGGAATTGTACAGGTAGCATGCTCTCTTTGTCAGCTTCCTTCTTGCTGAAGTGTACGTATGTCTTATTTCTAACTTCTTGCTCTCTTATTTGATTCCACCTTTTCGACCACATTCCATCCAAATAGGTGGGACAACGTAGCTCACAAAAATCTTCAACTACTTTCAATTCTAGAAGATCAGATAAACTTGCCTGAACATCATTCACTTGAGATATTGTCCCCTTCAACCGTATGGCACAATTTTCTCGGTTACCGCCGCTCGGTCGTATCTGTATGTCACATTTCTTCTTGCACTCATTAATATCATCTTGGTATAATTTTTTTAATAATACGCACAATGAATCACTGATATTAATGTATTTCACAGTTGTTACAGTCTGCTCGACTTTTTCCTTAATTTCACCCATACAGCTTTGAAGCTCAGATGGAAAAAGTGCATTAATAAAGGTAGAAGACTGCTTATAGCTTTGAGATATTTTAAGATCATATTTTTTTTCTAAATTGACCTTCATTTCTGTGATTACCTTTTCCATTCCATTCCGAGTAATCGGATAACGTTTGGAACTGGGCTTCACGGAATTTAATTTATGGCACACTTTAACAAAAAATTCTTCATTGCAACAGTAGATATAAACTTCAAAAGCATCTTGTTTAATTTCATTAGGTTTGTTACGACTCTTCTCTCTACCGACATTTAATGCAAGATACTTGAATGACTCTTCTTCAGCTGAGTATGGTTGAAGAATGAACTGTTTTATCATGTCCTTAAACTTGAGATTGTGTGTAAAGGAATACTTCTTACTCAAAAGTCCCTTTAAGACTGTGGAGTGAAAATAAGTTTTAGCTTGTTCCACTTCTTCAGGTCTACCTTTCAAGAAAACTCTGTCTTTTCTGTATTCGACTTCCACAGACAATTTAGAAATACTACTTTGACATAATTGCTTGATATAAACAGCCTCTTCAGAACTACACTCAAGTTTGATACTATTGACAGATAAATGCTGATAGACCAGAGGAATGACTGCCTTCAGAATATTCCGATCTGTAGACCACAATGGCAAAATTCGCCCAGGTGAAACACAAACAAAAACATTGCTTCCATGTGGCCCATTAACTAGGGTTTGCTTCAAACTTTCAAGTTCAGTCTGCTGATAATCTCGAGTAAGAGTTACATTTTCACAGCATAATGAAGCCAAGTAACTCTCTACAGTTGCACGAGCTTTTTCAACGGCAGCTGATTGACCTTCAAACTTGATAGCTGATGAGCCAGGTTCAAAACCACTAATATGAACACTATAATGAACCATTTCAGAAGGTAAATTAGATTTCAGATGACATAGTGCTTCCATTTTAAGCCTACAAAAAGTACATTTAATGGTAAAGATATTAATCAATAATTTTAATACTCAATGTAATATATTATGTCCAGAAAAAAAACTGTGCTCAAAATTCAATATGAATAAAGAATTAGACAATAGCATGCCTTGATTTAGAAATGTATACATGATATAGATATAATATATAATTATATATAAATAGATACAATATAATTAGGTAGACCTACCTTTCTACAGAAATCTCCTTATTGAGATGCTTTGATAAGTATCCCTGAGCATCCTCAACTATCTCTCGCTTTCCAGAAAAGACAATACAGTTATTTTGGGAGTCAGGATTGTACTTAACATCACGATTCAGCCTAAAAGGATCCATGATTTCATTGAACAAATTAGTTCCTGTAGTGAGGTTAACATGCATCAATCGATTCCATTGATCAGGGTTTAACTTCAATACACGTTCACAATTTTCTTCAGACATGTCTTCATCATGGGATGAAAATGATTTGCTTGCGGATAGCTTGACTGTAATACTTTCACCACCTAAACTTGACTTGTCATGAATACTAACCGCCCTTTGTGCAGCCAACTGATCCTGGTAATTAATATATGCATAATTAAAAGGGCCTTTTGTGTCAAAGAGGACTGGCTGTTTAACAATCTCTCCTGCAACTCTGAAGTGCTGGTAGAGCTGCTCCTTTGTGACCCCACGAGCAATGTGAGACACTTTCACAGAGCATGAACTGCCTTGTGCTGACATTTCTGACTCATTTCTCATGATAGAAATACCTCGCTGAAACTGAGGGGGACATTCAGTCCCTAAAGAAGCATGTGGATATGATTGTGAACTAACATTGGACTGACTACGCAGATATTCGGGATGGCCTGTCATAATAGGCGGAGTAGGTGGTAATGGACCACCTAAAGGGTTGCTACTCACTATATTACTTGGAGGATCAATGAGCATAGGAGCCACAGGAGGTGCCATTCGAGCATGTATGAGGTTACCAAGAACAACTTTGTTGTTCAAATCTCGCACAACAAACGATGCATCTGATTCCTTATGAAATTTAATCAAAACGGCTCCTAATGGGTTAGCCACACGCTTGCAGGATAACATAGGAACCTTGACAATAGACTGTATGGTACTCTCATTGAACTCTGGGGCAAGGTTTTCAATTATGATACTACATCGAGGACGAGAAGCTTGATCATTGAGTGAAAGGTTGCCTATTGCTCCAGATATACTATCAGGAGACGGCTCATTCGAAACTGGATACCTAAAAGTGCTTTCATCATGAATAGGGGTTTTAGCATGTGTGTCTAAGGTTGCAATGGGAATTCCTCCAACAACTTTTTCTATACCTTTTTTTCTTAGATCAAATGTCACTTGAATCGGCATCCCCAATAGATTACTACGATTATGATCTTTAAGAGCTGCATGTGCCACCTCATTAGAAGTAAAAGTAATAAAAGCAAATCCTTTAAACTTCTTCGTATATTTATCACGAATAAGCTCAATTTTGGTTATACTACTTGCAAAAGCCTTAAAATGATCTCGAAGATGTTGCTCATTGGTGTACTCAGGAAGCTTTGACCCCACGTACAATGTACAATTTTCCTCATTTGTGCTACTACCTTGCCACCTATCGCTCTGTATTTTAGCTTCCCGTTGTTCTGGGCGTATCCTGTACATCTCAACAGTTAACTTGTAATTCCCATTGATTTTGCTACCATTCAATTTATAAATCATCCCTTGACTGGCAGATTGAGGTACAATAACTTTAGCTGATGATTTAGACAACGGCTTGTACTCGATTATATAGTCTCGAACAGCATGAACTGTGAGGTGATCGTGTATAGAATCTGATGCCGCAGGATGGAATTTAAACATAAGCGCAACAGATGGTTCCCCTCCTGGAGTATCAGAAGAAGCACTGTAGACACTAATACTGCTCTCACTTGTTTCATAATCTTCTCTATCCATTGCTCCCTGTATGATAACATAATGCGGAGTGCTAAAATTAATCTTCTAAATGGATTTTCTTCCCAGATTAGTGTCTCTTTCATTTTTTTTGCATATAATTACAAATAAATTAAAATGTCTAGCTGATTGGCTAAAGATATTATTAGTTGAAGACCCCTCCCAGTTTGAAAAGCTACTTAAATGTTGCCAAGCTGGCCTAACCGTTAAATTTTGAATATTATATTAATATTTCTGTGCCAAAACATAAAAACAAACAGTACTATGACATAATAAACAATTAAGATCACCTTGTATTTATTTAACATACATAAAACCCTTGTCAGTTGATGTATGTACATACCATTTCAAAATACAAAATTTGCAGCAGTTACTGGAAGAGAAATTAAATATAGTATGCTGCATGCAGTTGCACTAACTTTAATAAATTGGGCATAAAATGAACTATCAAGAATCACTCTACAAACTCACCATATTATCTTTCAACCCAGAAAAATCTGAATGTAATAAAATATAGATGTATATAATAATATCATTGTCTACCGGGTAAACACCTACAACGTAAGCACCCACTCTGTCCATTCTTCGTTAAATATTAGCACCCACTCACTGGATACGCACCCAGGTATTAAACTGCATGCATAAACTGGTATAGATCATCAATTACGTAACCAGCAATTGAAATCATTCCTCCACTTAAAAGATCACATACATAATATAAATATATGTACATATATGCTAGTGTTGTTTTAGTTAACTATAAAGCTGAAACCAAAATCCCTTAGTTTAGGGGTACACTTTACTTTTGGTAAGAATAACTAAAACTAAGCTATAGAGAACATGAAAATAATATTTTAGAAGACAGTAAATCAAATAATAACTGAAAAAAACTAAAACTAAGCAATTTTTATTGTAAACAATTCACCTGAAAATTACCAGTACTACTTTCGTTAAGTAGTCTCATTATTGAAGAATTTGAGAGACAACGTAAATTAACCAAAACTAAGTCAATTGATGGTATAACTAACTAAATCGTCTACATGATATTGAAGAAAACCAAAAAAACAAAACTAAATCTTCAGGGAGAATTTGGGAAAAAACTAAAACTAAGCATTCAAGATATATTTTTAGAATGAATAACTAAAACTAAGAAAGTCTGGAATCTCTAAACCAAAACAACACTGATATATACAGTAGATGTCAAAATAGCATTCTGGTTCTTGCCATGTAGAATGGGCATACTACTGCGCGAGAGCCTCAATCAATAGCATGGATATAGAATGGATGCTCCTTTATTGTAACCATGACCGTTATTCAGCAATGGTCTACCGGTTATACAAATTCTTCCACGTATAAATGCTAACGATCACTGTTCTTAACTTTAAAGTGGAAGTGGTAGAAAAAAGTATACTTACAATTGATAAGATTATGCAGAATAACCCTAAGAACTTTGACAACAGCCACAACCCAACAAATGCTAGGATTGTGGTGTGCTACGCTGACAGAAGCCTGAGCCTCAAAGGACCACCTTTCCGTCAACTGGGTAGAAGGGAATCGTGCGCATATGATAGCAGCTCCCCATGAGAACCCTGAGTCGTAGTTGCTCACACGAAGAAAAAATATATGTGGGTTGGCTCAACGTCACTTGCAGACATTCCGAAGAGAGCCAAATGCCACAAAAAGAATCAAACTAAGTTCGGAAGACAGCCCCACAGTGCTAAGACTAGAGGACTGCAGTACAATCACCACAACTCTACATCTTACTGTATACATGACATGAATTCCAATTTATGTGAGTGTTGTTGATACTTGTGGGAAAACAATGAATATATAGTCCAGTGGTCACCCTGTACCAGCTGTACAATTTCAATCATTTGTCTGGGGAAGCCCAGACACACAGGGGGGGGGGGGGGGGGGGGGGG